>Ga0209048_10002655_pt1 | contig 17653 bp, 16 predicted proteins | sample FrelakmetCRP12CR_FD_187146 | JGI IMG/M metagenome (GOLD analysis project Ga0209048, IMG submission 187146) | Freshwater lake sediment microbial communities from the University of Notre Dame, USA, for methane emissions studies - CRP12 CR (SPAdes)... | ecosystem: Environmental > Aquatic >... | reverse complement strand
CGCCCACTAGACCCTGAACCTAGCGCGTCTACCAGTTCCGCCACTTCGGCAAACAAAAACCGTTGCAATCATAGTTTAGGTAACCTATTATAGGAAGGTTAAGGTGTCAAGGCTAATTTTCCAACGATTGCAGGAGACGCGGCCCTCCATGGAAATTTTTGAGGGAATTGAAAATATCCAAAGATCTTTCAAGAACCCGGTGCTTACTATTGGCAATTTTGATGGTGTTCATCGAGGCCATCAGGCCCTTTTTAGGAAATCGCGGGAGAGGGCCGAAAAGCTCGGTGGAGAAACCGTTGTCATTACCTTCCATCCTCACCCCCTGCAGGTATTGGCGCCTGGAGAGGGACCGTTCTTTATTACTTCCCATGAGCGAAAACTGGAATTGATCGCCCTTTGTGGTGTCGATGTTGCTGTTGTGGTCCCTTTCAGTAGGGAGTTCGCCCAGATGTCCGCAGGTGATTTTGTCAAGACACTCCTGGTGGGCAGAATCGGGCCTAAGGCAATCATCGTTGGAGAAGACTACCGGTTTGGGTACAACCGGGAGGGGGATACCGAGTTTCTTCAAAGGATGGGGGACAAATACGGTTTTACGGTTGAAACCGTGTCGGGAGTGCAGATGGACGGGACGGTGGTGAGCAGCACGCTAATCCGCCAGTTCATCCAGGAAGGAGATCTGAGAGAAGCGAGCCGGCTCTTGGGCCGCCCTTACGAGATCGTAGGGATGGTGGTGCCCGGTCATCAAAGAGGCGGACGCTTGCTCGGGTTTCCTACGGCCAATATCCGCCTGTCCGGCCAGGCTCCTCCAAAACCCGGCGTCTACGTGGTGCGAGTAGAAGTTGGCCAAGGGACTTATGGCGGCGCCGCAAATGTTGGCTTCAACCCTACCTTTGGTGGGACCGAACTCAGCGTCGAGGTCTTCCTTTTTGACTTTGATGAGAATATCTATGAAAAGCTCATCAGGGTGCATTTCATCGAGCGATTGCGGGATGAAAAGCGCTTTTCCGGTCCGGACGAACTAGCCCTTCAAATCCACAAGGATGTGGAAAGGGCGAGAAAAATCCTGAGTGAAAGCTAGCCTTCTTTGCCTGTTTGATAAAGTTGTTTGAAGGTTCCTTGTTATTCTCTCCCCAACAGTCATGACTTTCGTAATATCTTCAAGCGCGTAGTTTCGCCCCAGCCTTTGTGGACAAGGCCGTGAAGCGTCCTTATAATGTGGAGGGCGGCTTTGGTGTGAAGGTGGAATGTCAATCAAAAGCCTTGGGATACATAGAGACATAGGGAGATAGTGCAATGGATACCGTACAAGACAAAACCCTTGATATTTTCTGTACTGCGATGGCTATAAAGGAGAAAAAGCGATCCCTTTATGACGAAGCCATGAAAAACTGTCCCGACCAGGTCGGCATCGAAACGTTCCGCATGCTGAAAGCTGCCGAGGAGGAACACCTTGGGCACATCAACATAGTCTACGAAGAGGCGAAAAAGGGAACGACCGCGGTCGATGCGTGTCAGTTTCATGAGTTCAAAACGGAGGATAAGAAAGCTCTTCTAAGAAGAATTGGCGAAGAACAAGGGAGAATTCCAAAAGCGTGTCTTGACGATGTTGCTGCCATTGAGACAGGTCTGGCGCTTGAAAATGAGGCCATTACCTTCTTCGACAAACAATATGCGGGAGCGACGGATTCTTTGGAGCGCGACTTTCTTGAACGCATGATTGCTGAAGAACGACAACATCTTATAATGCTTGCTGATCTGAGGTTCTACTACGTAGACACGGAGAACTGGTTCCTTGAAAAGGGGCGCCAGAGGCTGGATGGTGCGGGAGAGGGAACATAGCAGCGTTAATCTCTTGCGTCACTTAGCGCTGAGTGGTAGGATCATTGACCGGAAGCTTAAATACAAAAATCCTGCTCATCCTCCATGAAGTCAACTCCAGCGGCGATTCCCTTTTGATCACTGGTCGTAGTTGTTCGGCATCCCCTCTGTCTAAAGTCTGAGCAGTAATTCATGCAGGCCAAGCTTCGGAAGGCATCATCGCCAGCGCGCCTTAGACTCTGAAAACCTTGTGCAGTCCGAACGCTGATTGGATGGAGAGTTGAAAGATGCCTTGCGAGAACGTGTAAGAGGGGAAACAATGCCCAAAAAGATAATAATGATACTCTGCGGGATGCTTGTGCTTGGCGGATTTCTTGCCGAGGCGGTCCGCTGTATGGCAGCAGATGCCCCACCGCTTGAAGGAGGGGTGCTGCCGAATTTCAATCTCCCCATCCCTGACCAACCAAGTGAGCGGCAATACCTTGGGCTGGATGGCAAAGGGACCTTCAAGATTCCGGAGGTACGGGCTGATGTGATTATCCTCGAAGTTTTCAGTATGTACTGCCCCTTCTGCCAGAAAGAAGCTCCAAATGTAAATGAGCTCTACCGCATCATCGACAATAATAGCGATTGGAAAAACCGCATCAAACTCATAGGCATTGGGGCGGGGAATTCCCCATTTGAAGTCGATGTCTTCAGGAAGACCTATACGATTCCTTTTCCGCTCTTCCCCGACAACGACTTCTCCTGCTATGACACACTTGGAAAGGTCAGGACTCCTTATTTCATTGTGATCAAAGTGAACAAGGATGGATCGCACAAGGTCATCTATTCTAAGGTGGGCACTTTTGGAGAGCCGCAGGGTTTCCTTGAACTCGTCCTTAAAGAATCCGGATTTTAGAGAGGAGCCCAGCTCATGTCGGTTAGAAGAGGACCCTTTGTGATTGCCGTTGTGTTGCTCTCCGCCATGTGGATTGCGACCAGTGCGTCTGCGGTGTCGGAACAATTTGAAGGCCGGATCTTCAAGGTTGGGAAACTAAAGCCCATTGACAGTCAGCCTAAGCTCAAAGTTGGATATAAAGCCCCAGACTTCAGCTTGCCCTCCCTCTCAGGGGAGAATGTCTCAATCAGCCAGTTCTTGGGGAAGCAGAACGTGGTGATCTCTTTTGTGCCTGCCGCATGGACTCCGGTTTGCTCCGAACAATGGCCGGGGTACAACATTGCAAAAAGCTTGTTTGACGAGAATAGTGCCACCATTCTGGGCATTACCACCGATAACGTTCCTACCCTCTACGCCTGGACGCAACAGATGGGCGGGGTGTGGTTCTCGGTACTGTCGGATTTCTGGCCCCACGGTGAGGTGGCGAGCAAATACGGGGTACTGCGTTCGGATGGCACATCAGAGCGGGCACTTTTTATAGTGGATAAGCAGGGCGTCGTTCGTTACATGGATGTCCAAGATATCAACGAAAGACCGAACCTTGAAGTGCTGATCCATGAGCTCGAGAAACTCAGAAACTGACAGAAACCAATTGGGATTACTGACTTCTATGGGGGGTGGCAAATGGCTAAAAGGAAAAGACACACAGTCCGAGGTGAGTGTCCTCAGTGCGCGTGTGGCGATGTGTCGTTCATTGTGCCGGAGATCATGAAAGAGAAGTATATCGGTCCGGGAGAGGAGGTGGAAATCCTTTGCCCTAGTTGCGGAACCAAGCACAAAGGCAAATTGATCGTAGAAGAAGAGGGGGCGGAAGCCTAATCGTCCCAATGGGGCGGTGATGGATTCCTGGGGTTGAAAGTGGTTGAGAATCATTCCTATGGTTTAATCGAGGGGTAGACATGAAGACACCAGTGCATTGTCCGGGGTGGGAGAGTTTCAAGGATTTGCGTTCGTTTGTATGCAAATGTCCTGAATGTGGAAAAGAAAAAGAAATTTTTTCGGACGAATTCAACAAACCGCATATCTGTTCGGGATGCCGTAAAGAGATCGATTTTTCAAAGTGCGCGTTAGAGGGTTCTGCATCAAGCAAGGATCCGAGATAGGATACCGGGATACCAGACCGGATATCATCCGGATAGAGACCAAGCCTGCTTAGGTTTCTTTTCTGAGCTGGACCCCCTGGGGGAGGGAAAGTGGGATGAATGCTTTCCCTCCGTCCTTCTTCTCTTCGGAGCTTCTCGACGTTCAAAGGAGTGGAAGCCGTGCCCAATCGTCTTAGCGGGGAAAAGAGCCCCTACCTTTTGCAGCATGCGAACAATCCCGTTGAATGGTTCCCATGGGGAGAAGAGGCTTTTCTGAAAGCAGCAGCTGAGGACAAGCCCATCTTCCTGTCCGTCGGGTACGCCACCTGTCACTGGTGCCATGTCATGGAGAGAGAATCGTTTGAAGATGAAGAAGTGGCGAGTCTCCTCAACCGCTATTTTGTGTCGATCAAAGTGGATCGGGAAGAGCGACCTGACGTCGATCATATCTATATGACGGTATGCCAGGCACTCAGAGGCACTGGAGGTTGGCCTTTATCCATCTTCATGACCCCCGACCGGAAACCTTTCTTTGCCGGCAGCTATTTTCCCAAGACGCCTCGCCCGGGGACGCCGGGCTTTACCGACCTCATTCTACAGTTGGCCCATCTCTGGAAAAACCAACGTGATAAGGTGGTTCAAGCAGGTGAAGAGATCACGAAAGCACTCCAACCCCAAAAGTCACATGGAACAGGTGGCAAGTCTTTCGGTCTCTCCGTTCTCCAAAGGGGTTATGAACAGCTCCGAATGAGGTTTGATGTCCGCTGGGGTGGCTTCAGTAACGCGCCGAAATTTCCAACCCCACATCATCTGACTTTGCTCCTAAGATGGCACCTGCGCAATCCCGATTCGGAAGCACTCGCGATGGTGGAGAAGACCCTTGAGTCCATGCGCCATGGGGGGATTTTCGATCAGGTTGGGTTGGGGTTTCACCGCTACTCCGTGGACGAAAGGTGGCTCGTGCCTCACTTCGAAAAGATGCTCTACGATCAGGCAATGCTAGCCATGGCTTACACGGAAGCATTTCAGGTCACAGGAAAGCAATCGTATGAGAAGGTTTGTCGAGAGATCTTCGAATACGTGCTCCGCGATATGACGGATTCCGAGGGAGCGTTCTATTCCGCAGAGGATGCGGACAGCGAAGGGAAAGAAGGCCTATTCTATGTCTGGACGCCGGAGGAGGTCAAAGCTATACTGGGAGAAGAACTGGGGAACTTCTATTGCCGCTTCTATGACATCAGCCCGGAAGGAAACTTCGAGGATCGTCTGAGCATTGCCCATATCTCCAGGCCGCTGGGGGGAGCGTCATGGCAAGACGGAATGGATGTGGCAGAACGAGCAAGGCTTTTGAAAGAAGCAAACAAAAAGCTTTTTGCTGTTCGGGAACAGCGTGTCCATCCGCTGAAAGATGACAAAATCCTAACCTCCTGGAATGGGCTCATGATTGCTGCGCTGGCCAAGGGCTACCAGGCGGTGCGCAGTCCTCTGTACCTTCAGGCAGCTGCCAGAGCAGCCGATTTCATTCTCAGTTCGTTGCGCCAGGATTCAGGGAAGCTCCTTCGTCGGTATCGCCAAGGGGAGGCTGCTCATCCGGCCTATGCCGACGACTACGCATTCCTGATATGGGGCCTCATCGAACTTTATGAATCGGCATTTGATGTCCGGTACCTTGAGGAGGCTCTCCGGCTGCAACAATTGATGCTGGATCTTTTCTGGGATGAGCAGGAAGGTGGTTTCTATTATACGGCTCATGACGGTGAGAAGTTGATTATACGGAATAAGGAAATATATGATGGAGCCACGCCGTCGAGCAATTCCGTAGCCGCGCTGAATCTCCTGCGCCTGGCGAGAATGAGCGGGAAGACATCATGGGAAGAGAAAGCCAACCGTCTGTTCGAGGCCTTTTTTAGCCTCATTTCGGACTCTCCTTCTGCCCACACTCAATTTCTCCATGCTGTGGATTTCGCCCTGGGACCCAGCAAGGAGATCGTAATTGTCGGAGATTTCGGTGGAGAAGCGACGCAGAAAATGATCGAAATCGTCCACACGGCCTTCTTGCCCAATCGGGTCATGATGTATCGCGGAAGGGGAGAAGAGGCGGCGAGACTGGCGGCATTGGCCCCCTTTACAGAAGGCTTGCCGACCGGCGATGGACAACCAACGGTCTACATGTGTGAGAACTACGCCTGCAGGAATCCGATAACCGATCTCGATGAATTGAGGGCGATGCTGACCCCGTAGGATGTCAATTCTTTTCCAACTAATACCCTTATTCTTGTCCCTTGATTTTTCACTTGTGACGGCATAGTGTCCGAAGCGCAAGTGTTTGCTTGCGCAATTGGCGTTTTTTCCAAGCTTCGGATCGCCCTCTCGGTTGCTGTATAAGGGGGATCAGATTTTGTAGGGTGGGTTAGGCGCGTCTTTTTGCGCCCTAACCCACCGAAAGCCCGTGTTGGGTTAGGCTGTAGCTAACCCAACCTACGTTTTCGGTAACTTCATTAGGCGGATGTGTACTTATAGATGAAAATCTCGGTCGTAATTCCAGTGTACAATGAGGCCCAAGCGATTGGGGAAGTGGTTCGTGGTATCCGAAACTATGTTCCCGATGCAGAAATCCTGGTGGTTGACGACGGTTCGACGGATGACAGTGGCAGAGTGGCACGCGAAGCTGGTGCATACGTGTGGAGTCATCCCTACAACGTCGGGAATGGTGCTGCCGTCAAAACGGGTATTCGTCTGGCATCCGGGGATAAGATTGTGCTCATGGATGGTGACGGGCAGCATGATCCCGAGGACATCACCAGACTTGTAGAAGCCTCCGAGAAATATGACCTGGTTGTGGGGGCTCGTGACCCAGGAGGCCATGCCAACCACTTTCGGTTTACGGCGAATCAAGTCTATAACCTCATTGCGCGTTATGCGACGCAATTCCCTATAAAAGATCTGACTTCCGGATTTCGAGTGATAGACCGGGATACAGTGATATCTTACCTATACCTCCTACCCAATTCCTTTTCTTATCCAACGACCTTGACGCTTGCCTATCTCCGTAGCGGCCGGACCGTTTGTTACCTTCCAATTCAGGCCAAAAAGCGCAGCGGGAAAAGCAAGATCAAGCTTTTTCGGGACGGGATCCGATTTCTTTTGATTCTTGTCAAAATCATTACTCTTTTTTCTCCTTTCCGTGTTTTCCTACCGGTGAGTTTTGTTTTCTTTCTTTTGGGCCTCATCAATTATGCTCTTACTTTTTTTGCCTACGGCCGTTTCACCAATATGTCAGCTTTGCTTTTGATCACCTCTGTGATCGTTTTCATGATCGGGTTGGTCAGTGAGCAAATCACTCAACTTCGATATGACCGTGTCGAAAAGCGATGACAGAAATCCATGGTTGCGACTGCTTCTTGGGATGCTCAACAAACAAGCGGTGAGATGGGTGGACCGCCCATTGACTTGCTGCTTGTCACCTGGAATTTTCCTCCGAAGATGGGAGGAATGGAAAACCTCATGTTCAGCCTCTATGACCACTTGCGTCGACAAAACTGCGTCGTGGTCATTGCGCCCTTTGGTCCAACCCTAGGAGAAAACTCAGAGATTTATCGCCCCCCGATTCCGGGTTTCTTGTTCTTCTGCTTTTATTCACTGATCAAAAGCCTCCATATTTGCTTGACTAGAAATCCACGGGTGGTCATGGGAGGAAGCCTTGTAGTGGCTCCCATCTTGTGCATGATAAAGTTGTTTTGCCCTGTTCGGTTTTTTGCTTATGCACACGGCTTGGATGTGATCTATCCGAGCCCCTTATTTCAGTGGCTTCTCCGCAGATGTGTACCCGAGCTGACCGGTGTCGTCTGCAATAGCAATAATACTAAGCGTCTGATGCAACAGAGGTTCCCGAGAACCCTTTTGCGAGTTATTACCCCAGGAGTTGAGTTTGACCATTACAGACGTCCGACAGTTCCATGTGTTGAAGGCAGGTATATACTGTCTGTAGGACGTCTCACCGAGCGAAAAGGTCTGATCCCATTTATCCAAAATTGCTTTGTGAAGATTTCAAAAGAATTCGAGGATCTGATATTTATTATTGTCGGTAGCGATCCGAAAGACGCGATGGCCCATCAAACCGGCTATAAGAAGAGGATCCTCGACTGTTTAAGGGAAGGAGGCCTGGAAAACAGGGTTATATTTATGGGTTCGGTTCCTGAAGAAACGCTGATCAGTCTTTACCAACATTGCGAAGCGCTGGTTCTCCCGGTTATCCCGATGGAAGGGGACGTTGAGGGATTTGGTATGGTGGCGATAGAGGCAGTTGCAGCAGGAAAACCTGTGGTAGCATTCGACGAAGGTGGAATCAGTGATGCCGTTTCGCATGGTGAGACGGGGTTCCTCGTTCCTACAGGCGACTATGAGACCATGACAAAGGCACTGCTTACCATACTTCACCGGAAGCACTCCTTTCCTTCTCTTGTTGGGCAGTATGCAGAAAGCAAATACGAATGGAGTATGCTGGTTGACCAATACACACAGTTCCTCTTTTCAACCTCTCTCTAGCCTTGGGTAGCCGTAATCTTCACAACTCTTTTCGTTACAGCGCTTGGGTGATGCTTTATCCACATGGCAAGCTGCGATGGTTACGGTTGAAGCGGGCAGCCCGAACTGGCCGGAGAATTGCTTATGATCATGGAGTAACATCAAGAGCAAGAGGAGAGGACTGTATTGCCGAAGTCCTGTTCCAACAATCTTCGTTACCTCTCCACGAACCGATGGCGTGGGCGGTGACCATTTGCTTTTCGTTCGGTATTGAGGAATTGAGCATTGAGGGGAACACTTTTCAGTTTGCTCACAGACTTCCCATATTGCTTTCTTGCGCTGTAGTTGCGGCAAATTTGAGAAGAGAGCAGCCGAATCAGTTGGCGGGATCTGGCGGGATTGTGGCGTGAATTTAGCAAAAAGGCGGGATTCGTGAGTTGGAGCTGGTCAGGCAATCCACCTGTGAAACCCGTTAAGAACGCCCACAGAAGGAAAAATGCCAAGTTGATGCCAAAGTGGCGCTAATCTTGCAGAGATTACCCTCGTACAAGGAAACCAACTCTTTCCTCCTCAAAAGCTAACCGGTCCTAGCCCCGCCGGTTAGTTTTTTTTTGTGCTCAGTTCAAGGCGACGGGTTTTGCCCCCAACTGATTGATAGTTCCATTGAATTTTCCCATAGGCTAATGGAAAGGAGCTGTGGTGATATGGTGAAGAACCTTTTAGGCATAGTATGCTCACCCAGAAAATTTGGCAACTCGGAGCTTTTCATCAAGGAGCTCTACCGGCAGCTCACGGGTGAGTGGGACCTGAGACTCATGCGGCTTCCGGAATTGGACATTCGGCCCTGCAAAGCCTGTTACCAATGCCTCTTTGGAGAAATGCGATGTAGCCAGGATGACGACTTTCCAGAGGCGCTGCAGACGCTGGTCGACTCCGATGCTTATGTGGTGGCTGCTCCGACGTACCTATTGGGACCCAACGCCAGTCTCAAGCGCTTCCTGGACAGAGGGCTTGCCTTCTATGCCCACCTCGACAAGCTCTGGGGAAAGCCTGCTGTGGGGGTTGCCATTGCCGGCATCAAGGGTATGGAGGGATACTCCAAGCTTGCCGTCGAAAGCTTTGTCAGACTTGCTCTTGGAGACTTGAGAGGGGCCGCAGTCATCTATGGTGCACTTCCCGGCGAAATCTTCCTTGAGAATGGCGGGGGAGAGGTGGCTCAAAGTCTCGCACAGGCACTGTTGGAGGGAAAACGGGAGGTTGATCCCACCATTCCGCGATGCCCTCTGTGTGGGGGAGATACCTTTCGGTTCCTGGGTGATGGCCAACTGCGATGCATGCTGTGCAGCTCTTCAGGTCATTATCAGAGTACGGAGCAAGGACTTGTGGTTCACACCCTTCCTGGCGAGCATCCCCTTTTTCTTACTTACCATGACGTTGAACGGCACGCTCGGTGGCTGCGGGGGATGAAAGAAAAGTTCTTGGAACGACGCAACGAGCTTAAAGAGATCACCCGGCACTATACTCAGACCGGAACCTGGATCAGGAGCAAAACAAAGACAGAGCCAGGGGCGTAGGAGCTTGCCCGAGAACTCCTTTGCTGTCATTTCGAACGAAGCGCAGCGAAGTGAGAAATCTGAAAAGTCAGCCACTTACACCAACAAGATTTCTCTACTTCAGATCAAGGCATATCCGGGATCAGACAGCGGCTGCCGTCAGGTTCCGTCACAACTCGGAAGCCGAACAGTGGTGCCAAATCAACAAAACTTCTCCCAAAAACGAGATCCAGAGTATCCTCAGGAATATTCAAACGTTCCCTGAAGAAATGACGATAATGGTCTTCGTAGGCCAGTTGTTCGAGAACTCTATCGACGGCGCTGCCTTCGCCCTCAGCCAGGCTGGCAAAGGCTTCGCTCAGTTTCTTGAAGGAACAGCGCAAATCGTGTTCGGCGATGATATCGCCGAGTAGTTCCACCTCACCAAAGATGTCATTGCGGCTAAGGTATGGCAGCCTGGATAGTTGTCTTGCGGGCGCCGCATCCCAGCAGTTCTGAGCTCGGCACTGCACCGGACGATCTCTATAAATCCTGCACTGACTGGTCTGGTCATCCAGAAAGACACAGGCGCTCGACCCGGACTTCTCCCGGACCTTAATATACTCAGAAGAGACCAGGAAGGGTTCCTCGTCGAAAGGTGAATAGGCCGGTTCGCCTTCCCTCAAGGCGATCAGTTGGCTCCAGGGAATGTTCCCCAGTCGCAGGAGTTCAAGATCTTCAAGATGCAGGGTGGGACTCCCTTTGCGGCAGCATTCGCCACACTGGACGCAAGCCGGGAGAGCTTCCCGGGCAAGCTTTTTAAAAGCTTCGATCAAGCGTTTCCAGGCATTGAGGCGCGCAGAACCATCCATTTTGTTCCAGTCCTGCATCGTTTCCAGGTAGTCTGCTGTGCTTTCAATTTGGCGCTGAAAACGTTCTATTGGCATGGTGATTTCACCACTGCTGATGAAGGATTCCAGGTAATCCATCCACTTCTTACGCAGGGTTTCCTCATCCCAATAGGCCGGAGAGTCGATCAGCAGTTTCGCATCGTCTGCAAGATTAGAATACGCCATTTTTAGTCTCAGGGCTCCTCAAGAACGGTTCTTGGTTCATCTACACCTTTTCAGTCTTCATCAAACAGCTCAGTCAATCACTGTCTACCAGATCGCGCAATTGACAGTTTGCTCTTCATCAGTTAAGAATTATCGCGTGGTTCAAGAACACGAATCGCTGCCAAATGACAAGGAGAAATAATGCCCATTTATGAATTTCGCTGCACCCAATGTGGGAATATCCAGGAGTTCCTGCTTACCACTTCCACTGAACAGGTTGAGATGAAGTGCGGAGCATGCCAGGGAGACGAGTTGGAACGCGTCTTAAGCCGGGTGAGCTACGCTGTGGGTTCCCCCGGTGGCGATAAGTCCTCACCATGTGCGACAACCAAAACATGTGGACCTGGAAGAAGCTGCACCACCCTAGAGTTGCCTGGTCATTCGAAATAGTTCGGCAACTCTCAGACAGCACCTTTCATCCTCAATGCTTCAATCTCATCGGGTGAAATGCCCAACTCCCCAAGTATGCTGCGGGTATGTTCCCCAAGTTCCGGGGCATGACTCCTGATAACGCCGGGTGTCAAAGAGAACTTGGGTGCGATTCCCAACTGCCGATAGGCGCCCCAGCTCTCGTGCACCATGTCGACGACCATCCGGCGAGCCTGCATGTCGGGATCGTTCATTACTTCCGCTAAATTTATTATCGGTTCGCAGCAGCAGTCGCTGCCTTCAAAAAAATCCATCCATTCGGCCATGGTCTTTTGCCTGAAGAAGGACGCAATTTCTTGTTGTAAGACTTGCTGGTGAGGCCCCGGCTCAAAGTAGTTCGGCCGGTCCCACTCCGGATGTGCGGCTGCCTCACAGAAAGCCTTCCAGAATTGAGGCTCTAGAGCGCCCAGGCTCATGTGTCGACCATCCCGGGTTTCGTAAATGTTATAGCAAGCAAATCCATGATTGAGAAAATCGTCGCCGGGAAAGGGAATCTTCCCATCGGCGAGATATTTCCCCCACCTCAGGCAGTTCCAGGTCAGCGCTCCATCCATCATGGGGACATCAATGAATTGCCCCTCTCCCAGGCGTTCGCGTGCCAGCAGGGCAGCCACGATGCTGAAAGCTGCCAGCAGCCCCCCGCCTCCCAGGTCGGCTATCTGAACACCGGTTATTGTGGGGTGCCCGTCTTTCCCACTGTGCGATAGAACGCCATTTAGGGCGAGGTAGTTGATGTCATGACCGGCTTTCCGGGAACGTTGCCCCTCGATTCCATAACCGGTAATAGTACAATAAACAAGTCGCGGGTTGATGGTCCTAAGGATTTCGTAATCCAGTCCCAACCTTGTCATAACTCCCGGCCTAAAGCTCTCCAGGAGGACATCGGCCTCTCTGATGAGCCCCTTGAGCAGGTCTTTCCCTTCCGGAAGCTTCAAGTTCAGGGTTAGGGATCGCTTATTCCGGTTCAAAACCACGTGAAACCCACTGTTCTTGCCTATCAGGGGCGGCCACCACCGGATGTAATCTCCCTGTTTCGGTTCTTCAACCTTAATGACGTCCGCCCCCATGTCTGCAAGAAGCATCGAGCAAAACGGACCGGGAAGAAGACGCGACAAATCCAATACTTTGAAACTTGATAGTGCCCCTTCCACCTTCATCTCCACACACTCCATAAAGGTTTTGTCTTAAAGGTTCGTTGAGGCTGTCATCTCCCCGCGCAAATGAGACTGGAGAGTAGGAGGAGGGAAACTGCCGGATGCCCGCTTTCGCGCACATGATGTTCAATGCGTTGCAGCTTCATATCGTGGTGGGCGCTGTGGATGCTGTCAGAAGAGCGCCAGAGTGAATTCCTCGGGATCGAAAGGTCGCAGATCTTCCAACGTCTCACCAATACCGATGTAGCGCACGGGGAGCTTCAGTTCATCACAGATGGCAACAATTATCCCTCCCTTGGCGGTCCCGTCCAGTTTGGTCAAAATCAGACCCGTTACACCGATGCCTTCTTTGAAAAGCCTGGCCTGAGAGAGGGCGTTCTGGCCGGTCGAGGCGTCGAGGACCAGCAGGACCTCATGAGGCGCCGCGGGCATTTTCTTGTTCAGCACACGCTGAACTTTCTTCAGCTCTTCCATGAGGTGGGTCTTGGTGTGCATCCGACCGGCCGTGTCTAATATGACCACATCAATGTCCCGCGCCACCGCTGCATCAATGGCATCAAAGGCGACAGCAGACGGGTCGGAACCCCGCTTTTGTCGAACTACCGGGGCGTCCACCCGTTCTCCCCAAAGCATGAGCTGCTCGATCGCGGCGGCTCGGAAGGTGTCCACAGCGCCCAGCATCACTTTCAAACCTTCCTGTTTCAGCTGATGAGCAAGTTTTCCTATGGTCGTCGTCTTCCCGACCCCATTGACCCCGATGACCATGATCACAAAGGGGCGATCGGCACGAAAATCCATAGGTGGAGCAGGCAAGGAAACGAGCGTTTGGATCTGATCCCGCAATTGCTCTCGCAGTTTGGCCGGATCCTTGAGTTCCTGCCGTTTGATCTCTTCGGCTACTTTGTTGAGCAGAATCTGGGTCGTGTGGACACCAAGGTCGGATGTGATCAGGATCTCCTCAAGTTCGTCCAGCAGATCAAGGTCGATGGTTTTTTTGCCGAAAACCAGCCTGTCTATGCGGCTGCCCAGCTGCTCTCGTGATTTGTGAAGACGCTCCCTCAACCTCTTGAAGAATCGTCCCTTTTCTCGACCGGTGTCTGTGGGAGGCTCTTCTGTCTCGTTTTCGGCCAGTGACGTGGCGGCATCCTGAAATTCTACGGCATTTTCCCTACCCTCCACTGCGGTCTCAGCATGATTCTCAATGGAAACCACGGTCTCAACTTCCGGGATTTCCTCAGCCATGAATTCATCGAGCCGTTCATCTTCTTGCGGTATTTGTTCAGCGATTTCCTGGGTAGCCTTGTCTTTGCGCTTGAACCATTTGATCATGAAAAATGCATTTCCTCCTGAGGTGATCGTGTTGATTGAGTAAACACAAAATTCTGTTATAGAAAGTAGTTGAAAAAGCCTCGCCCTCCCGCCGGCTCCTACTGTCGCCCACTCGGCGAAGAGGGCGAAAATAGACTAATCCGCCGCTTTTTCGAATAAGCACTTACTTCTAGCAGATTCCGGGCAGAAAAACAAAACACGGATTCTGATGGGGTGTAATCAAAAGGAAGGGCGTGTGACTTCTTGGATGAAAAAGACTTCATGTCCCTTCGTAGTTTAACTTGAATACTCACAGGAGAACGTGAATGAAGGATGAAACTCGATTGCGAGTGGAACTGATTGCAGTCTGTCGGAAGCTTGCGGAAAAGGACTTGATCACTGCAACGGATGGCAATGTAAGCTGCATGGTCGAGGAAGATAGTCTGCTGGTCACTCCCAGTGGCAAGCCCAAAGCCGGACTCAAACCAGTTGATCTTCTGCTCCTCAATCTACGCGGTGAAATCCTGGCAGGGCGAGAAAAACCCTCCAATGAGATCCGCATGCACCTTGAAGTGTATCGCCGGCGCGAGGATGTTAAGGCGGTCGTGCACGCCCACCCTCCCATGCTGACCGCGTTCACTCTGGCGGGTATCCCCTTCATGGCGGACGTGCTGCCGGAAGTTTGGTTAATGTTCGGCAATGTCCCCACAGCTCCCTATGCGACACCCTCTACTGAAGAGGTCCCCGAGGCTATTGGCCCCTATCTGGAAGGGCATCAGGCAATTCTGCTCGAGCGGCATGGTTCCCTGACCCTTGGGAGAAACCTGGACGAGGCTTACCTGCGCCTGGAAAAACTGGAACACGCCGCACGAACTCTCTTTTTCGCCCAGCTTCTCCGCAAGGAACCGCCCTCCCCATTGCCGGGAGTAGCGCTAGAGCAGCTCGAAAGGCTGGTGTCCCGTTTAAACCTTTAGAACACGGGCATCTACCACAACAATCCCTTCCGGATAGGCAAATACCGGATTCAGATCTATTTCCGCGATGTCCTCATGTTCTTCAGCTATTTGGGCAAGTTTGAGAAGACCGTTCGCAAGAGCGTTCTCATCGACTGCCTGTTGTCCGCGGAAGCCTTTCAGCAGCGATGCGCTTTTTATCTCGTTGATCATGTTCACGGCTTCAGTGCGATCAAGGGGGAGCAGGCGCATGGAAAAATCACGGAACAACTCGACGGCAATCCCTCCCAATCCAAAGATAATGACGGGTCCAAACTGGGGATCTCGATTCATACCGAGGATCAGCTCCAACCCCGGGGCCGCCATGGAGCTAACCACAATGCCGTTAATGCGGGCCTCCGGGTGGTGGCCCTTAACTTGATCCATCATGCGATCATAGGCGGTCCGGAGACCCTGAGGCGTTTGCACATTGAGCCTCACCCCCCCACAATCGGATTTGTGCGAGATATCCGGCGAATCGATTTTGAGCGATACCGGAAATCCGATCAGATGAGCATGATGAACCGCCTTGCCGGGGCTTTCGGCAAAACGGTTGACGATACAATCGAAACCCTTGGATTTGATGAAGTTAAGACTCTCGTAAACGCTCAACTGGGATCCCCCGGTTGCCGCAGGAAACGTGTGTTTCGCCCGTTTGGCCTTTTTCTCCGGGGGAATGAGCTGCGCCAAGGTGCGAATGGCCCGCTCCGGAGTTGGAAAAACCGGAATGCCACGGTGGTGCATTTTCAGCTTTTCGGTCCGTTCCACTTCGGCTCCTCCCAGGTAGATAATGAGCTCGTTGGCGCCCGGGGTGACGACCTGGGAAGCATCCAGAATGGGATCGCCGAATATGACGGCCAGGGTGTCGTAGTAGGGACGGGCCCTCTCGATGACTTCCTGAAACATCCTGGCATTGGCGTCTCCGGTCAAATCCAGAGGATTGGCACGGATGGCGTGGGCTGGGATGACGCCTTCGATCTTGGCCGCAAGTTCTGCAGGGAGTGGCGCAACATGCAATCCTTCCTGTTCTGCTGCGTCGGTGCCCAGGACGGCCGCCCCCCCTGAAGTGGTGATGAACAGGATGCTCTTCCCAACGGGAGGCGCCAGATACGCAAATCCTTTGGCGAAGTCGAAGAATTCCTCGATAGTTTCCGCCCGGCATATTCCATAGCGTTGGAAGAGCGACGAGTAGATGGCGTCAGTCCCCGCCAGTGATTTCGTGTGAGATTCGGCCGCCACCCGCCCACCCGGAGTCCGTCCGGACTTCAGAACAACCAAAGGCTTGCTCATGGTTTCCAGGACTCTCCGAAATCGGTCCGCATCTCTTATGCCCTCGATATAGGCGGCAATTACGGTGGTATTTGGGTCTTTCTCGAAGTACTGGATCAGGTCGATTTCGTTAACATCGGCCCGGTTTCCGAGGCTGACGAAGCTGGAAACCCCCAGGTCTTCAAAGGAAAACCAATCCATCATGGCCGCGCCGACGGTGCCGCTCTGGCTGATGACAGCTACTGATCCCTTGCGTGTCAGAAGTGGCCAGGATGCGCACAGAGGGTGGTAAGGATTGTTGATTCCCTGGCAGTTGGGTCCGATGAGGCGAACGCCGTATTGGGCGGCGACGCTTGCAGCCGTCTTCTGAAGTTCTTCTCCCTCACGTCCCGCCTCGCTAAACCCTCCCGAAATGATAACCGCTCCTTTCACCCCCTTTTCTCCACAATCCTGAATCGCCTGAGGCACCAGACGAGCGGGGATGATCAGTACGGTCAGATCGACGTTATCCGGAACGTCCTTTACGTTCTTGAAACAGGTCAGGCCCAGAATCCTTTCGCTCTTCGGATTGATTGGATAAAGTGCACCAGGGAAACCGCCTTCCACGAGGTTCTTCAAGATCTCATGGCCCAGCTTTCCCGCACTCTCCGAGGCTCCTACGACCGCAATACTCGACGGATGGAAAAACATACCTAAGTCAGTGGAACCCATAATACGGACCTCCCGCTCCGATGCTCAGAGCTGTCGCAAAAGATTGACCGCGCCCCGTTCGCACTTCGATGTCCTTCGATACCTCAGGACAGGCTTCAGTGCGGGCGGATGGCAGCCCAGTGGCCAAAGTATCGATTAAACTGCCCTGCCTATCTGGTTCTGAAAGGGCCCCTAAGACGCCTTTTTCTTAGCTTTCTCGGCAACTCGTGAATTGAACTTGTCAGCCTGGATGATAAAACGCTCGTGAGTGGCTTCACCGATTTTTTCAACTTCATCATGAGCTTCAAGACGGAATGTCAACTTCCGGCCTTCGACTGCGGTTACTTCAGTTTTGACGCGGATCTCCATGCCCAGAGGCGTGGCGGCCATGTGCTTTAGATCCATACCGATCCCGACGGACTGTTCACCGGGCTTCAAATGCATGTTGATGAGTTCGGCTGATACCCTCTCCATCAGACCTACAAGAAAAGGTGTGGCAAAAACGTCGGGAAGGTGGGAGTAGAACCTCTGCGCAGAATCTTCTGGCTGAGTCTTAACCTGCAATTCGTGGGTCATGCCCGGGTGAAACGGTGAACTCATAATACCTCCTCCTGTGAGTTAAAGGAATCTGAAGCGAGACGCTCAAACCTGAAAAACCTCTACTGCGCTAAGATCCTTAAAGTCAAAACCTGCGGTAAAGGTCAAATTACCCTAACGGAACGATGTGTCACAACTAAAAAGTATTGCAGTCGAAGAGAGTCGAGTAGACCTCCTCAAAATAGAGTGACCCAAAATATGTA
>Ga0209048_10002654_pt1 | contig 17656 bp, 17 predicted proteins | sample FrelakmetCRP12CR_FD_187146 | JGI IMG/M metagenome (GOLD analysis project Ga0209048, IMG submission 187146) | Freshwater lake sediment microbial communities from the University of Notre Dame, USA, for methane emissions studies - CRP12 CR (SPAdes)... | ecosystem: Environmental > Aquatic >... | reverse complement strand
CCATATTATTACGGCAGCCTCACAGTGTTTTCGGAGCGCCGGTCCCTGAGTATAGAAAAACTTTTTAATTAACCGGTTTATACAGGTGATGCTTTTATGTCCTATCTGGTACTTGCAAGAAAATGGAGACCGACAACCTTTGACGAACTGACCGGCCAGGAGCCGATTGCCGGCATTCTGAAAAACGCTATTTTACATAATAAAATCGCCCACGCCTACATTTTTTCAGGGCCGAGGGGTGTAGGGAAGACCTCCACGGCGCGGATACTTGCAAAGGCATTGAACTGCGGTCAGGGCCTGACGACAGAACCCTGCGGGAAATGTCCGTCTTGCGTCGCGATTACTGATGGTTCCTCAATGGATGTCACTGAAATCGACGGGGCTTCCAATACCGGGGTCGATAATATCAGGGACCTCAGAGAGAGGGTGCGGTATGCCTCCTATGGAGGAGGTTACAAGGTCTACATCATCGATGAGGCCCATATGCTCTCGACCGCAGCCTTCAACGCCCTTTTGAAGACCCTTGAAGAGCCGCCCCCGCATGTCATCTTTGTCCTTGCCACCACGGACCCGAAGAAGATACCTGCAACCGTGCTTTCGCGCTGCCAGCATCTGCCCTTCCGGAGGATTTCGACGCAAAAAATTAAGGAGAGGCTTAAACATATCGCTAAACAAGAGCAATTGAAGATCGCTGACACCGCGGTTGAAATGGTGGCCCGTGCGGCCGACGGCAGTATGAGGGACTCGTTGACCCTCCTTGACCAGATTGCCTCGTTTTCTGAGGATATTACGGCGCAAGATGTAAAGGATCTTCTCGGTTTTACGGACGTCGAAACGCTTTCAAGCCTCGCGGCCGCAGTGATAGGAGGGGACAGGAAAGGCATTGTTGGCATGATTGCTGATCTCACCACGGCTGGGACTGACCTTAAGGCTTTTACGAAGGACTACGTGCAGTTCATGAGAGACCTTCTGATAGCGAAGATTGTAGGCGATACCGAAGGGATCATGGACTTGAGCGAGGAAGAAGTAAAATTGATTCATTCTCTGGCCGGGGTGACGAATGTAGAACACCTGGCACTGCTGCTCACTGAATTGATCAAGGCCGAACCCTCGATCAGATCGGCCCTTTTCCCCAGAATAGCCCTTGAAATGATGCTCCTGCGGCTTGGCATGATGAGTCATTTTGTTACCGTCGATGAAGCGATAAAGATGTTTAAATCATCCAATTCGACGACTATAGCAAGTAAAAAAATATCGACATCCCCAACCGCATCATTGAAGGCATCGCCGGCGAAAGAAGCTAAAATCAGTCAGACCCCTGAGGTTGCAGACAATGACGACCCGCCAACGGCTGCGAATCCTGCAGAACCCCCAAAAGAGCTGCAAAAGATACAGGAAAGTCAGATTGCACCTCAGGCGCCTGCTGCATCAGCCATGATGTCTGATACCGATATGTGGAATTCCGTTGTTGAGAAAATCGAAAGGGTGAATGCTCCACTTGCAAGCAAACTGCGTGAAGGCAGCATCTCCGTATCCAACGAAGGCATAACGATACTTTTCAATGGGGGGGTATCCGTGCTTGCCGAGTCAGTCAAGGAAAATATAGCATTTTTGAAAGAATCGGTTAAAAGCGTTTCGGGCAAATCGATGCCCATCCAGGTGAAAACTAAAAAAACGAAATCTTTGAGCAAGGCAGACTTAAAGGAAAAGGCGCTGAATAATCCTGTGGTTAGAGAGGCGCTCGAATTATTCGATGGAAGAATTGTCGAAATCTCTCCGATTAACGATAAAGACAATAACTAATAAAGAAGGAGGAGCATATGTCCAAGAAGATGCTTGGTGATATGATGCGTCAGGCCCAGAAGCTCCAGGCTGAGATGCAGAAAACTCAGGAGGAAGCGAAGCAGAAGACGATAGAGGCCTCTGCTGGGGGGGGTATGGTCACGGTCGTGGCAAATGGCGGAGGCGAACTCGTTTCGATAAAGATAGAAAAGGATGTTGTCAACCCCGATGATGTCGAGATGCTTCAGGACCTGATTCTTGCCGCTTCGAACGAAGCCCTGAGGAGGGCGCAGCAAATGGTCAATGAAGAGATGTCAAAACTCACCATGGGGCTTAATATTCCCGGCCTTGGCGGCTTAGGCAATATTCTCGGCAAATAATAGAGTTCCAGGCATGACTCAGGGGATAATAGATAATCTGGTAAATCAGCTGACCAAATTGCCGGGGATCGGCAGAAAAACCGCCCAGAGACTTGCATTCTTTATTTTGAACATGTCCGGAGAAGAAGCCACGGCGATGGCAGCTGCGATCACCGATGTCAAGGAAAAGGCCCTCTTCTGCTCGATCTGTTTCACTATAACCGATAGCGATCCCTGCGAGATATGCAGTTCCCCTTCCAGAGACAAAAGCCGGGTCTGCGTCGTGGAAGAACCCAGTAACATACTGGCCATCGAGAGGACAAGAAGCTTTGATGGTACTTATCACGCGCTGCTCGGGGCACTCTCTCCGATCGACGGAATAACTCCCGATCGACTGAAGATCAATGAGCTTGTAGAAAGGGTAAGGCAGGGCGGCATTGAGGAAGTGATACTGGCGACAAACCCCAATACAAAGGGCGAGGTGACAGCCCGCTACTTGACCGAGGTGCTCAAACCCTTTGGCATCAGGATATCGCGCATCGCTTACGGCCTGCCCATCGGAAGCGATATCGAGTTTGCCGATGAGGTGACGCTCTCCAAGGCCCTTGAAGGAAGACGGGAGATCTGATTTCCGAACATTATTTATCCAATAGTCTCGTGTGCTTGTAAAAGACCGGCTTCAATAGTTTTATCCCCGCTGCCGATACGAGCGGTTTGAAAAGCCACGAAATGCGGGATTTACTGCCGAGACATCTCTTGCAGTAGGGATGGACGAGCTGCAATTTCTTAAAACCTCTTACAATCTCTCCTACTGCATCCGATGAGAGAATCTCAGTAAGCGACGAATCCCTGACATTTCCGACCTTCGTATTGCCGTCGTAATCGACACAGCACAGAATGACATCTCCGTTATAGAGCACCGCAAAATGGTCTTGCATGCCGAAGCAGCAGCCACCCCAGGCATCGTGAATGGCATCATCGCCAAAGGCGTGCCCCCAATCGCTGAGGACGTAAGTTTCAAAAAATAAGTTCCGATAGACTTCCACAACATTCCACTTGTATGCAACGAGACTATCAATGCGTTTCAGAGCCAGAGCTTTTTTGTCATCATCAACGGGGAGCATCTCGTAGAGGCGGTCAGCCCAGTATCGAAACGTGTCCCGCAGCTCTGAAGTGGAAGACATGACACGGATAGGGCCGATTCTTTCTTCCATCGATTTCTTGGGGAACCTCGTATTGAGAAAGCGGAACTTGAAAATTGTGTTGTTATGCCGTTTATGGTAGGAGCCGAAGAAATCCAATATGCCCTTAAGGTACCGTTCAAAGGACAGTGCGCCTGCTTTTCTGAGAGCAAAGGATTTTTCATCGGGTGTCTGCAGCGAAATATCGATCTGGTGGAGGTCGTAATCGAGCAGCCTTTGACCGGTTTCACCACCGAGTCTGCTGCCGTTGGTGGTAAGACCCACCTTCACTTTCTCCTTGCAGGCATGATCGAGGATCCCGAAAAAATCCCGGTGGAGCGTTGGCTCCCCCATCACATGAAACGTCACTTTTTCGGCGATCCCTTTTTCACCTATCTCTGAAATGAGTCTTTTTGCAAGATCCGTCTCCATATAGCCATAGGGCCGCTTCATCTCGGCCTTGGGACAGAACAGGCAGTTAAAATCGCATACATTGGTAAGCTCGATATGCACCCTCTTCAGAGGGACTTCGATGTGGCCCACTTTATTGTTCGACATGACGGCTCAGCTCAATGCCTCTTTGGTTATCCGCTCTGCGGTATCGAAAATAGCCTTTTTTTCATTCTCCGTCCTCGCCTCGATATAAAAACGCACCTTCGGTTCGGTGCCAGAGGGTCTGATCATGAGCCAGGAGCCATCATCAAAAACGGTCTTCAGACCATCGACGGAAATAACTTTTATTATGGTCCGGTCACACCCGGCGATATTGATATGGCTTCCTTCCCTGTATTGGTTAGCAATAGCCGACAATTTGTCCATAAGCGGCTTGCCTACCAGCGTTTTGTCAACATTGATGCCTGACCGGTCGGGATAGAAATATCCGTACGCTTCCATAAGCTCCTTCAGGTATTCGCCCAGATTCATGCCCGTTGCTGCCATCATTTCGATCGCCAGCAGGACACCGAACAGGGCATCCTTCTCGAGGGTATGGTTATATCCGGATATGCCGTCGGATTCCTCAAAGGCGACGATGGCCCTCTCAGGGGAGCGTTGCGACAGATAAGGCCTGAAATTTTTAAAGCCGACCTTCGTCTCTTTAACAGGGACCCCCAATTTAGCGGCTATGGCATTGACAAAATTGCTTGTGCCGACAGATTTGGCCACTACTCCCCGGAATCCTTTATGGGTATAGAGAAAGTGTAGGGCCATGGCGCCAAAATAATTCATCGGGATCTGAATGTTCCCGTCAGTATAGCGTATCCTGTCGCCATCGGGGTCCATGATGATCCCCAGTTTGAAACGCGCGTTGCTCAGCCTGAAAGAGGACTCGATCCCCGCCATGTTCTTTTCGCTCGGTTCCGGAGCAATCCCGCCGAAGAGATAATCGTTTTCGGTTCTGAGATACCGGATTTTCGGGGTCTCCCCTATTATCCGCTGGATGCGATTGCGCGTGGAGCCGTGAACATTGTCGATGCAGATGAAGCAGTTATTGCTCTGGACAAAGTCCCTTATTTTTAGGATATCAAGCGTTTTTCTGCTGTTGATATACTTGATATAGAGCGGCGTCAAATCGACACCCTCGATGTCTGTGGGCAATATAGGATCGAGTTGCAGCCTGTCGGTCATCATCCGGTTCGCATGTTCCTCTATCTCGGTGGTAATTTCTGTTCCTGCCGGCCCCCCATCGGAGGGATTGAACTTAAAACCGGCATAATTGGCCGGATTATGCGACGGGGTCAGATTGATTGCGCAGGCAGCGCCGAGCATCTCGATCCCTGTGGAGAATTCCGGCGTTGGTGCCTCACCCGCATACCATGTTTTTATGCCTTCTCTCTGCAGTATGCCGATCACTTCAAAGGCGAATTGCGGTCCGAGAAAGCGGTTGTCGTGGCCCACCACCACACCGCGTCTTTTTATTTCTTCATATCCTTCAACGCCGATCGCCTCCATGACCGGAGGCTTTTGTTCTTTGAAAATCTCGACGATTGCAGACGTTACAATGCGCAGGTTATTGAAGGTAAAATCGGATCCAATTTCGCCGCGCCATCCCGATGTGCCGAATACAATGGGCGCAGGGGCAGCATTTGCACGTGCAAATTTTTCGACAACCGAAAGCAGCCCCCCGTTCTTTGATGTATCGGCAAGAATAGTCTTCCAGCAGGATGCGGCGTTTTGGAAACCGTCAATCATGAGTTCCTCCTCTGTTGGCTATGGTACCAGGTATTATTCTAACAGAATAGAGGAATAGGATGAAAACCGAAGAAATGTTAACATTATAAGCAGGACACAGCGCACGATGAAGGTGGTCCCCAACAGGGGGTGCGAATACGTCCGCGGAATCTGCCAGTATAAAAAGCTCTATTAAAAATATGTTCAGCGATAACGAACTAAAAGATATGATTGCCCGGCAGGTCGGTCCCGAGCGGGTTCCTGCTAGAATCAGAGTTATCAGTGACACCTCCGACTTCTACAGGGTTGATTACGATGATGTCGTCATCCTGGGCGAGAAGCCCTATCTGATAAGACATAATGAGCGTGAGGGAAGGTTCGGGATCGAAGAGCAGCAGAAGTTCTGGGTAAAGAGGGCTGTAGACCTGATCGACGGTTCTGTCAAAGTCGTCAAGCTCACCTTTCATGAAAGCTTTGTCGCAAAGGTCGGAGGGTTGTCTTTTGAATGTTACCGGAGTCCCAAAAAAGAGGCCCGCATTCTGCAACTTGTAAGAGGGGATCAGCGCTTTATGCAGGGTGTTTCTATACTTGACACTGCCGGCAATATTGTGAGGATTCTCGATTATATCCAGGGCAAAACGCTCTCTGACAGCGTGCTTCTTCTGGGCAGGGACCACGAGGATTATTTTTACAATTATTTCCCCAAAGTCCTGGGTGAGTTTATCGAACTTGCAAGGGCCATCAAATTCCTCCACGATAACGGAGAAAAACATGGTGATATCAGGCGGGACCATATCATCAAGGAGAAAAATACCGGCCTCTGCAGATGGATCGATTTCGATTTCAATTATCTCCATAAGGAGAATATGGCGGGATATGATCTGTTCGGGCTGGGCAACGTCATCGTCTACCTTGCGGGCAGGGGTGATGTCATAAGCCGTGACCTTAAAGAAAAGGACCCGGAGGCATATCAGAAGCTCAGTGCCGAAGACCTGAATATTATTTTCAGCAGCAGGGTAGTCAACCTGCAGAAGGTATATCCGTACATCTCAGATGACCTCAATCGCATCCTGCTGCATTTTTCATCAGGGGCCAACGTCTTTTATGAAAATACGGGTGAATTCCTGCAGGACTTGCAGATGGTTCAAAATCGACTTTCGTAATCAATGCGGTAAAAGGAGGGAATAAGAAATGCAACCATCAGGGCAGGCATGCATGATAAACAAGCACATCCTCGTAGCGGTAGACGAATCCGACAACGCAAATCGAGCGGTCCAATATGTTGCCCTCATGCTGGGCGGGCTCCAGGGCTTCAAGGTGACCCTGATCAATATCGTTGCCGTCCCGCCGGAGGATTTCTTCACTAATGCCGGGCAGCGTGCTTCATGGATAGCGGACAATGAAACGAAATCGAAGCGGGTACTGCAAGGCTTCAGGGAGACGCTTGTAAAATCAGGGGTTGATGGTCAGTCCGTTGAAATAAGCATGAAAACCGGCGAATATACCTCCGTCGCCCAGGTCATACTCGATGAGGCGACCCTCATCGGGGCGGGTACCATTGCCCTTGGACGCAGGGGCATATCCAAACAGGAGGAATTCATCTACGGCAGTACTTCCAATAAAATTCTCCATTCTCAGAAAAGTTGCAACGCATTGTGGGTCATCGAATGAGAATCTGTCAGTGATGCGCATTGGAAGCGGCAATCCTGCACTGCCACTCGCGGGCTTTGTGTAATATCGCGTCTTCCCTGCCACTGATATGACTGCCGTTCCGAATTAAAGGCTGTCCGTCAATCACCACCGTATCGACGTCCGATGCCATCGCCGAATAGACTATGTGAGAATAGATATCATAGAGGGGGGTCAAATGAGGACGTTTCAGATTGATGGCGATAATATCGGCAGCCTTGCCTTTTTCGATGCTCCCGATTTTGTTGCCGAGACCTAAAGCCTCCGCTCCCCATCTTGTCGCCATAAGGAGGGCAGTCTTTGAATCGAGCGCGGTGGGATCCTTCGCAATTGCCTTGTGGAGTTTCGCGGCGGTCGACATCTCACTCAATATATTGAGGTCATTGTTGCTCGCCGCCCCGTCAGTACCGAAAGTCACTCGCACTCCGGCGCTCAGCATTGTTGGCACCGGGGCAATTCCCGAAGCGAGCTTCAGGTTGCTTTCTATGCAGTGCGATACCCCAATCTTCCTCTTCGCAAGAATAGCTATCTCCGCATCATCGACATGAACGCAATGCGCCGCTATAAGCCGTCCGTCAAGGAGGCCGAGGGATTCGAGATGCTCAACAGGTTTCTTGCCATACCGGGATACTATATCATCCACTTCCCACTGGGTTTCCGAGAGGTGCATATGCAAAGGCACGTCGAGGCGGTCAGCCAGTGCCTTTGATTTTCTCAGCGTTTCAGGGCTGCAGGTATGCGCCGCATGCGGCGCAATACTGGTGAGAATAAGGCGGTCTCCCTTCCATTGCCCTATGAACCTCTCAGCGTTGGCAAGATATTGTTGCACCGTCTTTCCGGCCACTGTAGGGAAGTCTATTATGCCCGCTCCAATGACCGCTCTTATCCCCAGTGCCCGTGACGCCGCTGCAGCACTGTCTCCGAAAAAATACATATCGTTGTATATGGTAATTCCCATCTTCAGCATTTCCAAACAGGCGAGTTCTGTAGCATCATAAACGAATTGAGGACTGAGCCATCTGTTTTCTGAGGGCCATATATGTTTTTCAAGCCACTCTTTGAGAGGCAGATCGTCGGCCAGACCCCTGAAATATACCATCGGGGCGTGACAGTGGGTGTTGACGAGTCCTGGAAGCACCGCCTTGTCTTTGCCTTCAATGACGTTTTCAGAAGTATAGCTTCTTAGGATGAAATCAGCACTCCCCGCCTCAATGATGTCAGCTCCCTTTACGGCAACCGCGCCTTTATTGATCACCTCAAGGCCTTCGTTCATGGTGAGAATATAATCACCACAGATAATGTAGTCGACTTTCTCCATAATGCGGGACCTGGCCTAATCTCCCTCAAATTCGGTCAGACAAAAGATTTTGTATCCTTTCTTTTGGATTTTCTTCGAACCCCCGACATCGGGCAGATCGATGATGAACGCCATTTCTGCAACTATGCCCCCAAGCTTCTCTATCAAGGCGGCTGATGCGAGGGCAGTGCCTCCGGTTGCAAGAAGGTCGTCGACAAGCAGTACCTTCGTGCCCTTGGTTATCGCATCCTTGTGAATCTCTATGGTATCTGTCCCGTATTCAAGCTCGTATTCATGGCGCATGGTTTCAGCAGGCAGTTTCCCCTTTTTCCTTATGGGGATAAAGCCCTTCCCGAGGGTGTAAGAAAGGGCGCCGCCAATAATAAAACCCCGGGACTCTATCCCTACGATCACATCGAAATCGACGTCCCCTTTTATATATCGTTGGGTGAAGGCGTCAATGACAAGCCTGAAACCAACGGGGTCTTTAATAAGTGTCGTAATATCCCTGAACATGATACCTTTCTTGGGATGGTCCGGAATGGTCCTGATTTTCGATTTTATCGGCATTGAATCCCTCCTAGCCCCTGCAAGTGCATTCTGTGTTGTTGATTTTTGAAATCGTCTTTAGAAGCAGCCTTTTGACATTGTCTGCGTTTTTCTTCATTATGGAAAGAATCATATCCCATGTAACCGGTTCTTCGCCGTCCTTCCAGCAGTCGTAATCCGTAGACATTGCGATGGACTGATAGCAGATGCCGAGTTCTCTTGCGAGGATCACTTCAGGGACGGTCGACATATTGATCACGTCGGCGCCAAGCCTTCTGAACATATGGGACTCGGCTCTTGTGGAAAACCGCGGCCCTTCAATAGTCACCACAGTTCCTTTTCTGTGATGCCTAAGCTTCAGTTCCTTTGCAGTGTCTGCCAGCAAAGACCTAAGTCTGGGGCAGAAGGGTTCGCTCATAGGAGTATGTACAACCTTTTTATCATGGAAAGTCAGGGGCCTGTGTTTTGTGAAATCGATGAACTGGTCGGTAAAAACCAGATCACCCGGTTTTATCTTCTCTCTGAGAGAGCCAACGGCAGTGGTTGCGAGGATATGGGTACACCCCTCTTTTTTTAAAGCGAACAAGTTGGCCCTGAAATTGACAGCCGTCGGAAATATGGAATGGTCCTTTCCATGACGCGCAAGGATGACCGTATCAATGCCATCGATCTTTCCGGCAATAAGGGGTGAAGACGGCTTGCCGTAAGGAGTCTTTATGAGTTTTTCTTTCATATCCTTCATGAGGCGAGGATCGTCCATCCCGGACCCTCCTATAATGCCGATCTTGATAGTATCCATTGCCGCTCCTTTGATCATCAAATTGAATTCATTTACTTAATTATATATGACAAAACAGCAGGGCCTTTTATCAGTAGTTAACGAAACATAAGCGACAGCAAGGTGAAGACAAAGATGGTGATGCTTATATAACCGTTCATATTAAAAAAAGCCATATTGAGTTTGCTCAAATCATTGGGCTTTACAAGGGAATGTTCGTATCCTAGCAGCATCCCCACAAAAAGCAGGCCTACGAAATAAATAATATTCAGGTGAAAAAGGATCCCGGTAAAAACAAACAGAGCAAACGTAAATCCGTGAAAAATTCGCGCCAGGACAAGGGACCTCTCGATGCCGAATCGCCGGGGGATCGAATACAGACCATGCTGCCGGTCAAAGTCGATATCCTGAAGGGCATAAAGAATGTCAAAGCCTGCAAGCCAGAAGATAACGGCGACGGAAAGGGCAATAATTTCCGGATCGAGTGTCCCTCTTATCGCGATCCATGCCCCTAAAGGGGCACCCGATATGGCTATGCCGAGTACGAAATGGGATGCCCAGGTAAATCTTTTTGTGTAGGAATACAATACGAGGATCCCGATTGCAACCGGCGAGAGCATAAAACAAAGAGGATTCAGCTGGTAAGCGGCAAATACCATCACACCAAGGGAAATTGCCGTAAAGATCATGGCGTCCCTGACCTGAATTTTGCCAGCCGGTATTTCACGTTTAATAGTTCTGGGATTCATCGCATCGATTTTCCTGTCGATGATTCGGTTGAGGCCCATGGCTCCCGAACGGGCACCGACCATAGCCGCCACGATCCACAATATCTGCGACAGAGACGGAATCCCGGATGCTGCGAGGATAGCTGCTGTGAAGGCGAAGGGCAGGGCGAAGACGGAATGAGCTATCTTTATCATCCGCAAATAGAGAAAAGTCTTCTCCGTCAAGGTATTCATGGTCTTTTATGATACCACAGCATTACCCATCAGGTGCCAGGTCCAATGCGGAACGACCTGATTAGATTTTATTTGTGATTTTCATTAGTATATTGTAAAGAAGGACAAATACTACGCGGGTCCTTTTGGGTCTTTTTTGGGTTCTTTTGTTGACAAAGGGTAAAAACTATGGTAAGAAATTCCAATTAACTTAATCACCGAGAACAGGAGGAAGGCATGAACCCCGAGGACATTAAATTTCATAAGGAACACACGTGGGCCAGAGTTTCTGGCAAGAAAGCAACTATCGGGATTACTGATTATGCGCAGGAATCGCTCGGCGATATAGTATATATAGAACTGCCGGAGACCGATATCGAGGTCACCGCAAATACGGAGTTGACCGAGATCGAATCGACTAAAGCAACTTCATCAGTGATCGCGCCGGTGAGCGGCATGGTGATTGAGATCAATGAGAAACTCGCGGATTCGCCGGAAATCATAAATGAGGACCCATACGGGAAGGGCTGGATAGCGGTAATCAAGATGGATAACCCGGCTGAAATCGATGATCTCATGGACGCCGAAGAGTATGATGCATATGTAGAAGAGGAGAACAAGTGAGGCTTTTGATAATCGGTTCCGGCCCTGGAGGCTATGTGGCTGCAATCAAGGCCGCTCAGCTCGGGGCTCACGTAACGATTGTTGAAAGCAATGAGGTCGGCGGCACCTGTCTCAATTGGGGGTGCATCCCGACCAAGACATTGAGCGCCTCGGCAGAGGCCCTTCGAAAAGCCAGAAAACTGGCAGAATACGGCATTCAATGCAGCGGGGAGATCAGAGCCGACCTGACGAAAATCATGGACCGAAAAAACAGGGTTGTTGCCACTCAGGCAAAAGGAATTCGCTCGCTGTTTAAGTACCGGGACATCAGACTTGTGGAGGGTCGTGGACGGCTTCTTGCGCCCGGCACGGTGGAGATCGAAAAGAGAGATGGCTCTAAGGAGGTTGTCGAGGCCCATAAAATAATCATCGCCACAGGATCGAGGCCTGCCCGGATTCCAGCATTCTCCTTCGATGGGGAAGCCATACTGTCGAGTGACGACGCACTGAATTTAGCAGTACTGCCTAAAAGTTTGATTATAATCGGCGCAGGGGTCATAGGCTGCGAATTCGCATGCATATTTGCCGAATTCGGGGTCGAGATCACCATGCTCGAAATGCTAAGCATGGCTGTATCGACTGAGGACCATGAGATTTCAGAGGTACTGGAAAGGGAACTGAAAAAAAAGAAAATCAAACTTATGACCGGCGTGAGGGTGGAAAAGGTCGATAGGCTCGCTGACGGTGTGCATGTCCTTCTCCAGGGGGGCAGGGAACTCACCGCTGAGAAACTCCTCGTTTCCATCGGAAGGCAATACAATACTGAGAACATTGGCCTTGAGACCTTGGGGATACAAACAGGGCAGCGGGGTGAAATCCTGGTCGACGACAAGATGGAGACAAATGTAAAAGGGGTTTATGCAGTAGGTGATGTCGTGGGGGGCATGCTGCTGGCCCATGTGGCCTCCAAAGAGGGCATTGTTGCTGCTTCCAATGCCTGCGGGGACCCAAAATCGATGGATTATTCGGTCGTTCCCGCAGCGATATTCACCTCTCCCGAAATCGGTTCTGTCGGATTGCGTGAGCATCAGGCGCCGGCAAAGGGGTTAAAGATCAAGACTGGCCATTTCCAGTTCAGGACACTCGGCAAGGCCCATGCAATGGGTGAGATCGCTGGTATGTTCAAAGTTATTGCTGAAGATGATACGGATAAGGTCCTTGGAGTTCATATCATTGGGCCCCATGCCTCTGACCTTGTGCATGAGGGGGCGCTGGCGATTAAGTCGGGGATGACGGTCAAAGAGCTTGGAGAAATGATTCACGCCCATCCGACTCTTTCCGAAGGCCTTATGGAAGCTGCTGAAGATGTTCATGGGATGGCAATTCACGCCGTGAACCAATAATTCTTTTAACCTGAAGCGGAAAGGGGAAATCGCATGGGAGAAATTATCGAGATAGTGGCACGGGAGGTCCTGGATTCGCGGGGCAATCCTACCGTTGAGGTCGAAGTCATACTGGACAGCGGCATTGCCGGTGCTGCCATTGTTCCTTCGGGGGCATCCACAGGAAAAAGGGAAGCCCTCGAACTCAGAGACGGTGATAAGAAAAAGTTTCACGGCAAAGGAGTGCAGCAGGCTGTCAAGAATATCGTCGGAGATATAGCATTCCGGTTGCGCGGAATGGATTCCTCGGATCAGGTCCTTATCGACCGGACCATGGTGGATCTCGACGGCACGGAAAACAAAAGCAAACTCGGCGCCAATGCCATTCTTGGAGTGTCCATGGCGGTATGCCATGCCTCGGCAAATGAGTTGAATATTCCTCTGTATCGTCACATCGGCGGATGCAATGCAAAGGAGCTGCCTGTGCCGATGATGAATATAATGAACGGCGGTGCCCATGCCGACAATAACCTGGACATCCAGGAATTCATGATCATGCCTGCGGGACTGAAGAATTTCGCTGCCGCACTGCGCGCCGGCGCTGAGATATTTCAAACGCTGAAGTCGATATTGAAAAAGAAGGGGCTTAACACCTCCGTAGGGGATGAGGGGGGCTTTGCACCCAACCTCGGCTCCAATGAAGAGGCGTTGGCCATTATCATCCAGGCAATTGCTGAGAGCGGCTACAAGCCGGGGAAAGATGTCCTGCTTGCGCTCGATGTTGCCTCATCGGAATTCTTTGACAAAGGGCACTATCAGTTTGAAGGCCGCAAATTGTCGTCCCAGGCAATGGTGGACTACTTTGAGGGACTCGTCGGGAAATATCCGATACTTTCCATAGAGGACGGGATGGCTGAAAACGACTGGAACGGATGGAGGCTTCTTACTGAAAGGCTCGGCAGGAAAGTCCAGCTTGTGGGCGACGATCTCTTCGTAACCAACACAAAGATACTAAAGGAGGGCATCCGGAAAGGAATCGCCAATTCTATCCTGATCAAGCTCAATCAGATCGGCACGGTTACCGAAACGCTCGACGCCATCGAGATGGCAAAGAGGGCGCGTTACACTGCCGTCATATCTCACCGGTCCGGTGAAACCGAGGATACGACGATTGCGGATCTTGCTGTTGCCTGCAACACGGGATTCATCAAAACTGGCTCACTGTCGAGAAGCGAGAGGATCGCTAAGTACAATCGGCTCTTGAGGATCGAGGAGGAACTCGGAGGTTCCGCTGTTTTCAAGGGCAAGGACGCGTTTTATAACCTATGATGCCGAAAGTTGCAAAGGGTAAAATAAAGACGCGGGGCCTGCGCGGGCAGGTCGCGCGCGAACAAAGAAGGCGGACTTACATTTTTTTTGTCTGTGTGATCCTAGCGCTGGCCTATTTGTCGTACAACCTCATGTTCGGCGAGATGGGAGTGATCAAATATATCGAACTCAGGCAAAATAAGAAGCGCCTTGATAGCGAGATAACCCGTATCAACAGGGAAAATAAGGCACTGAACATTCAGGTTAACTCGTTAAAAAAAGATCCCTACTATATCGAAAAATACGCCAGGGAAGAATATGGGCTGGCAAAACCCGGCGAATTCATATTTCAGTTCAAGAATGATGACAAATAGGCAGTTCAATTAAATGGCCGATACTCCCTTAAATATCGCGTTCCTGTGGCACATGCATCAGCCCTGTTACAAAAACCCCTTCAGTGGCATTTATACATTGCCATGGGTGCGCTTGCACGGTGTGAAGGATTACCTTGATACATTGAAAATACTTGAAGAATTTCCCAATATCAAACAGACTTTCAACGTCGTCCCTTCGCTCCTTGAACAGTTGAATGACTATATCGACAATGATGCGATGGACCGTCATCTCGAATTGACACTCAAGCATCCGGTCGATCTGACGGCTGAGGAAAGGGTATTCATCGTCGAATATTTCTTCCTCGCAAACTGGGATACTATGGTAAAACCTTACCCGCGATATTACGAACTCCTGGTAAAAAGAGGTCTCCGGTATTCCAAGGACGACATCGGGCGGACTATCCGCTACTTCACAGATAATGACATAAGAGATCTTCAGGTGCTTTTCAATTTGAGTTGGATCGACCCCATGTTCAGAGAAAGCGATCCCTTTCTGAAAGGGCTTGTCAATAAACAGCGGGATTATACCGAAGAAGAAAAAACAATGCTCATAAGCAAACAATTCGATATCCTCAAACAGATAGTCCCCGAATACAGGAAGCTCAGTTCTTCGGGCCAGATCGAGATATCAGTGAGCCCATTTTATCACCCGATTCTCCCTTTGCTGTGGGACACCGACTCGGCCAGAATAGCGATGCCCCGAGTCAAGCTCCCCAAAAAAAGATTTTCTCATCCTGAGGACGCCATTACTCAGATAAGGATGGGAGTCGACTTTTTCAAAAAGACTTTTGGCTTTAAGCCAAAGGGAATGTGGCCGTCCGAGGGATCGGTGAGTGAACAAGTTGCTGATGCAATCAACCGGGAAGGGATCAAATGGATTGCCACTGACGAGGAAGTACTCGGGTGTTCGCTCGAAAGACCGCTGAGGAACAATGAGGGAAACGTTATTGATGCTGACTCGCTGTACAGGCCGTACCGGTATGCCGGCCTGTCGCTTTTTTTCAGGGACCACCGTCTTTCGGACCAGATAGGCTTTGTCTATTCGGGATGGAGCGCTGAAAAAGCCGTCGACGATTTTATCGCCAGACTATCGCAAATACGGGATTCTCTGCCGAAGAAGGAGCCTTATGTTGTGCCCGTAATCCTCGATGGAGAAAATGCCTGGGAATATTATCAAAATGATGGCCGGGACTTTCTGAAAACACTTTATGCCGCTCTCGGAAACGATAAGAGATTCAAAACCGTTACCATGTCGCAATACATCGATGAACATGGTCCGGGCATCCCACTGAAAAGACTCCATGCGGGATCATGGATCAATTCTGACTTTCATGTCTGGATCGGACATGAAGAAGATAATCTCGCGTGGGATTATCTTTCACAAGCAAGAGATGACCTTGCAGCCTACGTAAAAAGCCACCCTGATGCAGACCTTTCTGAAGCATGGAAGGCGCTCTATGCCGCTGAGGGGAGCGACTGGAACTGGTGGTACGGAGATGAGCATACGACTGAAAGCCAGGAAGAATTTGATGAACTCTTCCGAAACTACCTCATGAAGGTCTATACGGTCATCGGCAGCGCGGTGCCGCCGAACTTGTATGTTCCAATCTTGCTGGAAGATAGAAAAATCGTCCCCGATTCCGAGGTGAGGGGATTCATTTATCCGAGAATCGACGGGATGGTGACAAGCTATTTCGAATGGTACAATAGCGCACATATCGAGGTCAAAAGGGGCGGCGGCAGCATGCATAAAGCCGAAAGCTGCATCGTGGACCTTTATTACGGATTTAACAAGGACAGCCTTTTTATCCGGCTCGATCCAGTCATTCCCCTTGATCGTTTCGAGGAAAGCGTCTCTCTCCACATAGATATCTTCCATCCTTCTGCCAGTAAGATAGTGTTCAGTCCTATTGCCAATAAGACGCTGGTTTATGTATTCAGAAATGCAGCATGGGTGCAAGGGGATGCCCGGCTGGAGGCGGCAGCAGCTGACATTTTTGAAATCGAAATTCCCTTTTCGGTCATAGGGGCAAAGGAAAATGATGAAGTGCATTTCGCGCTGGAACTTGTGAAAAACGGCGGAACCGCAATACCGGTGGCGGACGCCGACTCACTGACCGAAAAAAGCATGGAGCGCTGTCCCTGGAGGGGCCATATTATCGTGACCGTGCCATCTGCAGATTTCGAGAAGCTTATGTGGTATTGACAGAAAGGCTTTTATCGTAAAGTTCTTTTTTGCTGATTTCATACCCCTCAGCAACAGCCTTCACCGCCTCTTTTCTTCCCAGGCCTTTTTTCATAAGCGAGTTCACCTCGCATAGTGCCTCTTCGATAGTCGATCTGTCCTGATGGAACCCTTCAACGATGATCACATATTCACCGGCGATCATCCGGCTTTGCAGTGCATGGATAACTTCGGCGATAGTCCCCCTCAGGATCTCTTCGTGAAGCTTGCTAATCTCCTTTGCCAGGGCCGCTCTTCTTTCACCAAGAATTTCAAGCATGTCTGATAATGCCTTCATGAGGCGGTGCGGTGCTTCATAAAAGATGAGCGTTCTGCGCTCGTGTTTCAATTCAGTGAGGCGTTTATGACGCTGTCCGCCCTTTGAAGGAAGGAACCCCAAAAAGGTAAATTCCTCTGTGGGAAGTCCGGCTACCGAAAGAGCGGATACAAAGGCTGATGGTCCGGGAATCGGTATAACATCGATCTTTTCTTCGACCGCCCTTTTGATCAGTACGGCGCCGGGGTCCGAGATTCCCGGCGTGCCGGCGTCTGAAATAAGGGCCACGGAAAGTCCCGAGTGCAATTTCCCGAGGATTTCCCCCGCCTTGACCTTCTCTTTTTCGGACCAGTAACTGATGAGCGGCTTCGCTATTGCATAATGGTTAAGGAGCTTCAGTGAATGCCGCGTGTCTTCAGCGGCAATAAGATCGACCTCTTTGAGTATTCTGAGGGCCCTTAGCGTTATATCTTCAAGATTACCGACAGGAGTGGCGACAATATATAGTTTTCCCGCTGCCATGATCTGATTATCCTATCTTGAGGAGTTTTCGCAGGCAGCTGTCAGCCTGTCAGGGCTCATTGGGATTTTCATCATCAGCAACTCCTGTATTTGTTGGTAATGGGGAATCTTCTGTCTCTGCCAAAGGCCCGTGGAGTGATCTTAATTCCCGGTGGGGACTGCCTTCTCTTGTATTCGCTCCTGTCGACCATCATGATGAC
>Ga0209048_10002653_pt1 | contig 17665 bp, 12 predicted proteins | sample FrelakmetCRP12CR_FD_187146 | JGI IMG/M metagenome (GOLD analysis project Ga0209048, IMG submission 187146) | Freshwater lake sediment microbial communities from the University of Notre Dame, USA, for methane emissions studies - CRP12 CR (SPAdes)... | ecosystem: Environmental > Aquatic >... | reverse complement strand
CGTCTGGTATGCATTTTGGGGCGAAGCCAGCTCGCGGCAGGAATACTACGACATTTGCGGCAAGAAGGACGAGAGCTTTGCGGTCTTGGTGCGCGAACTCATCGGGCGACTGATCGAAGAGACCTCTCAGCCGCAGTTGGATCCGGGCGGGATTGCCCTCGGGCTGATCGGTGCGCTGGAAATAATGTGGCAGGATTTCGCCTTCCAATCGGAAGAGAACATCGATCGGCAGGCGGCCAAAGATCGCTGCATGGCGTATCTGCGTTCGATTTTTCCGGGACAATTTGCCCAATCACCGCTGCGGGCCGCCGAGCGGATCACTGCGGCGGCGGAGCCTCAACCATTCGCTGACTGGGTTTACGGCAGTGCGTTTGCATTTGCGCTGGAGCGCGAGCGCATCTTTCGCGGCGCCTGGCAAATCGCGGGGCACGAATCGCAGATTCCTCGGCCGGGAGATTATTTGGCGGTGGACACCGCGGCGGAACGCGCATTGCTGGTGCGGGATCCCTCGGGGAGGATACATGCGCTTCGAAACCGCTGTCCGCATTCGCCGCATGCGCTGGTTGCAAGCGGCGGCGGCCGATTGGACGGGGCCATCGAGTGCCGGATTCATGGACTTGCATTCCACTGGGATGGTCGGGGCGAGGATGGCGGCGAGCGCGATGATTTGAGCGCGCTCGAGATGCGAATCGCCGGCGGATTGCTGATCGTGAGGTCGCCCGCACCGGCGCGAGCGGCCGCGGTCGAGCCGGGCGCTTGGTTCGACGGCAAGCTGCCGCACGGCTTGATGCCGCTTGGCCCGGCTCGGGACATCGGCGTTGTCGCCGACTGGAAGGTAATCGTCGAACAGTGGCTCGAATCCGCCACGCCGACGGCCTCGCCGAACCCGACTGCGGCGGCGGTCGCCTGGACTGTCGGACAGACCGAAAGCGCAAACCGCTGGAGCGCACGGCGGTATCGAGGGTTGGTGGGCTCCGCCGGGAGCGGCGTTTGGCACGAGCGATTCATTGCGCCCAACCAATTGCTGCAGTGGCGCCCCGATGGCGTGTCGATCATGCAGGTGATACCCACGGGGCCCGGTCGCTGCCGCGTGCGGCGGCTCGACTATAGTCGCGGTGCGCACGGCCGTAATGAACGCGCAACCGGTTATCTGGCTGCGCGACTGCGTACCTGGACGCGGCGTTCGACGCTGGCGGCCGCGGAGTCGGCGCAAACCGGAATGATGGATTTTGGCTATTGCACCCGCTCCAGGGGAGCGACTGCGCCGGCGGTCTCGTGGTTTCGCAGGCACCTCATTGCGCAGGTGCCTACCCTTGCGCTCGAGCGCCCGCGGGTCGAATCTTAAAGTTATACTGCGACCCCATTGAACAGCTTGGGCAGGATCACTCATTTGGAGAATTGCACATGACTCTGGCTTCCTTGAGCACCGCCGATTGGCACGCCCGCGCCGCGAGCCTGCGCTACGAGACTCGGCATTTCATTGACGGCAAGTTCGTCGATTCGGTGGCGAAGGGCCGCTTCACCGTGGTCAATCCTGCGACCGGTTCGCCCCTCTGTGAGGTGAGCGCGGGCGCCGCCGCGGACATCGATCTCGCGGTGGCGGCCGCCAAGCGGACATTCGCATCGAGGGTGTGGAGCCGTATGGCGCCGCGGGACCGCATGGCCGTAATGGCGGCCTTCAGCCGCCTCATCGAAGCGAATACCGAGCGGTTCGCCTTGCTCGATACGCTGTGCATGGGAAAACCGATCAACGACATGGTGACCATCGATGTGCCGGCGGCGGCGAAGAATTTCGCTTACTTCGGCGAACTCATCGACAAGATCGACGGCATGGTGACGGCGACCGCGTCGGACGCCTTTCACTACATCCTGCGCGAGCCCTTGGGTGTCGTGGGTGCCATCGTGCCCTGGAACTATCCGTTGTTGATGGCCGCATGGAAAGTCGCCCCGGCGCTGGCGGCGGGCAATTCGGTGGTGTTGAAGCCGGCTGAACAATCGCCCTTGTCGGGACTGCTGATGGCCCAGTTGTTCATCGAGGCGGGCGGCCCCCCCGGCGTGTTCAACGTGGTCAACGGCCTCGGCGAGACGGCCGGTGCGGCGCTCGCGCTGCATATGGATGTCGCGAAGATCGCATTCACGGGCTCGACCGAAATCGGCAAGCAAATGCTGATCTATGCGGGCCAATCGAACATGAAGCGCGTGAGCTTGGAATGCGGCGGCAAGACTCCGCAGATTTTCTTGAGCGACTTGCCGGATCTCGATACCGCGGTGACCTACGCCATCAACGGCATCTACGGCAACATGGGCGAAGTGTGCAACGCGGGATCGCGGCTGCTCATCGATCGACCGATCGCCAAGGATTTCATTGCTCGATTTATCGAAAAGGGCAAGTCGGCCTATCGGGCCGGCGACCCGCTGGATCCCAAGACGAACCTGGGACCGCTGGTCACCTCATCGCATCGCTCGCGTGTGATGAATTACATCACTCGGGGCAAGAGCGAAGGAGCGCGCCTGGAATTTGGCGGCAATTCCCCGGACTTGCCGGGCGCCTATGTCAATCCCACGCTCTTTTCCGGCGTGAATAACCGCATGACCATCGCTCAGGAGGAGATTTTCGGTCCGGTCGCGGCCGCGATCGAGGTCAATGGTATTGCCGAGGCGCTCGCTGTCGCGAACGACTCGATCTACGGCCTGGCGGCTTCGGTCTGGACCCGCGATTTGACGGTTGCGCACAAGACCGTCCGGGATTTGGAGGCGGGCGTCATCTGGGTGAATTGCTTCGATCATGGCGACATGACCCAGCCGTTCGGCGGCTACAAGCAATCGGGCCAAGGGCGCGACAAGTGCGTTGAGAGCCTGATCTCCTACACCCAAACGAAATCGGCCTGGATCAATCTCGGCTAACGGGAAATTCCGGCTAGGCGAATTGCCGCGGCGCGTCGGCCAGACGAAACTCGGGGATGCGTTCGCGCAACAAATCGTGGAATTCGTGCATGTAGACCTCGAGGCGCGACAGCGGGCCCGGCTTGTAGCTGCTCGAGGCGAGTCCCCGTTGCACACGCTGGCAGAGCCATTTGTCCTCGTTGTTGACCTCGGTATTGATGCGATTGCTCAAGTAGCGCACCGCTCGGATCTCCCGGCTCGCGTTCGGTAGCCCGAACACGGCGCCGCGAACGATGCATTTTCCGGGACCGCCGGGCAACAATTGGAAAAAATCCATTTGATCGGGAAATACGTCGATCCCCAGGTTCGGCAACGCGCTGTAAAAGCGCCAGCTGCGGCGCAGGTTTTCGGGCAGATGCACGACCGCGCCGGCAACCAATTTTTGATATAGGCGCTCCGACCAGCGGGAGGAGGGCTGATCGCGCATCCAACTCACGCCGCGCGCGACGCCCGGTACGGAAGCCACGTCATCGTAATCCGGCGTGAACATGCGGTAGAGGCCCGGGTGTCCGATCGGCACATGATAGGACTCGAGGTAATTGTCCATCGCGATCTTCCAATCGACGTCCCACACGTCGGTGGTGATCGGCGTCAACGGAACCATTTCCTCGAATCGATAGGGCGCGAGTTCGAGAGCGAGCCTGCCCCAGGTGCTCGAGACCGGCGGCGGGTCGCCGGCGAAACACACGAACACAAAACCCAGGGCGGTGTCGACCCGCACCGGGCGCAAACCATGGGCGGAGCGGTCGAGGCCCGGAAAAGTCTCGCGCATCGGCACACCGATCAAGCCGCCGTCATGGCGATAGCTCCAGCCATGATAGGGACAGGTGATGGTGGACGGACAATTGCCCGACCCATCGAGTAAGCGGGCGCCGCGGTGCCGGCACACATTGTGAAACGCTCGGATCGAGCCATCCCGATCCCTGAGCACGAGGACGCTTTCGGGGCCCAAATCGAAGGTTTCGTAGTCCCCCGCCCGCGGTATCGAGTTCACGTGACAGACGATCTGCCAGCTCGGCATCAGCACCCGTTCGATTTCGAGCCGGGTGAGCTCCGGATGGTTGTAGACCCAGGCGGGCAGTGCGTGCGGCTGGCCTGCGAAAGCGTCACGGTCGAGCTGGGTCGCGGGCAGGCTGTTCATGGCGTTGTTTCCGACCGATTATTATGGGTAGGGATTATATGAACGTTTAATTTACGCCGCGGCAGCGTGGGTTGGCAAGCGGCGCTGCAGCAATCCGTGTAAATGCGCTGCAGCACGCTAATTTCAGCTATAAACTCTCGTATCGGATAAATATTTACGGGCGTTTCATGCGAGCGCTAATGAATTAATTTATATACTCATATAAACTGGGGCTCGGATAAACTGTTCCGAACCGATAAATATTCCGGGGGAATCTCAATGGCCAGAAAACTGACCAACAGCAACGCGCATTTCAAGCGCGCCGTGAAACGTCTGCCGCTCGGCGTGGCATCGAACTTCCGCTACTGGGGGGAGGACCGAACCATCTACGTGAAGCACGGCAAGGGCGCGCGCATCGTGGATCTCGACGACAATTCCTACGTCGACTACCGCATGGGCTATGGCCCGGCGATCTTGGGATATGCGGACGAGCGCGTCGACGCGGCGGCGCGCCGCGGCATGGAAGTGGGCGGCGTTTTTGCGCTATCCACGGAAGCCGAACTTCGAGTGGCCGACCGTATCGCGAAGATGGTACCGGCGGCCGAACTCGTGCGCTTTTCGAATTCCGGAACCGAAGCCGTCATGGCGGGATTGCGCCTCGCGCGGGCGTATACCGGCAAGGACGATTACGTGATTCTGGAGGGCAGCTATCACGGCTTGTTCGATGCGGCCATGTGGTTCACGCCCATGGAGAAGTGGACGCAGGTTGGGGATCCGGAAGTCAAGCCGTACAGCGAAGGGGTGCCGGTGAGCACCAAGAGCTTTGCGCATTTCGTGCAGGCCAACGACGCCAATCAATTGGAAGACGTGTTCAAGCGCTACGCGTCGCGCATCGCGTGCATGCTGATCGAGCCCATCATGGGCAACTGCCTCGGCATCGCGGCAGAGCCTGAGTATCTGCGCGCGGCGCGCGAATTGTGCGACAAGCACGGCGTGGTTCTGCTCATCGATGAAGTGAAGACCGGCTTTCGGGTGGCGCGCGGCGGAGTCCAGGAGCTGTACGGCGTCAAGGCTGATCTTTGCACCTTCGCCAAGGCGGTGGCCAATGGCTATCCCATCTCGATACTCGCCGGGCGCGAGGAGATCATGCGCAAGATCGGCCGCGGCGTGGCCCACGGCGGCACCTACACCGCGCACTCCGTCTCGCTCGCCGCCGCGGAGAAGTGTCTCGAGATTCTCGATGAGACCGACGCGTTGGAGCGCATCGCCGATTACGGCACGCGCCTGCGCATCGGCATGCGCTCGATCCTCGGGGCGCGGGGAATCGCGCACAGCTTCGTCGGCCATCCGTCGATGAGCGGGCTGTATTTCGCGCACGATCCGCCGCGCAATTATCGCGCATGGAAGAGCAGCGACTACTCCTTCTACGATGCGATGGCGCAGGTGCTGCACGATGAGGGAGTGCTGTGCGAGCCCGATTCGCGCGAACCGTGGTTCGTGTCCGCGGCGCACGACGCATCCTGCCTCGCGGACACTCTCAAGGCGTTCGAGATCGCGGTGGATGCGACCTTGAAGTCGAGCAGCGCGACGCACAAAGTGCCTGCTTGAGCGGGAACGCACAAAGCGGCCCGCAAGGCTTGGACGCGATCATCGTCGGGGCCGGGCACAACGGCCTGGTCGCCGCGTGCTATTTGGCGCGCGCCGGGCTGAAAGTGCTGGTTCTCGAGCGCAATCCGTTCATCGGCGGTGCGGCCGTGAGCCGGCGCCTTTACAAGGATTTCACCTACTCGAATTGCTCCTACGTCTGCAGCCTGCTGCGGCCGGAGATCATGCGCACCTTGGAGTTGCCCAAGCACGGCCTGCAAGTGATTCCGTACGAGGGCGGTTGCACCATGATGCAGGGCGGGGGACATCTCGCGCTCTATGACAACCACGACGCCTTGCGCCGCGAGATATCGAGGCACTCGAAACGCGATGCGGAAGCCTACGACCGCTATGCGCGCGACGTGATGCGCCAGTGCAAATTCATCAAGCCGCTGCTGATGCGAGAACCGCCAGACCCGACCTCCTTCAAGCCGCGCGACATCAAGGAGCTCTTGTATCTCGGGCAGCGCTTTCACCAATTGGGCGAGCAGCGCATGTACGATACGCTGCGCTTTTGGACCATGAGCGCTGCGGATTTTCTCGACGAGTATTTCGAAAGCGACATCGTCAAGGCGCATTTCGCCGGCAGCTCGATCATCGGCACGGCGTTGGGGCCCCGCTCGCCGGGCACCGCGTACGTGCTGCTGCACCATTACATGGGCGACATCGACGACACCGTCGGCGCCTGGGGATTTGCGCGCGGCGGTATGGGGGCGATCACGAGCGCGCTCGGCAAGTCGTTCGAGGCGAGCGGCGGCACGATCCGCAGCGCCGCTCCGGTGGCTCGGATTCTCGTGAAGAGCGGCCGTGCGTCGGGTGTGGTGCTCGATGACGGCGAGGAGATTCGTGCGCCGCTGGTGATCTCGAATCTGGACGTCAAGCGCACATTTCTCAAGATCATGGACGGGAAGGATCTGCCCGATGATTTCCTCAACCGGGTGAAAAACTTCAAGATCCGCGGCTCCTCGGGCAAGCTCAATATCGCGCTCGACGGCCTGCCGCGCTTTCCCGCCATTCCCGAAGGGTCGCCGAGCACGCGCGGCGACATGCACGTCACCGACACCTTGGACATGATGGAACGAGCCTACGACGATTGGAAGGAGGGCCGCTGGTCGCGCGCGCCCTACATCGACATGCTGATTCCCTCTCAAATCGATCCGACCATGGTCCCGGACGGCAAGCACTATATGTCGGTCTTCGTCCAATACTGCCCGTATGAGCTCGCGGACGGCGAATGGACCGACGCCAAGCGTCAGGGCTTCGGCGACACGGTCATCAATACCATCGCGCAGCACAGCCCGAATTTCAAAGACCTGATTCTGCACGCGGAAATACGCACTCCGTGGGATATCGAAAATGAAGTCGGCTTGACCGAAGGCAATATCTTTCAGGGCGAATTGACCATGGATCAGCTGCTGTTCAACCGTCCGGTGCCGGGTTTCGCGCAATACCGCTCTCCGGTGCGGGGCGTCTACATGTGCGGATCGAGCACCCACCCGGGCGGCGGCGTCATGGGTGCACCGGGTGCCAACGCGGCTCGCGCGGTGCTCAAGGACTTGGGCCGGGCGCACTCGATATGACGCAGCCATCGACCGCAGCGCGCTACGACTGCATCGTCATCGGCGGCGGGCACAATGGCCTGGTGTGCGCGGCCAGCCTGGCGCGCGGGGGCCGTTCCGTGCTGGTGGTGGAGGCGAGGGAGCAAGTCGGCGGAGCGGCGCTCACGCGCGAGTTCGCACCCGGATTTCAGGTGTCGGCTTGTGCGCACCTGCTGCATCTGATGCCCTCCGACCTCGTGAATGAACTGCAATTGACCTCGCACGGCCTCAAGTTGGCCGCGCAATCGATGCCCACCACCGCATTGGGGGCACAGGGTGCGCCGCTCGCGTTGGGACTGCCGCTCGCCGCGGGTCCGGATGTGTCCGCGGAGGACGCGGCGGCGTATGGAGCGTATTCGGCGCAGATTCGCCGTTTCGCGCAGGCGCTGGTGCCGCTGCTGTCGAACATACCGCCGCGCTTGGGCACCCGCGACTGGCGGGACATCGGGGCGCTGCTGCGTTTGGGTTGGCAAATTCGCAAGCTCGGACGGGGCGACATGCGCGAATTGCTGCGCATCGGCGGCATGAATGTCTACGATCTGCTCGAGGAGCATTTCCGCTCCGACGCGCTCAAAGGCGCGCTTGGATTCGACGCGGTGCTCGGCACGAATTTCGGCCCGCGCTCGCCGGGCACGGTGTTGACCCTGCTGTATCGCATGGCCGCCGAAGCGGCCGGCGGCGGCGCCTTGGCGCAACCGGCCGGAGGCTTGGGCGCACTGTGCGACGCGCTCGCCAAGGCCGCGACCGCGGCCGGCGCCACGATCCGCACCTCGGCGCCGGTCTCGCGAATCTTGGTCGAATCGGACCGCGCGACCGGGGTGGTGCTCGAGTCCGGCGAGCGCATCACGGCGCGGACCGTGCTTTCGAGCGCCGATCCCAAGAACACGTTCCTCAATTTGCTGGGAGCGCGCCATTTGGATACCGGCTTCGTGCGCCGCGTGAGTCATTTGCGCGCGCGCGGGTTGGCCGCCAAACTGCATCTCGCGCTCGATCGTGCGCCGCAGTTCAGCGGTTTGCGGGGCGCCGCCCTTGGCGGGCGATTGCTGATCGCCCCCTCGCTCGAGTACCTCGAGCGGGCCTACAATCATGCGAAGTACGAGGAATATTCAGCGGCTCCGGCCATGGAGATCACGGTCCCCACGGTCAACGATGCGGCTCTCGCCCCGGCCGGCAAGCATGTATTGTCGGCCATCGTGCAATACGCGCCCTATACCCTCAAAAACGGCTGGCCGCAGGAGCACGAACGCTTCACGGACCTGTGCATCGACACCATTGAGAGGTATGCGCCGGGACTACGCAGCAGCATCATCGGTGCGGAATTGCTCACACCGCTCGATATCGAGCGGGAATTTCGCATCAGCGGCGGCCATTGGCATCACGGCGAACTCGCCTTCGATCAATTCTTCATGGTCCGGCCGGTACCGGGTGCCGCACAACACCGCACGCCGCTGCCGGGTCTATACCTGTGCGGCGCCGGCTGCCATCCCGGAGGAGGGGTCATGGGCATTCCCGGGCGCAATGCCGCGCGGCAGGTTCTAAGGGAGGCAGCCTGACATGAGCGCACCGCAACCATTGGCGCCGCATTTCAAACAGCCGCTGCTCCGAACGCCGTTCCATGAGCGCGCTCGCGCGCTTTCCCAAGTCGACAGCTTCATTGCCTGGGCCGGCTACACCACCGTCGATGTGTTCACCACCGTCGAGCAGGAATACTTCGCGATCCGCAATGCGACCACTCTCTATGACCTTACGCCGATGGTGAAATACCGCGTGGCGGGCCCCGATGCCGTTCCGTATTTGAACCGGCTGGTCACGCGGGATCTCGCCAAGCTCAAGCCGGATCGCGTGGCGTATTGCGTATGGTGCAACGATGACGGGCATCTGCTCGACGACGGCACTGTGTTTCGGCTGGGCGATGGCGAATACCGCCTGTGTACCGCGGAAAGGCAGATCGACTGGCTGCTCGATTCGGCCATCGGTTTCGATGTCGAAATCAGCGAAGTGACCGAACAAATCGCCGCGCTCGCCATGCAGGGCCCGACCTCCTGTGCGGTCCTCAAGGCACTCGGCCTTTCCGGAATCGAGCGGTTGAAGCCGTTCGAGATCGGCTATTTTTCTTTGCGCGAACGGCAACTCACCGTCTCGCGCACCGGTTTCACCGGAGATTTGGGATACGAGTTGTGGATGGCGCCGGAGGCGGCGCTGGAAATCTGGGACGAGTTGATGGCGGCGGGGCGCTCGCGAGGCATTCGCGCCATTGGCTCGCAGGCCCTCAACATGGCACGCATCGAAGCCGGATTCATCATGCCCCATGTCGATTTCGTTTCCGCGGAACAGACGATCCGCACCGGCCGAGACCGCTCGCCGCTGGAGCTCGGGCTTGCCTGGCTCATCGATTTCGAGAAGGGGCACTTCACAGGCCGCCGTGCATTGCTCGCCGAACGGCAGAGGGGGCCGCGCCGGCAGCTGGTCGGGTTGGACGTGGCCGGCAACAAGCCGGCCCACGATGCGCTGCTGTACAACGAGGCGAACGGCAGTCGCCAAATCGGGGCCGTCACCTCGGCCACCTGGTCGCCGACTTGCAAGCGCAACATCGCGCTTGCTATGGTCGATGCCCCATATTTTCAAATCGGCACGACGGTATGGGCGGACATCTATCTGAACCGCGAACTCGTCTGGGAGCGCCGCATGTCGAAGGCCCAAGTGGTGGAGCGAGCGTTTTTCGCGCCGGAACGCCGTCGCGTGACGCCCCCGGGGGAGTTTTAGAGCGCGTGCAGTCGCCGCAGCAAAAATCCATTGCTGATCGGCCATGGCTGAATCCCGAGGCTAAGCCGCAAATCGTCATCGAAGGCATCAGCAAGACCTTCGGCGCCTTCACCGCGGTGGACAGCGTCAATTTGCGCATTTACAAGGGTGAGATGTTCGCCCTGGTGGGCGCATCGGGATGCGGCAAAACGACTCTGCTGCGCATGCTGGCCGGGTTCGCCAGCCCGAGCGGCGGACGCATCCTCATCGATGACGTGGACATGACCGCGGTGCCGCCGTACGAGCGTCCGGTCAACATGATGTTCCAATCCTATGCGCTGTTTCCGCACATGACGGTGGAGCAAAACGTCGGCTACGGGTTGCGCCGCATGGGGCTCGAGGCGGGCGTGCGGACCAAGCGCATTACCGAGGCGCTCGACATGGTCCAGTTGGGCTCGATGGCGAAGCGCAAGCCGCATCAGTTATCCGGCGGCCAGCGCCAGCGTGTGGCACTGGCCCGCGCCCTGATTCGACGGCCGAAGGTCTTGCTGTTGGACGAACCGTTGAGCGCGCTCGACAAGAAATTGCGCGAACAAACCCAGTTCGAGCTCATGAACATTCAAGATCAGGTGGGCATCACGTTCGTATTCGTCACCCACGATCAGGACGAGGCGATGGCGCTGTCGACCCGCATCGCGGTGATGAACCGCGGCCAGCTGGTCCAAGTGGGCACGCCGTCCGAAATCTACGAATTTCCGCAAAATCGATTCGTGGCGGATTTCATCGGCACCACGAACCTGTTCGAGGGAACGGTCAGCGGCAACGAACCGGGGCATGTCGTCGTGCACAGCGCCGAGGCCGGCTGCGACCTGATCGTCGATGACATCGGCCGATTCGGCGGCGGACAACGCGTCTGGGTCGCCCTGCGCCCCGAAAAAATTCGCCTGAGCAAGGCGCCCGCGTCGGGCGGCGTCAACCAAATCAAGGGGGTGGTTTGGGAGCTCGGCTACCTCGGCAACCGTTCCACGTACCGCATCAAGACCGAAACCGGCAAGCTGGTCACGGTGTTCGCACAAAATGACCGGCGCACCTCCGAATGGTCGATCGATTGGAGCGACGAGGTGTATTTGAGCTGGACCGCCAATTGCGCGGTGTTGCTGCAGCAATGACGCGCCGCTCATGCCGGCCGATCGGCGGACTCGCGGCCGGCGCGTTGTGGCTCCTGTGCGCGGGCATGGCGTTCGGCGCCAAGACGCAAAACGTGGTGCTGATCGTCAGCGACGGGTTGCGCTGGCAGGAAATATTCACCGGCGCGGAGGAGGATTTGCTCAACGACACGGCGGGCGGCAGCTGGGTGCCGGAAGAGGATCTGCGCAAACGCTATTGGCGGGCGAGCGAGGGTGAGCGGCGGGCGGCGCTGTTTCCGTTCCTGTGGGGAACGGTGGCGAAGCGCGGGCAAATATTTGGCAATCAAACCTTGGGCAGCGTCGCGCAGGTGACCAACGGATTGGCGTTCTCGTACCCCGGATACAACGAGATGGCCACCGGCTTTCCCAACCCCGCCATCGACAGCAACGAGTTCGGCCCCAACCCGACGCCGACGGTGTTCGAATGGCTGAACAAATTCGACGAATTCAAGGGTCGAGTGGCGATCTACGGAACCTGGAACGCATTCGACGACATCTTCAACAAGAAGCGCAGCGGCCTTATTACGCAAACGGGTTGGACGCCGCCGAAGAAGCCGCACGAGAGCGCGAGCGATGCGCTGCTGCGGCGGATCTACGAGACCTTGACCGAAGTCAACGAGGAGGGACCGCCGGATGCCCTCCTGCAAATCCCGCTGCTCGATTATGTGGCTGCGGCGAAACCGCGGGTGCTGTTCGTGGGTTATGGCGAGACCGACGATTGGGCCCATCAGGGCCGATATGATCTGGTGCTCGACAGCGCGCATCGATTCGATTTCTTCGTGAAGCAGCTGTGGGAAACGATGCAGGCGATGCCCGAATACCACGACAAGACCACCTTCATCATCACGACCGATCACGGCCGCGGCAGCGGCCTCACGGAATGGAAGGAGCACGGCGTCGAGGAGAAAGGCTCGGAGAACATCTGGATCGCGGTCATCGGACCCGATACGGCGCCGCTCGGCGAGCGCAACCACGTCGCGCAGGTGACTCAGGCGCAGATCGCCGCCACCGTGTCGGCATTCGTCGGCAAGGACTACCACGCGGCGGTGCCGCGGGCTGCGGAACCCATCGCGGACGTGCTCCGCTAGGGTTCGATCCGCTAGGGTTCGATAGGCACCGCATTTCGAGAACTGCGAACCGGTCCCACCTCAACGGCGGGCCGGCAGCACGAAATGCCAGGAGAGGTCTATATGGCTCACTCAACAAACGCTTCACGAGCTCCGAGAGGCGGATTTGCATTGAATTCCAGGCGGGCGTCGGGCCGGCGCTCGCGCCCGTGGCGAGCGCTGTTGGGAAGCGTATTGCTGCCGATTCTCGCGAGCTGCGGCGATAACAATTCCTGTTACAACTGCGGCGTGACGCTGTTCGAGGTCTCTCCGGGCGTGGTTGCAGGTGAATTCAACGGCAATGGCTTTGCCAGCGTCGTCGCACTGAGTGCGATTGAGCCGGATCAAGCCCTGGGGCCTGACAATCTCAAGGTCTATTTGTCAAGCGGAGCAGGCAGCTTTGCATCACCGGTTTACGTTGCGGATGGCGTTGATCCACTGTATCTGGCGAGCGCCGATCTGAACGGCGATGGCCTACCGGACGTGGTCTCAGCAAGCTTCAGTGACGGTGCATTAAACGTGTTCTTCAATGACAAGAACAACCCCGGCACATTGAACGCGCCGCTGGTGCTGTCGAGCCCCGGCGCCTCGCAGGTGGCGATCGGCGATATGAACAACGATGGGCGGCCGGATCTCGTCTCGGCCGACTATGGCGTGTCGCTATTCCTGCAGACTTCCCCGGGCGTTTTCGCGGCACCCATCAGCCTGTATTCGGGCGGCGCCAACTGGGTTGCGGTCGGGGATCTGAACGGCGACGGTGCGATGGACGTCGCTTTGACCGACAGTGTCGGCGTCAAGGTGCTGCTACACACCGGCGCCAGTTCCTCGACCACCTTTGCGCCCCCGGTCAGCGTATTCACCGAGTCCGCTAATGCAAACGCGATCGGCGCCAATCTCATTGCGATTGCGGATGTGAATGGCGACGGCGCCAACGATCTGGTCATTACCGACCCAGGTTCGATCGGGGGCGCGGGTCCGACGGTCAATATTCTGCTGCAGAATACCGCCATCCCGGGCACCTTCCGCGCGCCCGTCAGTTACCCGATCGCTGCACAGGATCTGTCCCAGTCGATAGTGGTCACGGATGTGGATGGCGATGGCCGCCCTGATATCGTCATCGGTGGACTGCAGACCGTGACCGTACTGTTGCAGAATCACTCACCGGCCGCGCCCGGGACGTACATGGCCGCGGCCACGTACACGGCGCCGGGCGCCAACGAGATCGCCGTGGCGGACATCAACGGTGATGGCAAGTCCGATATCGTCGTCAGCAACGGCGTGACCAACCCGGTCGTAAACGGCGTGGTGACCACGAATCCGGGCGTGTTGCTGCAGAACGCCGCCGCACCGGGCATGTTTGGAGCATTGCAGAACCTGCCCTGAAGGCCAGCCGGTTAATGACGGCGGCACTTGTCAGCGTCTGGGAAAGGGTATATCAGGTTGGGGCCGGCGACTTGCCGGTCATCAATAATCGCCAATAACTGGGGAGAATCTCGATGTTAAAGAGCATCGCATCGCTCGCGCTCATGGTCGCTTTGGGTGTCGGAGCATCGAACAGCGCCTTGGCGCAGGGCAAGGGGTATCTTCGCGTGCTCGTGGTGAGCACCGAGGATGTGTCTCGATACGTGCATGAATTGGATAACGGCAAACGCATCCTGCAGCGTCTGGGCATATCCGTTCAGACCCGCGTGTGGCGCGCGACATTCGCAGGACCGGAGGCCGGATCCGTGGTCGTGACCCAACAGTTCGACAGCTTTGCGGCGTTCGCCGATGCGGCGAAAAAGACGGGGGCGGATGCGGAGTATTCGCAGTGGATCATGAGTCTGGACAAAATACGCAAGATTGCCTCCGACAGCCTGTACCAAGAACTCTGACCCCTATCGAATCCTAAAGGCCAGAACTTCGCGCGGCCGCGGTACCCTGGACCGCGGCCGCGCGCAGGCCTGCTGCAAGCCGTTTTTTATATTATACTGGTGACAATTAGATAATTATTTGTCGCTTGCGAGGTGTGGATCATGCGGAAGGTGAGGACTCTCGGACTTTTGGGGACGGGCGTGATCGGCGGCGGCTGGGCCGCGCGGGCGCTGCATTTCGGCATCGACGTGATCGCGGCCGACGTCAAGCCCGAGATGGAGGAGTGGATTCGCGGCGCCGTCGCCAATGCCGAACCGGCGCTCGCCCGGTTGACCTTTGCGCCGCTGCCGCCCAAAGGCAAGCTGTCATTCACCACGGACCTCAAGGTCATGGCGCAGGCCGCGGATTTCATCCAGGAGAACATCCCCGAGCAACTGCCGCTGAAGCAACGGATGCTTGCGCAAGTGAGCCTTCACGCGGCGCCTGACGTCATCATCGCCTCGAGCACCTCGGGGTTGACTCCGAGCGATCTGCAGCGCGACATGGTCGCGCCCGAACGCTTTTTGGTTGCCCATCCGTTCAACCCGGTCTACTTGCTGCCGCTGGTCGAACTCGTCGGCGGCGACAAGACCGTCCCTGCGACCATCGAAGCGGCCGCCAAGTTCTTCACCTACATCGGCATGCACGCCCTTCGGGTTCGGCGCGAAGTGCCGGGCCACTTGACCGATCGGCTTCAGGAAGCCATCTGGCGGGAAATTCTGCACATGGTGAACGACGGCGTGGCGACCACCGGCGAACTCGATGAGTCGATCATTTACGGCCCCGGACTGCGCTGGGCCGCCATGGGCACGAACCTGATCTATCACCTGGCGGGCGGCGAGACCGGCATGCGGCACATGCTGGCGCAATTCGGGCCGGCGCTGAAATGGCCCTGGACCAAGTTGGAGGCTCCGGAACTCACCGAAGAGTTGATCGACCGAATGGTGAAAGGCACCCAGGAACAAGCGGCGGGGCGTTCGATCCGGGAGCTGGAGCGGCTGCGCGATGACTATCTGGTGGCGATACAACAGGTACTGCGCCAGTTCGATATCGGTGCAGGGTCGACCTTGCGCGCGCTCGAGGCGCGGTTATACGAGGACGCGGCAGTCGGCAAGGAGGGTGCGGCCGCCGGTGCGCGGGGGGTGCCGCTGCCCCGATACGACACCGTGGTCAGACCCGAATGGGTCGATTACAACGGCCACATGTCCGATTTTCTTTATGGGCATGTATTCGGTCAGGCGATGGATGCGCTGTATCGCAGCGTGGGCCTGGACGAGGCGTATCGCAAGAAAGGCCGCGTGTTCTACACGGTGGAGAGTCACGTCAGGCATTTGGGCGAGGCGAAAGTCAACGAGCCGCTGTACGTCACCACCCAAGTACTCGCGCTCGACGAGAAGCGCTTTCACATGTTTCACCGCCTGTACCGCGCCCGCGACAATACGCTGATCGCAACCGGCGAACAGATGCATCTGCACGTCGACACCGCCGCGGCCAAAGCCACCCCGATGGATCAGGGTCTGCGGACGAAACTCGAAGCGCTGCGCAAGGCGCACGCGGCGCTTCCCGTGCCGGAGGAGGCCGGCAAACCGGTCGGCAGCCGCGGCTCCTGACGATCCCATGCCGAAGATCGTCGATCATGCGAAGCGCCGCGACGAGATCGCGTATGTGGCGTGCCAGGTGGTCGCCAGCCGCGGCTTCGAGCGCGCGACGGTTGCGCGCATCGCACGCGCGGCCGGGTATACCACGGGCATGGTGGCTCACTACTATGATTCGAAGCAGGACATCATTCTCGCCGCCCTGCGCCTGATGCTGTTGCGCATCGAAGAGCGCCTGACCCGCGAGCGCACCGGCGGCGAGACGAATCTGCTCAGTGTACTGTCGGAGGCTCTCGCGATCGATGCCGCGCGCTTCACCGAATGCGCATTTTGGATGGCGTTTTGGGGTCAGGTGTCCGTTGATCGGAAACTCAAGCGGCTCAACGTGTGGGTGCATCGCGAATACATGCGCTTGTTCGCCCGATGTTTGGCCGAGCACTGGCCGGAATGGCGGGAGTGGCCTCGGAGCGTGCGCGACCAAGTGTTGCGCTCCGTGGCGACCTGCATCAACGGCTTGACCGCGGGCGCGGTCACCAGTCCGCGCGATTGGCCCGCACGCCGGCAGATTGAGCAACTGGATTTGCAACTGGAATTGTTGCGCCGCTGGGCCAAATCGAAGCGCATGGCAACCCGCGGCTGAAAGCGGCGCGCCGCAAGGCCGCGCCACAAGCCCACGCTAAAGGAGAACGGCAATGGATTTCTCGCTCAACGATGAACAGCAGCTGATCATCAAGACGACCCGTGAGTTCGTGCGAAACGAACTGTACCCCCACGAGAAGGAAGTGGAGGAGAGCGGAGTGCTGCGCGACGATCTGCACCGCGAACTGAAGGCCAAGGCGATCGAGGCCGGGTTGTATGCCGCCAATATGCCGGCGGAGGTGGGGGGCGCGGGATTGGACACCGTCACCTGGGTGCTCTACGAGAAGGAACTCGGCCGCGCCAATTACGCGCTGCATTGGTCCTGCGTGGGCAGACCCTCGAACATTTTGCTGGCGTGCGAGGGTGAACAGCGGGAGCGCTACCTGCTGCCGACGGTGCGCGGCGACAGGGCCGAGTGTCTCGCGATGACGGAGCCTGGCGCCGGTTCGGATCTGCGGGGCATGAAGACTTCCGCCGTTGAATCCGGAGGCGATTTCATCATCAACGGCACCAAGCATTTCATCAGCCACGCGGATCATTCCGATTTCGTGATTCTGTTCGCGGCCTCGGGCGAGGAATCCAGTGCGCGAGGCACCCGCAAGAAGATCACGGCGTTCTTGGTCGACATGGGTCATCCCGGCTTCATCGTGCGCCCGGGCTACAAAAACGTGTCGCATCGCGGGTATACCAACAGCATCCTGGAATTCAATAATTGCCGCGTGCCGAAGAGCGCCGTACTCGGCGAAGTGCATCGCGGCTTCGACGTGGCCAACACCTGGCTGGGGGTCACGCGCCTGCAGGTGGCCGCGACGTGCCTGGGTCGCGCCGAACGCGCGATGGAACTCGCGACTCAATGGGCCGTCGACAGGGTGCAATTCGGTCAGCAGATCGGCAAGTTTCAGGGCGTCAGCTTCAAGCTGGCCGACATGGCGGTCGAGCTGCGCGCCGCGGAGCTCTTGGTGTTGGAAGCGGCGTGGAAGCACGATCAAAAGATCGACACCGAGATGGACATGGCGATCGCCAAGGTCAAAGCCACTGAAATGCTCGCCATGGTCGCGGACGAGGCGCTGCAGATCCACGGGGGCATGGGCCTCATGAGCGATTTGCCGCTGGAGCGAATCTGGCGCGATGCGCGCATCGAGCGGATTTGGGACGGCACCAGCGAGGTGCAGCGTCACATCATCTCGCGCGCCTTGTT
>Ga0209048_10002652_pt1 | contig 17673 bp, 15 predicted proteins | sample FrelakmetCRP12CR_FD_187146 | JGI IMG/M metagenome (GOLD analysis project Ga0209048, IMG submission 187146) | Freshwater lake sediment microbial communities from the University of Notre Dame, USA, for methane emissions studies - CRP12 CR (SPAdes)... | ecosystem: Environmental > Aquatic >... | reverse complement strand
GCGGGAACGTCGCACTGCCGGGCTTGAGCGTGGTGGCGCCGGGCAGCGGGCTGATCATGATGGCGCCGGTCTCGGTCTGCCACCAGGTGTCGACGATCGGGCAGCGGCCACCGCCGATGTGCTCCCAGTACCAGATCCACGCTTCGGGGTTGATGGGCTCGCCGACGCTGCCGAGCAGGCGCAGCGACGACAGGTCACGACCCTCGGGCCATTGCGCGCCCCACTTCATGAACGAGCGGATCGCGGTGGGCGCGGTGTAGAGGATGGTGACGCCGTACTGCTCGATGATCTGCCAGAGGCGGTCCTGCGCGGGGAAGTCGGGGGTGCCCTCGTAGAGCACGCTCGTCGCGCCGTTGGTGAGGGGGCCGTACACGATGTACGAGTGGCCCGTGACCCAGCCGACGTCGGCCGCGCACCAATAGATGTCGTCCTCGGGGTGCAGGTCGAACACGTGCTTGTGCGTCCACGCGACCTGCGTGAGGTAGCCGCCCGTGGTGTGCATGATGCCCTTGGGCTTGGCCGTGGTGCCGCTCGTGTAGAGCAGGAACAGCAGGTCCTCGGAGTCCATGCGCTCGGGCGCGCAGTCGGCGGACTGGGTGGGAACGAGGTCGTGCCACCACACGTCGCGCCCGTCGGTCATCGGGACGTCCTGGCCGGTGCGCTGGAGGACGAGCACCTTCTCGATCGTCGGGCAGTCGGCGACCGCGACGTCGGCGGTGGTCTTCAACGGCACGACGTTGCCGCGGCGCCACGCGCCGTCGCCGGTGACGAGCGCCTTGGCGCCGGCGTCCTGGATGCGGTCGCGCAGCGAGTCGGCGGAGAAGCCACCGAACACCACTGAGTGCGCGGCGCCGATGCGCGCACACGCGAGCAGCGCCATCGGCAGTTCCGGCACCATGCCCATGTAGATGCAGACGCGGTCGCCCTTCTCCACACCGAGCGACTTCAGCGCGTTGGCGAGCCGGGAGACTTCGTCGAGCAACTCGGAGTAGGTGATGACCCGCGTGTCGCCGGGCTCGCCCTCCCAGTAGTACGCAACCTTGTCGCCGCGGCCGGCCTCCACGTGACGGTCGAGGCAGTTGTAGGAGACGTTGAGCTTGCCGCCGACGAACCACTTCGCAAAGGGCAGGTCCCACTCGAGGATGGTGTGCCAGTCCTCGTACCAGTCGAGCAGGGTGTCGGCCTGGCGGGCCCAGAACCCCTCGAAGTCGGTGTTCGCCTCGTCGTACACGTCGGTGCCGACGACCAGCGCCTGCTGCTTGAACGCGTCGGGGGGCGGGAACGTCCGCCCCTCTGCGAGCAGTGACTCGATCGTGTCGCCGGTGTCCGCCATCGCCGTTTCCCCCGTGGTGAGCAGTGCGCGGGTCAGGCTACCCCGGAGCACGCGACGCTCACCCGGTGCGGAACTCCAGCACCCGGTGGGCGCCGAGGCCGGCGGGGTCGGTGAGCGCGGTCCCCTCGGACACCCGGCTGCGGTGGCGCAGGGCCTCGAGGTCGGCGACGTGGGCGCGCGCGTCCCATTGCGTGCGCGCCTCGGCCACGAGGTCGTCGAGGCCGAGCCCGCGCAGCCAGTCGGCCTGGCTGCGGTCGGTGAGGAGACCGAGGCCGGCGCGTGCCGCGGCGTGGACCACGAACTCCACGGGCACGTCGACGGTGATGTCCTGCGTGCCCGGCGCGTCGAGCGGAGGTCCGCCCCGCTCGTGGGCCCGGAACGTTCGGAGCCAGCCGGCCTGGCCGCGCGTCGCGAGTTCGGCACCGCTCGCCGCGTAGTCGACGAGCAGGACCCGACCCTTCCGCAGCCGCGCTGCGGCGTTCCGGAGCCAGGCCGTGGCGGCATCGGGCACCGGCAGGCGCGTGCCCGGAGGCGCGTCGCCCGAGGCGACGAGGTCGGCCTCGGCCGCGAGGTGCTCGGCGGCCGGGAGGACACTCTCGACGAAGCGCTCACCGTCGTGCGCCACCCGCACCTCGAGCCAGCCTCCGGGCGCCCGCTCCACGACCCGGAAGGGCAGGTTGTCGAGGAGTTCGTTGGCGAGCACCACGCCGGTGACGTGGACGGCAGGGAGATCGTCGAGCGCGGTGACGATGGGACCGATGCCGGTGACCGGCACGAGGTCGGGCCCGTCGGGGTCGTCGGGGTCGGGAGCGCCGGGGCCCAGCGCCTCGTCGAACGGCTCGATGGTGAGTCGCTCCCGTTGCGCGGCCCGCAGCTCCTCCGAGCGCTCCACCAGGACGTAGCGGAGCGCGGGTGCGCACTCCGGCGCCGCCGCGAGGACGTCGGCGGCGAGGCGGCCCCGCCCCGCGCCCGCCTCGATCACGACGAAGGGATCGGGGCGGCCGAGCTCGCGCCACACGCGGTCGAGGTACCGGGCCACCAGCGCGCCGAAGAGCGGCCCGACCTCGGGACTGGTGACGAAATCCGCGCCGGCGCGACCGGCACCGTGGCCCGAGGCGAAGAACCCGCCGTCGCCGTAGAGCGCCTCCTCGACGAACGCGTCGAACGGCAGCGGCCCCTCACGATGGATCCGTTCGACCAGCCGCTGCTCGAGCGCGCTCACCCGAAGTCCTCGAACTTGCGTCGTTCGAAGGCGCCATGGGCCCACGAACGACGCAAGTTCGGAAGGGCTAGCCGGGGAAGGCCCACTCGCCGATGCGGGCGAAGAACTGCGGGTAGACGCCGACGATGATGACGATGGCCGTGCACAGGCCGATGGCCACGTTGAGGCCGAGGGGTGTGCGGGTCTCGCGCACAGTGTCGTCGACGGGGTCGTGGAACCACATCTTGCGGGCGACGGTCGCGTAGTAGAAGAACGCCACGACCGAGCCGAGCGCCGCGATCACACCGAGCACGGTGGCGGCGGGGGTCTGCGCCTCGAGCACCGCGCGGAACATCACGAACTTGGCGAACCAGCCGGCGAACGGCGGGAGGCCGGCCAGCGAGAACATGAAGATCGTGAGCGGGATCGCCAGGCTCGGCGCGGTCTTGCCGAGCCCCGAGAAGCTGTCGATCTCGCGGGAGCCGGAACGGCGGGCGGCCGCGATCACGCAGGCGAAGGCACCCAGGTTCATCGCCGCGTAGATGCAGAGGTAGATCACCACTGCCTGCAGCGACACCACGCCCGCCTGGTAGGCGACGGCGAGGGGCACGAGGATGAAGCCGCCCTGCGCGATCGACGAGTAGGCCAGCAGGCGCACGATGTTCGTCTGCTTGAGTGCGACCAGGTTGCCGTAGATGATCGACGCCGCGGCGAGGAACCAGAGGACCGGTTCCCATGCCTCGTGCGAGAACCAGAAGCCGTACCTGATGAGGATGAGCAGACCGACGAAGCCGCCGGCCTTCGACGCCACGGACAGGAAGGCGGTGACCGGCGTGGGCGCGCCCTGGTAGGTGTCGGGGGTCCAGAAGTGGAACGGCACCGCGCTCACCTTGAAGGCGAAGCCGCCGATGGTGAAGAAGATCGCCACCGCGTACAGCGGCGTGAGTTCGTGGAAGCGGCCGTAGACGAGGATGTTGCTCAGCAACGTGGAGCCGGTCTCGCCGTAGACCAGCGACATGCCGTAGAGCATGATCGCCGACGAGAGCACGCCGATGATCAGGTACTTGATCGCAGCCTCGTTCGACTTGCTGTCGTGCTTGCGCCACGCGGCGAGGACGATCGTGGGAATGGTGATCGTCTCGAGCGCGACGAAGATGGAGATGAGGTCGCGCGACGACGCCATCACCAGCATGCCCAGCACCGAGGTGAGCATGAGGACCCAGAACTCGCCCTGGTGGTAGTCGCCTTCACCGATGTAGTCGGTGGCGAGCAGGATGGTCACGTAGGTGACGACGAGGAAGAACCCCTGCATCGCGAGTGCGTAATTGTCGACCACGAACGCGCCACCGAACATCGAGCGCGTCGCGCCGTCGTTGATCAGCGTGATCACCGGGATCAACGCGCCCAGGACACCGAGCGACGCAATGCGCGGCACGACCGCGCGCGAGTGCTCGGGCCAGATCAGATCGACCAGCAGCGCGATGAGGATCGTCGCCGTGAGAACGATCTCCGGCGCGATCGCATGGAAGTCGACGTGCGGGTTCACCCCAGCCCCAGCGCCCTGGTCATTCCGTTGACCAGCTGGGTCACGGGCAGGTCCGTCATCTTGAACAGGAGCTGCGGGTAGATACCCAGGGCCACGATGAGGAGGAGCAGCGGCGCGAACGCGATCCACTCCTCGGTGTGGAGGTCGTGGATGTGGGCGTTCTCGAACTCGGGCTTCGGCGTGCCCATCGCGACGCGCTGGAACATCCAGAGCAGGTAGCCCGCGGCGAGCACGGTGCCAATCGCAGAGATCACCATGAAGGTGCGGTAGGTGGCGAGGGTGCCGGCGGAGCCGTCCCACAGACCGAACGGCAGCTTGGGCTCGTAGGTCGACAGGATCGCCGGGAATTCGCCCCAGAAGCCGGCGAGGCCGGGGAGGCCGAGCGAGGCCATCGCCGAGAAGCCGAGCAGCCAGCCGAGCTTCGGCGCCTGGGTGAGGATGCCCCCGAGGCGGCTGATCTCACGGGTGCCGTAGCGCTCCTGCACCGAACCGGCGAGGAAGAAGAGCATGCCGGTGATGAGACCGTGCGCCACCATGCCGAACACCGCGGCGTTGATACCGAAGTCGGTCAGCGTGGCGATGCCGAGCATCACGAAGCCCATGTGGGCCACCGACGAGAACGCGATCAGGCGCTTCATGTCGCGCTGGGCGAGGCAGCACAGCGCGCCGTAGATGATGCCGATCACCGCGAGCAGGCCGATCCACGGAGCCCACGACTGCGCCGCCGAGGGGAGCATCGGGAGCGCGATACGGATGAAGCCGTAGGTGCCGAGCTTCAGCATGACCGCGGCCAGCAGCACCGAACCCACCGTGGGCGCCTCGGTGTGGGCGTCGGGGAGCCAGGTGTGGAACGGGAACATCGGCACCTTGATGGCGAAGCCGAGGAACATGCCGCCGAAGACCAGCAGCTGCGTGCCGTGGACGATCCCCGCGCCGTGCAGGTGCGACAGGATCACGATGTCGAAGGTGTGCACCTTCGACAGGAAGTACATGGCCAGGAAGCTCAGCAGCATGAACGCCGAGCCGAACATCGTGAAGAGGAAGAACTTGATCGACGCGTACTCGCGGTTTGGACCGCCCCAGACGCCGATCATGAAGAACATCGGCAACAGCACGAGCTCGAAGAAGATGAAGAACAGGATCAGGTCCTGCGCCACGAACGTGCCGATCATGCCCGTCTCGAGCAGGAGCACGAGGGCGAGGAACGCCTTCGGGTTGTGCGGCTCGGGGAAGTGGTTCCACGAGTAGATCACGCAGCAGACGGTGACGAGCATCGTGAGCAGGATCAGCGGCAGGGAGATGCCGTCGATGCCCACGTGGTACCGGCTGTTGATGACCTTGATCCACTCCTCGTTCGCAGTGAACTGGAGGCGGCCGCTGTCGAGGTTGAAGTTGGCCAGGATGCCGATGCCGACTGCGGCGGTCACGAGGGTCGTGAGCAAGGTCACGACCTTGATCAGACCCTCCTCCGCCTTCGGGATCAGCAGCACGATCGCCATGCCCACCAGCGGAATGAACACCGCCAGCGTCAGGGCCCAGCTGTCGAACCAGTCCATCGAAGTGATTCCCCTCGACTCAGATGTTTGCGATCAGGAGCAGCAGGGCGAGAAGCCCCACCGCTGCGAACATGTAGAGCGCGTACCGCTGCACTCGTCCCGCCTGGAAGTACCTGAGGAGACCACCGCTCTCGGCAGTCACCTCCGCCGTCCCGTTGACTGCGCCGTCGACGACCTTGCGGTCGAGGAATTCGTAGGTCCACTGGCCGACTGCCTTGGTGCCCTTGCCGGTGCCGTTGACGACGCCGTCGATCACGTGCTGGTTGAACCAGTAGGAGCCACGCGCGATGCCCCCCCGGATCGACGCGACGATCACGTTCTCGTAGAGCGCGTCCAGGTAGTACTTGTTGACCAGGAACATGTACCCGGCGTGCGCGACCTTGTTGCGCTCGGTGAGCCCGTTGAGCTTGCCGAGCTTCTCCCGCTTGAAGAAGAAGAACGCGGCGACACCGATGCCGATCGCCGCGATCGACAGCGAGATGGCCGCCTTCGGGTAGTCGAACGCGGGGTGCACGAGTTCGGGGAACGCAACCCGGGGCTCGACCCACGAGGCGAACTTCTCGATGTGGAAGGCCGCGGCGTTCAGGAAGCCGGCGAGTACCGCGAACACCGCGAGGATGATCAGCGGGACCGTGATCACCGGCTCCGACTCGTGCGGGTGGCCGTGGCCGCGGTACTCGCCGAAGAAGGTGAGGTACACGCAGCGGGTCATGTAGGCCGCGGTGAGGAACGCGCCGACGAGACCGACGATCAGGAAGAAGTCGTAGCCCGAGTTGCCGGCGGTGACGAGAATCTCGTCCTTCGACCAGAAGCCCGCGAACGGGAAGATGCCGGCGAGGGCCAGCGTGCCGACGATGAAGGTCCAGAACGTGATCGGCATGAACTTCCGCAGACCACCCATGTCCTTCTTCATGTCGAAGGAGTGGTGCGAACCCGAGTGGCTCACCGAGCCGGCGCCGAGGAAGAGCAGCGCCTTGAAGAACGCGTGGGTGAAGAGGTGGAACACCGCGGCGACCCACGCGCCCGCGCCGAGCGCCATCACCATGTAGCCGAGCTGGCTGATGGTGGAGTAGGCGAGCACCTTCTTGATGTCGTCCTGCACGAAGGCGAGCAGGGCGCCGATGATGATCGTGATGCCGCCGATCAGCACCATGAAGTTGACGCCGCCGTTGCCGATCGAGAACCCGTTCCAGAACACCGGGTAGAGGCGGGCGCCGAGGTACACGCCGGCGACGACCATGGTGGCCGCGTGGATGAGCGCGGACACCGGCGTGGGACCGGCCATGGCGTCGGGGAGCCACGTGTGGAGCGGGAACTGGCCGCTCTTGCCGATGATGGCGAGCATCAGGCACGAGGCCGCGACCAGCATCATGCTGTGGTCGGCACGGGGGCTGAGGGCGTAGGCGTTGATGCGGCCGATGTCGAAGCTGCGCGCCGCCCAGAAGAGCACCGTCACGCCGATGAGCAGGCCGATGTCGCCGGTCCGGGTGGTGAAGAACGCCTTGAGGGCGGCCTTGCTGTTGGCGCCCTCCTCCCACCAGTGGCCGATCAGGGCGAACGAACAGAGGCCGACGCCCTCCCAGCCGAGCATGAGCTGCAGGGTGTTGTCGGCGACGACGAGCGTGAGCATCGCGGCCGAGAACAGGCTCAGCATCGCGTAGTAGTGCGTGTAACGGATGTCGTTGTGCAAGTAGGCCGTGCTGTAGATGTGCACGAGCAACGAGATCAGGGTGACGACGAAGAGCATCATCACCGCGAGGCCGTCCATGCGGATGCCGACGCCGAAGTCGATGCCGGCGTTCGACCACCAGGTGACGTGGTGCAGCACGGGTTCGACGACCGGCTTCGTCTCGCCGCCGTGGGTGACGAGGCTGCGCCCGAAGGCGGCGAGGCCCGACGACTTGCCGCCCGTCGCCGATTCCACGCGGTCGATCCACTGGTAGACCGCGACGCACGACAGCACGAACGACGCGCCGAGCGCCGTGATGCCGATGGCCGCGCCCTTGGTGGGGATGCGCTTCCCGAAGAAGAGGATCAGGAAGAACGAGACCGCAGGGATCGCGGGGATGATCCAGGCGTTGTCCAACACGTCGAGATCAGCCCTTCAACTGGTCGGCCTGGTCAAGGTCGACGCTGCGAGAGTTCCGGTAGATGAGCAGCACGATCGCGAGGCCGACACCGACCTCGGCGGCGGCGATCGTGATGATGAACAGCGAGAAGACCTGGCCCGTGACGTTCTCACGGAACGCCGAGAAGGCCACCAGGTTGAGGTTCACCGCGTTCAGCATCAGCTCGATGCTCATGAGCACGAGCACCGCGTTTCGTCGCGCCAGGGTTCCGTAGAGGCCGGTGCAGAACAGGAACGCGCTGAGGATGAGGAAGTTGTTGAGGGTCACGGCCGCTCAGTCCCTCCGCGCGATCACGACGGCGCCCACGAGCGCGGCCAGGAGGAGCATCGAGACGACTTCGAACGGCACGAGGTAGTTGCGGAACATCGACGAGGCGATGGCCGTCGGACTGCCCTTCAGCACCATCGACGCCTTCGGGTGAATCTGCGGCGCATCGCCGTAGGCGTCGATCAGCAGCGCGGTGAGCACGCCGAAGAGGAACAGCGAGACGACCCCGGCCGCGAAGCGTTGATTGTTGTCGAGCGGACCGTCGGGCTTCATCGGCGCACGCGTGAGCATGATGCCGAAGAGGAAGAGGATGACGATGGCACCGATGTAGATCAGCACCTGCACCCAGGCGACGAACTCGGCCACGAGCAGGATGTACTGCGCGGCCGCGCCGGCGAGCACGACCACCAGGTACAGCGCGGCGTGCACGACGTTCTGGGCACGGACGACGCCGATGGCGGCGGCGACCATGACGACGGCGAGGATCCAGAAGACCACCGTCTGGGCCACCATGGTGGAGAGCACGAAGGGCATGGTTACTTCTTCTTCCCCTTCACCTCGGCGCCGATCTCGAGCGGCTCCGGTTCGGGGACCGTTTCCATCCACTCGCCGAGCTTGCGCTTGTCGTGCAGCAGCTTGGCGATGTTCGACTCCGCATACTCGAACTCGGGGCTCCAGAAGAGCGCGTCGAACGGGCAGACCTCCACGCAGATGCCGCAGTACATGCACAGCGCGTAGTCGATGTCGAAGCGGTCGAGGACGCTGACGGTGCGGTCACGGCCACCCTCACGGCGCGGCGGCCGCTTCTCCTTGTGACCCTCGATGTAGATGCACCAGTCGGGGCAGCTGCGCGCGCACAGCATGCAGACGGTGCAGTTCTCCTCTTTGAGGGCGATCACGCCACGCGCACGCGTCGGCGGGTCTTCGCGCTCGTGGGGGTACTGCACCGTGACCGCCGGCTTCAGCATCGTCTTGAACGTGATGCCGAGACCGCCGATGACGCCGGGGAGCTTGGGCTTCTTCATCACATCGCCACCTTCAGGATCGCGGTGGCCACGATGTTGAGCAGGCCGATGGGGATGAGCACCTTCCACGCGAGGGCCTGGAGCTGGTCCTCCCGCAGCCGGGGATAGGTGAAGCGCACCCAGAACATCAGGAAGGCCACGAACATGATCTTGGCGAAGAGCACGGCCGGGCCGACGAAGCGCATCAGGCCGACCGACAGACCCCACGAGGCGGGGAGGGCCCAGCCGCCGAGGAAGATCGTGGCCGCGATCGCGGCGAACGCGAACGCCGTGCCGAACTCGCCGATGAAGAAGAACAGGAACCGGAACCCGGAGTACTCGACCATGTAGCCGGCGACGAGTTCGGACTCGGCGACCGGCATGTCGAAGGGCGTCTGGGTGAGTTCGGCCTGCGCCGCGATCATGAAGAGGGCGAAGCCGACGAACTGCGTGAGGATGTAGGGGTTGCCGAGGCCGTCGAACCCGAAGATCGATCCGGTGCTCTGCGCCCCGACGATCCCCTGGAGGTTCATGGTGCTGGCCTGGATCACCACACCGACGATCGCGAGCAGCAGCGGGAGCTCGTAGGCGATGAGCTGCGCGGCCGCGCGCAGCGCGCCGAGGAGCGAGAACTTGTTGGCACTGGCCCAGCCGGCCATGAGCACACCGATGACCGAGAGGCTCGAAACCGCCAGCGCGTAGAACACCCCGACGTTGAGGTTCTTGACCACGATGTCGGGGCCGGCGGGGATGACGAGGAAGATCAGGAACGTCGACACGACGACGACCATCGGGGCCATCGCGAAGACCCGCCGGTCGGCCTCCGCCGGCATGATGTCTTCCTTCTGCATGAACTTCATGCCGTCGCCGACGAGCTGGAACCAGCCGTGGAACCCACCGGGATCCATCGGGCCCAGGCGGCTCTGCATGTGGCTCATCATCTTCAGGAGGAACGTGTAGCCGAGGATCAGCGCGGTCGCCGGCACGATCATGAGGATGACGAGGGTCTTGATCGCCAGGGTCGTGCCCCAGCCGATGTCGACCGCGAAGGAGAGGGCGCTCACCGGTCGATGTCCCCCAGGATGAAGTAGAGCGACGCGAGGATCGTGATCACGTCGGGGACGAACACACCGCGCAACAACCACGGCAGGATCGACACGTTGCTGAACGACGCGGACCGGATCTTCACACGGAACGGGCCCGTCGCGCCCTTCGAGAAGACGTAGTACCCCATCTGGCCCAGCGGGTTCTCGACCTCGGTCCAGACCTCGCCCTCGGGCACCTTGATGATGCGCGGCACCTTGGCCATGATCGGCCCGCTCGGCAGCGCGTCGAGCAGCTGCAGCACCATGCGGCACGACTCGCGGGTCTCCTGGAGCCGCACCCAGTACCGGGCGAAGGAGTCGCCGTCGGGGTGGGTCCAGACCTTGAAGTCGAGGTCGCGGTACACGAGGTAGGGCGCACCGTCGCGGCGGAGGTCCCAGTCGACGCCCGACGCGCGCAGGTTGGAGCCGGACACTCCGTACGCGGCGCCGATCTCCGGCGGGATGATGCCGACGCCCTTGGTGCGGGCATGGAAGATCTCGTTGCCGGCGACGAGATCCTCGAACGTGTCGCAGGCGTCGTAGATCTTCTTGAGCACGGTGCGGGTCTCGTTGACCCAGCCCCACGGGAGGTCGTCCTTCAGGCCGCCGACGCGGTTGAAGTTCGGGTGGAACCGACCACCGGTGACGGCCTCGATGAGGTTGACCACGTGCTCGCGGTCGCGGAAGCCGTAGAAGGCAGGGGTGAGCGCGCCGACCTGCAGGCCCATCTCGCCGAGGAACAGGACGAAGGTGGAGATGCGGCTGAGCTCGGTGAGGATCGTGCGGATGTACTGCGCACGCGGCGGAGCCTCGACCCCCATGAGCTTCTCGGCCGCGTCGATGAACGGCACCTCGTTGGCGAAGCTCGAGAGCCAGTCGATGCGGTTGATCAGCGTGGTGATCTGCGGGTACGTGCGGAACTCGACGAGCTTCTCGTAGCCGCGGTGCATGTAGCCGATGACCGGGTCGGCGGCGATCACGCGCTCACCGTCGAGGCGGACGACGAGGCGCAGCGTGCCGTGGGTGGCGGGGTGCTGCGGCCCGAGGTTCAGGATCATGTCGCCGGTGTCGAGCTCGACGCCCATCTGCGCGTCGGCCAGCGTGCGGAACGCGCGCGGGTCGATGTCGAACTCGGGCAGCGGCGGGTTCGTGGTGCTCACGAGGCCTCCTCTGCAGCGGCGGGCTCTGCGGCTGCGTCGTCGTCGCCGCCGGGCATGGCCTCGACGTCGACCAGCCCGGGCCACGGCTTCACGACCCGCGACAACAGCGGGTAGTCCTTGCGCAGCGGGTGACCCTCGAAGCCGGTGGGCAGGTACAGGTGGCGCAGCGCCGGGTGGCCCTCGAACACGAAGCCGTACATCTCCCAGGTCTCGCGCTCGTGCCAGTCGGCGCCGGGGTACACGGGCACCCACGACTGCACGAGCAGCGCGTCCTCGTCGACGTCGACCTTCAGGGTGATCCCGACGTTGCCGTGGGTGGACTGCACCCGGGCGAACACCTGGTAGCGACCGTCGGAGCCGGTGATGCCGTAGGTGGTCTCGGTGGGCTGCACCGGCGAGGACGTGTCGCTCCCGCCGTCGTCGCCACCTTCCTTCGGCGCGGGCATCCAGTCGATGCCGGCGACGTACGAGAGGAAGTCGAGACCGAGGGTGTAGCGGCACACCTCGGCGGCGCGGCGCCACTCGTTGCGCTGCACCCGCACGATCGGCATGCCGAACGCCTTGCCGGTGTCGAGCACCGCGGCGCCGAGTTCGTTCTCGAAACGCGCGAGGAGCTCCGCGTGCGCGTCGTCGAGCGCGTGCGGATCGGGCGCGACCTCCTCCACCGCGGTTGCGGTGGAGCTCTCCTGAGGCTCCTGAGGCTCGCCGGGATCGGTGGGGGTCACGTCAGTCAACGACGATCGGCTCCCCGCGCCAGCGCCGCTCGAGCTCGTCGTTGCCGATGCCCTCGTTCTGGATACGCTCCTGCAGCATGACGATGCCCTGGATCAGCGCCTCGGGCCGCGGCGGGCAGCCCGGGATGTAGACGTCGACGGGCAGGATCTGGTCGACACCCTTGGTGACCGAATAGCTGTCCCAGTAGGGGCCGCCGCAGTTGGCGCACGAACCCATCGAGATCACGTACTTCGGGTCGGGCATCTGGTCGTAGAGGCGCTTCACGGCGGGCGCCATCTTGTCGGTGAGCGTGCCCGACACGCAGATGAGGTCGGCCTGGCGCGGGCTGGCCGGGAACGGGATCACCCCGAGGCGCATGACGTCGTAGCGCGGGCTGGCCATGGAGGCCGCCATCTCGATCGCGCAGCACGCGAGACCCCACTGGAACATCCAGAGCGAGTACTTGCGGCTGTAGTTGAGCAGCCAGGTGAGGGGCTTGAGGGCAGGCTTGGAGAGCGTGCCCCTCTCGACTAGGCCCACCGCAGGACCCCCTTCCGCCATGCGTAGACCAGACCGAGCGTGAGGATCGCGATGAAGACGAGCATCTCGATGAGGCCGAAGGCGCCCAACTGCTCGAGGCGCACCGCCCAGGGGAAGATGAACACGGCCTCGACGTCGAACATGACGAACAGCAGCGCGTACACGTAGTAGCGCACGTTCGACTGGCCGAAACCGAGCACGGGATCCGAGCCGGCTTCGTACGACATCAGCTTCTGGGACTGCGGCCGCTTGGGTCGCAGCAGCCTGCCGACCCCGAGCATCGCGCCGACCATCACCAGGGCGGCACCGATGAAGACGGCCACGGCGAGATAATTCCTATAGAACTCGCTCACGCGTGGGCCTCCCGCCCCCTCGCTGGAATGAGGCGTCGGTGTTGCGGGTTGGATTTCGGGCGCAGCATATCCCGATGGTTTCTGAGATCGGCAAACCGTGGCACCCTTGTGGGGTCACGAAATCCAGAGGGTGGGAGCAGGTGCCGGAACGGGCGGCAGAACCGACCGCGATCGACCAGTTGCGACGGCGGCTCCAGCCTGCTCTGGGCCGCGAGGAACGGACCGCGTTCGTGCTGTCCGGCGGCGGCAACCAGGCGGTCGCCCAGGTGGGCATGCTGCGCGCGCTGTTCGAGCACGACATCGTCCCCGATGTGATCGTCGGGTGCTCGGCCGGGGCCTTCAACGGGGCCGTGATCGCCAAGGACCCGACCCTCGACGGCGTCCGCCACCTCGAGTCCACGTGGGAGAGCTTCCGCGGCGACCAGATCTTCCCCGGCGGCAAGCTGGCCCGGGCCTGGAACCTCCTCCGCCGCGACGACCACCTGTTCTCCAACGAGGGGCTGCAGGCGATCTGGGCCTCGAAGTACCTGCCCGAGACCTTCGCCGATCTGCGCCTCCCGCTCCGGGTGGTGGCCTGCGACCTCGACTCCGGCGACGAGGTGGTGTTCGCCGCGGGCCCGCTGCAGCCCGCGCTCCTGGCCAGCGCCGCCCTCCCGGGGATCTTCCCGCCGATCCGCCACGACGGACGGGTGCTCGTCGACGGCGCCGTCGTCGACACCGTGCCGCTGTGGCACGCACTCTGTGGGCCGGTCGACCGGGTCTACGTGCTCAACGTGTCGGGCGACCTCCTGCACCGGTCCATGCGCTCCCCCATCGACGTCGCCATCCGGGCGTTCGCCATCAGCCGCAAGCAGCGCTTCGACCTCGAGCTGCGCAACGTGCCCGAGGCGGTCGACGTCGTGGTGCTCCCCGCGCCCGACGACAACCGGGAGATCTTCGACTTCTCCGACCCCCTGATGATCATCGAGGAGGCCCACCACCTCGCCGAGCGGGCACTCGACGAAGCCGAGCTCGCCGGCCGCCGACGCCGCAGCCTCCGGCGTTCGTGGTGGCGCCGCGACGCGGGCTGAGCGTGGCGTCGCCGCGACATCGAGATCGAGCACCCCCGGAGAGAATGATCTAGAGGATGCCGATGAGGGCGTGGGCGCCGATGAGCGTGGCGTCGCGGGCCCAGTGCACGAACACCGACGGCGTGACACCGAGCGCCAGCGTCATGCCACCGCACACTGCGAGCACGAGCCACGTGGCGATGTCGACCTTGCGGTGCACGATGCCTTCGGCGACGGGGTGCTCGTCTTCCGGCGAACTCGCGACCGACATCGCGACCCGCAGGTACCCGAACGCGGCGATCACCGTCGCGACGGCACCGATGGCCAGCAGCACGTACTCGCCCGCGTTCGCGGTGGCCTCGAAGACCTCCAGCTTGGCGATGAACCCGCCCGTGAGGGGGATTCCCGCCTGACCGAGCATGAACAGCACGAGCAGGGTGCCGAGCACCGGCCGGCGGAACGCGAGGCCCTTCAGCCCGGCGATCGAGTGGTCGTCGTCGCCCTTCATGCTGAGCACGGTGATGATGGCGAACGAGCCGACCACCATGAACGTGTACACGAAGAGGTAGAACAACGCCGCCTCACGACCGCGCGGTGACGCGGTCTGCAGCGCCATGAGCACGTAACCGGCGTGCGCGATCGACGAGTACGCGAGCAACCGTTTCAGGTCGACCTGCAACAGCATCCCGATGCTGCCGACGATCAGCGTGAGCGCGGCGAGCGCCCACACGATCGGCTGCCAGTCGGTGCGGTAGTTCAGGAACGCGACGCCGAAGATCCGCAGCAGCGCGGCGAAACCGGCAGCCTTGGTGGCCGAGGCCATGAACGCGGTGACCGGCGACGGCGCGCCCTGGTAGACGTCGGGGGTCCACATGTGGAACGGCACCGCCGCGACCTTGAAGCCGAGGCCGACCAGCAGCAGCGCGAGGCCCGCGACGAGCGTGCCCTGTTCGAAGAGCACGTTCCCGCGCAGGAAGATCGCGATGCCCGAGATCGACGTGGTGCCGGTCGCCCCGTACACGAGCGCGATGCCGTAGAGGAAGATCGCGGAGGAGAACGCGCCGAGCACGAAGTACTTGATGCCGGCCTCCTGCGAGCGGAGGCGGTTGCGGTCGAACGCGGCGAGCACGTAGAGCGGGATCGAGAGGATCTCGAGCGCGATGAACACCACGATGAGGTCGTTGGCCGTGGTCATCGTGAGCATGCCCATCGCCGAGAAGAGCATGAGCGCCAGGTACTCCGGCACCTCGAGGTCTTCCCGACGCAGATAGGCGACCGCCACGAGGATCGCCATCGTGGTGGCGATGAGCACCACGATGCCCAGGAACACGCCGAAGCCGTCGAGGCGCACCATCCCGGCCATCGTGCGCGTGGGACCGTGGTCCTGGACGTCGTTCCACTGCACGACGAGCAGCACGGCGGCGGTGATGATCCCGATCGCGGTGATGACGTAGGCGATCGGGGTGACCTCTGGGCGGCGCCGAAGCAGCGCCCGGGCGAGCACGACGAGCACGGCGGTGACACCGATCGTCACCTCGGGCGCGATGGCCAGCCAGTCGACGCTGGGGGTGGTGATGGGCGCGAGTGCGGCGATCACTTGCCCGCCTCCGACGACTGCTGGATCTTCTTCACGATCCCGGATGGTTTCGGTTGGCGGTAGTCGCTCTTCTTCTCGAGGTTCGCGACCCGCTCCTTCACCGACGGCTCGATGCGGTCGAGCGCCGGCTTCGGGTAGAGACCGAGGAAGAGGCTGAGCGCGAGCAGCGGCACGACGACCACGAGCTCGCGGAAGTTGATGTCCTTCATCGTCGCGTTCTCACCCGACGGTTTGCCGGTGAACGCCCGCTGGAACGCCCACAGGCCATAGACCGCGGCGAGGATCACCCCGAAGGTCGCGACGATGGCGTAGGGCTTGTCGTAGACGTACGTGCCGAGCAGCGACAGGAACTCGCCCACGAAGCCCGAGAACCCGGGCAGGCCGATACCCGCGAAGATCGCGACGAGGAAGAGACCGCCGAGCACCGGCGCCGACTTCCAGACGCCGCGGTACGCGGAGATCTCACGGGTGTGGCGTCGTTCGTAGAGCATGCCGATGATGAGGAACAACGCACCGGTGGTGAGCGGGTGCGACAGCATCGTGAACGCGGCGCCGTCGATGCCGATGACGCTGAGCGAGAAGATGCCCAGGATCACGAAGCCCATGTGCGCGACCGATGAGTACGCGATGACGCGTTTGAGGTCGGTCTGCATCGCGGCCACCACCGCGCCGTAGATGATCCCGATGACCGCGAGCACCAGCATGATCGGCGCCATGTCGACCGAGGCCTGCGGGAACAGCTCGAACGAGAAGCGGATGAAGCCGTAGGCGCCCATCTTGATGATCACGCCGGCCAGCACCACGGAGCCCGCAGTGGGCGCTTCGGTGTGCACGAGCGGCAGCCAGGTGTGGAACGGGAACAGCGGCGCCTTGATCGCGAAGGCGATCATGAACCCGAGGAAGAGCACGAGCTCGGTGGTACCCGAGAGGCCGTTCCACGCGGCGAGCACCCGGTAGTCGAAGGTGAGCACGCCGGTGTCTCGCTGGTGCAGGAACGCGAGCGCCACGGTGCTGGCCAGGAGGAACGCGGAACCCGCCGCCGTGTAGATGAAGAACTTCATTGCGGCGAAGTTGCGCTGCCCCGAACCCCATCCCTGGATGAGGAAGTACATCGGGACGAGCACCAGCTCCCAGAACACGAAGAACGCGATCAGGTCGAGGGAGAGGAAGATGCCCATGATCGCGCCCTCGAGGAAGAGGAACCACGCGATGTAGGCCTTCACCCGGTGCTCGATGTACTTCTCCGAGGCGAGGAGACCGAGCGGGAAGAGCAGACCGGTGATCGCCACCATGAAGATGGAGATGCCGTCGACGCCGACCGTGTAGTTGATGCCCATCGTGGGGATCCACTTCTGGGTCTCCACGAACTGGAACGAACCCACGCCCGCCTGGAACTCCCACAGGAGCCACGCGCACAGGCCGAGGTTGAGCATCGTCGTCGCGTACCCGACCGCCTTGGCGATCTCGGGACGGTTGGACGGCGTGAGCATGCAGATGATCGCCCCGATGATCGGGACGACGATGATCGCCGAGAGGATGGGGAAGTCGCTCACGGTCACCGCCCGATCCAGAGCACGACGTACAGGAGGATGGCGACCGTGCCGATCGCGATGCCCATCGCGTAGCGGCGGACGTGGCCGTCCTGGATCTCCTGGACGCCTCGCGACAGGAGCTTGAAGAGTCCGCCGACGCCGTTGACCGCGCCGTCGATGATCTTGGTGTCGACCACCCGGTCGAGCCACGAGGCCGCCGCCCGGCCCGGACCACCCACCAGCTTCGAGATGCCGTGGTCGTAGTAGTAGGCGTTGCCGAACACGTGGGCGAGACCGCCGAGCTTCGCGTCGAGCGGGTCGCGGTCCGCGTGCTCGAGCCCCTTCTTGTAGAGCTTGTAGGCGAAGAAGATGCCGCACGCGGCGATCGCGAACGTGAGCATCTCGAGGCCGAAGCCCTGGGCGAAGCTGTCGGGCTTCACGTCGGGAACGCCGCGGAACGACGGCTCGAGGAACTTGTTCAGCCACTCCATCGAGGAGAACGGCAGGTTGAGGAGCCCGGCGACGGCGGCGAGGAACGCGAGCACCATGACCGGCAGCACCATGAGGCCGGGCGCCTCGTGCGGTGGGTGGCCGTTGGGCTCCGGCA
>Ga0209048_10002651_pt1 | contig 17686 bp, 16 predicted proteins | sample FrelakmetCRP12CR_FD_187146 | JGI IMG/M metagenome (GOLD analysis project Ga0209048, IMG submission 187146) | Freshwater lake sediment microbial communities from the University of Notre Dame, USA, for methane emissions studies - CRP12 CR (SPAdes)... | ecosystem: Environmental > Aquatic >... | reverse complement strand
CATATACCCCTGATCGCCACCCTGAAAGCAGGAGTGATTTACATCAAGACCAAGGCCGGAGAAACCGAAATCATATCCGTGGCCGGCGGGTTTATTGAAGTTATGAAGGAAAAAGTGGTCATCCTGGCTGATAAGGCCGAACGAGCCCACGAGATAGATATTGACCGGGCAGAAGAGGCGAGAAAGCGCGCGGAAGAAGCCAAGAAGAGAGCGGCTAATCAGGAAGACGTAGACTTTACTGCTTTGAGCGCGGCCATAGAAAAGGAAGTAGCCAGGACCAAAGCGGCGAAGAGATGGAGGAAGTTAAAAAATATAAATTAAAAATATGGGGAACAAAGCTGAAAAAATGCCCGATTCAAATCCCGAGCTGACTCCGGATCAAGAAGATTTTAATAAGTCCAGAAAGATATATCAACGTCTAGGGAAGGAAGAAATGATGAATTTGGCCGGCGAATTAAATAATCTCATCGATGAGAAACAGCGAGATAAATTGACAGGTTTGTTTAATCGCGGTGCATTATTTGAAAAGGGGCAAAAATCCTTTGATGAATATATAGGAAAGGGAGAATGCTGCACAGTAATTATGATTGATTTTGATAATTTTAAGAGCATTAATGATAAATATGGCCATCAGGTCGGAGACGAAGCGCTAAAAGAATTAGCCAAAATTATGAAAGAAACCGTGGCCGAATCCGGATATGGCGCCCGTTATGGCGGAGAAGAATTCGCGATTTTTCTTCCTGGTAAAAACGAAAAAGAAGCAACAGAAATAGCTAATGATATCAAAGTTAAAATAGCAAATGCAGTTATAAAAGGCCTTGAGATGCCACATACAATAAGCGTCGGATGCGCCAGTTCGGAGTTTGCAAAAGATGAAAAAGATAAAAATAAGATTTTAGAGCTGTTGTTTAAAAGAGCGGATGAAGCGCTTTATGTATCTAAGAGTGAAGGCAAAAATAGAGTTACAGCCTTTAATGGCGGTTTAAAGAAAATAAATAATAGATAATTATTTTGATTAATAAAATGGAAAGGGTTTTAGATAAAGAAACACACCACCATAAAGCCGAGGCGGATGCATTGTGGAAAGAATCTTCACAAAATGAACTGATAGGCCGGCTTAATGATCCGAAATACAGAGGGAAAAGGATTATGGAAATGGTATCGGAAAAAACCAAAGAAAAGATAAGCCAAGCTTTTAGTGAAAAGCCTTGCTCTTGCGGGTGCTCCGATGGGCGTATCCATACCCATAGGCTGGGCAGAGCTGGAATGGGAATTTTGGCCGGCGAGGTGGCAACGGCTGATGCGCTGGAGAAGATGATAGCCAATGGCGAAGTCAGAATGGATGGGAAAGACGGATTTATCATAACCAGCCATGATGGCTGCGGTGCGGCTAAAATCGTTTGCCAAAAAATGATTTTCGAAGGTAAATTACCCGAAGGGACGGATCCTGACAGCCTGGGAGTGGAATTCGCTAAAAACGTGGTAGCAATTTTGAATGAAAGGGGCGTAAAAGCGACCTGGCGCCATACCCAAGCAGGCGAGATGGATGACTTCCACAACGAACGGGCTATATATTTAGACGGAACCGGAAAATTAAACATAGAAGATGCCGCAGATGATGAAACGGACGAAAAATTATTCCCGCGCGGTTTTATATTTTCTGACTTGCGGCTTGATAGGGCTGTTACGGTAGCCGAGCTTAAAGCGCTTTCGGGCATCGCCCGTGGCGACCATGGTTTCGGCAATAGATTTAATAAGAATAATCCATTTTACATTATAATTGCAGCTAGAAATGAAGCGCAATATGAAGAGCTGAAAGCAGTAGCCGATGAGGCAGCAGATGACAGCGGGGGTGTTGTCCGGGTAGTCCGTTTATAAAAAGTTACTAAGCCACCATTGACATTTAACATAATTTGGTATAATATATACAGGTTCGCGGATTAGCGGACTTGTTTTATTTTTTTGCTCATTACAAAAAAGGGAATAAGGAGGGCATGATATGGCGGTAATGAATATGGAGGAGTACAGACTGAAGAAAGAATTGAAGGAACTGGGCATTTTAAAAAAATTCTCGCCCGGAGAAATCAAGGGTTTAACGAAAAATGGAGGTGTGGCAGTAGTTTGCGGAGACGGAGATATTGATGTGCGCAGTTACCACAGAAAGGCGGTCAGTGACCGGCCTCATTGCAAGGCTGATTTCGGCGGACCCATTCTGCTCGTATCTTCATTCGCGGGATATAATCCAAGTTATGCTAAGTGCATTCTTGAGAATATTAAATCCGGCATGATCGTCAAGAATACCAAAACTGTTTTTTGCTACTTTCACTATCCCTGCGGCATGGCCAAAGCTTATAACCACAGCTTGTTGGACGTGATCAGGATGATGCCGGAAGCGGCGGAAGTGCTAAAAAAAGAAGGATTTGAGCGCATCTTCATCTTATTCCACGCCAAATGCCTTAATAAGAAAGGCGAGGAAAAACAGAACACCTATGTCGTGGATATTGAGTTATTACGGCAATTTATCGCAAAGTATTAAAGCTATTTTCTCGTACACTCAGAAGCCTAAAATTTATAGGCTTCTTTTTTTACGCGAAAAAAAGCCTAGTTTGGAACTAGGCTTTAACAGGGGATGCATTCTCGGATGAACCGAGAAAAGTTTGAGTATTCCTCTTCACGAGGTCATCTCTGTCTTCGACAGGTAATTCTACATAAAGAGGACTCTCCATCAAGCTGCTTATAATTTCTTGCACTATAGTCGCAGTCTGCATTTTGATGCCTCCTTTTGCTTTATTTTAAAAAGCGATATTCAATTGTAAGAGTGCGTAATACTGGGGATAATATATTACTTTATGCTTTAATTATACTCTTTTTTTATCTTTTGTCAATTTAAAATATAAAATTTTAGCTAATTTTAGTCAATAAATATTATTTCATATGTAGGTTAATGTTGTCTTAATGTGGATAATTTTTTATCCACCTCTGGGGATAAGACGCACAGCTTCTTTATTAAAAAGGGAAGTTTTGATATATTGAAGTTGTCTCTAGAATAGGCAAAATTAATAAATTTATTTATGTCTCTTATTGATTCTTTGATTAGCGAGGGATATTTGCGAACTCCCGGAATAATTAAAGCTTTTAAACGGATAAAAAGGGAGGATTTCGTGTTGCCCAGGCATAAAGATGTTTCGGACGTGAACGCGCCTTTGTCCATCGGGCATGAACAAACCATATCCCAGCCGGCTACCGTAGCTTTTATGATGGAACTCTTAGCGCCGGAAGCAGGAGATAAGATTTTAGATGTTGGCAGCGGATCCGGCTGGACTTCAGCCCTTTTGGCAGAATTGGTCGGCGGAAGCGGGAGAATTTATGCCATTGAATTAGTCAAAGAACTTAAAGAATTCGGGGAACGCAATGTTGCTAAATATGATTTTATTGACAGAGGGACGATAAAAATGTTCAACGCCGATGGTTATGAGGGTTTGCCGGAATACGCTCCTTTTGATAAAATATTAGTGTCTGCCGCGGCAGAGGAGGTCCCGGAAAAATTGATTTCCCAGCTTAAGACAGGAGGCAGGATGGTAGTCCCTGTCGGAGAAAGGTTTTCTTCACAGGATATTGTCGCCATAGATAAAAAAAGCCAGGGGTTCAAAGAAACCCGGTACCCCGGATTTGTATTCGTGCCGCTGGTAAAAAATCCTAAATCCTGATATACATGCCTACCGGCAGGCAGGTAAATTCCAAATAAATTCAAAATTTAAAATTTTTATGCTCAAACTATTAAAATTATTTTCTCTAATCCTGTTTATTGCCGTGCTTTTTTATTTTGCCGCGTATTCATTCAGCATCAACACGCCGGTCGATATAAACGGAAAGGATGTTCCTTTTACCGTGGAAAAGGGCGAGAGCATAAAGACCATCGCTGGGAGGCTAGAAAAAGCAGGTTTGATAAAATCGCAGATTTTTTTTGAAACCTACGTCTGGCTAGAAAAAAAACAGGCGAATTTCCAGGCCGGAGATTATACATTGAATCCTCGGCTCAACGCCAAAGACATAGCCCAGGTATTCATAAAAGGCGCGACCCTGAGCAAGGAAAAGGAAATAAAAATCATTGAAGGCTGGACTACAAAAGACATCGGCGAATATCTGGATAAAGAAAATGTAGGCAAAAAGGAGAATTTTTACGAGCTGGCCGGGTATCCGGTCTCCGGCTATAAGAATGGACCTTCCGCAATCAAAGTTTACTCCAAAGATTTCAGCTTTTTAGGTGATAAGCCGAAGCTGGCAGGGCTGGAGGGCTACTTATTTCCGGACACCTATAGGATTTTTAAAGACGCCAAAATTGAGGATGTGATCAATAAGATGCTTGCTAATTTTGACAAGAAACTGACCCAAGAGATGAGAGCTGATATCGCCAAGCAGGGGAAGTCGGTTTTCCAGATTGTTACTATGGCCTCTCTCGTAGAAAAAGAAGTCCAAAGCGCGGATGATATGAAAATAGTATCCGGGATTTTTTGGAACCGGATAAAAAACGGCCAGGCCCTGGAATCGTGCGCTACCCTGGCCTATGTGTTGGGTGTAAATAAGCCTATATATTCTACGGCAGACACTAAAGTAAACTCTCCCTATAATACCTATGAGCATCAGGGACTTCCGCCCGGACCCATATCCAATCCCAGCCTAAAAGCCATAACCGCGGCCATCTATCCGGCAGATACCCAATATAATTATTTCTTGTCCAGACCGGACACCGGGGAAACGGTTTTTTCCAAGACCTACGAAGAGCATCTTAATAACAAAGCCAAGTATCTAAAATAATAGATATGCGCATAAAAATGAAACATAGCGATCAAGGCTTCAGCCTATACCTGGTTATCGGCATAGCCGGCGCCGTATTATTGGCAGCCATAGCGACGGCAGCGGTTTTGTTTTTTATGCAAAAAAAACCGACCGCGCAGATCCCGGAACCTACCCCGGCAATCCAAGCCTCAACAACCGACGATGTTAATACCGGTAACAATGGGAATAAATTGCCTGGAAGCGATTCCGGCGACGGCTTAGGGGGGCAGAACCCGAATGTACAATCCGAAAAAATGACCTTTGCCGATTTTTATAAAAAGATAGACGAGAAGACGGAAATTAAAAAGAAATTTGATTTGCCCATAAACATCAAGACGGATACGGTGAATTATTATGATGTGGCCAGGATCATCGATCTGGATCCTTCGGTTCCGGACCTTAACGCAAAGGGACTGGCGATAATCAACAACCCGTTTTCAAGCGATGCGAGAAATTTTTATAGCACCTACGATCTATTAATCAATAAAAACATCCCCATCCTCCTGACTTCCGATTTTATGATTTCCTACTACCAGGATTCGCTCAAGGATATATTTGAAAAAATAAAATCAAGCGTATTCTATTCCGAATTGTGGCAGGTTAACAAAACCATGTTTGATATCGCCAATAACAGATACAGGGCCAGAAGGGCTATTTCCGGGGATATGAACGATCCGGCATTAGAGGGAGAAAGGCTGGAGGCCGCGTATTTCGCGGTAGCATTGCAACTTCTGAAACCGAGGGCTGAACAAGTCAATGCCAAAGGCGTTGAAAATAGCGATAAATTTTCACAGAATGATCTGGGCGAACTTAATTACAGTTTGCCGGAATATCTGTCCGGCATAGTCAATAGTGAGGCTGACCTCGTAAACAAAGGGCAAGGGAAGACGGTTTCCCCGGTTTTTTTATACATCAAAGACTATGGCGATTACCTGGTTCCCCAGGATATGCTGAATAACGCCAGACAGGCGAATTTCACCCGGGCTATGAAATGGATGAATTCCGTATTCCCGCTTTATTTTAAAGGCGATAGCTGCCCCGGCTGCCTTTTAGATAAAGATGATTGGACGGTAAGCAATGTCGGCGCTTTTATGATTGCCGGAGATTTCGCCGCCAACCAAGGCGCTAAAAACCAGTGGGCCAAGATTTACAAAGTGATTTCTTTCTTCCAGGGTTTGAGGCAGGAGCTGTCTTACCTTCAATATTCCGACGCATTAACCAAGGTCTTCGGGCCGGATTACAAAATCAACGAAGTGTTCTCCCCGGACAGGAAAACTCTGGACAGTAATATGTCCAAACTGCAAGCCGAGCTGGTGGCCTATAAATTCGCACCCATTGAAGGAGGGTTGGACAGAAACGATCCTCTAGCACGGGCAGCCATGGGCATGAGGATGCTGCAGGACTCGTATTGGCCGGATAACTATATTTTTGACCGGCTTACTTATAAAAATGTGGGAGCGTACCAGGGCGGATCTATAAACAAAGACAAGAATAAAGACATCCTTTTGAATAAGACTTTCTGCCAGATATACAACACCGCCTACCGTTGCAAGGGGATAGGAATGGATGTGGTGAACCTGGTTTATCCGAATCTGGGCGATAACCCTTATTTCAAGGAGAACACGCGCTACAACGGTTACGACAATCAGGCCAAGTTGCTTGAAGATCAAACCGGTTATTTCAACATTTCCAGCTGGCACAATAACGGATTCTGGGCTACTTTGAATTTCGGCAAAACATTGTTTTACCCCGAACAATTAAAAGATTATTTCAACCCCGCCAACTGGCAGGAAAAAAACATCAATACTCTTCTGGGTTCCTGGGTCAACCTGCAAGTTTCTCCGGACAAATGGGAGCAGCGCGGCCAAACCGATCCGGTGAACGACGTATCCCGGGGCAGTAATTACATTGAACCGAATCTGGATTTCATCAACGAAATCTATTCCAGCACCAAGATGCTCAAAGATGCCCTGACCACCTTCGGGGCGGTGAAAGAAGGGGATGCCGCTTCCGTGAGACTATCGGAACTTAACACCGACTTCACAAAAATAAGGGACGTAGCCATAAAAGAGCTTTCCGTCTCTGGGCTGGATTATGATGACAGCAAGACCATCCAGGATATAGCGGAGAAATTCAAGGTGAAAAATTCCGAAAAATTGAAGTCGTTCATATTGAATTTTAAATATGACAAAGCCTACATCCAGGAAAATATCACCGGAGTGAAGCTTTTTGCCCTGGTCTATGAGCAGGGGGGAAAGAAATATCTGGCCGTCGGACCGATTTTTAATTATAAGGAGGGAAACTAGGCATTTAACATTTATCATCTAGTATTTGACTTTTTTTTATTTTGTGATAATATAATCAAGTAAACCCCGCAGTTTGCGGGATAAATTCAATAGCCACAGAAAGCAGGCAATATGTAAGACCTGCCGAGGCAATACAATTTAGCTATATTTAGCTTAAATTATTTATTCTGTGGTTATGCCGCAGTTTTTTTATGGTTAATAAATTTTAAAGCTATAAAATTCATAAAACTTGGAACTTTAAGAACTTTATAAACTTTATAACTTATATATATGCCAAAGTCAAAAGCGCAAAAAAAAGAAATCATTAACGAGCTATCTGACAAGGTGGCCAAGGCTAAATCGGTAATTTTCACTAAATTCACCGGTTTGGGAGTTAAGGATAATGAGAGTATCAGGAAAGAATTGAAAACCAATGACGGCGAATATTATGTCGCCAAAAAAACCCTTTTTGACCTGGCTTTTAAGGATTCTAAGATTCTTGGCCTGGACATCAGAGGCTTTGAAGGACAGGTCGCTGCCGTATTCGGCTTCGGAGATGAAATTGCTCCTGCTAAAGTGATTGCTAAATATAAGAAGAGTCTGGAAGGAAAGGTTGAATTCATCGGCGGAATCCTGGAGGGAAAATTCATTGACGCTGCCGGCGTAACCGTTTTATCCAACTTGCCTTCTAAGCAGGAATTATTGGCCAAGCTCGTCGGTTCAATTAATGCTCCGGTTTCCGGATTCGTCAACGTATTGGCCGGTAATTTAAGAAGTTTCGTCAATGTATTGAATGCAGTTAAAGATAATAAAGTTTAATTAATTTAAATAATAATTTTTATCCGATAAATCACTTAGATTACGGATAGTATAAAAAACTATGTCAGAAGAAAAGAAAAAAATAGAAGTTCCGGCCAAGTTCAAGACCTTGGTGGAACAGATTGAAAAAATGTCTGTTTTAGACTTGGCCGAACTGGTTAAAGTTTTAGAGGAAAAATTCGGCGTTTCCGCTGCCGCTCCGGCCATGATGACGGCCGCCGCCGCCGCTCCGGTCGCTGAAGAAAAAACCAGCTTCAATGTCGAATTGACTGAAGCGGGCGCTAACAAGATCAACGTTATCAAAGCGGTCCGCGAAGTTACCGCCTTAGGCTTGAAAGAAGCCAAGGATTTGGTAGACGGTGCTCCGAAAATGGTCAAGGAAAGCCTGAAGAAGGACGAAGCCGAGACTATGAAGAAGAAATTGGAAGACGCAGGCGCTAAAGTCACTTTGAAATAAAACAGTTAAAAACTTTTTTAGAATCCCACCGTGGCGGGATAAAAATATAATGTATCAAAGAAAATTTTATAGCGAGCAATCCGCCAGCTGGCGGACTACGGCCATAAAAATTTCCTTTGATTATAAAAACTCCCCCGACGTAAAGCCGGGGGAGTTTTTTAAAACCATTTTATTTCAGGTGGGTGGCAGCTGTTTTCAATATCGTTGTTCCATTGAGGAAATAAAGCATCTTGGTTTTTTCATTGATGGCAAAATCCTTCAGGTCCATGAATTTATCCGACCGGTATTGCAAGACGAATTTCCCGTCCGCATTGAATACTATGAGTCTTTTCTGGGCCGGTTCCAGCACGTAGAAGAATTTAGCGTTTTCTCCGATCACGAATTTTGCCGGACTGTTGACAGCCGGATCCACTGGGTCCAGGTCAAATTTATCCCGGGCGCCTTTCAAGAATTTAAATGCCTGCCCGTCAGTCTTCATTACATAAACATTGCCGTCTATATCCAGAGCGCTGGCGCTTGCCAATTGAGTTACCTCGGACAGCCATTTTTCACCGGCGGAAAAAGCGGCGGCGGTTTTAACGTAAGAGTATATCTGGCTATCCTGCTTATCCACCAGATAAAGCTTGTTATTAAAAATTTTCGCTCCTCCCGTGTTGTCTTGCCCGCCGACGATACTTATCGGCATAGTAGTTATCTTGCCGGCTTTGGTGTTGTAAACCACCACATTATCTACGTTTAAATAATATACATTGCCGGCGCTATCAAAAGAGGGGAAGGCCAAGGTTTTTATCGGTCCGTTGATACCGATGGTAGAAGCGGTGGAAGTGGACGGGTCAATGCTATAAAAACTTTTTCGTTCCTGATCCGCAACATATATCTTATCATGCCCTCCGCTTGAAATCAGATCCATATTGACAGGTTTGGCAGCCGGGTCCAGTTTGGAAAAATCGGTTACCAAAACCAGATTGCCTAGATTTTCCACGTGTCTTACCTTCCCCGATTGTTCGGTATATTTATTATAATACGCCTGGTACTCATTTCCGCTCCCGGTTTCCTTGGGCAATTTATCCAGCAAATCTTTGGTTTCCGCCAGGAGCCTTCTCACCATGTCTTCATTGCCATAGAGGAGGTTGGCGTCAATCTGGTTCTGTTTCTGATCGATGGTTTTAAGAGTGTTATTGACTTCATTCGTTTTCTGGTCGGTTTTATTCTGGATATTTTTTATGATGATGTTTTGCGCAGCTAGAACCAGGCAAACTGCCACCACCAGGAGGATTGTCTTGTTCCTTAAGCTTAAATTCTTAAACCACAGCATTGTTCCGTCGAATCTTGATCTTATCTTAAGTCCGATGCCATTTATAATCCTCAGCATGGCATCTTTGTCAGTCAGCGTTTTTAACAGGAAAATAAATAAGCCGAATATTTTTAAAATTACGTTTTTCAGGAATGATAAGATTTTGGCGGGTGAAAAATAGGAAGGCTTTTCTCTGTAAAATATCTTATCCTTGAGCGCGGTATTGGAGAGGGCGCCCGCGGAAGATGCCGGTCTTCTTCCCGGCAGGATGCCGGTTATTTTTTTAAGCCACTGTCTTAGGTTGATATATCCCCCAGGGGAAAGCAATTTCTCGGTCTTTTCTTCCGTGGCATTCATGTTCAGTATGGATTGGCTGGTGGAAGCATATGCCGGCGCTACGGACATCCGCATTTCTTCATCAACGATGCCTGTGGTGTTCTTGACGATTATAGCCAGGAAGGAAACATAGGCATTTATTTTTGACAGGATGTTTTTTATCTGTTCAACGGCGCTCATGGGCGGAAGCGCGGTGACAATATCTATCAGCTGCTTGGATGAAAGATATTCCGATAAGGCTTCATTGGTGAATACGCAATATCCGCCGACCGGCAAGTTGCCGCTGATGACGCTGGAAAAAAATTTGGCTTCTTTCGCGACGATCTCCGGTTCATCTCCGGAACGGGTTTCCTGGATTATGTTTACCGCTTTGTATTTCACCTCGGCAGCTGCGGGTGCGGCGGACCTTTTATTAGGCGCGGCGGCAGCGGCGGGCTGGGTCTTGTCTTTAAAGATCAGAAAAGCTTTGTTCTTGCCGACATTGGCAAAATGGATCTCATTCTCATAGATTACGCCGATCAAGGCGTTGACACCGCGAGGATTGAATCTGATTTTTTCTTCGCGCACGAATTCCAGAAGCCCTTTGTTAGTCTTGGCCAGGGCAGCCTCAAAAACATATTCGATTTTTATGGTCTTGGCCCTTTCCCTTAAAATCAGCTTTTCATTCTGATAATAATTATGCTCAAGATTTTCTATGATAAAATTGATGACTTTCAGATCATCTACCGTCCTGGATTCCGTTTCTATTATCACAAAAAGCTTCCCGGCCAGCTGTTCTCTTTCCGAATCCGGCTGGGCCACATAAATATCTGCCCAGGTTGCGGCATTTTTTCCGGGAGTCAGTATTAATTGGGCGATTTTGTTAAACATTGAATTAAAAAAGCACAATTTAAGCTTTTGCCTATTTTTAGCTATTTTTCAGGGGTTATATTTTTTGACTAATTGCTAATTATATTATAATATAAAAGTATATAAAAGGTAAATATTATAATTATGCTCGGTAAACTTTTCGGTTCAAATGCGAGAGTAAAACTGCTCAAGCTTTTTTTATTGCATCCCCAGAAAAAATACTATATCAGGCAATTAGCCCGTGAATTGAAGCTGCAAATCAATTCCGTAAGGCGCGAACTGGACAATCTGGCCGAAATGGGACTCTTGATATCCAGCATGGGAACCAGCGAGGGGGAGAACGAAGCAAATGTTTTTACAGAAAAACCCATTGAAGAAAATCAGGCCGAGAGCGCCCGGAAGGCAAAAAAATCCGCTGCCTCCAAGGCAAGCAATAACCAGGAGAAAAAATACTATCAGGCCAACCCGGAATTCATCCTGTTTGAAGAGATAAAATCATTGATCGTGAAGGCCCAGATTATCCATAAAGACGAGTTCGTGGAAAAGATAAAAAGGACGGGCAAAGTGAAGCTGGTGGTCTTGTCGGGGATTTTCGTGAATAATCCGAAATCCCGGACCGATGTCCTGGTCGTCGGCCGCGTAGACAAACCCAAATTTATGCGCGTGATCAGGTCGCTAGAAAACGATCTGGGCAGGGAGATAAATTTCACCCTGATGGACTCGCGCGAATACCGCTATCGCCGCGATATGACCGATGTATTCCTGTACGGCATCCTGGAAGGAAATAAGATCATCGCCGTGGATGAAGTGGGATTAAGCTAACGCTATGGATAATCAAGATACGAAAAATTTAACTGACGAAGAAAAGATGAGGCTCATCCAGGAAGCTTTTGATAAGTATGGGTCGGAAGTCAAAAGGATATCCAAAGAAAGGGATGAAAAAATCGCGAATATCATCCGTTCTATTGATGAACGGCTGCTTGAAGAAACGAGGAAAAATATAAAAAATATTTGATTTTAAATATATGGGAAATCAGCTCATGGAGTCGCCAAACGGGGAAAAAAATGGAATTGCAAGATTAAAGGATCGTGCTGAGAAGCTAAATCCGTTTAAGGAAAAAATGGAAGAAGAAATGAAGGTTTTATCTGCAAAATTTCAGGAAGCAAACGAACAAGCGAAGGATATTGTAAAAGGAAAACAGGGGAGAACAGAAGCAGACATTAAAAGCGCAGAAGAAGTTGTCGCCGACGCTAACCAGGCAGAAGAAGAAAAATCTAATGAATTTCTGAAATCTTTAGGAGAAGAGGGAAACGGCAGTCTTACGGGAGAACTTAGAAAGGCGAAAATAGAAAATCGTAAAAAAAAGGAAATTCTTCTGGATGAAACAGCAAAAGAAGAGCGTCGGAAGGAAGAAGTGGTGAAAAACCGGGAACTTGAAGATAAATTAAGCCATGCTGTAGAAGGGCAGGCCGAGCGGCGGAAAAATCTTGGGCCCGAAGATACTAAAAAAATGCAGGAGATTGTTTCAAGATACCTAAAAAAGGTAGAAACGATGGAAAGGGTGCAAGGTCTATCTGAAAGAGATTACGAAGATTTGATAAAAAGGCTGGATTTAAAGACCATTGAACAATTAGAAAGAAGGCTGAAAATTTACCAGGGCGGATGGGACGAATTCAAGGAAATGACAGCTGAAGGCAAGAAGCGCATGAATGAAATTGCAGAAAAAGTTGAAGAAAAAATCAATGCATTGAAATCCGGCGATAAAAAAATTGAAGAGGTTGCGCCGATAGAACCGGAGAAGGCCATTACGCCTCCGGTTGAGAAAGGAGCGGTTGTTGCTGAGGACAAAAAAGAAACCGTTGCAGAGGTCAAGGTTGAGCCAGTAAAAGCAGAAAAAGTTCAAGAAGCAAGGATGAAAATGGAAGATGTGTTAAAGGCCAACGCAGAAAAAAATCAAAGAACGATAGAAAAAACTCCATCAGACTATGAAAAATCAGTCACAGAAGGCGAGTTTAAAACTGCTGTGGATATCGCCGTGGAAAAAGTATCAGATGTAGAAATACCCGGCCATACCAACAAAGAAGTGGCCGCGGAGATCAGGCCGTTCATTAAAGAAATTTCCAAAGAAGACAGAGAAATGATGGGGGCTGGTTTGGCGGGGATAAAAAGTTCCGTTCAAATTGAAAAAAGCGAGTATTTCAGAAAAATTTATAATAAAATTATCGGCGAGAGAGCTTTGGGATTCAAAATTGAAAAAGCAAAAAATACTTTTTTTTCTCAGACTTTTGGGCGGATGAGTGAGTTTTTTTCCAACAAAACGTCCAAAGAAAATAAAAATATCGCCGAACAGAATACCATGACCAGATTTTTGTCTGGTTTTGCAAATAGTTATAAAAATGATGCAGATGCCGCTCAAAAAACTATAGATGGGATTAAAAATGGCAAAACGAAGGAATTCAGGAATATCAGTTATCTCGTGGGGAATATTACAAGATATACCCGCATGGCGACTGATATTTTCAAAGTAACTGCGGCCTCACCCTTCAGTTTGGCAATGTATGGATCCATGTTTTTTACGCGCGCCATGGGCGCGGCTAAAGATGCCCGCTTCAAGAATGCCGAGTTAATAAATAAAAACAGGCTAGAGGTAGATGAAAAAGGGGTGGTTAAAGATGAAGCAGCCCTAGGCAGGATAGAAGAAGAGGCTTGGAAAATTTATGACGAAGCGAAAATTAAGGGTGAAAAAATAACATCGCAAAGCCTTCAGTCAGCTTTTGAGGAAAATCTGCCGGCTGATCTGCTTGCAAGATTAAAAAACAAGATTGGTTTGCACGAAGCGAGCGGCTTGATGCAGGGCATAGTGCAAAAACACATAGAATCTTCAGTGGGGAAAATAAACGATAAATTGAATGAAGCAAAAAATGAAAGTGAAAGAGAAAAGATTTTAGATAAATACAGAAAACATCTGCTCGAATTGGATAAGATTATCTCTAAGCATGGAGTAGTCGATAAACTTGCTATGTATGCTAGATATGCTGAAGGGGCTGGGAAAATCGTTGTCGGGGCCATGACCATTGAATCGTTATATTTGCTAGGAAATAATCTCCCCAAAATATTAGATGGCTTGGGCAAAGCATTAGACGAACATCATATTAATATTGGCCTAGGTCACTCCCATGGTGCGGGGGCGGATATACCGGAATCTGTAGCTAAAAAAGTCGGAGGCATAATGCCTGCAGAAAATTCAGTTTCTCCGGTCGGTCCGGAATTAAACCCCAACGGCATATCTCCGTCCATAAATATGGAACATATTGATTACCAGGGAGGCAATTCGGTTTGGAGAGAAAGCGATAATCAATTGTCGGCACGGTCCGAATATTTCTCCGAATATTTAGGGAAAAATATGCATGAGGGAGAAGTGAAAGCGCTTAAGACCGTAAACGTAAGCCGGCTTATGAATAAGATAGTGGAGAGTCCGACAGCATATGGCCTTAAAGAAGGGGTTGACGTGGATCATCTAAGCGCAGAAGATTTGAAAAATATAAAATGGGACCAGGCGATCAAAGATACTTTCGGAGAAAAGGGTCTGACATTGGAATTATCCGATGAGCAGATAGAAAAAATAATTGATAACAATGAAACATTAAAAGAATTTTTCAAGGAAAATCCGCTGGCGCCTAGGTCCAGTGAGAACTATGAAGCCATATTAGCCGGCCACGGCGTTAAAGGGCCTGGAATTGCAACGCCAGCAGAGTCATTTTACAATCCTTTAAAAACGCCCCAGCCGAGAAGTTATATGGAGATAAATAAAGAAATTGAAGGGTTAAATGATTCATTGACAAAAGCTGAAGTCAGATTGACTCGGGATACGATTTCTATGGGCTCTCCCGCGGAAGCGGAATTGATAGAAAAGTATACTTCAAACCCTTTTAACATTGAAGATAAATTCGTAAGAGATGATTTAGAAGAAATTATTCGGATAAAACGGGATATTTCCCAACACCTAGGGGAGCTTAAGAGCTCTGAGTCAATCATAGATATAAAAACCGATCAACATATCACTCCGCAGCCCGAAGCTCTTATGACTAATACTGTAACTGAACAGATTGGTGATAAGCAAGCAAGTAAGCCTGCTGCTCCGGTTGAAAATATAGATCAAGGTCACAAGGCATCGCCTCTGGACAAAGAATCGTCAGCAATGGGGAGCCATAAAGAGATAGAGGGTTTGTTAAGGGAAAAACAGGATGTCCTGGATCAGGATTTTCTAAACAAGGGCTTGGATCAACCCAGAAAAGTTGGGGCGGTTTTAGAAAAAATACGGCAAAGCAGAATTTCATCGGATGATTTTATAAAATATTACCGGGCAATGGCTTTGGACAATAAGGCACTACCGGAAAATTCAATAAATAATATAAGAGAAAATTTCCAAAACATCAATTCTCAGGATGGGCAAAAAAAAGATTCAGCTGAGCTGGTTGTCAAGGGGATGATATTGACAATAATTAAAAATATTAAATAAAGAATAGGTTACATTAGGTTTTTTAAAAAAGAGCTAAAAAATAGCTCTTTTTTGTTTTATTTTAAATCCCATCTCTTGACAATACTTTGGTTAAGTGCTATATTTAAAAGTTAAATTTTTGCCCTTTGTTATTTTAAATTTAAGGCCTAATGGCCGGAAAGAGGTGTTAATATGGGAATGATGAAATCAAGTATCAAAAAAAGAATAGCGGACAAGGGAAAGGGCGAGCTTGATTTTACGGAGGAGGCGATGGTACTCAGGCTGGCTTGCGGTGGCGAGCTCTATATAGAAAGTCTCTACCCGGAAATCATTGAGGAAGAAAAGCGCGTCAAGATGGGGCAGGTGAAAGTGGGACGGTTCCTTCAGATGGACGAGCTTTCCGATTCCGATGTCGGGGAGGAGCCATCCATACTCGAGGCAGTTGAGCAACGCGAAGACCAGATAGAAGTTCTTGAAGAAACCCTCGACTGTATCCTGGATATAAGGAGGGACATCCAGCGCATGAACGAGGTTCCCTTAAACATCGGTTATGAATACCGGAAGCATCGGCATCAAAAGGTGCGGCTGCAACATGCAGTTGAACTGTACGCTATGGCCAAACTGAAACGGAAAGGGCATTGCCTTGAGGCCATTCCGATTTCGGCGTAGCTGACCGCGAATCGCTATCAGGCCAGTTGAATATTTCGACTGGCTTTTTTTAATTCTATCTTAATGTTTCAGGGTTAATGTTAAAGCATAATTATTAACTTTAATCATATGAACAACAGAGTCATACATTTTGAGCTTCAGGCTGATGATTTGGAGCGCGCCAAAAAATTTTATAAGAATGTTCTGGATTGGAAGATAGAACCCTTGATGACCAAGGATACGGGCGGAATGGACTATTGGGGGATTATGACCGGGGAAGGTCCGGGCATCAACGGCGGTCTTTATATGCGCCCGGCTAAGAAAGATGAGCAGTTTTATCTTTACGATTGCACGGTGCAGGTGAAAGACATAGACGCGGCCATCAAAGCAGTCAAGGCGAACGGCGGAGTGATCACCAAAGAGAAAAATGAAATTCCGCACGTAGGTTTTTTTGCCGGAGCGAAAGACACGGAAGGAAACCGTTTCGGCTTGATGCAGCCTACGGAATGGAAGCCGATGTGATAGCCCAGCGAAAGCTCAATATAAAAACCGGTTTTAAAGCCGGTTTTTTTATGATTGACAGCCAGATTATTCCGTGGTATGTTAAGTTGTTAGTTCTTTATAGTATTTATAACTTAAACCAATACCTAAGGAGGTGCGCGATGCTAAAGAAAGGTTGCGAAGGAGGGCATTCTAATATCCGTGTTTGTCACAGAGGTAATGCGGGGGAGGGGGAACGGCAAGGCCAGTCGGCTTATGTAATGAAATGCGGGGGCTGCGGCGGGAAGCTGGAGATTGTCTATGGCGAAAGCGACTATAAGATACGCGGCGTCCATATTGCTTCAAAGCAATTATATAGAATTTTCCTGCCGGTGTTCGTCCGGGCCTGGGCGATGAAGCCGATTCATTCGCCGGCGGTGCGCATCATCAGGAATCTCCAGATTGAGAAGAACGTCGTGTTCATAATCTCTTCCAAGGTAAAAACCGAGGAGGTGGCCAATAAACTGGTACTCTTGCTTAGGGGTTATGATATTGCCATCCCCAAGGCCGAATCGGCATTCCTGGCCAGAGTTCTTATTAATTGGAATAACGAACTCTGGAAGAACAAGTTTCATCCCACCTCGCGGGTGAAAAGAACCGCGGAAATGAGGCACGCAAAAAAAGCGTAAGCCACAAAGACTATCCGCCGTATGTGTGAGCACAACGGCGGATTTTATTTTTCCTTTATTCGCATCCTTGACTTATCCTCATTGTTTTGTTAATCTGGAATATCGTTCTTAATATAGTAAATAAACCAAAAGGGAGGTAATAACAGTGCAAAAAATAAAAAGTTGGAGGGATTTAATAGGCAAAGATGCCGCCGCGTTCGTTTCCGGTGGTTTGGATTCCACCACCATTATCAAGTGGCTTTCCAAAAAGGGAGCGCGTATCACGGCAATGATCGTGAATTTGGGGCAGCCGGACGAGAAAGATCTTAATCAAGTCGCTAAGCGCATGAAGCTCGCTGGCGCTAAAGAGGCCATCGTTATTGATGGTGAAGATATCCTGGCCAAGTATATGCTCCAGGTCATCATGGCCCAAGCATCATATGAAGGCAGTTACTGGAATACTACCGGCATCGCCCGCATGGCCACAGTCGTGGCGGCGATGAGCGTCGAGGCCC
>Ga0209048_10002650_pt1 | contig 17688 bp, 11 predicted proteins | sample FrelakmetCRP12CR_FD_187146 | JGI IMG/M metagenome (GOLD analysis project Ga0209048, IMG submission 187146) | Freshwater lake sediment microbial communities from the University of Notre Dame, USA, for methane emissions studies - CRP12 CR (SPAdes)... | ecosystem: Environmental > Aquatic >... | reverse complement strand
TCGCCGGTGGTCCGGCCTCATCGAGCCGCCGACTGGTTCGGCCGGGCATGCAGGCGTCTTGTTGTCTCTGCGGTCCGACACCCTCCGGTGTCTGGAGGCGTTTGAGTAGAGGCCGTAATAGTCTACAAGTCGCTCACGCGCCTCGGGGATGTGTATCGTGAGACGGGCGATGAAGTCGAGGACGTCCAGCTCGAGGGGTCCCTCACTATGCGGGGCGTGGGGATCGATGTGCACCATGGAGCGAGTCGAGATACGCAACATTGCGACGGGAGCTCTGAGCATGTATCTGGCGACTCGGGTGAGGGATATCTTATCGTCCGGTGCGATTGCTCCCCCGACGTGGACATTGAAGCCGGAATGGGGCAGGAGAGGATGAGCTCCATGCGTTCCCGGCTCAAAAGCTCTCGCGCGCGCAGGAAGCGAAAGACCTCGATCTCAAAGAGCTCGGGGAGTACGCCTTGATCCCAGGTCGGCAGCGGATGCCAGACACGGTCCGTGACACCGCCCTGTGGGCAGCCCTCGAGAGCTCGGTCAAGAGCTTTCGATCGTAAAGGAAATAGGGTCGGAGAATCTTCGGTATGGTGAAAACCATTTGGCGGTGAGAAACCGGCTCGGATAGTTCGTCTGCGAACCATCTCGCCCACTCTTCCGCCATTCGCGCCTGGCAGCTCGGACAGAAGCCGCGTGTATGGCCGCGCCGAGCCCCGGATGCTTCTTGTAGATGTTGATCCTGAACCTTCCCACGCTCGCGAGCGTATAGGCGCAATCGAGCTCTCCCTCCTTTTCGAGGTGGCTGATCTGGGTATCCGTCAGAAGCTCGTAGAGAAGTATCTTCAGCTCGTCCTCGGAAAGCGAGCGATGCTCTGCGTGCTCGAGTACACCGTTGATGCGGAGCATCGACCTGGCGCCGGCGCTGAGGTGAAGGTCGGAAACGCCATTTGCTTGCATTATCTTTAGAAATGCATCAATGCGTGGCATAGCCTCTCCCCGTGAGTGGAAAACTCTCCAACGGCGCCCCGACCCTGACCCGTCGGTCATGTAACCATCTTATATTCAACTGATTGTATATTCCGGCACGGGAAGATATTACAAGTATTGTGCCCGCACCCAACAGGTCGCTAACCGGCTGCTTGCCGTGGAATTTCCAGGAACAACCGGGAACGAAGGGGAATGCGGCGTCTCGAGCAACCCACGAATGTCGTTTCCGCAAGGGTTCGAATTCTTCGCGACAGTGCCCACAAAAATCAAAGCACTCCGGGGGCGGCGCGCGTTTGCCGGAAGAGCCCGGCCGCGCCCACCCCCGCGATCGTCGCCACACTCGGCAGAATGCCGACGAAATACCGCGGATCGACGAAGAAGAACATATGGACCGCCATGAGAATGAACGGCAGGAACCACACCCAGAGGATCGGCGGAGATGCGAGTATGCGCCGCCGCGCAAGCCGGACGAGACCAAGGGCGAACGCGGCGATGAGGAGTGCCTGATCCCCGAAATGGGGATTCCAGAAGAAGAGCGCCTTCGTCGCCGTTCTCCGGAGAGTTTCCTCGGGGTGCTCGCGCATGTAACTCACCGCCTCCCTCCGCCACTTCGCGCTCTCGTAGAGCTCGTACGGCGGCCTCGAATCCTCCGGCGGGAGATGGTAGCCTCCCGTCGAGAGAGGATTGTTGCCGATGTAGAGATTGATGCCGCCGTTCGTCGTCACGAGAATGAGCTCTCCCGTGCAACGGTAGTTGTGGATCGTCCAGGGAGCAATGACGAGCGCGATGCCGACAACAAATCCCCCGACCGCGGCGAGCGCCCCGCGGCGACTGCGCCCCCGGAACGAGGCGAGGGCGAATATCGGCGCCGCGGCGAGCACCTTCGACGAGAGGAGCGCCGCGAAGGCAAGCAGGATGCCGCTGCAGACGCCGCGGAGAGCGTCTCGCTTTCCCGCGCCGCCTGCGAAGAGAACGACGCCCGAGAGAAAAAGCATGAAGCCGAGTAGGAGATCGTACTGGTAGAACGCGGTGAATGTGAATGTGAGGGATGAGAGGAGAAAAAATGCTGACGCGAGCCATGCTGGGAGTCTCCCCGCCATCCGTGCGGCGACCCGATGGATGAGCCAGGCGGTCGCGAGAGCCACCGCGATCTGGAACAACCGGAGAAGCGTGCCGCTTGGCCGGAAGATTTTATAGAGTACACCGATCGTCATGATCCAGCCGGGAGGCCAGTACGCGTGCGGGAAGTTGTCGCAATCGAGGATGCCCGGGGCCAGCGCGGCATGAGCCCCGAGGCGCTCGTACTTGAGCCCGTCGGGCCCCCCGTTTTCGAAGGGGAGGGAAAGCGCGTGGATGGCTAGCGCGGCAGCGGCTGCAAAGAACAGCGCAAGAAGGCAGATCCTCTCGTGACGATCGAGCCACGCGGAGAAGCGCTCCGGCACGGGTATTGTCAATTTCACTGCATGCCTCCGAAATCCGATCCTATAGGAAATTCGATTCCGTATCAAGATGCTTGGGTATCCAGATTGGGGCGGATGTCTGTGAGTTATCGTACTGCCTTCAGTTCAAGGCTATCAATAGCACATCTGTGCTCCTGGGTAGGTCTTGTGAATCGCGGCGAGCACGGCCTGACGCGCCTCGGGGGTAAAGTACAGTTCCGGGCAGATCCGTTGATGTTCTATAGGAAATTCGATTCCGTGCCAAGATCCTCGCGCGGCCGGTGCGGCGGCCGGATGGGGTTGGCTCGACGGGATTCCGGGCATGTGAGGCCTCGCGGTTGTCTCCGGATAGCCGGCGGTCCGGCGTCATCGAGCCGCCGACGGGTTCTACGGAAAAATCATCGGTCCCAATCTTGTCATCCGGTGCAACGGCTGCCCCGATGTGGACATCGAAGCCGGAATGGGGCCACGAGCGGATCACTCTTCACATACCGACTTCGAACGTCCGCGCTCCCGAATGGCCTTCAGCGCATCGGACAGGACCCTCAGGACGAGCCTGTCCTTCTCCCTTCCGGCCGCTTTCTTGCTGGCAATGATCCGCTCCAGATTCAGAACGAGCACTTTTGTCCGACCGAGAGGTATCTTGATCGCCTGTTTCTTTTCCTCGTCGAATTCGCCGAGCCCATCCATGGCGAGGACGATATCGAAAAGCTCGATGCCTTTGCCGGCGAACATCGGCGCATTCCTCGCCGTCGGAGGAACGTAAACGCCGCGAACCCTTTTCAGGGCTCTTTCAAGGCCGGGATCCGGCAGCTTGCGAAACCACAGGTCGATATCCTGAGTCACGACAGGCGCTCCCTGAAGGGCGGCGGCGGAAAGCCCCACGATCATGAACTCGACTTTCTGTCGGACGAGCTCCTTCAGGAACTCCATTTCCCGATCACCGAATATCAATGAATCGGCCACGATGCAGCGCCCTCCTCAACCGCTCGACGGGTTTCTCATTCAAGAGAAGCAGCGTATGCCTGACATTGTCTCGATCGACCCCGGGATAGCGTCTCGAGATGCGCTCCGATTCGGCGGCCAGCGATTTCATCCGTTCGACCGGGGTATCCGTGTCTGTAAGCAGAGCCGACACGGAAATATCCAGGCGTTCCGCAATGCGGATCAGGGACGGCGGAACCACGTAGTCCTTACGAGCCAGCGAATAGAACGCGTTTCGACTGACCCCCGCGTCGCGCAGCATCTCCGCGACGTTCAGATCTCTCCTCCGGCATTCGTATTCGACCTTATCCATGGAGATCTTCATATCAATAGTGTACCAATATATGGTACGTTTGTCAACCGGGAAAAACCCCGAACTAGAGCCTTCCGTCCACTACGCCCGGATCGAGGAAGGATTTCACGTCGTAGATGACGCCGTCCTCCCTCCTCAGGGACACGATGTCCATCTCCCTGAATCTGTCGTGGGCGACGGCGAGAATGACGGCGTGGTAGCCGCCCTTCTCGAGCTCCTTCGAGCCGGTGAGTGAAAAGCCGTACTCCTCGCGCACGTCGTCGCTCTCGGCCCACGGATCGCAGACGTCGACCCGGCAGCCGAAATCACGGAGCTCCTTGACGATGTCGACGACGCGCGAGTTGCGGATGTCGGTGCAGTTTTCCTTGAACGTGATCCCGAGAACGAGCACCCGGGCGCCGTCGATCTTGTGCCCCTTGCGGATCATGAGCTTGACGACCTTGTTCGCGATGAATATCCCCATGTTGTCGTTGATGCGCCGCCCCGCGAGGATGACCTCCGGGTCGTATCCAATCTCCTGCGCCTTGTGCGTGAGGTAGTACGGATCGACGCCGATGCAGTGCCCCCCGACGAGACCGGGCCTGAACGGCAGGAAGTTCCATTTCGAGCCCGCCGCCTCGAGGACCTCGAGCGTATCGATCCCCATCCGCTCGAAGATGAGCGCGAGCTCGTTGATGAAGGCGATATTGATGTCGCGTTGGGAATTCTCGATGACCTTCGCCGCCTCGGCGACCTTGATCGACGACACCGGGTGCGTCCCCGCCGTGATGATCGACCGGTAGAGCTCGTCGACCTTCTTCGTTGCCTCGGGGGTCGAACCGCTCGTGACCTTTTTGATCTTCGTCAGCGTGTGCTGCTTGTCGCCGGGGTTGATGCGCTCGGGTGAGTATCCGCAGAAAAAGCCCTCGTTGAATGCGAGCCCCGAGAGCCTCTCGAGGATCGGCACGCAGAGCTCCTCCGTGCAGCCCGGGTACACGGTCGATTCGTAGATGACGATATCCCCCTTCTTGAGAACCTTCCCCACCGTTTCCGTCGCCCCCTCGACGAGCGAGAGATCGGGCCGCTTGAACTTGTCGATGGGCGTGGGCACCGTGACGATATAGAAATTGCAAGGGCGGATGTCCTCGGCGTTCGCCGTGTACAGGAGCCGCTTGGCGGACTTGAGATCCTCGATGTTCGTTTCGAGGGTGTGGTCGACGCCCTTCTTGAGCTCATCGATGCGTTTCCGGCTGATATCGAAGCCGACCGTGTCGTACATCTTGCCGAATTCCACCGCCAGCGGAAGGCCGACGTACCCGAGCCCGATGATCGCGATCTTTGTGCTGCTCATCTAACGCTCCTATTTCTAACGAGTTATCGAAGTCTACCCCGGAACAAACCATGGACTACGGTACGTCATCGCGCCCGCATTGTCCAATGAAAAAGAGGCCTTGCGAAAATGGTGCCGTATGCCGGGCCACAGCCCAGGCTATCAGATATAGCGAAATTATTTGACACAATACGATTTACTGGCTATCCTTTTAAGGAGTATTATTACTGACCGAAGCCCCGCGCGTGGGGGCGTTCAACCGTCCGTTAACCTCATGTATTCCAATAGGAGGGCTCCGTTGAAAGGTCGTGTACTCATTATCGATGACGAGGCCGAGATCCGGCGAAACCTCACGATCGGCCTCACCCAGGAAGGCTACAGCGTCGTAGCCTGCCCCGACGGCATCTCCGCGATCCATGAGCTCAATGCCGCTCGCGAGAAGGGCATCGCGTACGATTACCTCGTGACCGATATCTTCATGCCCGACATCGACGGGCTCAAGATCCTCAAGGTCATCAAGGTTCAATATCCCGAGCTGCCGGTTCTCGTGATCACGGGGTTCGGCGACGAGGCCTTGAAGCTCACCGCCCTCTCCGAGCTCAACACCGGCTACCTCGACAAGCCGTTCGAGATCCCGGACCTCGTGAAGGCGCTCGAGGAGCTCTCCCCGGGCTCGACGGCGGGGAAAGGCGCCGCGGAGGGAACGGCGAAGGCGGAGCCCGAGATGCGCGAGTCGGTGACGACCTATCTCACGATCAGGATCACGGATCCGATGCGGAGCATGGACATTTACAAAAGGCTCTATCAGATGGAAGGGGTCCAGCGCTGCGAGGCGGTCAGGGGGGACTTCGACATCATCGTCCTCGCCCAGGCGGCTTCCCAGGATGAGATCAAGAAGCTCAAGGACAGAATCGGCGCGATGGACGGCATTCAGCTCGCTTCCGTCTCGGACGTCGAGCGTCCGAAGCTCGACCGCGACGTGACCGAGTTCGTCCACATCTATTCGCAGGCGGTCAAGGCGCACGGCTTCGCGAGCTCGAGCAAACAGCCGGGCACGACGAGCTACATCATCGTCGACATCGACAAGAACGCGATCCAGCAGATCTTCACGACCGTCTTCTTCATCGACGAGGTCGTCTTTTGCGACGTCATCGAGAACGGGACGAAGCTCGTGGGAATGGTCACGGGCCAGGGTGCCGTCGGCAAGATGCCGCGCATCATCGAGAAGCTGAGCCAGATCGACGGCGTGCTGCGCGTACGCGAAGCAACGGTGATCAAGCTGGTCGAGGATTGACGCTCCGCTCATCCGCTGCAATCCCGATAAAGACCCGTTGAATCAACCAGGGGGTGGTTGCCACGGCGGCGAGGGATGACAATTTCAGTTACCGGTTATGGCGCTACGACGGCGCTCCGGGGGAGCTGATCCCGCTTCTCCAATCGGCGCAGGATCATTTCGGGTACATTCCCCGAAGGGCGATCAGCTACATCTCGGGCGTGACCCGCGTTCCGGAGTCCGATATATACGGGGTCATCACGTTCTACAGCCAGTTCAGGCTCCAGCCGATGGGCAAATACGTGATCAAGGCGTGCGACGGGACGGCCTGCCACGTGCAGAACTCCCGGACGATCATCGGCACGCTCGAGGACGAGCTCGGGATCGAAGTGGGCGGCACGACGGAGGACGGCCTCTTTACGCTGAGCACGGTCGCCTGCATCGGCTGCTGCTCGCTCGCGCCCGTGATCATGATCAACGACGACACGCACGGCCGGCTCACGCCGCAGTCGGTGCGCAAGATCCTTCGCGAGTACCGGCGGCGCGAACAGGCGGCCCGCGCGCAGGACGCGGCGAGCTGCGGCGAAGCCGGGGCCCGATGAGTCGCGACATCCAAGTTTCACAACCAATCCGGAGTTGATCGATGAAGAAAGTCATAGTGGGCATGAGCACCTGCGGCCTGTCGGCCGGGTCCCAGAAGACCTACGACAGGTTCGGCGAGCTACTCGCCGCGAACCCCGGCGCGTTCGAGCTCAAGAGCACGGGATGTATCGGCATGTGCTACCGCGAGCCGCTCGTCGAGATCAGGGAAAACGCGAGCCGCATCGTCTACGGCTCGGTGACGCCGGAGCTCGCGGACAGGATTTTCAACGAGCATATAACGGCGAACCGCGTTCTCGACGAGCACGTGGCGCTGCGCATGGATCGCGGCTCCGAGCTCGGCGGCGCGGAGGCGCCGCACCAGAAGGAACAGGTGCGGATCGTGCTCCGCAACTGCGGGCTCATCGACCCCGAGTCGATCGCCGAGTACGAGGAGGCGGGCGGCTACAAGGCGCTCCGCACGGCCCTCCTCGAGATGAAACCGGACGAGATCACGAAGACAGTCAAGGATTCGGGCCTCCGCGGCCGAGGCGGCGCCGGCTTCCCGACCGGTCTCAAGTGGTCGTTCGCGGCGGCGCAAAAGGGGGACGTCAAGTACGTCGTCTGCAACGCCGACGAGGGAGACCCCGGCGCCTTCATGGACCGCTCGGTGCTCGAGGGGGATCCGCACTCGGTCATCGAGGGAATGATCGTCTGCGCCAAGGCGATCGGCGCGCACATGGGCTACATCTACTGCCGCGCCGAGTACCCGATGGCGATACGGCGCCTCACGATCGCGCTCGATGCGGCCCGGGAGAAGGGCTACCTCGGGAAGAACATCCTCGGCTCGCTCTTCGACTTCGACGTCAAGATCAAGCAGGGCGCCGGCGCCTTCGTCTGCGGCGAAGAAACGGCGCTCTTTCAATCGATCGAGGGCAAGCGCGGCATGCCGCGCATCAGGCCCCCCTTCCCCGCCGAGAAGGGACTCTGGCAGAAGCCGACGAACAACAACAACGTCGAAACATACGCGAACATCCCGTGGATCATCATGAACGGCGCCGCGGCGTACGCGGCCTACGGCACCGAGAAGAGCCGCGGCACGAAGGTCTTCGCGCTCGCCGGCAAGGTCGCCTGCGGCGGCCTCGCCGAGGTTCCGATGGGCATTCCCATCAACGACCTCGTCTTCAAGATCGGCGGGGGCATCAAGGAGGGGCGCGCCTTCAAGGCCGTGCAGATGGGCGGGCCGTCCGGAGGATGCATCCCGGCCTCGCTCGGCCACACGCCGGTCGATTTTGAATCGATTCCCGCGACGGGCGCCATCATGGGCTCGGGCGGCCTCGTCGTGATGGACGACCAGACCTGCATGGTCGAGATGGCGCGTTTCTTCCTCGACTTCACGCAGAACGAGTCGTGCGGGAAATGCACCTTCTGCCGCGTCGGGACGCTCCGCATGCTCGAGATTCTCACGAGGATCACGCAGGGGGAAGGGCGGAGCGAGGACGTCGACAACCTGAAGACCCTCGCCGCGCAGATCAAGGAAGCGAGCCTCTGCGGTCTCGGCCAGACCGCGCCGAACCCGGTGCTCACGACGTTGAAATATTTCCCCGAGGAGTACGAGGCCCACATCAGGGACAAGCGCTGTCCCGCGGCGAGCTGCACCGCGCTCGTCGATTTCTGCATCGATCCCGAGAAGTGCACCGGCTGCACCGTCTGCGCGAAGAACTGCCCCGTCGAAGCGATCACGGGCGAGCGCAAGACGGTGCACACGATCGACATGCATAAGTGCGCGAGATGCGGCAAGTGCATCACGGTCTGCACGTTCGGCGCCGTGTACAAGAAGTGAGGATAGACCCAGATGAAAACCGTGAAGATCAAGATCAACGGCAGGGAGATCGAGACCACGAGCGACAGAACGATCCTCGAGGTCGCGCGCGAGCATGAGCTCGACGCGATCCCGACCCTGTGCCATTCGCAGGAGCTCGAACCGTACGCCTCGTGCTTCCTCTGCGTCGTCGAGGTCAAGGGGCGGCCGAACCTCGTTCCGGCCTGCGCGACGCGCGTGGCGCCGGGAATGGAAGTGACGACGCGCAACGAGCGCATCGTCGAGTCGCGGAAAACGGCGCTCGAGCTCCTCGTCTCCAACCACTACGCCGACTGCATCGCGCCCTGCGTGGAAGGCTGCCCCGCGCGCGTCGACGCGCAGGGCTACATCGCCCTCTCGGCGATGGGGCTTTACCGCGAGGCGGTCGATCTCATCCGCGAGACGAACCCGCTGCCCGCGATCTGCGGGCGCGTGTGCGTCCGAAAGTGCGAGGTCGTCTGCCGGCGCGCCGACGTCGACAAGCCCGTCGGCATCAACGCGATCAAACGTTTCGTCACCGACCAGCCGGGCGTCTACGACGGAACGCCCGTCTGCGAGCCGTCGACGGGGAAGAAAGTCGCGATCGTCGGGGCAGGGCCGGCGGGGCTCACCGCCGCATGGTTCCTCGGACGCAAGGGGCACAAACCGATCATGTTCGAGGCGAAGGCCCGCTCAGGCGGCATGCTCCGCTACGGGATCCCCGTCTACCGTTTGCCCGACGACGTCATCGACCGCGAGGTCGAGTATATCTGCCGGGCGGGCGGGGAGATCAGGTACGACACGCGCGTCGGGAGAGACGTCTCTCTCGACGAGCTCATGAAGAGCTACGACGCGGTGTTCCTCGGCCCGGGCGCGTGGGCCGGCAATCCGATGAAGGTCGAGGGCGAATTCAAGACGCCGGGCGTCGTCCAGGGCGCCGATTTTCTCCCCGAGCAGGCGGAACGGCCGGCGCCGCTGGCGGGGACCGTCGTCGTGGTCGGCGGCGGCAACAGCGCGATGGACGTCGCGCGAACCTCGTGGCGGCTCGGAGCGGACAAGGTCATCATCCTCTACCGCCGCACGAAAGACGAGATGCCCGCGGACAGAATGGAGATCGAGGACTGCCTCGCCGAGGGGATCGAGATCATGGAGCTCGCCGCCCCCGTCGGAATCATTACGGATAATAATGGAAAACTCAAGGCGCTCAAGTGCCAGAGGATGAAGCTCGGCGAGCCCGACAGCTCCGGCCGCCGCCGTCCGATACCGCTCGAGGGGTCCGAGTTCGAGCTCCCCTGTCACATGGCCGTTTCCGCGATCGGGCAGGCGACCGCTCTCGACGGGCTCACGGACGCCTCGGGGAAAAGCATCGGCCTCACGAAATGGAACACGTTCGTCATCGATCCGGAGACGCTCGCGACGAACGTCCGGGGCGTTTTCGCAGGAGGAGACGCCGCGGACGACGGCCCGACGGTCGTCATCGACGCGATCGCCGACGGGCAGCGGGCCGCGCGGGCGATCGACTCGTACATGAAGAACGCGGACGTGCCTCCGCGAGCGTTCATCGTGAAAAAGGAATTCTGGGCGAAGCCCGGCAAGGCCGAACTCGGCGACGTCAAGGAGAGCCCCCGGCACGAGGTGCATCAGATCGCCGTCGACGAGCGCCGGGGAACTTTCGCCGAGGTCGCGACCGGCTTCGAGTTCGAGGACAACGTCCACGAATGCGACCGCTGTCTCTCATGCGGGTGCTTGCGCTTCGACAGCTGCTACCTGCGCATCTACGCCGAGGAATACGGCGTCGACATGAACCGCTTCAGGGGACACGCCCGCAAGCACAAGGTCGACGATCGGCATCCGTACGTCGTCTACGACCCGAACAAGTGCATTCTCTGCTCGCGCTGCATCAGGACGTGCGCGCGCGTGCTCCCCGTCTCGGCGCTCGGTCTCGTCGGCCGGGGGTTCCGGACGGAGATGCGCCCCGCGCTCAACGATCCCCTCGTCGAGACGAGCTGCGTGAGCTGCGGGAACTGCGTCGACTCGTGCCCGACGGGGGCGCTCTCGGTGAAATATCCGTTCCCCGGCCGCGCCTGTCTCGAAACGGACGACGTTCCCTCTCACTGCGCGTACTGCTCGCTCGCGTGCTCCATAACCGTGAAGAAATTCGGCCCGGGGCGCTACTATATCGGCCCCTCGGGCATCCCGGGAGACTACCTCTGCAGGTACGGCCGGTTCGGCAACGAGCTCTTCATCAAACGCAAACGCATCGCCTCCCCCGAAATTCGACGCGGGAGCGAGATCCAGACCGGCGATCTGTGCGAAGCGCAGCGGCTCATCGTGTTCGGCATGAGGCGCGTCGTTTCGAAATACGGCGCCGGGAAGGTCGGCGTCTTCGTGTCGCCGGAGCTCACGAACGAGGAGCTGTACCTCGCCTCGCGAATCGCCCGCGAGGGGCTCGGCACGAACAACGTCGCCTCCCTCTCGATCCTCGGCACGGGCGCCGAATCGGGCGCCCTTGACGAGTCGCTCGGTTTCACGGCGTCGACCGCGGACCGCTCCTCGATCGACAACGCCGATCTCATCATCTGCAACAATACGTCGATGGAGCCCGATCACCTGATCCTCGCCGTGCGCGTCATTCAGGCCGTGCGCTCGCACACCCGCCTCATCGTGAGCAATTCCACCCTCGACCCGACCGACCAGAAGCTCTCGACGCTGGCGATGGATCCGATGCGCGGCCGCGCGGCCATTCTCTGGAACGGGGTTCTGCAGGTGCTCCTCGACGAGGGCTATTTCAAGAGCGCCGCCGTGAAGAAGATCCCCGGGGCGAGCGCGTTTCTCAAGAGCAGGGATTTCAAGATCGACGCGGTCGCCGCCCTCTCGGGAGTCGACGCGGCGGAAATCCGGGCGGCCGCGGCCCTCATCAGGGACGCGAAGCGCGTCGTCGTCATCCACAGCCCCGACAGGGTCCAGGATCAGGCGAGCGGCGACCTCGAGACGCTCGCGAACCTCGTCGTGCTCCTCCGCGCGGCGGGGGCCGGGGCGGAGCTCCTCCTCCCCCGCATCAACGCAAACAGCGCGGCGCTCGAGATCATGGGCGCCGATCCGGTGTTCGCCCCGGGACGCGTGCCCAATCCCGCCGGTGTCGCGGGGGCGCGAAGCCGCGAAGAGCTGCGCGCGCTCCTCGCCTCGGGGGAGCTCAAGGGCGCGCTCGTCATCGGCGAGGATCCGCTCGCCTGGGGCCAGACGGGCTCGTGGTTCCAGAACGTCGAGTTTCTCGGGGCGATGGATTGGGCCTCCAGCGAGACGACGCGCTACGCCGACGTCGTACTCCCGAGCTCCACATACCTCGAGACGGCCGGCACGCGGTGCAACTTCGAAGGCACGGTCGTCGAGTATGCAAAAGCCATAGAGCCGCCGGCGGGAGCGTCGGGCGTCGAGGTGCTCCGCGGCCTCGCCCGCGAGTTCGGCCTCACGGCCGTGGACGACACCACCGGCGAGCTGGAGACGATCGTGAGGACCAAGCTCGGGGATCTGGCCCGGTTCTACTGGAACACCGGCGAAGAGCGTCTCTCCCCGGGTACCATGCGCCTCGTTCCGACGGGCGCCGTCGTTCACACCGGATCGATGCAGCCGCCGCTCACGCACGGCGAGAGGTACAAGCGCGAGATCAGGGAGGTCGGTACGGAACGGTACCGGGTTCGGCGGTAGCGCACGAGCCGGCTCCGCGCCGTCTCGCGGCTCGGAGCCGAGCCGTTTCGCGGCTGCCGGGAAAAGGGCTCGATATGATACGGCTCGAAAATCTCTACTCGTTCATGGAGTCGAGCTTCGATTATCTTCTCGTCGTCGACGGCACGGAGCGCATCATTCACGCGAGCCGGCTCCTCCAGCGGGACAGTCTGAGCGAGGATGAATCGCTCGAAGGCAAACCGCTGAAAGACGTCATCGCGCCCCCGTCGCTCATCACCTTCCGTTCGGCAATGGCGCAGGCGCGCGGAAAGAACCGCGCGAACGCCGTCTTCACGAAGACGGGCGAGAACGCCGTTTCGATCCCGTTCAAGGCAGGCTACGGCGAGACCGACAGCGGCGAGGTGTTCCTCTTCTTCGGCAACAGGCTCGAGGCGTTCCGCAAGCTCCAGGAATGGGAGAAAAACGAGCGCATCAAGGAGCTCTCGTGCCTGTACGACGTCGCGGAGTGGATCGAGGACTCGGGCTCGATCAGCGAGTTCTTCACCGAGCTCCCCCGCTACCTCTCCCCCGGCATGCTGTTCCCCGAGGAGGCGATCGTCTACTCCACGTACCAGGGAATCGCATACGGCCAGAAGCCGACGTCCTACAACTATATTTCGGTCCGCCTCATCGTCGGCGGGCAGGACAAGGGTGAAATCCGCGCCGGTTACTACAGCGAGAAACGCCAGCTTCTCCCCGAGGAGCAGCGCATGCTCGACGAGATCGGGCGGATGCTGAGCCTCGCCCTCGAGCGAAAGGAGCTCACGGAGCGCCTCGTCAAGAAGCAGGCGGAGGAGTCCGGTTTCAACAAGCGTCTCGAGGAGCTTCAGGGCGAGATCGCCAAGCGCACGGCGGAGCTCGAGGAACAGAACAAGAAGCTCAGCCTCGTCAATTCCTACATCGACACGGTGAAGGGCGGCTGGGAAGGCTCGAAGGCGACGCTCGAGGCGATGTTCAAGGCGATTCCCGACGAGGTCGTCCTCATCGACAATCACCGCAAGGTCATCATGACGAACCGCGAGGACGTGAGCCCCGGCACCTACTGCTACGCGAGCTTCTTCGGACGCGAGCATCCCTGCGAGGATTGCCGGCTCGCGCGCATTCTCCGCGACAAGACCCCCGTCACGCTCACGATGAAGCGCGACAACGAGTTTCTCCAGGTTCACGCGCTCCCGATCTACAACCGCGAGCACGAGGTCGACGGCATCATGGAGTTCTACCGCGACGTGACGCTCGAGAAGACGTACGAGCAGCAGCTCCAGCAGGCGGACAAGCTCGCCTCTCTCGGACAGCTCGTGAGCGGCATCGGACACGAGATCAACAACCCGAACCAGTTCATTCGCGGGAACATCAAGATACTGAAACAGTCGCTCGAGGATCTCCTGCCGATCGTCGAGGCGTACGTCGTAGACCACCCCGACCTCAAGATCGCGAAGCTCAACTACGACTTCTGGCGCAAGCACATCATGACGCTCGTCGACGACATGGACCACGGCTCCCAGCGGATCAAGGGAATCGTCGAGGGTCTCCGTACCTTCGCGCGCAAGGACGAGGGGCTCCTCGTCGATACGATCGACGTCAACACGCTCATCGAGGCGAGCGCCCGGCTCGTCCACAACGAGGTGCACAAGCACGCCGATATCAAGCTCGAGCTCGCCGAGGGGCTCCCCTCGTGCGCGGGGAACGCGCAGAAGATCGAGCAGGTCCTCGTGAATCTCCTCGTGAACGCCGGCCAGGCGATGGGCGACGACGTGCGCGGGCTCATCACGGTCCGCACGCGGGCGGAGGACCAGGACGTCTGCATCGACATCGAGGACAACGGCACCGGGATGAACGAAAAAACCCAGAAGCAGATCTTCGACCCCTTCTTCACGACCAAGCGCGCGAAGGGTGGAACGGGGCTCGGCCTCGCGATCGTCTACCGCATCCTCGAGGAGCACGGCGGGCACATTTCGGTGAAGAGCAAGCTCGGCGCGGGGACGACCTTCTCGATCAGGATCCCCGCGCGACAGACCGCGCCCGCCGCGCCACGGACGGGCAGCCAAACCCCTCCGAAAGGAACGAGATGAGAAAGGTCCTCATCGTCGACGACGACGTCGCCGTCACCAATTACTTCATGGTGTTCCTCGTCCAGACGGGGCTCTTCGAGCCCTTCGTCGCGAACGACTCTCGCGAGGTCGAGGCGATACTCCAGCGCGAGAAATTCGATATTCTCATGCTCGACATGGACATGCCGAACGTGAGCGGAATGGACATCCTGCGCGCCATGCGGGCGAAAGGGGACACGACGCCCGTCGTCATCCTCACGGGTGTGAGCGACGTCGATCTCGCGGTGCGCGCAATGAAGCTCGGCGCGTTCGACTATCTGACGAAGCCGGTGGACGATGAGAACCTCCTCCAGGTCCTCGAGAACGCGATCGAGCACCGGACGCTGCGCCAGACCATCGAACAGCTCCCGAAGCAGCTCACCCGGCAGGGGCTCGAGCACGAGGCCGCTTTCACGCAGCTCCCGACGCAGGACGACAAGATGATCCGGCTCTTTCACCAGGCCGAGAAGCTCGCCGCAAGCGACGTGAGCATCTTCATCTGGGGAGAAGGAGGAACCGGCAAGGAGGCCCTCGCCCGCGCCATTCACCAGGCGAGCCCCCGCAGGGAGGGGCCGTTCGTCTTCGTCGAGGCCGACAGCTTCGACCCCGACAAGCTGCCCGCGGCCTTCTTCGGCCAGGCGAAGGACTGGCGCGGGTCCCGCGAGGAGACCCCCGGGCTCCTCGACCAGGCCGACGCGGGAACGCTCTTCCTCAACAACATCGATACGATGTCGCTCCCGGTGCAGGTGAAGCTCAAGCGCCTCATCCAGACGGGGGAGTACTATCGCGAAAGCTCGACGAGCATACGGAAAGCGAACGTGCGGATGATCGTCTCGTCGAAGTACGACCTCACGCGCCCCGAGTACGCGAGCAGGTTCTCGCGCGATCTCCTCTATCACCTCATGATCAATTCGATCCGCATTCCGCCGCTCCGCGAGCGTACGGACGACATTCCGCTCTTGGCGTCGCTCTTCCTCAAGGAAGAGACCGAACGCGCCGGCAAGCAGATTTCCGGTTTCTCGCCGGACTGCATGGCGCTGCTCAAGAGATACAGTTACCCCGACAACGTCCAGGAGCTCATCACCATCGTCGCGGGCGCCCTCGCCAAGGAAGATACGGACACGATCACCGTCGATTCGTTGCCGTCCTATATCAGGGAACGGGTCGAGCGGCCCGGCGAAGAGATGTTCCATCCGCGGACGCTCAACGAGGTCGTGCGGGAGCACGTGCAGCTCACGCTGGCCTATTTCGGACAGCAGCGGGAGGCGACCGCGGAGGTTCTCGGCATCACGCCGGCGGAGCTCGACCGAATCATCGCCGAGGACATGTCGGAGGAGTGAGCGGAACTCCCGCCGGCAAGCGTTACTTCTTCTCTGCCTTCAGCCACTCGTCGAACCAGTTGAGCACCGACTGATACCAGAACTTCTGGTTCTGCGGCTTCAGTATCCAGTGTCCCTCGTCGGTGAAACGGATCATCCTGGAAGGGATCCCGAGCCGCTGAAGCGCCGTGAACATCGTCTCTCCCCCCGTGATCGGCACGCGGTAGTCGAGATCGCCGTGCGTGAAGAGGTGCGGCGTCCCGAAATGTTTCGCGTAGCGGATCGGCGAGAGCCTGTCGTAGACGTCGCTCTTGTCCCACGGCGTCCCGGTGAGATCCCATTCGGGGAACCACAGCTCCTCAGTCGAGCCGTACGAGCTCCATTCCTCGGCGTCCCCCGCGTGCGAGACGAGCGCCGCGAACATATGATCGTCGTTGTGCCCCTGGAGCCAGTTGCAGAAGAAGCCGCCGTAGGAGTCCCCCCACGCGCCGACGCGCTTCGGATCGATCCACGGGTTCTTCTCGAGCACCGTGCGGACACCCGTCTTGAGATCCTCCACGACCTTCCCGCCCCAGTCGCCGCGGATATCGTCGCAGAACTTCTGTCCGTACCCGAACGAGCCGCGCGGATTGCAGAAGAACACGGCGTAGCCGGCCCCGGGGAAGATCGCGAACTCCGTGCGGTAGCCGTTCACCCACATCTGCTGCGGCCCGCCGTGAACCCGCACCATCATCGGATACTTCTTCGCGGGATCGAAGTTCGCGGGCCTTATGAGCCAGCCCTCGACGTCGGCGCCGTCGGGACCCTTCCACCGGTATTCCTCGGCGGTCTGCGGCACGAAGTAGGTGTCGTAGACGTCCTTGTTGGCGAAGGTGATCTGCTTGACGTTCTTCCCGCTCCTGTCGCAGCGAAAGATCTCGAACGTGTGCGCCATCGGCCGGTGCCGGTAGACGAAGAACGCTTCCTTCGGGCCCGCCACGACGTCGCTATGGTACCCGTGCCCGGCGGCCTCCGCGCTGATAACCGGCTTCACGGCGCCTCCCGCGGCCGGCACGACGAAGAGGTTCACGTCGCCGCGGTCCTCGGCCTCGAAGTAGAGGCTCTTGCCGTCGGCGGCCCAGAAGAAATCGCCGACCTCGCGGTCGAAGCCGGCCGTAAGGCTCCGCGGCTCGCCGCCCGGGAGCGCCATGACCGTGAGTTCCTCGCGGTCCGACTCGTAGCCGGGACGCCGGGTCGAGCGGTAGGCGAGATACTTTCCGTCGGGCGAGACGCGCGGATGCGTGTCTGAGGCCGGATTCGTCGTGACCCGCTTCACCTCGCCCCCCGCGAGCGGCACGCACCAGATCTCCTCGTTGTAGGAGACAGCCTGATCGACGTCCTGTTTGCCCGAGAAATAGAGCGTCGTGCCGTCGGGGCTTATCTCGAAATCGCGCCCCGACGAGGCGAGCCAGAACGTGAGCGCGTCGAACTTGAGGGCGCTCGTGAGGTCGCGCGGCGCGCCCCCCTCGACGGGCGTGAAGAAGAGGTGTTGCACCTTGCCGTCCTCGTACGCGTTCCAGTGCCGGTACATGAGATGGTCGTGCACGAGAGCCCCGAGCTTGCTCTCGTCCTTTTCCTTGTCCTTCTTTTTTATGCAATCGAGGTCCTTGCAGTCGAGGTACGTCCGCGCCGCGAAGACGAAGCCTTTCCCGTCGGGGGTCCAGATCATGTTGTCGACGCCGCCCGGAAAATCGGTCACCTTGCGGGCCTCGCCCCCGCCCACGGGGAGAATGTAGATCTGCGGATCGCCATCCCGGCCGGAGATGAACGCGAGAGAGGCGCCATCGGGAGACCAGACGGGGGTG
>Ga0209048_10002649_pt1 | contig 17692 bp, 13 predicted proteins | sample FrelakmetCRP12CR_FD_187146 | JGI IMG/M metagenome (GOLD analysis project Ga0209048, IMG submission 187146) | Freshwater lake sediment microbial communities from the University of Notre Dame, USA, for methane emissions studies - CRP12 CR (SPAdes)... | ecosystem: Environmental > Aquatic >... | reverse complement strand
CGGGCGAAATGGGAAGGTCGTCGAAGCCGATGTCAGCGACGTAGTCCTGGGGACCGTCGGTCGGCGAACCATCCTCGGCGCCCCCGCCGCCCGAAGGTGGCGTTGGCGAGGACGCAGGAAAAGTGTCTGTCATCTGTGGAAAGGGGGCTTAATCCCTGGGGGCGTCTCTGGCAATGTCCCGCGCCTGCAACGATGGCCAAGTCGCGAAAAACCAAAGTGCCCCCGAAAGTGAAGCGCCGGCCGGTGAAGCCTCGCGCCATGCCTCGGGCTCCGGCGGCCAAGCCGAAGCGGCCCCCGGCGCAGCCGGCGGACGGGGCGAAGGTGCCCGGGGTGGCCCAGGCCCCCACCGGGCCGCCCGCTCCGGCCGAATCTGCCGAGGCCCGCGCCCTGGTGCCCGAGATTGAGGTGCCTGAAGAGGACGAGGAACTCGAGGAACTCGATGCGAGTGCCCCGGTGGAGACGCCGCGGGGGCTGGAGCGTGCGGACCCGCTGCGGGCCTACATGGCTGAGGTGCAGCGCCATCCGCTCTTGACCCGCGAGGAGGAGACGGCGCTTGCGCGCCGCTACCGCAGCACGGGAGACCTCGTGGCCGCCGCGCAGCTCGTCTCCGCCAACCTGCGCCTGGTGGTGAAGCTGGCCCACGAATACCAGCGCAACCCGATTGCGCTGCTCGACCTCATCCAGGAGGGCAACATCGGCCTGATGCAAGCGGTGAAGAAGTTCGACCCGGAGCGCGGCGTGAAGCTGTCCACCTATGCCGCCTGGTGGATTCGCGCCTACCTCCTCCGCTACATCATGGACAATTGGAAGATGGTGAAGCTGGGCACCACCGAGGCCCAGCGCAAGCTCTTCTTCAAGTTGCGCCAGGAGCAGCAGCGACTCACCTCGCAAGGGGTGGAGCCGAGCCCGAAGCTTCTGGCCGAGCGGCTTCACGTCACCGAGAAGGATGTCGAGGAGATGGACCAGCGCCTCGGTCAGGACGAGGTCTCTCTGGACGCCCCGGTGGGCGAGGACGGGAAGACCACCCGCGCCGAGCGCCTCATGCCGGCCAGTTCCGTGCAGGGGGCGGACGAGCAGCTGGCCAGCGAAGAGGTGAAGCGCCTCTTCCGGGACAAGCTCAGCGACTTCGCCAAGGACCTGGACGGCAAGGAGAAGTACATCTTCGAGAAGCGGCTCATCGCGGACGACGCGATGACACTGCAGGACATCGGCACGCACTTCGGCGTGTCCCGCGAGCGTGCGCGGCAAATCGAAGCGCAGCTCATCGGACGCATCCGCGACTACCTGCGGCGGGAGATTCCAGACTTCGACGTGGTGGCCAAGCCGGACCGCTGAGTGGGCGCCGCTGCGCTCCGGGGGCTAGCGAATCCGCAGGTTGTCGAAGTGCACCGGCGACTCCCAACCGGAAAAGGCGAAGTAGGCGTGGGACGGGCCCCGCAAGGGCGCCGGGTCGTTGAGGGTCAGGAAGGGCGTCCCGTCAATACTCCAGGAGATGTTGCCGCCCTTGCGCTGGATGAGCCAGTGGTAGCGCCGGCCCGGCTCCACGCGCGGCGTCGTCCGCTCGGCGACGTTGGGCCCGTGCTCCTCCTGCCGGGCGAGCACGCTCTTGGTGTTCTTCCAGCCCCCGAAGACGAAGACGTAGCCGGTCGCGTCGTAGGCCGCCTCGGCGGGTCCGGCATGCGCGCTCCGCCCATCTCCCCAGGCCTCCACCTTGATGTCGCCCTCCGGGCTGTCCGTCCAGGTGTCAAACTCGATGGTGGCGTCCTCCGGAATGGGACGGCGCAGCCACACCGGGTGGTTGCGCGCGCGCTCCACGGTGAGCACGCCGTTCTCCAGGCGCGCCGCGGTCGGGTCGGTGGCGAGCCAGTCCTTGCCGAGGGCGCTTCGCTCGAAGTCGTCCGCCGACGGGCCGGGCCCCAATTCAGGCACCACCGCTTCTGCGGCAAAGGGCGCCGCGTCCAGTGGCGTAACGCGGAAGTTGTCGTAGTAGACGTCGCCCTCGACGCTGGAAAGCCCCACCCGGTCGTGCCAGGGGCCCCGCAGCGGCAGCGGGTCGCGAAACTCGAGGAGGCGCTGGCCATCCACCCACCAGCGCAGCGTGTCGCCGCGGCGCTCGACCCGCATCCGGTAGACACGGCCAGGCTCAATACTGACGGGCGGCCCCTCCACCCGCACGCCCGAGTTGGGTCCGTAGCCCACCGCCGTCAGCGAACTCACCCCGGCCAGGCGGGCCTTCTCCTGCCAGCGCTGCAGGGTGGGGGCGTTCTCGTCGAGGCGCACCAGCGTGGCCGGCAGGCGGCCGGTGACTCCGACGGCAGTCCAAGGCGCGTACACCAACATGTACCCGGAAAGGTGGTCGTACCCGTTGCCAAAGAGTTCCACCCGGATTTCGCCGTCCTGGCTCAAGGCATGGGCGTCGAATTCGACGGACACGTTGTCGGGAAGGATGGCCTTCAGCCAGAGGGGGTTGTTTTTTGTGCCCGGGGACAGCAACTCGCCGTTCACCACGCGCGGGAAGCCTCCCAGGCTGTGGTAGTGCGCCGCCACCGTGCCCGGGTCACTGAAGTCGTCGACGAAGGGCAGCGGAACACCGGCCGCGGCCAGAGGGCGGAACGGTCGGATGAGGAGCGGGGTGTTCACCGCCAGGATGACGGCGAGCAGTATCAGCCAGCCCCGTCGGCCGAGGCGCTCGCCGGTGACCGCCGGGGTGCTCGGGGTTGCCTTCGCGGCACTCATCCGTCGGCCCTCTTCCAGGCCCCCGGAGGGGCCGGGCTGTTGCCGCTAAGCGCCCCGCTCTGGGTCTTCATCGAGGTCGCGAGTTGTACCACTGCTCCGCCGAAGGCCACCGCGCCGGCGGCGGTGAGGAGCCAGAGGGGATGCGTCCGGGCCAACTCGGTCACCGCCGGTACGGGCTGCAGCAGCCGGAGCAGCCCGACCAGTAGCAGGGCGGCCCCCGTCGTCGTAGCAACCAGCACGCGCAGGGGCCGGTGGAGCACGCCCGCCACCGCGCTCGCCAGCAGCGCCGCCGGGACGAAGCCGAGCAGAAAGCCTGTGTTTCCAACGAGTTCCCCGAAGGCCAGGCCAATGGGGGCACCAAAGGCGATGGCCACCACCACCGAGGGCGCCAGCGCACCGATGCCGAACAGCACCAGGGAGGAGCCGACCGCGACGGCCGTCTCGCTTCCCGCCAGCCCGAGCGGCCCCGCCAAGGCCTCTCCCCACAACAGGCCGAGCAGGGCCCCCACCGGAGCCGCGATGACGCGAAAGGCCTTCCCGCCGCCGGCCACCAGCAGGAATGCGCCGAGAACGGCTGCCCCCAACGCCAGCACCCACGGCAACCGGGCGGACAGCGAGAGCCAGACGGCAGGGTCCGAGGTGCGGAACACGCTCAGCGCGTTGGTGAGCAGGCCGGAATTCACAGGTGTGCGCTGCGGACGACGGTCAGCAGGACCAAGACGAGCAACAGCACCAGGGCGAAGGCGCCGTATCCCAGCACGGGCCACGCCACTTCGGTCCGCTTCAGGACGTCCCGGGCTTGCGCCGCGGCCGCGGGCGAGGGAGGGGCGAGCAGCGCCGCTTCCGCCAGACGGCGCGCCGCCACCACGTCTCCGGCGTCCAAGGCCCGCCAGGCCGCCTGCAGGGGCTCGCTCCGCTGCTCGCTTCTTTCGGTCTTGGCCATCGTGCGCACGGCTCTATAGCGCAGGAATGGGCGTCGCCGTCGATGGTATCTCTCCAGCACCCCATGCCCGGTCCAGCCCTCCCACGGCGAGCCCTGCTCGCTGCCCTCTCCAGCCTGCTTCTGCCGAGGCGGGCCCAGGCCTTTGGCGACGGGTCGCGCTTCGTCCCAGTGGTGGCCCAGCACGGGGGGCACTGGAATGCGCGCCTGTCCGGCTTGCGCCGCCTCGCCTGGGAGCTCCAGCGGCGGACCTCCGTGGAGGTCGTGGCCGAGGCGCGCCCGCTGGCTCTCAACGCCCGGCTGTTCGACTTTCCCTTCGTCTACTTTGGAGGCGAGGGGGACTTCCCACCCCTGGCCCCGGCGGAGCTGGAAACCCTCCGCCGCTACCTGACCTACGGCGGCTTCGTGCTCGCCGACGCCAATGACGGCTCCTCCGGGACCGGCTTCGACGCCGCCTTCCGCCGGGAGATGGCTCGCCTGTTGCCCGCCTCCCCGCTGCAGCCGCTGCCGTCAACACACGTCGTCTTCAAGTCCTTCTACTTGCTCGATTCAGCGCCGGGCCGGCTCTTCACCCACCCGCAGCTGCAGGCGGCACTGATTGGCGGCCGGGCGGCCGTCCTCTACTCCCAGAACGACCTGGCGGGAGCCTGGGCGCGCGATGAGGGCGGCGACTACGCCTTCGAAGTCGTCCCGGGAGGCGAGGCGCAGCGCGAACTCGCGGTCCGGACCGGCATCAACATCTGCATGTACGCGCTGTGCCTGGACTACAAGGATGACGCGGTCCACCTGCCGCTGATTCTCAAGAAGCGCAGATGACGGGAACGGACTCGACGGCCTGGAAGCTGGTTAGCCTGTCCCCGTTGCCAGGTTGGGCGCTCGCCCTGCTGGTCGTGGCGGTGGCGATGGGCGTGGGGCTCGCCGCCGCCGGCCTGCGGGCAGAGCCCTCCCTCGGCCGGCGCTCGGTGCTCATCGGCCTGCGCACCGTGGCCGCAGCCGCAGCGCTGTTTCTTCTGCTGGAGCCCGGCGTGCGCACTCTGCAGGTGGCCCGGGTGAAGAATAGGGTGGCCGTGCTGGTGGACCGGACTGCGTCGATGGGGCTCCCGGCTGGGCCGGGCGCGGGTACCCGGAGCGCGGCGGTGGCTGACGCCCTGGGACGCATCGGCCCGGGACTCAAGGCCCTGGAGGACCGCTTCAGCGTGGAGGTCCTTGGCTTTGAGCCGGCGCTGGCACCGGTGAGCGAGGAGATTCTTCGGACCGCGCCCGCGGCCGGGACACGCACGGACCTACTGGGGGTACTGCGCGCCCTGCGTGCGACTGACACCGGCGGGAGCCGGAAGCTGTCCGGCGTGCTGCTCTTCTCCGATGGCGCGGACAATGCCGAGCTGCAGGCGGGCATGTCGACGCGTGCCAGCGCGGAGCTCGCCGGGCTGGGCTTCCCGGTGTCGACGGTGCAGGTCGGGGATTCCTCGCTGCTGGACGTGGCGCTGGAGAACCTGAAAGTCGATGACTTCGCCTTCGTGCGAAACGCCGTGGCGGTCGAGGTGGAGCTTCGGGTGCGGGGTCTCCCCGGGCGCGACGTGCCGGTGGTGCTCGAACGCGAGGGCCAGGTGCTCGGGACGAAGAACGTGCACGTCACCGGCGCCGACGAGACGACCCAGGTCTCGTTCACCTTCACCCCGGACCAGACGGGACGCTTCGTCTACACCCTCAGCGCCCCGGTCTTTCCCGGGGAGGCAGTCACCGAGAACAACACCCGCAGCTTCGTCCTCAAGGTGATTCGCGACCGGGTCCGCGTGCTGCTGGTGGTGGGTCGCCCCTCCTGGGACGAGCGTTTCCTGCGCGGCCTGTTGCGCCAGGACGCTAACGTGGACCTGGTGTCCTTCTACATTCTGCGCACGAGCAGCGACGACACCCAGACGCGCAACCCCGAGCGCGAGCTCTCCCTCATCCCCTTCCCGATGGAGGAGATTTTCGACGCCAAGCTCAGCACCTTCGACGTGGTCATCTTCCAGAACTTCGGTCACTCGGACCCCCAGCTGTCCATCGCGCAGTACGAGCGGAAGCTCGAGCAGTACGTCGCCAACGGCGGGGCGCTGGTGGCCATCGGCGGCGACCGGGCCTTCGGCGATGGGCGCACCAGCTACCCGATTCTGGACCGTGCCCTGCCGGTGGACGCGGTCGGTCAGTCCGCCAGCGTCGGCCCCTACCGGCTGCACCTAACCGCGGAGGGGCAGCGCCACCCGGTCACCAGCGTCCTGCCGACGGGAACGGCGTCGCTGGCCGCCTGGGATGAATTGCCGGCCGGCTCCGGCGTCAACCTGGTGCGCGCGAAACCCGGGGCCACCGTCCTGCTCGACCATCCGGGCCTGCTGGTCGACGGCAAGCCGGCTCCGGTGATGGCGCTCTGGGAGCACGGCCGTGGGCGAGCGATGGCGCTGATGACGGACGACAGCTGGACCTGGGCCTTCACCGTCCACCGCAACGGGGACCCGAGCCGGCTGTATGACCGCTTCTGGGGAAACGCGCTGCGCTGGCTGGTGCGCGACCCGGACCTCACCACGCTGCAAGTCTCGGCCGACCCGCCGTCGGTGGAACCGGGCACCCCGGTCGGAGCGGCCGTCACGGCCCGGGAAGCCGACTACCAGCCGGCCGCCGGCGCGGAGGTCACGGTGGAACTGTCGAACGTCCGCGACCGCCGGGTGGTCGGCACTGCGCGGGCCACCACAGGTGCGGACGGCATGGCGCGCGTCAGCTTCCCGCCCCAGCCCGTGGGGGCCTACCGGGTGCGGGCCTCGGCCCGGTCCGGGGAGCGAGCGCTCGGCGAGGCCGAGGATGCGGTGGCGGTGCGGACGCTGGGCCCGGAGCTCACCGACGCGACGGTGCGCACCGACCTCCTGGGCGCCCTCGCCCGTGCCACGGGCGGCAAGGCCTACCGGCTGCCGCTGCAGGCGCTGCCAGACTTCCCGCTGCTCGACCCGCCTGTCGTCGAGGTGGGACGCAGCCGTGACCGACCGCTGTGGGACCGCTGGGAGTGGCTGGGCCTGCTGGTGACCGCGCTGGGGCTGGAGTGGGTCTTGCGCCGTCGCTTCGGGTACGTCTGATGGGCCCTGTCGTCGCCGCGCTGCTGCTGGCCGCCGCCCCACCGGCCCAGGACTGGCATGCGCTCCGTTCGGCACATTTCACCCTGCGCACGAACCTCGACCCGGACGCTGCCATGCAGGCCGCGGTGGAGATTGCACGCACCCGCGCCGCGCTGGTGGCCGCCGTGTGGCCCCCTGTGCGGGAGGTCGGCATTGAGCCGGTCGACATCATCGTGTTTCGGGACCGGGCCGAATTCGAGCACTACGCCGGCGACGGGAGCCGCGGCCTCTACTCACACTCGGCGCTTCCCCCCCGCATCGTTCTTTGGGGCTCCCCGGAACGGTGGGAGCAGCGGCTCGGCCCGGAGGAGACGATGCCTCCGGCCAACCCCCGCCGGCCGGCGTCCGTCGGACAGGACGAGCTCTCCGTGCATCTGCAGTACGTCCAAGCAGGCTCCGCGTCGGTGCTTCGCCACGAGCTCGCACACCATGTGGCCTCCGCCGTCTACCCGCGGCTCCCGCTCTGGTTCTCCGAGGGGCAGGCGCAATTCCTCGAGTCGCTCAAGTTGTCAGAGGATGGGCGCAAGGCCACCCTCGGCGCCATCAACCCCAATGCCTGGCGCGAGTACCGACGCATCCGCTCCGTGGACCTCCGCGACGTGCTGCGCTGGACGACGCCACTGACCGGGCTCTCCCAGAGCGAGTCGATGGGGCTGTACGGGGCAAGCTGGCAGCTCTACCAATGGCTCTTCACCACCCACCCCGCGTCGCTCCGCTGCCTTCAGGAGCAGCTCGCGGCACGCGTGCCCATCGCCGACGGCTGGGCCCGTTGCTTTCCGGACATCATCGCCGACCAACTTGGCCAGGCGCTGTGGGAGTTCTCCCGAAACGGGACCCCCGGACTGAGCGAGATTTCCGTGCCGCCGCTCGGTCTCGAGGTGACCATGCGCCCACTGAGCGAGGCCGAGCTGCACCTGCTGCGCGCCCAGGTGGCGCTGGCCGCTCCCCGACGAGAGGACCTCCTTCAGGAGGCGGCCACCGAGCTGAACCGGGCGCTGGCTCTGGACCCGGCCTCGGTGGGTGTGCTCCAGCTGCTCGCCCCGCTGGTGTCCCCGCAGCGACGGCTGGAGGACGCCCACCGCGCCGTCCTGGCCCACCCGGAGGACGGCTGGGCCTGGCTCCTCCTCGCGGATGCGCTGTGGGACACGGCTGGGTCAGCCGCGGAGCGAGAACGCGCGTACCGACGGGCAGCCGAACTCCTGCCGGACAGCCCGCTGGTCCTGGCCCGCTCAGCACGCAATCTCCTCTCCCGCGACGAGCGGGCTGAGGCCTTGGTTCTGGCGGAACGGGCCGCGCAGCTCGCTCCGTGGAACGGAGAGGTGCTGGCCATCGACGCGCTGGCGCTCGCCGCGGCGGGCCGCTGCACGGAGGGTCTTGGCGTGGCCCAGCAGGCCCGCGTGCTGCTACCCGCGGGAGCCTCAGGGCTGAGCCGGGCGCTGGAAGTCGGCCTCGCGCGAGCCTGCCCCAGCCAGGGCGGGCCCGACGGCGGAGTTGCCACCGGCCAGCGCTAGCGGACCCGGCCGGGGCCTGTCAGGCCGCCGTGGGGGAGAGCAGGTCGGCCTGGCTCGGTGCCCTGCGGGAAGCGTGCGCGGACCGGCAGCTTCGGCACCAGGACTGGGGAATGCGGCGGCCGCGGACCAGCCGGACTCCGAAGTCCCGCACCGTGTCTCCCAGGCGCTGACAGCGCGGGCAACGCGCGCGGGGTGGCATCTCCGCGCGTTCCTGCGCCTTCTTGCCGTGCTCCACCACCAGGGCCAGTGCCGCGGCGAAGCCCACCTTCCAGCGTGAGTCGACATGCACTGTGCGCCCGGCCCCGCGTCGCATGGCCGGGGTGAAGACGTCGATGCCGCCCAGCAAGGTTTGCTGCTCGATGATCCGGCCCGGGTGTCCCTGGTTCCGTTCCATGAGAGGCACTCTCTCATGCGGGACTGACAATCCGTTCAGTATGGCCAGCCGCCCCCGGTGGAGACCGGGGAGATCGCTGACAGTTTGGACCGCAGACATCGCTGACAGGTGGATTTTGGGACCGGAGAGGGTCTCGGCTTGGAAGGGGGACCGTTGGGGAGGAACGGACGGTAGGGGTCCCGCGGGCGGCCGGTGACCTCGGCTACCGAGTGATGACGGCGCAGGCGATGCGGTCGCCGGCGTCGCCAGCGGGCTGACTCTTGTAGTCGTCGGCCTTGGCGTGGATGACCAGCGCCGTCCCATCTGTATCGAGCAGCGTGTTCGGGCCATCCGCCAGGGTGAGGCCCAAGGCGAAGAGCTCGAAGTCGAGCTTTCCATTCTTCGGGATGACCAGGTTGGGGAGGTCTCCGGCGTGCATCCCGGAGGGGTCCATCATCCCGTGCTGCTTCCTGGACGGGTTGAAGTGGCCGCCTGACGTCTTGAAGGGGGGCTCGCACGTGCCAATCTCGTGGAAATGGATGGCGTGCACCCCCGGAGGCAGCCCGGTGAGGCTCCCCCGCAACAGCAGGCCGTGCGGCGTGTCGAGCAGCAACACCGTTCCCACAACCTGGCCCTTCTGGTCCTTCAGCTCGACCGTCTTCGTGGCTGCCGCCGCCGTCGCCGGGGCGGCAGGCGAGGGCCCAGGCGCTTGCCCGAGCGCCATGCCCCCGCAGCACAGGACCGCCAAGAGGCCACTGCGAACAGCTGGTGTCATCGCGCTTCTCCCGGACAAGAGAATTGCCTAACCCCCGCTGCTCCCCTCGGCGACTCGAAATCCATGCCCGGGGTGGCGTCGAGGCGGGTGTCCAGAGGAATGGGGAGGATGCGCGAGCGTCCGAAGGCCGGGGCCCAGACGTCCTGGACGGCGGGGCTGTTGACGAACGTGACAATCCGCTCGAAGGCGGCCCGTGCGCCGCCGAGGCGACGCGCCCACTCGCGGCCGGCCAGGGATAGGTTCGGGACCAGCGCGCCGAGGTCCTCCTCCCGCCGGCCGGCAGCAGGTCCGACTGCCCACACCGCTGCCGGGACCTCCAGCGGGGCGAAGCGTGCGTGGCGATGCGCCGGGATGCACCCTGGGGCTTCGAGCAGTGCCGCTGAGAGCGGAAGTTCGCGGACATTGAAGACCAGCTTGCAGGGGTGCAGGTGTGGGTCGAAGCGCCCCGTCAACCGGTGGTCGCCTCGCGGAATGAGACGCCGGTCGAGGTAACAGAAGGCCCGCGCCGATTCGGGCACACCCCGGCGATGGCGAGCGCCGGCATAGCGGAAGAAGGGCCGCACCAGGTTACGCTCGGCCCTCGACGGCAGACCGGCTCGACGTCGCAGCACCTCGAGCTTCGGGACCAGCTGCAGGGGGAGCCCGTACGCCTCGGCAAAGCGCCTCATGTGCCGCGGGGAGGCTGCGAGAAAGGCATCGACGCGGTCCAACAGCAGCTCCGCGTTGGCGTCCACCAGCAACTCATCGAAGCGCGTCTTGAGGCCGGTGCAGTGCACAGGGACCAGCTGGTCGAGCGGCTCTCCGCCCACGCGCCAGCGCTGGTCCAAGAAGCGTGCCTCGGGGCTCGTGGGGCGAAGGTTCCACTCGGGCCCTTCGGGCTTGAAGCGCAGTTCGCCGCCGAGGCGGAGCGACTCCCCGGACAGCCGCCCCCGGAAGACTGCAGTCCCCGTCGGGCCGGCGCTGCGCCAGACGGTGATGCAGGTGCGTACCCGGGTTCCGGGGAAGGCCCCGGAGCCGAGGTCGACCACGTGCTCGAGCCGCAGCGAGGTGAGGAGATGTTTGCGCAGAGGCGCGTACAGAAAGGCGTCGAGCAACGTGGCGGAGGTCACCCAGGCGAGCACGCCGCGCCGCTGCTGAAGGTGCCGGGCGGCCAGCGACAGGAAGAAGACGAAGTCGTCCCGGAGACTGGTGCCCCGGGGCAGCGCGCCGTCCAGCCCGACACGGGCGCGAAGCGCGGCGTAGGCTTGGGGGTCCCCCAAGAGCGGCGACGTGCCGTTGTAGGGCGGGTTGCCGAGCCAGAGTTCGATGGAGCCGGCGGGCAAGGCCGCCTGCAGCGCGGGCCAGCCCTCGCGCAGGCCGTCGCCGACGAGGATGCGGGCCCGGGGAAGCCGGGCGCGGGCGGCCCGGGCGAGCGCTTCCGAGAGCTCCAGCCCGACCAGGTGCGCCTTCGGGAGGCGCGCCGCGGCGGCCACCAGGAACGCCCCGTCTCCGCAGGCGGGGTCCACGACGCTGAGGGCTCCCGGGGGGAGCAGCGGGAGCGCCAGGTCGAGGACCGTCTCCACCAACTCCGGGGGCGTCAGGTAAACGCCGTGGCGCCGCCGGTCGGTGACCGAGGGCATGACAGCCGTGGGCCGTGGGAGGGGCACGTGGGGAGGCGCAAGAGGCTAGCCCCCGGGGCCGACGGGCTCAGCCGGCCACCCGAGGGAGCCGGCCCGACCGGGTCCCGGGCCGCGGGATTGCGTCGCCCAGCCGTGTTAGGTGCTGGGGCGGCCCATGTCCTTCACCCATCTGCACCTGCACACCCTGTATTCCCTCCTCGACGGCGCCATTCGCATGAAGGACCTCATCAAGACGGTCCAGGCGAAGGGGATGTCCGCGGTGGCGGTCACCGACCACGGCAACATGTTCGGGGCCATCGACTTCTACCGGAAGGCCAAGGACGCGGGCATCAAGCCCATCCTGGGGATGGAGGCGTACGTCGCCGGAGAGAAGGGCCGCGAGGACCGGAACGAGAAGGTGGCCCACCACCTCATCCTTCTTGCCAAGAATGAGGAGGGGTACGCCAACCTCCGCGTGCTCGCCTCGCGGGCCTACCTCGACGGCTTCTACTACCACCCGCGCATCGACAAGCAGCTGCTGAAGGAGCACAGCGCTGGTCTCTTCGGCCTGACCGCCTGCCTCGGTGGAGAGGTCACGGCCGCCTGCTTTCGCGGGGACATGGACCACGCCCGGCGGACGGCCCGCGAGTACAAGGAGATTTTTGCCCCGGGCCACTTCTTCCTCGAAATCCAGTCCAACGGCCTTCCCGAGCAGGAACTGGCCAACACCAACCTCAAGCAGCTGTCGCGCGATGTCGACGTCCCGCTGGTCGCCACGGCCGATGCTCACTACATCAAGCGCGAGGACGCGCGCGCGCATGAGCTGTTGATGGCCATCGCCTCTGGGAAGACGCTGGCCGACAACAAGCGGATGAAGCACACCACCGACAAGCTGTACGTCACGAGCCCAGAGGAGATGCTGGCGTATTTCACCGACGTGCCGGAGGCGGTGCACAACACGATGCGCATCGCCGAGGCCTGCACGCTGGAGTTGAAGCTCGGCAAGCCGATGCTTCCGACCTTCCGCGTGCCCGAGGCGCACACCCCCGACTCCTACATGGCGGAGCTTGCCACGCGGGGCATGGAGGAGCGGTTCCGCGAGCTGAGTTACCCGGTCGACCGGGAGGTGTACTTGCACCGCCTGGGGACCGAGCTGGCGATGATTTCGGCGATGGGGTTCTCGAGTTACTTCCTCATCGTCCAGGACTTCATCAACTGGGCGAAGCGGAACGGAATTCCGGTCGGTCCGGGGCGTGGCTCGGGCGCGGGCTCGCTGGTGGCGTACGCCCTGCGCATCACGGACCTCGACCCCATTCCCTACAACCTGCTGTTTGAACGCTTCCTGAACCCTGAGCGCGTGTCGATGCCCGACTTCGACATCGACTTCTGCCAGGAACGGCGCGACGAGGTGATTGACTACGTCGCCGGAAAGTACGGCCAGAACAACGTCGGCCAAATCATCACCTTCGGCTCGCTCAAGGCGAAAAGCGTGCTGCGCGACGTGGCGCGGGTCTTCGGTTTGCCCTTCTCCGAAGGCGACCGCATCGCCAAGCTGGTTCCGGAGATTCTCAACATCACCCTGAAGGAAGCCATCGAGAAGGAGCCGCGGCTCAAGGAGATGATTGACACGCCCACCGTGCTGGGCACGCTCGACGACGGCCGACAGGTCACCTCCAAGGAACTGCTGGAGATTGCGTTGGCCCTCGAAGGACTCCACCGGCAGGCGGGGATGCACGCCGCGGGCGTCGTCATCGCCGACCAGCCACTGTGGAACTACGTCCCCATCTACCAGCCGCCGGGCGAGAAGGTGCTGATAACCCAGTTCGCCAAGGACGAGGTGGAGGCAGCGGGGCTGGTGAAGTTCGACTTTCTTGGCCTCACCACGCTCACCGTCATCCAGCACGCACTGACGCTCATCAATCGCAACCGGCCGGCAGACCAGCAGCTACAGGCCCACCAAATCCCCATCGCGGACTCGGCGACCTTCGAACTCATCTCGCGCGGAGACACCGCCGGCGTGTTTCAGATGGAATCCAGTGGATTCACCGAGATGGTGATGAAACTCAAACCGACGTGCTTCGAGGACGTCATCGCCGCGGGCGCGCTGTACCGACCGGGTCCCCTCGACGCAGGAATGGTCGACGTCTTCATCGCCCGCAAGCACGGTCGCGAGAAGGTGGTTTATCCGCACCCGGCGCTGGAGCCGGTGCTGAAGGACACCTACGGCGTCATCGTCTACCAAGAGCAGGTGATGCAGATTAGTCAGGTGCTGGGCGGCTACTCGCTCGGCCGCGCCGACCTGCTCCGCCGGGCGATGGGCAAGAAGAAGGCCGAGGTGATGCAGGCCGAACGGGCCGGCTTCCTGGACGGGTGCCGGCAGAAGGGCGTCGACCCCAAGGTCGCCGGCGAGATTTTCGACTTGATGGAGAAGTTCGCCGAGTACGGCTTCAACAAGTCGCACTCGGCGGCCTACGGCCTCATCACCATCCAGACGGCCTGGCTCAAGGCGCACTACCCCACCGAGTTCATGGCGGCCCTGCTCACCAGCGAGAAGGACAACACCGACAAGGTGGTGGCCCACATCGCCGAGGCCCGCGCGGCGGGGCTGGAGGTGCTACCTCCGGATGTCAACCAGTCCGACCTCGCCTTCGGCGCGGTGGAGGGCAAGATTCGCTTCGGGCTCGGTGCCATCAAAGGCGTTGGAGAGAGCGCCATCGAAGCCATCATCGAAGCGCGGACCAGGGGGCCGTTCCGGGACCTCTTTGACTTCTGCGAGCGCGTCGACGCGCGCAGAGTCAATCGAAAGGGCTTGGAAGCGCTGGTCAAGGCCGGGGCCTTCGACTTCGAGCGGCGGCCTCGTCGCCAGCTCTTCCTCAGCATCGAGCGGGCCTCCGAGCGGGGCGCCTCGGCGCAGCGCGACCGGGCCGTTGGCCAGTCGTCCCTCTTCGGCCTGCTGGGGGCTCCGGACGCCTCGCGGCCGGCTCCGGTGGCGACGGGCGAATACGTCGCGTCCGAGGAGTGGCCGGAGAAGGAGCGCCTGGCGGCGGAGAAGGAAGCCATTGGCTTCTACGTCTCAGGCCATCCGCTGCATCAATATGAACGGGAGCTTCGCCGCTGGGCACGCCCCGCCGCGTCCGTGCAGCGCGCCCGGCGCGATGAAATGCTGACTGTTGCCGGGATTGTCGCCCAGCTGCGGGAACGCCCCACCAAGACGGGAAAACGCATGGCCTGGGTGACGCTCGAGGACCTCTCCGGGTCCGTGGAACTCGTGTGTTTTCCGGGCAAAGAGGCCGGCCGCAGCGTGATGGGCAAGGATGGGAAGTGGACCAAGGGTGGGGCGCGGCCCGGGTACGAGGCCTGGGAGCAGCTCCTCAAGGCAGACGACCCCATCCTGGTGACCGGAACGGTGCAGGTGAACATCCGGGACGAGGAGAACCCCGTCGCCGAGCTCATCGTCGAGCAGGTCCAGAGCCTGAAGGATGTCCGAGACAAGCGGCTGAAGCGCCTCGAGCTGCGTGTGCGTGCGGACCTCGTCACCGACGAGCGACTGGAGGAATTGTCCCGTCTGGCCCAATCGCATGCCGGAGCCACGCCCATCGCGCTCTCCATCGTTTTCCCCGGAGAAGCCGAGGCCGTTATCGGGGCTCCGCTGAAGGTGGACGTCACGGACGAACTCATCTCCCAGGTGGACCGACTCTTTGGAGAGAAGGTTGTCGAGCTGGGCTGAGACCGGCGGTCGGCTGTGCAAGGCTAGAGGCCATGCGCGTGCGCTTCCGGGCGCTTTGCCTGCTGGCTGCCCTGGCCCTGCTGCCGGGGTGTCGCCCCGACACCTCGCCTGAGTACGGCGAGGCCCATCGGCTATTCAGCCAGCTCTACGCCACCCACCTGGATGCGGCCTATGCGCGGCCGGAGATGGACCGGGTGGTGAACCTGCTGGAGGCGGTCCCAGACCGGAGCGTGGACGCGACCGCCGCCCGTGAGCTGCTCGCGCGAATCCGCGCGGGCCGTGCACAGCTCGCCCGCGAGGAGGAGCTACGGCGCAGCCTCGTTCGTGAGCTGCTTTCGGCCCCCGAAGACGACTCGGATGCAGGTCCGAAGGAGGGCAAACACGCATTCCCCCTCATCGCCGATGCGGGCGAGGCTGATGCCGGCTTCCTCCTTGACGGAGGGCCCCGCCGTCGCCGCTCGCTGTGGGCCTGTGCGGCCTCGGCGTTCCGCGTGCTGCTGCCATTCGAGGCGCGGGACACAGCCTTCGTCAGCCAAGGGAACGGCACCCGCTTCACCCACCAGGGGGCCTCGCGCTTCGCCTTCGACTTCAACGTACCCATCGGGACGGCCATCGTCGCGGCCGCGCCAGGGATCGTGCTCCAGACCCAGGACACCTTCGACCGCTCGGCGGACATGGACCCGGAGCAATACAACTTCGTGCTGGTCCACCACGGCAACGGCGTCCTCACCGAGTACGGCCATCTGCGACATCACGGGACACGCGTCCGACCCGGCCAGCGGGTGGCTCAGGGCGAACTCATCGGGTACTCCGGCGATACCGGCATGTCCACGGGTCCGCACCTCCACTTCGCGGTGGAGGACGTCAGCCTGCAGTCTCAGCCGGCGTGCTTCCTCGACGTCGAGTCGGGTGTCCCACAGGCCGGAGACGTCGTGAAATCGGGCAACATCCCTGGGCCCGGGCCCTCAGCCGACATCGACGTGCCGGGCGTCCCATCGAGTAGCTTCGTCAGCCAGCAAGTCGTGCTGGATTCGAAGTTGCCGCTCCTGCTGCCGAACACCGAGGTCGAGATTCAGGGGCGAGTCGAGACCCCCTCGCGGGAAGTTCTCCTCTGGGTGCGTCCCCAGGGAGCGCGCGACCCCGTGCGGCGCCTGGTGGCGCCGGTGAATGCCGACGGCCGTTTCCAGGTCAGGCTTCCCCTCGAGGGCCTGGAGGGCATCCAGTGGATTGGCTTTTCCCGCGTGCATGGGCGCGGCGGCTGGAAGGGCTGGGCCCTTCGCCGGTTCTGCGTCGCCCCGGAGTTACCCGAGGAGCGCTGAAAGCCACCGGACGAGGCGGCAGGCGGCGCGACGTCGTGGAGCCGCTTTCCTGTTAGGTTTTCGGTCGTCGGCCGGGAGGGGCCCCGTGCCGGCAGGGGAGGCGCCCGGTGCGGCTACACGTCTTCTCCGACCTGCATTTTGAGATGTCCGAGCGGACGGCGCCGGAATTCTTCGCGAGCGAAGGTTGGCACAGCCTAGAGGGCCGCGCCGAGGTCGCCATTCTCGCCGGCGACATCGGGTCCACCCATCCGGAGCGAATTCACGAGACTCTCGTTGAGCCGCTCCAACTCTTCGGCCAGCGCTACCGGACCGTCTTCTACGTCCCGGGGAACCACGAGCCCTACGGGACGAGCCTCCGGGACAGTGAGGCCCAGCTGCGGCGTCACGTTGTCGAAAACGACGAGCTCGCGAACGTGTACCTGTTGTCCCCGGAGCGCGCCGAGGACGTGCCCACGCTGGGCGCCCACGCCGTCCACGGCGGCGTGCTCTGGTTCCCGTTGAACGCCGAGACCCAAGACCGTATGCGCCAGCGCCTGCTGAACGACTTTCGTCTCATCGAGGACATCGACACTGCTCCGGAGGAACACCAGCACGTGGTGGCCAGCCTCCGCGAGCGGGTGTCGCCCGGCGACGTCGTCGTGACGCACCACGGCCCGAGTCTCCGGTCCGTCCCGGAATGTTTTCGTGAGAGCGTCGTCAACTGCTTCTTCACGACCGACTTGGAGGAACTCATCCGCGCGCTGCGTCCTGCGCTGTGGGTGCATGGCCACACCCACAGCCCCCTGGATTACCGGGTGAGCGAGACCCGCGTCTACGCCAACCCCCTCGGCTACCGGGGGGAGGGGAGCAACCCGGCCTTCTGGCGGCGCGTCGAAATCGAGGTGTGAGACGGCGCGTCGACCAGCGACGACGTCCCCTCGTTCAGCCCTCTGTCAGGGCCAGCCCCTGCGCCAGGGCGCTGCGGGGAAAGACGCCCCGGTCGAGGATGAGGGACTCGATGAGCGCCACCGGTGTCACGTCGAAGGCAGGGTTGAAGACTTGCACGCTGCTGGGCGCCCAGCGCATCCCGCCGTAGCCCCGGACTTCCGATGCGGCGCGCTCCTCGATGGGGATGTCCCCGCCGCTCGCGCAAGCCAGGTCGACGGTCGACCAAGGGGCTACCGGGTGAAAGGGGACGCCGTGGTGGCGGGCGACGATGGCCAGCGCGTACGTGCCTACCTTGTTGGCGAAGTCGCCGTTCCTCGCGATGCGGTCTGCCCCCACCAGCACGCGTTGCACCTTGCCTTTCGCGAGGACGCTGGCGGCCATGCTGTCGGTAATGAGGGTGTGGGGGATGCCGAGTCGGCCTAGCTCCCAGGCAGTCAACCGCGCGCCTTGCAGCAAGGGGCGCGTCTCATCCACAAAGACGTGCACGTTCCGCCCCAGCTCGTGGGCGCGTCGAATGACGCCCAGCGCGGTCCCGATGCCCGCGGTGACCAGGCCACCCGTGTTGCAGTGCGTGAGGAGGCCCTCACCAGGGGCGATGAGGGCTGCCCCGTGGTTCGCCATCTGCTCGCAGAACTCGGCGTCCTGG
>Ga0209048_10002648_pt1 | contig 17695 bp, 16 predicted proteins | sample FrelakmetCRP12CR_FD_187146 | JGI IMG/M metagenome (GOLD analysis project Ga0209048, IMG submission 187146) | Freshwater lake sediment microbial communities from the University of Notre Dame, USA, for methane emissions studies - CRP12 CR (SPAdes)... | ecosystem: Environmental > Aquatic >... | reverse complement strand
TTTTCATCGTTGGTAATTCCGGCTGGTATGAAAAACTCTGGGAAACCCTCATACCGGCCAGCTTTTCATACTCATCTATGAGCCGAAGGCTCATAGCATGCTTTGTTGAAACACACATGAACGGGAAGTTCAAACCCGGACGATTGAAAATGCTTCGTAAAAAATCTCCTTATACTTAGGTCAGTTCAGGCATTTTCATTTTGTATGCTTGTGGCCTTTTGGCATCATGTCTGTTTTCATGGGAAATCCTCTCAAATCCTTCTTGCAGATGGGGTTATTCAAATATTTTCCAACGCTCCCGGGGCTACTCCCCCCCCGCTGTGGCGACCCCGGTTGGTATAGGGAATAATCTTTTAAATCTCTGAAATTTTCTTGAATGCCCATTTGAACCCATCCAATGAATATCTTATTGGGGTGGGGCAGGGAGGGGGAGAAACCCCCTCCTGTCTAAGCAGTTCTGTTAACCTTTTTTTATTATCCACAGGATTTCTACAGGGCCCATATTCTGAAATATTTTTATCAGGATGCAGAAATTCCGATGTGTGTGTTGAAGAGTGAAAGGGTGATTAAACACCCAGCCCCTGGATGAACCGGATATGGATCCGGGGGTCGGTACTGAGTTCGGGGTGAAATGCAATGGCATAGTGGCGATCTTTGCGAACGGCCACTATACCTTTTTCGATTTTTGAAATTATCTCGACTCCGGGGCCGCAACTCGTGACCACGGGTGCCCTGATAAAAATGGCATGGTACGGTGTATCAAAGCCATTAATCACCAGGTCTGTCTCAAACGATTCTCTCTGGCGACCAAAAGCATTTCTTTCAACGTTCATTTCAATAAGCCCGAGAGTTCGTATCCGTGAATCGTCAACCTCTGTTGCCATGAGGACCATCCCCGCACAGGTAGCAAAAATACCCCCTTCAAATTCTTCAATCGGTCTTCTCATCTGGTTTTTATCAATGAGACGCGAAATGGTGGTCGATTCGCCACCAGGAATTGCGAGGCCATGGAGGTCGGGGATCTCGTCTGCATGGCGGACTGGGATCACTGATGAATGCCTGGGGCGGTCCAGAACCTGCAGTGCGAGTTTGAATGCATCAATATGTTCACTGACTGCCCCCTGGAGAGCAAGCACCCCGATCCGGATTCCCATTGCTTTCACCTTATTAACGGTCGTTCAAACCCATTTTTATCCCGGATTGCCAACAATTTGGGAAAAAATACCATAAATAAAAAAATATACTGTTACCGGCCACGATACTGGAGCACCTGGTCTTCCGGTAAGGTATGGATATCCAGCCCTGGCATTGCATCTCCGAGTCCCCGGCTTGCCTTTGCAATCTTTTCCGGGTTATCAAAGTTGTTTACCGCTTCAACAATGGCCTTAGCCATGACCTTTGGTTGCGAGGACTTGAAGATCCCTGAACCGACAAATACACCGTCTGCACCCAGCTGCATCATGAGTGCCGCATCAGATGGTGTGGCAATACCACCCGCGGAGAAATTCACAACGGGCAGTCTCCCCATCCGTGCACATTCAATTACCAGTTCCGCCGGTGCTTCAATATCACGGGCAAAGTCAATCTGTTCCTGGGTGTCCATGCCTTTCAGCATGCGGATCTCTCCCATTATCGCCCGCATATGCCGGACCGCCTCAACGATATTCCCGGTTCCCGCTTCCCCTTTAGTTCTTATCATGGCAGCCCCCTCGTTAATTCTTCGAAGGCCTTCCCCGAGGTTCCTTGCCCCGCAGACAAACGGGACTTTAAATTTTGTCTTATCAATATGGTATTGCTCATCTGCAGGAGTCAGGACCTCGCTTTCGTCTATCATGTCAACACCAAGGTACTCAAGGACCTGGGCCTCAACAAAATGACCAATCCTGACCTTTCCCATTACCGGGATGGAGACCGCGTCAATTATCGACATCACAATCTCCGGATCTGCCATCCGGGCGACGCCTCCCGCCTTCCTGATATCGGCAGGCACCCGCTCCAGTGCCATCACTGCGACTGCACCGGTCTCTTCTGCAATCATTGCCTGCTCGGCGTTTACGACATCCATGATTACTCCCCCCTTCTGCATGGATGCGAAACCCCGTTTCAGCAGTTCGGTGCCGAATCTCAGTTCCTCGAGTTTCATATTCTTATATATTGAGCAGTATCTGCAATAAAAGTAGTGTGCCGATGAGAAGCGCTGAGAATACGACAGTAATCACCCTCACGGCTTTCAAAATGTCCGGGCCACCTTCCTCCAGTGAGCGAACGCCTGGTCCGATGGTATACACACCGGGTTTTTCGAACCTGACACCAGTGCCGCCGGCCATGATCGCCATCGGGATACCTCCGTTAAATCCCGGTCTTTTTTTCCTATCCGTCTTTAAAGCCAGATATGCAGGCCGGAACTGTCCCTTGCATGCGAAGTACAGGAGGAGCAACAGCCCTGTAATCCGGGCAGGAATGTAATTGAAGATATCATCCATTCGTGCGGACCACCATCCGAGGTCTATCCGATCATCTTTGTACCCGAGCATAGCATCCATCGTGTTTGCTGCCCTGTAAATCGCTGCTCCCGTGAGGCCGGCTAAGCCGAAAAAAAACAGCGGGGAGATGATGCTGTCTACCAGGTTCTCAGACATTGACTCATACCCGGCAGAAAGGACCTGCTCCTTTGTAAGACTGCCACTATCCCGGGATACCATCCTCCCAACCTGTGACCTTGCAAGATCCAGGTCATGCCTGGCGGCGTTGACCACACAGCTGGTATGTTCCTCCAGTGATCGCCATGCAAAACAGATTTTTAAGAGAAATGGCGCACAGATCAGGTACAGGTACCAGGGCAGGACAATGCTGACGAGGAAAAACGGCAAGGCAAAAATGAATACCGTCAGAACCCACATCACGACACCGGCAAATTTCCTTGCCCCGACTGGCCATTTTTCCGGTTTTCCCCACCAGCTGATCAACCTGCCAAGGAGTGCGACCGGATGAACCCTGGAGTCGGGATCCCCTGCCAGCCGGTCTATGAGAAGCGCAAGCGTAAGAACTATCGCAGGATACATACCCGTCCCCCTTTCATTCCGGCAAAAAAAGAAGGAATGGTCATATAATTGATTATCCGGGCGGAATAGCAGGTATTCCGGTCCATGGTTCCTTACTGGTTACTCGCCGGGTGAGGATCAGTTCGCGGAAGCAGGTCCGGGATCCCGTCACTGATCGGATATGCCACGCTGCACCTGGCACACGTCAGCGTCCCTTCGATAATCCCGGCTTCATCTTCCTTCATAACCCCCAGTGCCAGGTCGCCCTTGCAGACAGGGCAGCAGAGAATATCCAGCAGGCTTCTCTTCATGGCTCGTCACGAAGGTCGATGATCTGTGCGACATCGGGCCCGGTGGAGATCAGGGTTATTGGTGCACCGATATCACACTCCGCTTTTTTAAGGAACGTGATCGCTTTCTCGGTGAGCTGATCATAACGGGTCGCGCCAAAACAGGCCTCATCTATCCTGTCGATCCCGGTGATCGCGGCCTGGGTACAACCGTTGATCATCGCCGAATACCGTGCCATCTTCCCGTCCCATTCACCAATGCGTCTCTGCCGGTGCGTTACCGTCCCGAATTCCTGGATGCCCATTTCATCCGACTCTTCCCTGGTCATTTCTGTTGAGAACGGCCCTTCACCAACCCGTGTCGGGTATGCCTTAAAGACAACGATTACATCGTCAATCCGGGTCGGCCCGACACCATTATCCGCTGCGATCTGCGAGGCAGAGGTATCCTTGCTGGTTACAAACGGGTACGTCCCATAATAGAGTGAGATCCCAAAACCCTGGGTCCCTTCAAGCAGGACTCTTTCACCACGGTCTAATGCGCTGTTCAGTTCCATCGGCACATCAATCAGGTATTCTTTCAGCTCCGGAACGTCTCGTGCAAGTCTCGCTGATCTCATCACACGGTCTGAATTGGCAGGTCCGCACCCGCTTCCGGTACTCCCGATTGTCTTTGACAGGTGATCACTCCCCTTGTCTCTCCGGATGTGGTCTTCCTCGATTATCCCACACCGTGAATCAACAAAAATCCGGCCCTTGACATCGAGCATATCAACTTCTGTTTTTAAAACCCTGGGATCCACAAGAACGCCAGTGCCGATAAAAAGCCGTGCGTCCGGATAAATAAAGCCTGACGGGACCATCCGGACCGCGTATTCTTTTTCACCCATCTTGACCGTGTGGCCGGCATTCGGCCCGACACCACCCCTTGAAATAATGGTTGGTTTATCATGGTAGGCAATGTGCGCAACTATCTTGCCCTTTCCCTCATCACCAAAAAACCCACCGACAATAATCGTGCAGCTCATAAGTTCTATCATGTAGTATGGGATGATAAGCGCAATAAATCTATATCCTGCAACCCTCGTCCGTTTCTGCAGGTCTTGCTTTCGAGGTGTAATACTTTGGGAGTTCCCGGCTTCCCGGCTGCGGCTGTAAAATAATCTCCTCAAAAAAGAACAAAAAGAAAGTTTAGGTGTAATAAATCTGGTTTTGGTGTCCCAACCGGCTAATTAGGAAGGTTTGACATAAAACGCTCTATCCTGATCACTGCCTCTTTCAAATCCTTTCGTGAGACGGCATACGCACACCGGAGATGGTCTTTTGCTGCATCCCCGAATACAGTTCCCGGCACGACAGCGACTCGTTCTTCTTTCAGGAGTTGTTCAGCGAATTCAAAATCTGAAAGCCCTGTCGACGTTACCGAAGGGAATGCATAAAACGCACCTTCAGGTACATGGCAGGGGAGCCCAATCCGGTTCAGATCATGGACAAACAGGTTTCTCCGTACGCGGTATTCCGTCACCATCTTATCCTTTTCATCCTCACCGTTCCGTATCGCCGCGTTAGCGGCAATCTGCCCCATTACGGGAGCACAGAGCATAACGTACTGGTGGATCTTCAGTGCTGCGTCACAGATTGGCTCAGGCGCGCAGAGATATCCGATCCGCCATCCGGTCATTGCATAGGCCTTTGAAAAGCCGTTCAGGGTAATAGTCCTCTCCCACAAGCCATCAATGGTCGCAGGCGCTACATGGGACCCCCCGTACGTCAGCTCCGCATACACCTCATCACTAATAACCAGCAGGTCATGATCCACGACAATATCTGCAATGGCCTTCAGATCATCCCGCTTCATTACGGCACCGGTTGGATTGTTTGGGAAATTAAGGATCAGGACTTTGCTCTTTCTAGAGATCTTTTCCATAAGCGCATCCGGCATGAGCCTGAACTGGTCTTTTTCACGGCAGGGTACCGGGACCGGTATACCACCGGCAAGTGTCACACACGGTGCGTAGGACACGTAAATCGGTTCAGTAACAAGGGCTTCGTCACCAGGGTCAATCACAGCCCGTATTGCAATATCCAGCGCTTCGGAAACCCCGCTGGTGATGACCATCTCCCTGTCTGCATCGTAATGAAGTCCATAATGGTCTTTTAGGTACTCTGACAGCGAGTCCCGCAGCTCCTGGAGTCCCCGGTTTGATGTATATGATGTTGTTCCCTGTTCAATCGAATAGATACCCGCTTCACATACATTCCATGGGGTGGTGAAATCAGGTTCCCCGACACCGAGGGAGATCACATCGTCCATCGTAAGGGCGAGATCAAAGAATTTCCGGATCCCGGATGGTGGTATCGCTTCCGCCGCTTTTGAGATGAAATTTCTCATTCTGCCACCCTTTAGAACGAATATGGAATACGTTCGGTCCCTTCATGTCCGCAGAGGCAATTCCCATTCTCCTTATAATTTTTCATAACGATGTGGGTTGCAGTTTCCCGGATCCTGTCCATCGGCGCAATGTGTTCAGAGACGAACCTGGCGACCTCCTGCATATTTTTTCCCGTTACAAGTAGCTGGAAATCGTAAGTCCCGGTGATTAAACGCAGCGAACGTACCTGCTTAAATTTCGATATACGTTCGGCAATCCGGTCGTACCCGAAGTCCCGCTCGGGGTTGACTTTCAGTTCAATTATGCCCCAGACCTCTCCGTTTCCCGCCCGCTCCCAGTCAATGACTGCCGAATAATTTCTGATTATCCTGGCCTCCTCAAGGGCAGCTATCCTGCACTCAACATCCCGTGCAGAAATTTCTGTCATGACCGAGAGTTCATCAACCGATACACGACTATTTTCCTCAAGTATCTGGAGGAGGAGATGGTCTTTTTCGTCCATTTTTTTCACCTGAACAGGCTCTTTACCCAGTTGCTATCAATCTGGGCAAGACCCTGCTGACTTAGCCTGGGATCGTTCAGAATTACGTCCCTTATTTTATAGGTATTTGCGTCAAACCACATCTCTTTTGTCCTTCCATAACGGCCGCGGCTGACAACCCGGGTATTGATAACCCCAAGCATATTGAGCTCGCTGATCAGGTCCGTAATCCTCCGGTGTGTAAGGACGTCAATATCAATTTTCGGAGCAATATCCTGGTAGATACGGGATACTTCCCCGCTCGTAAAAATATTCTGGCCTGTCTGGTCAAGAAGAAGCATACAGTAGAGGATTGCTTTGCTCTGGGTGGGCAGCGTTGAAATGCACTCAATCATGCTGTCACTCTCAATCTTGGCCTGGGCCATTTTTACATGCTCCTCTGTGACCCTGTCTGTATCTGCCCTGTCTGCGAGTTCCCCTGACACCCGCAGGAGGTCGAGGGCACGGCGGGCATCCCCGTGTTCCTGGGCTGCAAGGGCAGAACAGAGAGGAATAACACCTTCATCCAGGGCATTCTCCACAAATGAGGCTTCCGCGCGCTGTAGAAGGATATCGCAGAGTTGGGGTGCATTATAGGGAGGAAAGACCAGTTCTTCCTCGCTAAGCGATGACAAGACACGGGGATCAAGGAAATCCTTGAAACTCAAATCGTTTGAGATACCAATCATGCTGACCTTGGACTTCTTCAGGTCGGTATTGATCCTTGTAAGATTGTAGAGCGTCTCATCTCCGCTCTTTTTTACCAGTTTATCAATTTCATCCAGGATAATGATGAGAACCCCGCCATTCGATTCCAGCTGGTTTTTCAGCTCCTGGTACACCTGGTCTGTCGGCCACCCGGTCATCGGAATATGAGCACGTAGTTTATCACTTGCCGTCTCATCAGGACCAAGGATACATTTTGAGATCTGGGCAAGAATCCGGTACTGTGTATCGATAACTTCACAATTGAGGTGAACAACCCGGCATACCATCCCCATCTGGGAACTTGCATTTTCCAGTTCAGTACCTACATAGCGGACACAGGCGGTCTTTCCTGTCCCGGTCTTACCATAAATAAGAATATTTGAAGGGGTTTCATTTTTCAGGGCGGGTGCAAGAATTGAGGCAATCTGATCAATTTGTGGCCGCCTGTGAGGTAGAATGTTTGGTCTGTATGAATGCCTGAGGACCTCGCGGTTTTTGAATATTCTATTGTTTGTGAGGAACTTTTTAAAAAGTCCGACTGATGTTTCTTGGTCTTCAGGCATGATTTCCAGTGGAGCTAAACCTTAGATATTCGTGCATAAAATCTGATCGTTTTTTTCGTCGTTATACACCCCATTGTTTCCACTGGAAGGATTAATTTCCTCGTCCTTATTCTCGTTTTATTCCCCGTTAATTCATATTTTCTGAACAGTGGAAGAACCAGTACCACGCATCCAGAAATTGTATCGTATATTACTATGAAGTGATCATTATATTGCCCGAAATTAAAGAGCGCATCAATAGTACCCAATTTCGGAAGTCTCGTTTTCACCGGGATGCCGGAAAAAACCCAAAAAGTAAAAAAAATTAGATGTTCGTAAATACGGGATTTTTGGCATTTGAGGATATGTTCATGTTGTTCTCCTGATTTCTCTTTGAGATTGTGAGTACTGCACGTTCCTGTTCTGGTCTTAACCCCGATACATTCTGTATCTGGAAATGTGAGGTTTTTCGTCTGCTTTTTCCACCCATAACTTGGATTTGTTCATTCTCTTTGCCCGAAGAAATATCTCAGGATTTTCCCGGTTGCCTGTTCTTTTGTTTTCTTTCGTGATCGGTTTTTTTCCTCTCAGGTATTACCAAAGAAAGATTCAAGACAATTTATGCCCTGTTTTGTTTTTATCACTTACCGCCAAATCTTTTTTTTATACTCTCTTTCCCTTTGGGAATTATCTCTTCTCTATTGGTCTTTTGCGTTATTTTTGTGTCTGTTTCCCTGTTTTCCCCTTTTTGAAAAGATGGGTTGCAAAAAGATCTCCTGTTTTTCCACAAGAAACGATGTTTGATTAGTAATCCCGTTTTTTGTAATTCATAGACGAGGAACCTTTGGATATGACCTGGATATCCTTTTTTTGGGGGTCTGATCCCAGACCCTTTGATTTCCATTGGAAATTGGAATGTTTATATATGGAATATTTTAAAAAAAGGAAACTATGTTTAAGCTTGTTGTATAGTAATCAGATATTAATATAAATATATTGCGAAATGTTATTCTGAAGACACATCCGCCAGTATACTGTTTCTTTTTTTGGGGTTGCTATAAACCGAATGCTTTTTTATTGCTGTTTTTGATAATATACTAACAATTAACAATGCAGAGAAAAAGGGAAAACAAACAACAAACAGCGGGAAAACCCAAAACAGAAAATGCGCAGAAAAAGGAAAGAAAGCAATCAACCCCCCCAAAAAACAAAAAACACCTGTGAAAAGAATATTCAAGAACCTTCCTTTTAATGAAGCCAGACTTTTCCTATATAAAATCGAAATATGCGTGAAAAGGGGAGGTCCTCATACTGATCCATTGGAAATGACATTCATTGATCCAATATATACCAGGCTGACAGATGAAAACCAGAGCTTACCAGATAAGATTGGTGAACAGGGATCCAAATAAAACTCCAGCGGAAACAAAGGGGTTCCGGCAAACCCAAAAAAGGAAAAGAAACGGGAAATGTTATGGCATTGCCGATCTATCATAATAGTGATGCAATGAACCCGGAACATATACAACCCATCCCAATAACAACTGGGGTAATTACCGTTTCAAGCTCGAGGAACATAGAAACGGATTCCAGTGGAAAGATCATCGCAACAAGTCTCAGACAGGCAGGCTATCCCGTTGGATACTATGAGATTGTACCGGACCAGATCGAGACAATACGGGAAGCAATGGTTAACGGGCTGAAACAATGTGACTGTCTGATTCTGAATGGCGGAACCGGACTGACATCTGATGATTGCACGATAGAAGCCATTGAACCTCTTTACGAGAAGAAGATTGACGGATTCGGTGAACTATTCAGGGCGAAAAGCTATGAGGAAATCGGATCAGCTGCAATGCTTTCGCGGGCTAGTGCCGGAATTATCCGGAAACATGTCGTTTTCTGTATTCCCGGGTCCAATGCGGCGGTGAAACTGGCGATGATCACCCTGATCATCCCTGAAATCCGCCATATACTGACTCATGCAAGGAAATAAAAGACGGGCCATTATATCCCGGATTTCTGATTCTTCCGGGAAAACAAGAGCTAAAATTCAGTCCAGAAGGATCCTGTTGCGTTTAGAGTCGTCAATGGGGAAAATCCCCCTGTTATGGGCAGGTTGAATTATCAAAACAACATGGCCATCTATTTTCAACAGTGGTTGCAATCATCCCGCCAATCCTGGACGAGGCTCATAATTATACGGCTTGCATATTGTATAAAAAGTCTATGAAAAACCAGGTCCACAGGTCTTACATATAAAAACGCTTCACGAAGCCCTTTACATTCACATCAAACCTATGAAAATCTGAATAACGAATTTTATTACGCCCGCAACGTCGTTGGATTTACAATTTCATGACAAAACAGGAAGCTGTAATTAAAAAAAAGTCCCTGGCATTTTCATTTTGCACGCGTGTGTCCCAATGAAAATCAGGTTGTTTTTCATGCCACATGAAACAACAGTGAAAATTTTGTTGGCCATTCAGGAGTCCCCTCCATGTTTCTATACCCGTTCGCTATGTTATCCGGATGACCGAGACGCTCTGGAAACGTGATTGAACCGGACTTCTTCAAACACACCGGATCATCATCAGTTACAGCGGCATCTCCCTGATCTAAAGTGATTATTTAGGCTCTGTTGAAACCTTGCGTGTTTAGAAAAAGAGGAGATACGTGACAGGAGGGGGTCTCACCCCCTCCCTGCCCCAACCCCGATAAGATATTCATTGGCAGGGTTCAATTGGGGCAGTGGAAGAAAATTTCAGAGATTTGGAGATTATTCCCTATCCCAATCGGGGTCGCCACAGCGGCGGGCCATGAGCCCTGGGACGTGACTAAATATTGGAATAACTTAATCTGCAAGATCGAATTGAGAGGTTTTCCAATGTAAATGCATGAACGAATACCAATATGAAGAGATTTTTGAAAGGGTATTTAATATGAAAATCCCCCCAGGCAGTTTCATTTTGTATGTTTGTGGTCTTTTGGTATCATTTCTGTTTTCATGGTTTGGGTGTGAACTTCCTGTTCATGCGTGTTTCAGCAAAGCCATTATTTATTCACTTCAAGAAGTGCGACCCTTTCAAGAACGAGATCCTGTATGCGATCCCTTCCTGTAACTGCAATTTCATCATCGGTGATACCAAATAGTGAAATCAGAATATTCTTTTTTTCATCTGTCATTCGTTCCCAGTCTTCGATTGTGGTAGTCATCACTGCCTGGAGCTCAGACCATACCAGGGGATTTACCGGGTAAATGCAGAGATAGCAGTTATTCAACCCCAGGTTTACACCGAATTTTGCCGCGTCCTGGCACTGGCGGGATCCTGCGGCGTAAAGGAGCGCCTCAATTTCAAATGAACTGGAAATACAGGTTCCTTTTTTCATTGCCCTTTTAGCATGAGAGATTGCAGAAATGACATGTTCCTGCCCTGCCATAAGCTCTGCATTGAAACAGACAATAAAAACACCATACCGGGTAGAAAGGTCCCGTAACCTTGAGAGGAAGCTTCCGATATCCCGGACCTGGAATGAAACCTGCCGGATTTCGAAATCCATATCCCGGACTTCACTATCAATGATTATATCCTGTCGACTCCTGTTGTCAGATGAATCCATTCTCTATCCCCTGGTGTGACTTTATATCCGGATTGTCCGGGAAAACCCACTCACTCCTCAAAATGGGATAACGTATATTGCGTTTTGCGGGTCACTGGTCCTTCCCCGGACTCCTCCGGTTCTTCTTTGTTCTTATAACTCTGCCTTTTTACAGAGTTAAACAATTGGTCTGCAATACCCTTTCCAAGGATTTGGGCGACCCGGTCTTTTCCCGCGGAACTAAGGTCTTCCGGTGATGTAATCCCGCTGTTAAACAGGCGCCGTGCCCGGACACGACCGATGTTACGGATTTTTACCAGCGGCAACAACTCTCGTTTTACGCCGTATTTCATACAGTATTCGAACTCCCTGACCTGGTCACGGAAACGTGGTGAGAACATTTGTGTAAGTCTTGAGGTAGCATGGAGGAGCCAGTTCACACTTTCAACCATCGAATAAATATCCCCCGGGCCTACCGAATACCGTTCGCATATCATCGCATCAGAGAGCTCGTTTGCCCAGTCCTGGAGGAGCATTGTTGTTTTTAAACCCCTGTAATATGCCTCCTCCTCGTCAGCGGGTAACGGGAGCCAGAGTTCGTCCCCCTGCTCTCCGAGGAAACGGTCAAGGTACGGGATATCCTTGTTGCTTACATAGAGGGTGTACATATCGGGTGTGCTGCAAATCAACTGGAGGAGCCCGATATCTGAATACTCCTCTGCAGAACACATACCACGTACAATTGCATCTGCACCCCGCGGGTCGATATATAACTGGGAGATCAGGGATCCGAATTCTGTCGCCGACAGAACTCCAGCATTTTCAGTGATCATTTCGGTTGTCAGAAGAAATTCGATTACCTGTGCGATAACACGTGGAATTACCCGGCTCTGTTTATGCTGGTAGAGAAAAAAAGTCCGGTCCATGAACCTTGAAAGTTCTTCCCGGGACCTTACAAAGCCGGAAGCGATAAGCGAAAGGATATGGGTACAGAGGGCGGTCTCGGTCCCGCACTGCGAATAGACATCTTCCGGCGGGGCATCAATATACCACTCGAATAGTGCATCGACATCCTGGTCGTCTTTCGCAATCAGGACTGCCTCGCCGTATGGGTCGAGATGGGGCCGTCCTGCACGACCTGCCATCTGGTGGTATTCCCTGACAGGGATTGGGACCATGCCCTCTCCGGAAGTGAAACGACGATAGTCCCTGATAATTACCCTTCTTGCAGGGAGGTTAAGCCCGGCGGCCAGGGTTGGCGTGGAGGATATACACCTGATATGTCCTTTCCGGAACCCCTCCTCTATAATTGCCCTGGCCTCACGTTTCAGACCTGCATGGTGAAACGCGGCACCAGATCCGATACACGCGGCAAGCAACGTATCGTTATCCGTTTCCGCCAGTTTTTTAATCCTCTCTGATAACTCCTTCAGCTCTGAATTTTCTAATTTAAATGCAGAAGCTGCCCGCTTTGCAAAAGCCTCTGCATTTTTCCTCGATGAGACAAAAACAAGACACTGGCCGCCTTCAGTAATCGTGTCCATGCAGAGGTTGAGGTCGTCGTACTTTGATACCGTCTCTACCGGGCGGCATACCTCGTGAAACCTGATCTTTCCGTTATAAAATACACCCTGCCGGAGGTCAACAGGTCTCCATTCGCTTGTTACGAGCTCCGCGTCCATCCAGCGGGCGAGCACACCCGGGTTCCCGATTGTTGCACTCAGTGCGATAACCTGCATATCCGGGTTACGATACCTCATTTTTGTGATGACCATCTCAAGCGTTGCCCCGCGATCAGGAGAATCGATCAGGTGGACCTCATCGACAACCAGGAGTGAAATATCTTTAATCCATGGCGCAGTGTTCCTGATGAGGGAGTCAACTTTCTCGCTCGTTGCAACGATGATATCATTCTTTCCAAGCGACTCGTCCCGCCGGTCTAAATCTCCAGTGGAAATGCCAACGCGGACATTTTTGCCGGAAAACTCCTCAAATTTTTCACTTGCAAGTGCCTTGAGGGGGACGATATAGAGGCATTTTCCTGATTTCCCGATGTGGTGGTGCATCGCCATCTCGGCAACAAGTGTCTTTCCGCTTGCTGTAGGAATTGCAACAAGGAGGTTTTTTTTGTCAAACATTCCCTTCCGGATGCATTCCACCTGGGGCGGGTACAGGTCTGAGATCCCGGACTTGCTATAATATGCTTTAAGGTGCCCTGATATTGGTAATTCCTCGATTTTCATCAGTCACCAACCGGGTATTCGATGTGAAATACCATGTTTCCCGCTCCAGATCCCGACCCCTTTAATTCCACTCTAATAACATCCCAGCATAGTTAAATTGATCAACAGAGCTTAGGGAACCTGTATTACTCTCCAGTGGAAATAGTCCTGTCGAATGCCGGTCAATTATGGCTCCCTTCAATTACCTCAACTACAGAACAGGAAAAATTAGTAATAATAGCTGATGATATCCTGCTTTAACTCCCTCTTTTTCTTCTCCAGGAAAGAGAAGACCGCCTCATGAGGGACGCCCTGGATGAGCATATCAATGGCAGTCCGGGCTACCTTGATATGCTCCGGTAACCCGATAAGGGCAATCGTTTTTCCAAACACCGATATGGAAACCTGTGTCATATCTTCGATCTGCTCCCTTGACTTCCCGTCTTTTCCGATAATGCGGCCCCTGATCCGGTCAAGCTGATTTGGTGTATCTGCTATTTCGGACAGGTCAATTACATCAAACAGTAAATCCTCGTCATCAAGGAGACAAAAGGCACGTTCAGGTGAAAATCCCCGGTTAATGGCGTTAACGGTCTCAATTGCCCTGAGAGCACCGAGGGCCTCTTCACCCTCGACCCTGACCATTCCCTCCTTACTATCAATAGTGATCTGAGCCCCGGATTTTTCCTCCAGTTTCTTTTTCGTAGATCCTTCCTTTCCAATCAATGCTCCAATCCGGCTTCCTGAAACTTTTATCTCCTGCATCATGACTAAATCACACCTTTTTTCCCTGCTGTTCTTTATCAAGATCCGGGAAGACAAGACCCGTAATCCTTGTAAAAAGTTCTCGTTCATCCTTCACTTCGCAGCGGGAAGAGAAGAAATGATTGATGTTTGCAATATCCCTTTTCAGGAATTGAAATGCTCTCGGATGATCCGTTGTAACCGATTGTCCCATGTCGATGAAAAATGGCCGGTCCCCGAAAAGGATATTAAACTCACTCAGATCAGCATGGATAAGCCCGGCGTTTTTGTACAAATCTACCATAAATGAAATGATCTCCTCATATGTTCCCGCTGCATCCTCTAGGTCGACATTCCGCATCTGTGGATATGGGCGCCCTTCAGCGCCCATGAACTCCATTATGAGGATATTCCTGTCCCAGACATAGGGTTCAGGTACGGAAAGACCCGCCTCGTGCGCACGTTTCAAATTTGAAAATTCTTTTTTCGCCCAGGCAAAAATAAGGTCCTTCCGCGATTTTCTCATCCCGGTAAAACGACGGTCTCCAAGTATGTATTCATTCATGGTGTTGAAATTTGCCGTCCTGATCCGGTAAATCTTGATAGCGACATCCGTCCCTTCCCGGTCGGCAAGAAATACGTTGGCCTCTTTACCAGTGCTGATCGATCCCCCGATGGCCGAGAGCCACTTTTTATGGACCAGCTTGTAGAGCGCGAGAAGTGTAATTTCGTCGAATACATCATCCCTGACTTTGAGCTGATTGGCATCCTTGATCCTGATACCGAGCCGGTCAACTTCGCGATCGAAATCGAATTCCTTTTCAGGCTGGTCTCTTTTCATATAATTCTCCGGTTATTGGACGTAATCCCGGACCGGGGCAAGGATATCAGCCAGGTAAGTCCCGAGGGTCTTTTTCAGGTCGAGGGGGTGGATCACTCCCTTCTGGTAGGCCTCATGAAGTGCTCCATAGTTGTTGAATTCCAAATCACCACCAAATTTTTCCGGTCGCCTGACACTCACCAGAGGAACGCGGGGGAACACGTGGTACTGGAACATCTGGAGGACTGCATTGTCCTCGCATTCAGGAGGGCAGAATGCCTTTTGGCATTTTTTATTTATTGTTTCCTCTGTATCCGCTACCGATATGTAATTGCCACTTGAAGAGGACATTTTCTTACCGTCAAGACCGTTGAGGATAGGTGTATGAATACAGACCGGAGGGGAATATCCGGCATTGACAAGGTGCTCCCGTGCCAGCATATGGATCTTCCGCTGGTCAATCCCTCCGACTGCAGCATCTACCCCAAGCATCGCAATGTCGACCATCTGCATAATCGGGTAGATCATCTGCGAGACGGTCGGGGCCTCCATCTGCCGTCCGACCTCGTCCATGCTCCTCGTCGCTCGGTTCAGGGTAATCTGCTGTGAGAGACGGAGCATAAGGAGCTCATATTCGGGATTCAGCTGGAGTTCTGAGCCGAGGACAAATGTTACATCCTTCAACCCGAGCCCCTCAAAACACCGGCGGTTATAGTCGGCAAGCTCACCGACCTCTTCCATCGTCCCCTTCCTGTTCAGGAATGCATGGAGGTCAGCGAGCAGTACAACAACTTCGAACCCTGCGTCCTTTAAGTCCCGGAGTTTATTGACCGTTACCAGGTGACCGAGGTGGATCTCTCCACTCGGTTCGTACCCGGCATATACACGCTTTTTCGGTTTTTCAAGGAGAATTTTAAGTTCTTCGTCAGTGACGACCTCAACAGTATTTCGTGTCGCCAGTGCATACGAGTCCATCGGAAATAATGGGTTATGAAGGGAGTTAATGGTTATTCTAAATCGCAGTAAACCCAAGCGCTTCGTTTGTCATACGGACTGATACCTCCGGGTCCTTTACAGACCCGATCATGGCACGTATTGCATCGATATTCTCGACGACAACATCCGCTTCCTGGTGTATTGCCTGGAAAAGGTAAAGCTCTTTACCGACCATAGCAACGGAATCTTCAAAAATCCCGTTTTCCCAGAGGTCCGAACGGCTGCGGCCGAGGTCCATGACATATTCCTTGAGCTCAGCGGTGCTTGTGATACCGGTTGACTTGCGGACAAGCCCCATCCGGGGATGTTTTTCTATGATAGTGAGGATATCCTCACGAGTTGCTGCCTTTTTTAAGTCCATGCTGATGGCATGCATATGCATCATGGTCGTCGGGACAATCATTGCCATTGTCACGATAGGGATATGGGGGAGTACTGTCTGGACATCCGGACCATGATGACTCGGGATGGTCACCGGGTTGAGGACTACAGCATCAATCGGGCCTTTCTTTATTTCACCGGGGTCTGAACCGCGTCGTACCATCACGGCCCGGACTTTTTCGACCCCGTATGCCTTGTCCATTGCATGGATGATCCGGCACAGGCCTGTCGTGTTACATGAGACCACTCTTGCAAACTGGCGTCCAAATGCATCCCTGTAGTTACAGTCGGAATTGAAGGAGAAACCCGCGACTTCGTGCTCTTCCCCACCCTGGTAAATAGCTTTTACCCCCATTTTCTCATAGAGGGGCTTATTTTTGGCCCCGACATCGCCCGGGGTCGCATCAATTACGATATCAGCTTTCGCAAGCATCTCATCAACGCTGCCAGCGACTGAAATGCCAACCTTATCAAATGCGCTCTTCTTAGAAATATCGGCGATATAGAGCGGATATCCCCTTGATTTGGCTATAAATGCATCAGCATTCGGGCGTGTTTTCGAGACACCGATGATCTCCATATCGGGTTGGGCAGCTACCGCATCGGCCACCCTTTTTCCAATCGTCCCATACCCATTAATTGCAACTTTTATCATAACATGTGGAAATTCAAAATTAAATTATTTAAACCTAATCTTTTGATAACCGGGATTGTATTGCAGGTAGTAGTGAAGTGGTCCTGAATGGTTGCTCAATGACCGTTTTTTCTGTATTACTTAAGCTGAATCGTTTTTTTTTCTAAGAGATAATGGATAGCAAAATGCAAAAGAACTGACAATTTTAGTCATTTTAGAACCATACAACTTCATTATAATTAAGGACAAAAAACTGGGAAACCAATGAATTCGTTCAATGGTTTGCAACATCATCATTCGATGGACTATACATAGTTTTCTATATTTTCGTACACGTTTATATTCAGGACAGAATTCCTGCCGTCTATTGGTCATTTGTGGGAACATCTAATGGCGTGATTATGGCTGGAATTTTTAATGCGGCGAGAAAGGGGTGTTTCTTACCGAAGTCCGGGGTGTTAAAATTGAACAAAAATATAGCTATTCATAGCGTTAGCAGTAGTCGGTATTCCTTTAGATCATCGTTGAATACTCATTCACCAGTCGTTACCGTTCTCATTTTTCTCTCCATTTTTTTAATATTATTTGCGGCGGGTGGGGTGCATGCTGAGGAACCGGTTATATCAGGAGAAACAAATCTGGTACTAGCAGAAGTTAGCCCGGTAAGTATCCCTGTTGAGCAAGGATCAATAGAAAATGAAGTCACTCCCCCAGTAATAATAGTGGCCCTAACCAGCACCCCGGATGAGCAGGGAACAATAGCAAGTGAAGCAATACCCCCAGTAATATTAGTGGCCCTAACCA
>Ga0209048_10002647_pt1 | contig 17696 bp, 11 predicted proteins | sample FrelakmetCRP12CR_FD_187146 | JGI IMG/M metagenome (GOLD analysis project Ga0209048, IMG submission 187146) | Freshwater lake sediment microbial communities from the University of Notre Dame, USA, for methane emissions studies - CRP12 CR (SPAdes)... | ecosystem: Environmental > Aquatic >... | reverse complement strand
TTGGCTTTCAAGGATTGCGACATCGAGGACAGCACGGGGCACGGCACGAGCGTCGCCGGCATCATCGCGGCGAATTCCAACAACGGTTTGTGGCTGGCGGGGATCGACTGGGCGGCGAAGATCCTGCCGGTGCGCGTCCTCGGCAAATGCGGCGGCTGGGATCAAGACATCATGGATGGAGTGGCATGGGCGGCGGGACTTTCCGTGCCGGGTGTTCCGGCCAACCCGTATCCCGCACAGGTCATCAACCTGAGCGTCGGCGGCTCCGGTCCGTGCGATGCGGGCTATCACGCCGTCTTCACCCAGGCGCTGGACCCCGCGAAGGGGAGCGCGCGCGCGATCATCGTGGCGGCGGGGAACGAAACTTCCGATGTCTCCGGGTCGGTGCCGGCAAACTGCGGCGAGACGATCGCGGTGGCGGCCACGCTGAACTCGGGCTACATCGCGAGTTACAGCAACTTCGGCGCGGGCATCGCACTGTCCGCGCCCGGCGGATCCTCCTTGAGCCTCCAGGACGACAGCATCGCGATCCTGTACAACCACGGCAAGACCGTGCCCGACGTCGACGCCTGGGCGATCGGGGCCGGCACGAGCTTCTCGGCCCCGATTGTCTCGGCGGTCGCGTCACTGGTTCTGGGGCTCGCGCCGAATCTGACTGCCGCCCAGTTGCGCGCGCTGCTGACATCGACCGCGTCGGCCTTTCCCGCGGGCTCGGATTGCGATACCTCGCGCTGCGGCGCCGGGATTGTCAATGCGCGGGCGGCGGTGGCCGCAGCGCAAGTCGGCGGGTCCCCCGCCAACTACCAGGGCATGTGGTGGGCGGGCCCCGCGGAAGATGGCTGGGGTATCAACTTCGCGCAGCAGGGCAACGTCATTTTCGGGACCTGGTACACCTACGACACCACCGGCAAGGGCTGGTGGATGACGCTCATCACCAATGGCAATCCCGCGCCCGGCGTGTTCACCGCCAATCTCTTCACGACGACCGGCCCGCCGTTCTACACGCAACCCTTTGTCAAGACCACGCCACCGCCGCCGCCGATCGGCACGGCAACGCTCAACTTCACCGATGTCAACAACGCGGCGTTTCACTATGATGTGAACCTGCCGACGGGCACCGTCTCGCAGACCAAGGCGATCACGCGCCAGCCGCTCGGCTCGGCGCCCTTCGCGACCTGCACCAGCGGCGGGCAGTCCCTCGCGGCGGCGACCAACTACCAGGACATCTGGTGGGCGGGCACCAGCGCGAGTCCGGGGACCGAACAAGGGTGGGGCATCAACCTCGCGCACCAGGGCGACATCATCTTCGCGAGCTGGTTCACCTACGACTTCGACGGCACGCCGCTGTGGCTCGTCGCCACGGCAAACAAGATCGCGGCCGGAATCTATCAGGGTGACTTCTACCGTCCGTCCGGCCCGCGCTTCGATGCCTACAACAAGGCGCAGTTCAGTCACAATCCGTCCGTCGGCACGATGAAGCTCACATTCGTCGACGGAAACAACGCGAGGTTCGACTATTCGGTCATGGTTGCCCCCTTGCCGGGACCGGTTACGCAAACCAAGACCATCACGCGCGAGCTTTTCTCGACCACGGGGACGACCTGCCGGTAATGCGCATGCGACGCGCCGCCGCCGCGCGCGACTGGATATTCCGCCGATGAACACGACTCCAAAAAGCGATCCGACTGCGCTGCTCATGCAACTCGCGCAGTTGGGGATAGCGGCCGACAACCTGGGCGCGTGCCTCGGCCCGAACCTGTGGCGCGGAGGGGGGCCGGAAATCGTCTCTGACAATCCGGCAACCGGCCGCGCGATCGCGCGCGTGCGTCTGGCCGACGCGACGGACGTGGACGCCGTGCTCGCGGCAGCGACGGCCGCCGCGTGCGCATGGCGCGAGGTGCCGGCCCCAAAGCGCGGCGAGGCCGTGCGGCGCTTCGGCATGCTGTTGCGCGAGCGCAAGGACGCGCTCGGCACGCTGGTGGCGCTCGAGAACGGCAAGATCAAGGCCGAGGGCGATGGCGAGGTGCAGGAGATGATCGACATCGCCGACTTCGCGGTCGGCCAGTCGCGGATGCTCTACGGGCGCACGATCGCCTCCGAGCGGCCGCAGCACCGGATGATGGAACAATGGCATCCGCTGGGCGTGGTCGGCGTGATCTCGGCGTTCAATTTTCCCGTCGCGGTGTGGGCGTGGAATGCGATGCTCGCGGCGGTGTGCGGCAATGCGACCGTGTGGAAACCCTCGCCGAAGACGCCGTTGACAGCGGTTGCCGTGCAGCATCTCGCGAACCGCGTGATGAAGGAACTGGAATTGCCGCCGATCTTCCTGCTCGCCATCTGCGGGAACGCGGAAACGCACGCGCTCGTCGCGGACCCGCGCGTGGCGCTCGTCTCGTTCACCGGCTCGTCAGCGGTGGGTCGCGAAATCGCGACGACGGTCGCCGGCCGATTCGGCAAGTCCCTGCTGGAATGCGCGGGCAACAATGCGGTGATCGTGGCGCAGGATGCCGACCTCGACCTCGTCGTGCCGTCGGTGCTCTTCGGCGCCGTCGGCACCGCGGGGCAGCGCTGCACGTCGACGCGGCGGCTGATCGTCCACACGAGCCGCATGGCCGAGGTCGTGCAGCGTCTCAAGGCGGCGTACGCGCAGGTGAAGATCGGCGACCCGCTGGATTCCGGCACGTTGATGGGACCGCTGATCGATGCGGCGGCGGTGGAGAATTTCCGCGGCGCGGTGGCCGAGTCCCTCGCGGCGGGCGGCGAGATCGTCTGCGGCGGAAAGGTTCGCGCGGGGCCGGGCTTCTGGGTCGAGCCGACGATCGTGGCCAACGCGCGCAACGAGTGGCCCGTGGTCCAGCGCGAGACTTTCGCGCCGATCCTCTACGTCATCGGCTTCGACACGCTGGCCGAAGCGATCGCGCTCAACAACGCCGTTCCGCAAGGCCTGTCGTCGGCGCTGTTCACGCAGGACATGCGGGCGGCGGAAGCGTTTGTCGCCGGGACCGGCAGCGACTGCGGCATCGCCAACGTGAACCTCGGCACTTCCGGCGCGGAGATCGGCGGCGCGTTCGGCGGCGAGAAGGAAACCGGCGGCGGGCGCGAGTCGGGCAGCGACGCATGGAAGGCGTACATGCGGCGCCAGACGAATACGATCAACGCAAGCCGCGAGCTGCCGCTCGCGCAGGGGATCCGTTTCGGCGGCAGCTGAAGCAGCGCCGTGGCTTTCGCGCCGCTATTTCTTCTTTTTCGCGGTCTTTGACGCGCTCTTCGGCACCACCGGCTTGGTCTTCGGCGCGGCCTTCGATTTCGGCGTCGCGAGCTTCGAGCGGCCGGTCTTGACCACGGGGACGTAACCCTTCTTCGGCTCCGCCGCCTTCGACGCCGCGGCCTTCGGCGTCGCCGGCTTCTTCTTCGCCGGCGCGTCCTTCCCGGCCTTTTCGGCCAGCAGCGCCAGCGCTTCGTCGAGCGTGAGGGCGTCGACGCGGTCGCGATCGCGCACCGTCGCGTTCACGTCGCCGTGCTTGACGTACGGGCCGTAGCGGCCCGCGAAAATCTCCACGGGCTTGCCGTCCTTCGGATGGGCGCCGAGCACGCGCAAGGCGGCGGGTGCGCCGCGCGCGCCCCGCCGTCCGCCGGTCTTCGTCGGGTCCCGGGGCTCGAATTCGAATCCGATCTTGCCATCCGGCTGCCGCACGAGAAACGCCGAGAACGGACGGCGCGTGCGGGCGGAGACAAATTGCAGGAGACCGGTCTTGCCGGTCGCGAGCAGCTTTTGCATTTGCGCGGACTCGATGGGTCGCTGCAGGATCACGCGGCCCGAGCGGAAGTCGCAGGTCTTGTCCGGACCCACGGCCTTTTCACAGACATAGGCTTGCGGCGTTTCGAACACGTTCGCACCGCACTTCGGACAGGGCCCCAACGGCACCTGACCGGTGAAGTCCGGGGCCGGAGCGTCTTCGTCGGCGTCGCCGAAATCGAACGTGACTTCATTGGCGTCGGTCAGCTTGAGCGCCGCGGCAAACGGGCGACCGAGCTTGCTGCGGAAACCTTCGAGCGGCCCCACCGTATGGTCGCGCAGCAGTGCATCGGCTTCGGCCAGTTCCAGCTGGCGGCCGGCCATGATCTTCCAGAAGCCGAAATCGCACGACTGGCACTGGAACTTCTTGTACTTCTCGTGCACTTCCCCGCCGCACTTCGGGCAGCGCGCGGCGAGCGTCCCGAAGTCGACGTCGATGGTGTCGTTCTCGTGCGCTTTCGCCTGGCCGACGATGTGCTTCGTCATCTCGACGATTTCGCGCATGAACGTCGCGCGGGCGAGATCGCCGTGTTCCATCTGCGCGAGCTTGTGCTCCCATTCCGCCGTGAGCTCCGGCGAGAAGAGTTCTTTCACGTCGAGGCCGCGCAACAGCGTCATCAGCTGGAACGCTTTCGCGGTGGGGACAAGCTCCTTGCCTTCGCGCAGGATGTACTTTTCCGCGATCAGACCCTCGATGATCTGCGCGCGCGTCGCCGGCGTGCCGAGCCCTTTTTCGCGCATCGCCTCGCGCAGTTCCTCGTCGTCGATCAACTTGCCCGCGCCCTCCATCGCGGAGAGCAGCGTTGCCTCGTTCAGGCGCGGCGGCGGTCGCGTCACCGCGGGCACCGCCTCGACCTTTTCGGTCTTGACCTTTTCGCCCGCGGCGACCGGCGCGAGCGTGCCTTCCTCGCCCTGCGCTTCCTTGCCGTAGACCGCGAGCCAGCCCGGGCTCACGAGCACCCTGCCCTCGGACTTGAACGGCTCGCCGGCGACGCGCGTGATGCGGGTCGTCACCGTGAATTCGGCGGGCGGATAGAACGCTGCGAGGAAGCGCTTGACGACGAAATCGTAGAGCTTCGCCTCGAGCTCGTTCAGGTGCTTCGGCTGCACGAGCGTCGGGATGATCGCGAAGTGGTCGGAGATCTTCGCGTTGTCGAAAATCCGCTTGTTGGGCTTCACCCATTTCTGCTTGATCACCTGCCGCGCGAAACCGCCGTACGCGTTCGTTTCGGCGAGCGCGTCCATCGTCGCCTTCACGGTCGCGATGTAGTCCTCCGGCAGCGCGCGCGAGTCGGTGCGCGGATACGTGAGCGCCTTGTGTTTTTCGTAGAGCGACTGCGCGAGCGAGAGCGTGGTGCGCGCGGAGAGGCCGAAACGGCCGTTCGCCTCGCGCTGCAGGCTCGTCAAGTCGTAGAGGAGCGGCGCGCCCTGGGTGGTGGGCTTCGATTCCTCGGTGACCTCGCCCGGCTGGCCCGCGCATTTGGCGACCAGGGCGTGCGCGCGCGCCTCGTCCCAGAGCCGCTCGGCGCGGGCGTCGGGGTCGTCGTCCTTCTTCTTCCATTTCTCGTCGAACCAGCGGCCGGCGTACGCGCCGCCGCTCGCGCGGAAAGTGCCCTGGACTTCCCAGTACTTGCGCGAGACGAACGCGCGGATCTTCTCCTCGCGCTCGACGAGGATCGCGAGCGTCGGGGTCTGCACGCGGCCGACGGTCGTCAGGTGAAAGCCGCCGGACTTCGAGTTGAACGCCGTCATCGCGCGCGTGCCGTTGATGCCGACGAGCCAGTCGGACTCCGAACGGCAGACGGCGGCGTCCGCCAGCGGGCGCATCGCGGCGTCGGCGCGCAGCGCCCCGAAGCCGTCGCGGATCGCGGCCGGGGTCATCGACTGCAGCCACAGCCGCTGCACCGGCTTGCCCGACTTCGCGTACTGGACGATGTTGCGGAAGATGAGTTCGCCCTCGCGGCCCGCGTCGCAGGCGTTGACGAGCGCGGCCACGTCCTTGCGCTTGATGAGCTTCAGCAGCGTCTTGAGGCGGCTCTCGTTCTTCTCGATCGGCTTCAGCGCGAACACCGAAGGTATCGCCGGCAGGTGGGCGAAGGTCCACTTGCCGCGCTTGACCTCTTCTTCCTCCGGCATCCCGATCTCGAGCAGGTGGCCGACTGCCGACGAGAGCACGTGGCGGTCGCTCTCGAAGAAATCCCCATGCCGCGTGAAGCCGCCGAGCGCCCGAGCGATGTCGGCGGCGACGGAAGGCTTCTCGGCGATGATCAGGGATTTCGACATGGGGGACTTGAATCTCCGGCCCAAGGGGCCGTGCAAAGAGCGGCAGATAGTACATAAGTCCGTGCGGCGAGGGCAAATAAACGTTCGGCCGAGGCAAGCCAACGCGCGCGCGCATGTGCCTGCGCGCTCGCGCACGCACGCGAGGGATCGAGGGCCTGGCGCCTAGGCCTGACGCTGCCAGAGCCCGCCGGGCACCGTCGCGGCGCGGCCCGCGAGCTCGAGCGCGAGTAGCGCCGCGGCAACGACCTCGGGCGGTCGTCCGCTGCGTTGCGCGAGCGCGTCGACCGCGGCGGGAGCATGCCCCAGCGCTTCGAGCACCGCGCGTTCGTCGTCGGTGAAGTCGTCGTCGGACACGGCGGATGCCTTTGCCGCGATTGCGGCCCCACTGCCCGGCATGCGCAGTTCGTCGAGGACGTCCTGCGCGGTCTCGACCAGCTTCGCGCCCTCGCGAATCAGCTTGTGGCAGCCCTTGGAAAACGGCGAATGGATCGAGCCCGGCAGCGCGAACACTTCGCGGCCCTGCTCGCCGGCGAGCCGCGCGGTGATGAGCGAACCGGACGAGATCGTCGCCTCGATCACGAGGACCCCGCGCGCAAGTCCGCTCACGACGCGATTGCGGCGCGGAAAGTTCTGCGGAAGCGGCGGCGTGCCCGGCGAGAATTCGGAGACGATGAGCCCGCGCGCCGCGAGGTCGTGCGCGAGATCGCGATTGGCGGCGGGGTAGACGCGATCGAGCCCGGTTCCGGTGACGGCGATGCTGCCACCGGCGCCGTCGAGCGCGCCGCGATGCGCCGCCGCGTCGATGCCGAGCGCGAGGCCGCTCACGATCGTGAGTCCCGCGGCGGACAGCGCCTGCGCGAAGGCTCGCGCGTCGGCCACGCCTTGCGGCGTCGCGTTGCGGCTGCCGACGATCGCGAGCGCGGGGCGCGCAAGAAGCTCGCGTCGTCCAAGGCAATAGAACACCGGCGGCGGGTCGCCGATCTCGAGCAGGCTTTTCGGATAGTCGGCGTCGTCGAGCGCGACTAGGTCGTGGCCGGGTGTTTCGAGCCACGCTTGGGCGGCAGCGAGGCGGGTCGCGCCGGGCCCTTCGTCGAGGGCCTTCGCCGCAGACGCGGTCACCACCTTGCGGCGCTGCGCCGGCGTCGCGGCGACGACGGCCTCCGGGCTCCCGAAGGCGCGCAGCAGGTCGGCGAGCGGACGGGGCCCGACGCCGCTGACCTGAAGCCTCACCCAGGCGAGCGCGCGGGCATCGACCTTCATCGAGGAGCGCGCCGCCGCGCGGGGGCGGCGCGGCAGACTACGGCTTGCGAACCCAGTCGAAGTTTTCGACCGGGTCGGTCGTGTTGAGCACGAGGCCGTAGGACACGCGATCGAAGACGCGAAAAATGAACAGCAGCCCGATGCGCTCGTCGGGAACGTTGACGAACGCCTCCGGCTGGTACCAGAGAGTCGGGTCCATCCAGCGCCAGATGAGCCAGGGATTCTTGTTCGGCCGCGGATCGGGGATCGGCGCCACGACCTGGTAGATCGCGAGCACCGTGCCGACATCGATCCCGTCGGCCTTGCCCTTGTCGATCGTCACGGTCCAGCCGCGGCCGGCCTCCGCCGCGTCGCGGTTCAGGCGGATGATCTGGCCGTTGATCGGGCGATCCGGCGGATGGGGCGCGTAATTCAGGATCTGCTCCGGCGGCGCCGGGACGAGGAGGTCGCCGATCAGGATTTCCTCCCGGGCGCGCACAATGCGCAGCGTCGACACGTCGGCGAATCGTTCGACCCGCGCAGTGCCGAGGAATTGCTGCTCGTAGCCCAGGATGTCCTCTTCGTTGCCGGGCGAGGTGTAGGTCACGCCCGGCCGATAGAGCCGCCAGACGGTTCCCCCCTTGGGATCGATGCCAGTCGCATAAATCGTGTCGCCATCGCCCCGAACCACGCGTTGGTCGCGGCCGGCGATGATCTCGGCCGCGCCATAGAGGCCTTCGGGCCCGGTGACCAGCGGATACGAGAGGTACGGCTCGATGTCGCCCGGCGGAACCGACGGGATCGCTTCGTCGCCGAGCGGTGTGATGCGTATCGTCGGCGATACCCGTGTCGAGGGCGCGACGGAGAGTCGCCACTGGCCCTTGTCCTTGTCCAGCACGATGACGTCGCCGGGATAGATGCGGTGCGGATTCTTGATCTGGTCCTTGTTGAGACGCCAGATCTCGGGCCAGCGCCACGGTTCCTTCAGGAACTTGCCGGCGATGCCCCACAGCGTGTCGCCCTTCTGCACCGTGTAGCTGTCGGTGACCTGCTCCTTGATCTGGAGCTCCTGGGCGCGGACCGGCGCCGCGACGAGAACGACCGCCGCGGCCACGGCTGCGAGGGTGTGCATTGATGTGCTAAACTTCTGACGCATAAAGCCTCTTCCGGTAGGGGCGGGGCTTGCTATCGTCCTAAAGCGCCGCAAAATAAGGGCTTAGCCCGGATTCTGCATCCCGAGTCTGCAATTTGCAAGTCGGGCTGTCAGCCGTCCCCCGTGCCGACCTGGCGCCGTGTGGCGGTATTTAGACAAACGGTCGATCCCGGCATCGCCAACTCTGCCATGGCCCTGCTCACGATTCTCGAGTTTCCGGACCCCCGCCTGCGCAGGATTGCCGCGCCGGTCGCCGCCGTCACGCCCGAGATCCGGAAACTGGTCCGCGACTTGGCCGAGACGATGTACGCGGCGCCGGGCGTCGGCCTCGCGGCGACCCAGGTCGACGTGCACAAGCGGGTCATCGTCATGGACATCTCCGAAGCGCGCGACACGCTGCGCGTCTTTATCAATCCCGAAATCGTCACCGCGACGGGCGAAGCCGAAGCCGAGGAAGGGTGCCTGTCCGTCCCCGGCTACTACGACAAGGTCACCCGTCCGGCAACCGTGCGCGTGCGCGCCCAGAACGAGCTGGGGGAACACTTCGAAATCGATGCCGACGGGCTCCTCGCCGTGTGCATCCAGCACGAAATGGACCACCTGGTCGGCAAGGTGTTCGTCGACCACCTGTCGCCGTTGAAGCGGGCGCGGCTCACGGCCCGGGCCCGCAAGAAACAGCGGCTCGCCGGCTGATGCAGGTCGGCTTCGCGGGGACGCCGGCGTTCGCGGCGACCGCGCTCGACGCGATCCTCCGCGCCGCCTTTCCGGTCGCGCTCGTCCTGACGCGGCCGGACCGGCCCCAGGGCCGCGGACTGCGGACGCAGCCCTCGCCGGTCAAGGCGCTGGCCGAAGCACGGCGGATCGCCGTGCTGCAGCCGTCGACGCTGAAGTCGGCGGAAGCCCGCGCGGAGGCGCTTGCCATTCCCCTCGATGTCCTCGTGGTTGCGGCCTACGGCCTCCTCCTCCCGCCGGAGGTCCTGGCATGGCCGCGACATGGATGCATCAACATCCATGCTTCTCTGCTGCCGCGCTGGCGCGGGGCCGCACCGATCGAACGCGCGATCCTCGCGGGTGACGCCGAGACCGGAATCTGCCTCATGCAGATGGATGAAGGCCTCGACACGGGCCCGGTGATCGACCGCGTCCGCGTGCCGATCGCAGCGGATGAAACGGCCGGGGACCTCGCCGCGCGCCTTGCCGCCGCGGGCGCCACGGCGATCGTCGCCGCGCTCGAACGGCTGCGCGACGCGGGCAGCCTTCCCGCCACCGCGCAACCGGTCGACGGCGTCACGCATGCGCCGAAGATCATGAAGTCGGAAGCGGCGGTCGACTGGAATCTCGCGGCGGCCGAGGTCGCGCGCCGGGTTCGCGCCTTCAATCCGGCGCCGGGGGCAACCACGGCGCTCGGGGGTCAGCCGGTCAAGCTCTGGCGGGCCGAGCCATTGCCGGCGGCGGCATCCGCCGGGCGGCCCGGGGAAGTGCTCGCCACGGAGGTGTCCGGCATAGTGGTAGCGTGCGGCGACGGCGCGTTGCGCATCGTCGAGCTGCAGGGGGCCGGCGGCCGGCGTATGGCGGCGGCGGCCTTTGTCGCGGGGCGGCGGCTCGCGCGCGGCGACGCGTTCGACGCGCTCCCGCCGCCCGGTGACGCGACGCCGGGCGCGGCGCGGCGGCGATAGAGAGGGCCAGCGCCGATGGACGGAGCCCAGCGGCAAGCCGCGCTCGCCGTGCGCCGGGTGCTGGACGGCGGCACGCTCGGCGCTGCGCTCACCCAGGAAGCGGCGGCCGCGGGGGAGGATCCGGCGGGTGGCCGCCGCCACGCGCTCGTCCAGGAACTCGCCTACGGCACGCTCCGGCACTGGGGAACCCTCGACGCGCTGACCCGGCGCCTCGTGTCGAAACCGCTGTCGGACCCGCTGCTTCCCTGCCTCGTTGCCGTTGCGCTCTATCAGCTCCAGCACACGCGCGCGCCGGCCTTCGCGATCGTCAACCATGCCGTCGACAACGCCGCGGCGATGGTGCGGCCGGCCGCGAAAGCGCTGGTCAACGCCCTGCTGCGCCGCTATCTGCGCGAGCGTGCGGCGCTCGACGAATCCGTGCGCGCGGATCCCGTCGCGCGCTGGTCGTATCCGGGCTGGTGGATCGACCGCCTGCGCGCCGATTATCCCGACGACTGGCAGGGGATCCTCGAGGCCGGCAACGAGCGGCCGCCGCTCGCGTTGCGCGCCAACGCGCGCGTAACCTCGCGCGATGCGCTGCTTGCGCGATTTGCGGCCGCCGGCGTCGGCGGTGCGCCCGTCGGCGCGGCGGGCATCATCGTCGCCCCGCCGCGCGCCGTCGCGGAGTTGCCGGGCTTCGCCGACGGCGCATTCTCCGTCCAGGACGCCGGCGCGCAACTCGCGGCGCCGCTGCTGTGCCCCGAGCGCGGCATGCGCGTGCTCGACGCATGCGCGGCGCCGGGCGGCAAGACGACGCATCTCGCCGAGCTTGCGGACGTCGACATCGTGGCGCTCGACAGCGATGCGGAGCGGCTCGCGCGCGTGCGCGAGAACGTCGCGCGGTTGCCCCACGGCGGCGCCCGAATCGTCGTGGCGGAAGGCGACGCCGGGGCGCCGGCGACGTGGTGGGACGGCCGGCCGTTCGACCTGATCCTGGCCGACGTGCCCTGCACCGCCTCCGGTGTGGTGCGGCGGCATCCGGACGCCAAATGGCTGCGCCGCGAATCGGATATCGGCAGTTTCGCGCGACAGCAGGCCCGGCTTTTGGCGTCGCTGTGGCCCTGCCTCGCTCGAGGCGGCCGCATGCTCTACGCCACGTGTTCCGTCTTTCGCGACGAAAACGAGGCGCAGGTCGACGCTTTCATGGTGAAACACCCCGATGCGTTGCGCGAAATCCTCACCTTTGCGCCCGATGTCGCCGCCCGTGGCGGGCAACTCTTGCCTTCGCTGCCGGGCGCAGGCCACAATCAGGACGGATTTTTCTACGCGCTGCTTGGCAAGGGCTGACCCCGTGCCTGTCGGCAGGGGCGAGGGCCGAGTGCTTCCGGATCCGCGCCGATGGTAATCCCGCCGCTGCCCGCCTCCGCCGTTTCCGGCATGCCCCCTCCTTCGCTTCCGTTGCCCGCTGTGCGTTTGCGGCCGCCCCGCAGTCCGTGGGTCGCGCTTGTCGCGATCGTAATCGCCGTCGCGACGCTCGCGGCCACGACGGCGCGTGCCGACACGATCGTGGTCAAGTCGGCGGAACTCCGGGCCGAGGAAGACGGCTATTTCCTCAATGCGGAATTCGATTTCTCGCTCAATCCGACGCTCGACGAGGCGCTGCAGAAGGGCGTGCCGCTTTATTTCCTGCTCGAATTCGAGCTCGTCCGGCCGCGCTGGTATTGGCTCGACGACAAGGTGATCACCGCGACCACGCAGTATCGCGTTTCCTACAACGCGCTCACGCGCCAGTACCGCATCGCGAGCGGCCTCCTCGGTCTCACCTTCGACTCGCTGGATGAGGTGGAGCGCTTCTTGTCGCGCGTCACGTCACGCGAGGTCGCGCGGCGCGACCAGCTCGTGAAAGGCACGCGCTACGAGGCGGCGCTGCGGCTGCGGCTCGACGTCAACCAGCTTCCGAAGCCGTTCCAGATGAGCGCGCTCGCGTCGCGCGACTGGACTTTGCAGTCGGATTGGCACCGCTGGACGTTCACGCCGTGAGAACCCGCCAATGAGCGGTCTCCTTCCGTCGCGCGGAATCCGCTGGGTGCTGCTGGTCCTTGCCTGCGTGTCGGCGATCTCGCTGTTCCTGCTCGCCACCGCGTCCGCGAACACCGAGCTGTTCGCGGGCCACTACAACCAGGTGCTGGTGCTGAACGGGGCGCTCGTCGTGCTGCTGATGCTGGTGGTCGGCGTGCAGCTGTACCGGCTGCGCAAGAACCTCAAGGCCGGCGTGTTCGGCTCGCGGCTCGCGGTGCGGCTCGTGCTGCTGTTCGCGCTGGTCGCCGTGCTGCCGGGCGCCCTTGTCTACGCGGTTTCGGTGCAATTCCTCGGCAAGAGCATCGAGAGCTGGTTCGACGTGCGCGTCGACAGCGCGCTCGAGGGCGGGCTCAAGCTTGCCAGCAACTCGCTCGACTTTCTGCTGAAGGACGTGAGCAACAAGGCAAGCCAGATCGCGCTGACCTTGGCCGAGGGCGGGCCGGGCAGCGTTTCGACACGGTTGAACCGCGCAGCGGAACAGGCCAACGTCAACGAGGCGGCGCTGTTTTCGTCGACGGGTGGCGTGCTTGCCGTCGCCGGTGTCGGCGGGTCGACCGCGCCGCCGGAGCAGCCGCCGCCCGCGGCGCTCCGCGGCGCGCGATTGCAGCAGACGTATGCGAAGAGCGAGCAGGCGGCCGACGGACGGCTTCTTCTGCGCGTGGTGGTCCCGGTCAACAGCGACGACCGCCTCGAGCCGTTGAAGGTTTTGCAGGTGATCGAACCGGTGCCGCAAGCGCTGGCGCGGGAGATCGACAAGGTGCAAGCCGCCTCGGACGGATACCGGGAAATCGCCTTCACCCGCGGCTCGCTGAAACGCCTTTATTGGGTCACCTTGACGTTGACGCTGCTCCTCGCGCTCACGTCGGCGCTGGGGCTCGCCGTCGTCCTGTCGGAACGGTTCGCGGCGCCGCTCGGGCTCCTCGCCGAGGGCACGCGCGCGGTCGCGCAGGGTGATTTCACGCGCCGGCAACCGGTGACCTCGCGCGACGAGCTGGGCGTGCTCACCGAATCGTTCAACACGATGACCTCCCAGCTCTCCGAGGCGCAGCAGAAGACCGAAGAGTCGCGCCGCGCGACGGAGACCACGCGCGCCTATCTCGAAAGCATCCTCGGCAACCTGTCCACGGGCGTGCTCGCCTTCGACGATCGGCACCGCCTGCGCACGGCGAACGCGAGCGCCGCGGTGATCCTGCAACAGCCGTTCGCGGACCTGACCGGCAAGTCGCTCGACGAGTGGGGCGGGAGGCTCCCTGCGCTGGCGCCGTTCGCGGCGCTCGTGGCCGACGGGTTTCGGGGCAGCCGCGACGGCCAATGGCAGAAGCAGGCGGAGCTTTCGGTGGCGAACCTGACGCGCGTGCTGCTGATCCGCGGGTCGCGCCTGCCGGTGACGCCGGTCGCGGGCTACGTCGTCGTGTTCGACGACGTCACCGACCTCGTGCAGGCACAGCGCGACGCGGCCTGGGGCGAGGTCGCTCGCCGCCTCGCGCACGAAATCAAGAATCCGCTGACGCCGATCCAGCTGTCGGCGGAGCGGCTCGCGGTCAAGCTCGCGCCGAAGCTCGACACGCAGGACCAGGAGACGTTGAAGCGCGGGGCACAGACGATCATCGGGCAGGTCGCGGCGATGAAGCACATGGTGGACGACTTCGCGGTGTACGCGCGGCAGCCGCGCCCGGGGACCATGCAGCCCGTCGACATGGGCGCGCTCTTGCAGGACGTGCTCGCGTTATACGACAATCTGCGCCCGCACGTCTTCCTGCAGCTTCCTCCCGCGCCCGCCGTCATCCAGGGCGAACCCACCCGCCTTCGTCAAGTGCTGCACAACCTCCTGCAGAATTCGATCGACGCGCAGACCGACGTCGAAAGCCCCCGTTACGACATTGCGCTGGAGGCACGCGCGGGCGAAGTGACGCTGGTGTTTGCCGACGCGGGGGCGGGCTTCAGCGACGAAGTGCTGCGCCGCGCATTCGAGCCTTACGTCACCACCAAGGCGAAAGGCACGGGGCTCGGGCTCGCGATCGTGCGCAAGATCGTCGACGAGCACCATGGCCGCGTCCAGCTCGCAAACCGGGAGCCGCAGGGGGCACGCGTGACCATCGCGTTCCCGCGCAGCGGGCCGGACAGCGTAGGATAGACCCCCGATGGTCCCCTCCACCGATATCCTGATCGTCGACGATGAAGTCGGCATCCGCGAGCTGCTCTCCGAAATCCTGCAGGACGAGGGATACCGCGTCTCGCTCGCGGAGAACGCGACGGAAGCGCGCATGTACCGCGCGAAACAGCAGCCCGCGCTCGTCCTGCTCGACATCTGGATGCCCGACACCGACGGCGTGACGCTGCTACGCGAGTGGGCGGCCTCCGGGCAGCTCACGATGCCGGTCGTCATGATGTCCGGGCACGGGACCATCGAGACCGCGGTCGAGGCGACGAAGATCGGCGCCTTCGACTTTCTCGAGAAGCCGGTCGGCCTGCAGAAGCTCCTCGGCACCGTCGCCCGCGCGCTCAAGACGACGCTCGCGAAGGAGCCGCGCCGCGTTTCGCTTGCTGCGCTCGGCACCAGCGCGGCCATTCGCGACGCCGAGCGGGCCATCGAGCAGCTGCTTGCAGCGAAGAAGCCGGTGCTGCTCCTCGGGGAGCCCGGCACCGGACACGAGGTCGCTGCGCGCGCGCTGCAGCAGGCGGAGACGCCCTGGCTGCCGCTCGTCTCGGGTTCGCGCCTCGCGGCCAATCCGCTCGCGGTACTGGACGAAGCGCGCGACGGCACGCTCCATTGCTCCGAGATCGGGCAATACGCAAAGGCCGAGCAGAAGGGCCTCGCCTTCCTGCTGCCGAAGCTCGAGCGCGCGAACGTGACGCTCGTGTGCACGAGTGCCGAGCCGCTCGGCAACCTCGCCGCCGAAGGCAAGTTCGACCCGGCGCTGCTGGCCGCGCTGTCGATCGGCGCAGTGCTGCTGCCCCCGCTCCGCGCGCGGCGCGAGGACATTCCCGCGCTGGTCGACCGCACCTGGCGCGACATGCGGACTGCGCAGAAGGAATCCGAGCGCGGCCCGGCGCGGACGGTGTCGCTGCCCGCGGCGGCGCTGACGGCGCTCACCAACGCGTACTGGCCGGGCAACGTCGACCACCTGCAGAACGTCGTCGCCAACCTCGCCCTCAACGCTGCCGCCGGCGAGATCACGCCCGACCACGTGAAGCGCCTGCTGGGCGAAGCCGCCGCGGCCAACCAGGCCGTCGCGCCCGAGATCACCGCGCGCTTCTTCGAGCTGCCGCTGCGCGAGGCGCGCGAGGCATTCGAGCGCATCTATTTCGAACAGCTGCTGGGCCGCGAGCAGAGCAACATGAGCCGCGTCGCCGACAAGGCCGGGCTCGAGCGCACGCACCTGTACCGAAAGCTGAAGCAGCTCAACATCCGCTTCGCGCGCCGCGGCGACGATTCCGCCAGCATAGCCACCCTTGGCGGCGGCGACGGCGACGGCGGCGAAACGGCCTGACTCCGGCTTCGCAACGCGCGAATCCGGACCCCGACGATGAGTGCTGACGCCGGCACGCAGAAGCGCATGGCGCCGCTCGTCATCGGCGCCATCGGCGTCGTGTACGGCGACATCGGCACCTCGCCGCTCTATACGCTGCGGCAGTGCTTCACCGGGACGCATCCGCTGTCGCTCTCCCCGGAAAACGTCCTCGGGATTCTTTCCATCATCTTCTGGGCCCTGATGATCGTCGTCACGCTGAAATACGTGACGCTGATCATGCGGGCCGACAATCGCGGCGAGGGCGGCATCCTCGCGCTGACCGCGCTCGTGTCGCGCGGCCTCGCGCGCCAGGGGCGCCTGCGGTGGTGGCTCATCGGTTTCGGGATTTTCGGCGCGGCGATGTTCTACGGCGACGGCATGATCACGCCCGCGATCTCGGTGCTGGGCGCCGTCGAAGGGCTCGAGATCATCGCGCCGCAGCTCCACCCCTTCATCGTTCCGGTGACGCTTGTCATCATCGTCGCGCTGTTCGCGATCCAGAAGCGCGGTACGGCGAGTGTCGGCATCCTCTTCGGACCGGTGATGTGCGCGTGGTTCGTCGTTCTCGCGGTGCTGGGCGGGATCGAGGTCTTCGGCAATCCGGGCGTGCTGCGGGCGCTCAATCCGGCGTACGCGATTTCCTTCGTGGAAGCCACGCCGCGCATTGCGTTCCTCACGCTGGGCGCGGTCGTCCTCGCGGTCACCGGCACCGAGGCGCTATACGCGGACATGGGCCACTTCGGCGCCTCGCCGATCCGCCGCGCGTGGCTCCTGTTCGTGATGCCGGCGCTCGTCCTCAACTACTTCGGCCAGGGCGCGCTGCTGCTCGGCGATCCTTCGGCGATCAAAAATCCGTTCTACCTGCTGGCGCCACAGTGGGCGCTGATTCCCCTCGTGATCCTCGCCACCTGCGCGGCGGTGATCGCATCGCAGGCCGTGATTTCCGGCGCTTTTTCGCTGACCCGCGCGGCGATCCAGATGGGTTATTGCCCGCGCCTGAAGCTCCTTCACACGTCCGAGCGCCAGATCGGCCAGATCTACGTGCCGTTCATCAACTGGATGCTGCTCGTTGCCGTGTTGCTCCTCGTGCTGGGATTCCGGAGCTCGGACAACCTGGGCGGCGCGTACGGGATCGCCGTGACGCTCGCGATGATGATCGACTCGGTGCTGATCTTTTTCGTGATGCTCCGGATCTGGCACTGGCCGCTGCCGTTGGCGCTGGCGCTGGCGCTGCCGCTCGGCGCCATCGACCTCGCGTTTCTCGCGTCGAACGCGCTCAAGATCCCGGATGGCGGCTGGTTTCCGCTGCTGGTCGGCGCAGCGGTGTTCACGCTGTTGACGACGTGGAAGCGGGGCCGCGCGCTGCTGATGGAGCGGCTGAACGAGGATTCGATGCCGCTCGGCGTGTTCATCGAAAGCATCTCGGCGAGCCCGCCGACGCGGGTGCCCGGGACGGCGGTGTTCCTGACGTCGACGGGCGACCGCGTCCCGCATGCGCTGCTGCACAACCTCAAGCACAACAAGGTGCTGCACGAACAGGTCGTGTTCCTCACCGTGCATACCCGGGACATTCCGCGCGTGCCTGCCGCCGAGCGCATCACGATCCGCGACCTCGGCTGCTCGTTCTGGGGCCTCGACGCGAGCTACGGCTTCACGGAAGAACCGGACGTGCCCGAGCTCCTCGACATGTGCGAGGTGCATGGGCTCAATTTCGACACGATGGACACGTCGTTCTTCGTCTCGCGCGAGACGCTGATTCCGGCGGTGGCCCCCGGCATGGCGCTCTGGCGCGAGGGGCTTTTCGTCGCCATGTCGAAGATGGCGGTGAAGGCGACCGACTTCTTCAACGTGCCGACCAACCGGGTGGTGGAGCTCGGCACCCAGGTGGAACTCTAACGTCCGCAATTCTCCCAGTTCGTCAGGGCTCGGTTCGCGAGGCGGCGGGAGATTTGCGGCCGGTAGAGCATGCGCGATCGGCT
>Ga0209048_10002646_pt1 | contig 17696 bp, 15 predicted proteins | sample FrelakmetCRP12CR_FD_187146 | JGI IMG/M metagenome (GOLD analysis project Ga0209048, IMG submission 187146) | Freshwater lake sediment microbial communities from the University of Notre Dame, USA, for methane emissions studies - CRP12 CR (SPAdes)... | ecosystem: Environmental > Aquatic >... | reverse complement strand
GCGCACGCTGCAGGCCGCATTCCAAGCCGGGCATGGGCAAGGTCCGATGCAGTGGCTGCGCGAGCAGCGCTTGCACGCCGTGCGCGAAGCGCTCATCACTGCCAGTGGAAGCCGGCTGGCCGTTGGGCAGATCGCGCTGCGCTTCGGCTTCACACATCTTGGCGAGTTCTCCCAGGCGTACCGGCGCTGCTTTGGCGAATCGGCGCGCGAAACGCTACTGCGCCGAAGCTGAGGCATGCCAGCTCGCTCGCACTCCGCGCTGTCAATGGTCGGGCTGCCCCGCAGCCCCAACAAGCAAGGCCAGTGACGCGCACGAGCCTGACATCTTCCCGCCAGGTTCTAATCCGAGTGTGTTCGGACGCCCGACTCGATTGTGCGAATGGCAACTGCCGCGAGGCATTCGGCTGGGCAACGGCTTGATGACTATCGTCTCCGGGATGGGGGCGATAGCATCGGCCGTGCATGATCGGTCGGTCGCAATGGCCCCCTGATAGCCGGCTGTGTGGCCCATCGGCTTTGCCCGGCTGAACAGCCGAAGCCGCTGCGGAGGGTGCGCTCAACGTCACGGCCCTGAGCGTCGCTTCAGGGTCGGGTGCGGCTGCTCTGCGGCCTTGACCTGAACAGTCACTGTCAGTCTCAAGGGAGCGCTCGCCTCGACATCAAGACGGTCTGGAAGCGGCCGCTCGCAGCCAGCGAGTCTCGGCCGGCATCGGGCCGGCATCGTCGGAGAATGCAGACGGCACAATCCGGGCATGACCCTGACCGAACTACGCTACGTCGTCGCCCTGGCTCGCGAGCGGCACTTCGGCCGCGCGGCCGAGGCCTGCTTCGTGTCGCAGCCGACGCTCAGCGTGGCGATCAAGAAGCTCGAGGACGAGCTCGACGTCAAGCTGTTCGAGCGCGGCAGCGCCGAGGTCGGCGTGACGCCGCTCGGCGAGGAGATCGTGCGCCAGGCGCAGGCGGTGATCGAGCTCGCAGCCGGGATTAAGGAGACCGCCAAGCACGGCAAGGACCCGCTCGCCGGCCCGCTGCGCCTCGGCCTCATCTACACCATCGGCCCCTACCTGCTGCCGGTACTGGTGCGCCAGGCGATCAAGCGCGTGCCTCAGATGCCGCTCGTGCTGCACGAGAACTTCACCGCGCGGCTGCTCGAGATGCTGCGCAGCGGCGAACTCGATTGCGCGATCCTGGCCGAGCCTTTCCCCGACGCCGGCCTGGCGTTGGCGCCGCTGTACGACGAGCCGTTCATGGTCGCCGTGCCGCGCGCGCATGCCCTGGCCGGGCGCGAGAGCGTCCCGGCCGAAGAGTTGAAGCGCGAGACCCTGCTACTGCTCGGCACCGGGCATTGCTTTCGCGACCATGTGCTCGAGGTCTGCCCCGAGTACGCGCGCTTCTCGAGCAACGCCGAGGGCATCCGCAAGAGCTTCGAGGGTTCGTCGCTCGAGACGATCAAGCACATGGTCGCCTCGGGCATGGGGGTGACTGTGGTGCCGCAGCTCTCGGTGCCGCACGAGAAGCAGCCGCACGTCGTTTACGTGCCGTTCAGCCCGCCGGTGCCGACGCGCCGCGTGGTGCTCGCGTGGCGGCGCAGCTTTCCGCGCTACGAGGCGATCGCGGCGCTGCGCAACGCGGTCTATGCGTGCAAGCTGGAAGGGGTGAAGCGGCTGTCGTGACAGCGGCTCAGGCGGGAGCCTGCGCCAGGGCCTCGTCGAGCACCTCGACCCAGTGGCGGACCGGCGTCTCGGTGCCGGTCTGCAGATGCTGGATGCAGCCGATGTTGGCCGACACGATGACCTCGGCCTGCAATGGCTCCAGGTTGGCGAGCTTGCGGTCGCGAAACGCGTTGGCGAGTTCGGGCTGAAGCACCGAATAGGTGCCGGCCGAGCCGCAGCAGAGGTGGCTTTCTGTGGCAGCCAGCCTGACCTCGAAGCCGAGCTGGGCCAGGTGCGTCTCGACGCCGCCGCGCAGCTGCTGCCCGTGCTGCAGTGTGCAGGGCGGATGAAACGCCAGGCGTTTGATCCGCCGTGCGGATGTCGCTGTTGCACCCCCTCCCCGCTCGCCCGCCGGGCGGGGGAGGGCCAGGCGATGCCGAAGCGGCTCGACGAGATCCGGCAGCAGCTCGCTCAGGTCTCGCGTCAGCGCGCTGACGCGCCGCGCCTTGTCGGCATACGCAAGGTCGTGCGCGAGCGCGTGGCCGTACTCCTTCACCGCGAGGCCGCAGGCCGACGCGTTCATCACGATCGCCTCGACCTCGCCCGCGGCCACCATCGGCCACCAGGCGTCGATGTTGCGCCGCATGTCCGCGAGCCCGCCGTCGAGGTCGTTCATGTGGGTGCAGATCGCGCCACAGCAGCCCGCGCCATCGGCGACCAAGGTCTGGATGCCGGCCGCGTCGAGCACGCGCGCGGTGGCGCTGTTGATGTTGGGCATCATCGCCGGCTGCACGCAGCCCATCAGCATCAGCACCTTGCGCGGGTGGCTGCGCGTCGGCCATAGGCTGGCCCGCGGGCCGGCCCTGGCCGGCACCTTGTGCTTCAGCGCCGCCGGCAGCAAGGGACGCACGAACTGTCCGAGCTTCATTGCCGGGCCGAACAGCGGCGACGTCAGCCCCAGCCTGAGCGCCGTGCGCACGAGCTTCTCGCCCGCGGGCCGCTCGACCCGCTGCTCGACGATGCGCCGGCCGATGTCGACCAGCTGCCCGTACTGCACGCCCGAGGGACACGTCGTCTCGCAGTTGCGGCAGCTCAGGCAGCGGTCCAGATGCAGCTGCGTGCTGCGCGTGACCGGCGCGCCCTCCAGCAATTGCTTCATCAGATAGATGCGCCCGCGCGGCCCGTCGAGTTCATCGCCGAGCAGTTGGTAGGTCGGGCAGGTCGCGGTGCAGAATCCGCAGTGCACGCACTTGCGCAGGATGGCCTCTGCCGCGTCGCCGTCGCGCGTGCCCTTGAATTCCGGAGCGAGGTTCGTTTGCATCGGGCGAGGAAGCTCAGCGGCCCGGGGAGAGACGACCGGCATCGAAGATGCCGTCGGGATCGAAGGCGCGCATCAGCTCGCGCTGGATGCGATCCAGCGGCGGCCGCTGCGGCGTGAAAACGCCCGCCGACTTGTCCTGCGCGCGAAAGATCGTGGCATGGCCACCCACGGCGGTCGCGGCGTCGCGCACGCTGGCAGCCGGTGCCGCGCTGCAAAGCCAGCGTTGGGCGCCACCCCACTCGATGAGTTGCTGGCCGGTCAGCGCGAGCGGCGCGGCGGTCTGCGGCACCGATATTCGCCAGAGCCGGGTCGCCGCCGTCACCTCGATCTCGCGCATCGCGCCGAGGAAGTATTCGTCGTTCTGTTCGCGCAGCCCGGCCCAGAAGGCGCTCGCCTGGGTCACCTCGATGCGTTCGCCGCCGAGCCTGGCCACGGCCGCCTCGACCGCCGCGACAGCCCCCTGCAGGCGGACCACCAGCGTCTGGTTCCACCACGCACTGGCGTTCAGCGGCAGGGGTTGGCCGGCCCAGGCGTTGAGCTGCGCGATCGCCTCCGCCTGCGCCATGTCGAAGCGCAGCGTGGCCGTCGCCCGGGCCACCGGCAGCACCTTCAGCGAGACCTCGCAGATGACACCCAGCGCGCCCAGCGAACCCACCAGCACGCGCGACACGTCGTAGCCGGCGACGTTCTTCATCACCTGGCCGCCGAAGCTGAGTACCTCGCCGCGACCGTTGAGCAGCGTGGCGCCGAGCACGTAGTCGCGCACGCCGCCGACGGCCGCGCGCGGCGGCCCGGCGAGGCCTGCGGCGACCATGCCGCCCACGGTGGCGGCCGAACCGAAGTGCGGCGGTTCGAACGGCATGCGCTGACCGCGCTCGGCCAGCGCGGCCTCCAGTTCGGCCAGCGGGGTGCCGCAGCGCGCGCTGACGACGAGCTCGGTCGGCTCATAGCTGCTGATGCCGGCAAGCGCAGTCACATCGAAGGGTTCACCCTGCGCTGCCTCGCCGTAGAAGCTCTTGCTGCCGCCGCCGCGGATGGCCAGCGGCGTGCGGTCGGCCCGCGCTGCACGAACACGGGCAATGAGGGACTGCAACGCCGGGTCGTCGATGGTCATGGAAGGCCGCCGCTCAGAAACGCGGGATGTCCGGGAACGGCAGTAGCCCCTTCCTGACATGCATCTTGCCGCCCTCGATGCAGCGCTGCAGCGTCGGGATGACCTTGCCGGGGTTGAGGAGCTCTCTCGCGTCGAAGGCGCGCTTGACGGCAGCGAACTGCTCGAGCTCCTCGGGTGAGAACTGGACGCACATCGATCCGAGCTTCTCGATGCCCACGCCGTGCTCGCCGGTCACGGTGCCGCCCATGCGCACGCTGGTCTCCAGGATGTCGGCGCCGAACAGCTCGCAGCGGTGCAGCTGGTCGGCGTCGTTGGCATCGAACAGGATCAGCGGGTGCAGATTGCCGTCGCCGGCATGGAACACATTGGCGCAGCGCAGGCCGTACTTCTTCTCCATCTCGGCGATGGCGAGCAGGATGTCGGCCAGGCGCCTGCGCGGGATGGTCGAGTCCATGCACATGTAGTCGGGGCTCAGGCGCCCGCTCGCCGGGAAGGCGTTCTTGCGCCCGCTCCAGAACTTCAGCCGCTGCGCCTCGTCCTTGCTGACCTCGACGCGCGTCGCGCCGGCGCCGCTCAGCACGCCCTGCATGCGGTCGATCTCTTCCTGCACTTCCTCGGGCGTGCCGTCGCTTTCGCAAAGCAGGATCGCCACCGCATCGAGGTCGTAGCCGGCGTGCACGAAATCCTCGACCGCCGCGGTCATCGGCTTGTCCATCATCTCGAGGCCGGCCGGAATGATGCCGGCGGCAATGATGCTCGCCACCGCCTCGCCCGCTTTGCGGATGTCGTCGAAGCTCGCCACGATGCAGCGCGCAAGCTGCGGCCTGGGCACCAGCCTGACCGTCACTTCGGTCACCACCGCGAGCATGCCCTCGCTACCGATCACCAGCGGCAGCAGGTCCAGGCCCGGCACATCGAGCGCCTCGCTGCCGAACACCACTTCCTCGCCGAGGGCGGTGTAGCCCTTCACTCGCAGCACGTTGTGCAGCGTGAGGCCGTACTTCAGGCAATGCACGCCGCCCGCGTTCTCGGCCACGTTGCCGCCGATGGTGCAGGCGATCTGGCTGCTCGGATCGGGTGCGTAGTACAAGCCATGCGGCGCAGCGGCCTCGCTGATCGCGAGGTTGCGCACGCCGCACTGCACGACGGCCGTGCGCGCCGCCACGTCGAGCTTGACGATGCGGTTGAACTTGGCGAGGCTCAGTGTCACGCCCAGCCGGTGCGGCAGCGCGCCGCCCGACAGGCCAGTGCCAGCGCCGCGCGCCACTACCGGCACGTTCAGCGCGTGGCAGGCGCGCAGCAGCGTCGCAACTTCCGCGTCGGTCTCGGGCAGCGCGACGACGAGCGGATGCGCGCGGTAGGCCGTGAGTCCGTCGCACTCGTAGGGGATCGTGTCCTCGCTGTGCCACAGCAGGCAGCGCGCCGGCAGCAGGGCCGAGAGCGCCGCGACCACTTCGCCCTGGCGCTCGGCGCGCCCCGGCGGCGTGGCTGAGGACGGTAAGGCCGGCATCGGGGAACCCAGGTGCTCGCGTCCGGGAATGCTCAGCCGCGCTTGCGCGCCGCGGTCTTGGCGGTGGGCCGCGCCGCCGTCTTGCGCGGCGCCTCCGCGCCGCCTTCCGCCCGCGGCCCGGCGGCGGCATCGGCGAGGTTGGTCGGCGTTACGGCCGCGCCTTCCTTCAGCGCGGAGGTGGCCAGCTCGGTGAACTGCTTGGTGAGCGCCCCCCACCATTGCATCGGATCGACCGCGCCCGCAGGCGCACCGGAGGTTTCGGCCGCGGCGGTTCCGGCGGGTGGCTCCTTCGGCGCCGCCTCCGCTTCGTCGCGCGCGGCCGCCACCGGGGGCACCGGAATCATCAGCGAATCGCGCAGGTCGCTCATCTGCACGTTCATCGTCTTCAGCGTCGACAGCGTCATGCGCTGCACCTCCAGCGCCTGGATCGTCGCCCCGAGCATGCGCGCGTTCTGTTCGAGCCAGTACTGCACCGTGCGCAGCTCGGCAATGCGCTTTTCGAGTTCCTCCGGGTTCAGCGTCGGCGCAACCCACTGACCGATGCCGGGCATGGCCGAGCCGGCGTTCTTCACCAACCCCTCCAGGAAATCGAAGCCGGGAACGAGTTTGGCGAAACTGGACGTGTCGACCATGGAGCCTCCTCAGCGTGGCAGATCGGGTCATTGTGCCCCGCCTCGGCCCCGCCGGGCGAAACCGCCCTGGCCGCGGACCGACATCACGCGCCGGGACGCAGCCGTCCATAGGCTCACCATGGGCGCTTCATGACATTTGAAATGCTGCGGCGCCGTGTCGCAACACGCCGACGCATTGGCGGGGCCAAGCTGACTTCTCGGTTGGGACAAGCCGATACGGAAGGCCCCCGATTCATGCCAAGCACTCGAGGAGAAGGATCATGTCCACCGAAGACGAAGTCCGCAAAGCCTCGCAACAGTTCTACGCGGCGTTAAACCTAATGGCCAATGGCGACGCCCATGCGATGTCGGTCATCTGGTCGCAAGACGCGACCGTGACGGCCATGCATCCGATCGGTGGACGGCAGCTCGGGTGGGACCGGGTTCGAGACTCGTTTCAGAAAGTCGCCCAGATCGCCTCGGAGGGGCGGATAAGGCTCGATGACCAAGTCATTCAGGTCACCGGGGATCTGGCCTACGAACTGGGTGTCGAGCGCGGCCAGGCCAGGTTTGCCGGGCAGCAGATCAGCCTGGACTATCGCGTCACGAACGTCTATCGGCGCGACGCGGGCAGATGGAAGATCGTCCATCACCACTCTGACTTCACTGCGGCGTTGCTGGATGCCGTCGAGCGCTCGCCCGTCGCGACGTAGTACCCCGGGCAGGCTTTCACACTCGGCACGACGCACAAATGCATCCCCTCGTCAGGTAGAGGAATCGTTTGTCGCGCGTCGTGAAGCACCGCCCGACCGCGATGCGGTACGCGCGGCCGGACTGCAGAGCGGTCCAACGATGACGAATTCGAACAACGCAACGGGGCCGCGTCGGTTCGAGGCTTTGGATTCTTGGCCCCGAGTGGAATGAACACGAGAGTTACATGATCACGTACGTCGGTTTGATGAGCTTCACCGAAAAGGGCATCGAAGGGGTCAAGGACACGACCAAGTGCGCCGCAGCCGCCAAGGAGGCGGCGAGGAAGCTTGGCGTCAACATGCGCGAGATCCTCTGGACGATGGGCGAATGCGACACGGTCTGCGTGCTGGAGGCCGAAGACGAGAGCGCCCTGGCAGCTTTCAATCTCGCCACCGCCATACAGGGCAACGTGCGTTCTCGTTCGCTGCGCGCGTACTCGGCCAGCGAGATGGACAAGATCCTGGCCAAACTGAAGTAGACCCGGATGGCACGCACTGGGCCCGGGCGGGCCCGGCTGCACAGGAACCCTGATGCGAGAAGGATGGCTACCATGGTTCGGATGTTCGTAAGACACAAGGTGAATGACTACGCGACATGGCGCAAGGGCTACGATGCCTTTGAACCGAGTCGGACCAAACTCGGCGCACGGGGACACGCTGTCTACCGCGACGTCGACGATACGAACGATGTCACGGCCTGGCACGACTTCGTCAACGTCGAGACCGCGAAGACATTCGCAAGCTCCCATGAGCTGAAGGCCGCGATGAAGGGTGCCGGCGTGGTTGGGGCGCCCACGATCTGGCTCACTCGCCACACCTGACACCTGCGCCGAACCCGTCGGGAGGGGGCTCTGTTTCAGGGCCCGAGCTGGACCCGCGTCACCGCGTAGCCGCGCTGCGCCATCAGCACCGGCAAGCCGAGCAGACCGACCATGTGCAGCGCGCCGACTGCCGCGAACACTCGCTGCCCGGCCATGTGCAGGGCGTCGATGCGCTCGGCCAGCGCGGGGTTGCGATCGTCGAGCAGGCGCTTCAGCTGGGCACGGTCGGCGTCGGTGTCGGCGCAGTCGCACCACCGTTCATAGCGGGCGAGCTCCCTGTCGCGGCCCTGCTCCCAGACCTTCGAGATGCGCAGCAGCATCGGCCTGACCCGCCCGCGCTCGAGCTGCTCCAGACCGTGCTCGAGTTCTTGCTGCGCGGTCCGCGGGTCGCCCTTCAGGAGCGCGAGCTGAAGCTCGGGCGATTCGAGCGAGTTCACGCTCTTGCCGTGCAGGCGTGCGTATCCGGCGAGGAAACCATCGATCGCGTAGGCCGGATCGAGTCCGTCCCAGCGCGCCGCCAGGGTCTCCAGCGTGACCAGCTGGAGCGCAGGCGCCAGCCTTGCCATCGCTTCCTGCGGCAGGCAGGCCGCGCGGACCTGCGCGCGCAGACGCTCGGCCAGTGCATCGGGCAGCCGCTCGGCGGGGTCGGCCACCATGCCGGCAGCGAGGCGGCGCTGGATGTCGACGTCGAGCACGTCGAGCTCGAGTGCGATCATGTCGCTCGCGTCAAGCGCCTGCACGAGCCGCGGTCCGGGCAACATCCATTGCGGCCGTGCGACATGCACCGTGCCGTAGAGGTACGAAACATGGCCATCGCGGACGATGCGCCAGAGGAAGCCGCGGTCGCGCGCATCCCTTTGCCAGGCCTGCGCCTGCTCGGTCGACACCGGCTGCGCCTGCGTCGGGCAGGCGGTCGGCGCGGGCTGCTGTGCACCCGCCGTGGGTGCCGCGAGCGGCAGCGCCAGACCACTGAGCAGGAGCCGGACGGCAACGGTCTTGAGCGTGTGCGCAAACTCCTTCATCCCGGGTCCCGTCGGTCTTCAGCCGCACGTGCCGCAGGCGCAACGGTCTGCTCGATCGCCCCGAACACGCTCATCCCGTCGGCGCCTTTCATCTCGATGCGGATCATGTCGCCGTAGCGCATGAACTCGGTCTTCGGCGCACCTGTTTCGATCGTCTCGATCGCCCGCTTCTCGGCGATGGAGCTGTAGCCGAGCGACCAGTCCTGGTTGCTGGCGGTCCCGCTGCCGATGATGCTGCCGGCGCGCACATTGCGCGTCTTGCAGAGGTGGGCGATCAGTTGCCCGAAATGGAAACTCATTTCGGCGCCGGCGTCGCACAGCCCGACGCGCTTGCCGTTCCACACCGATTCGAGCTTCAGGTGCACGCGCCCGCCCTGCCAGGCTGCGCCCAGCTCGTCTGGCGTCACGGCGACCGGGCTGAACGCGGTGGCCGGCTTGCTCTGCACGAAGCCGAAACCCTTGGCCAGTTCGGCCGGGATCAGGTTACGCAGCGAGACGTCGTTGGCGAGCATCAGCAAGCGGATGCCGTCCAGCGCCGCATCGGGCGCAGTGCCCATCGCCACGTCGCCGGTCACGACAGCGACCTCGGCCTCGAAGTCGACGCCCCACTCCTCGCTGGCGCAGACGATTTCGTCGCGGGGACCGAGGAAATCGTCGCTGCCGCCCTGATACATCAGCGGGTCGGAGTAGAAGCTCTCGGGCACCTCGACGCCGCGCGCCTTGCGCACCAGCTCGATGGGGTTGATGAAGGCCGAGCCGTCGGCCCATTGGAAGGCGCGTGGCAGCGGGGCCATGCACCGACCCGGCTCGAAGGCGAAGGCATGGCGCGCCTTGCCCTGGTTGAGCGTGGTGTAGAGGTCCTCGAGTTGCGGCGAGAGAAAGCCCCAGTCGTCGAGCACCTGCTGCAACCGAGTCGCGATGGCGGTCGCACAATGAGCCGTGCCCAAGTCGCGCGAGACGACCACCAACTGGCCGTCGCGCGAACCGTCCTTGTAGCTTGCGAGTTTCATGGTCTGGTGTAGCGCGCGATGTCGATCTGCAGCGCCGCGTTGTCGATTGAGGATGGGCGCTATTGTCGGCGCGGTGGTGGCATGGGCGGCGCAAGGCGGGCATGCAGCGCGGCACACTGAGCTGGCGCCGCGTCGGCGCCCTCGCGCTGGCCGTGCTGGCCCTGCATGCGCTGCTGCTGCGCGGGGTGCATGACGTGCTGGCGGCACGGGCCCGCGGCGCGCCGACGCGACCCTCGACGGTGCTGCAGGTACGAACGCTCGTGCAAGCCGCAGCCGTCCATGCCGAGGCTGCGATCGTCGCGCTGACGCCGACAGACCTTCCACCAAGGCCCGCGCTGCCAGTCTTCCCCGTCGAGCCAGCGCTCGCGCAACGCTCGGCGACATCCCGCGCTAGCGCGCCACGCGTTGCCGGGTCGGACGATCTGCCGCCGCCGGCCGCGGTGACGCCTGCCCGCACACCAACGCCCGAGTCGAACGCCCCTGCGCCTGGCGCCACCACAGCGGCCGCTCCGGCGCTCGCTGGCGCGGCGCCTGCCACTGCGTCGGGTGATCTGCCGATCTAGCGCACCCGCCTGCCGCCGGCCTTCGCTTTCGGCTACGAACTGCGCCGCGGCGCATCGAGCGGTCGCGGCGAGCTGCGCTGGCATCCGCAAGGCGAGCACTATCGTGCGCAACTCGCCGCCAGCGCCGACGGTGCGCCGCTGCTGGCATGGGACAGCATCGGGGCTTCGACGACGCGGGGATCGCGCCCGTGCGCTACACAGACCGGCGCCGCTACCGCGGGACGCAGGCGGCGAATTTCCGGCGCGACGCGGGCAAGGTCACGTTCTCGGGACCGGCGGTGGGACATCCGCTGCCGCCCGGCGCGCAGGACCGCCTGAGCTGGATGCTGCAGCTCGCTGCCATTGCCGCGGCCGAGCCTTCGCTCGTCGGACCGGGCGGGCGGGTGAGCTTTCTCGTTGTCGGCGCGCGCGGCGACGCCGACGTGTGGACCTTCATCCACGGCGGGGAGGAGACCCTGGCCTCGCCCGAGGGCAGCGCGGCCACCGTGCGGCTGCTGCGTGAGCCCGGACGCGCCTTCGACACGAGAGCCGAAGTGTGGCTGGATCCGGCTCGCCACTACCTGCCGGTGCGCGCCAGGCTTTCCAACGCGTCCGACAGCGACGCCTTGCTGCTCGTGCTGCGCGAGGTGCTGCAGCCGCCCTGAGTGCGCACGGGCTTGAACACGGCGGCGTCGCCCTCAGCTTGCAATAGAAGGGGAGGGTATTTGATGAACGTGCTCTACAACTCGGATAGCTTCGCGGTGCTGCAGATCGAAGTGGCGGTGGATGCCGGTACGTCGTCGAGTGGCGCGGAGTTGACGCGCGGTGGTTACGAGATCGTCGACAAGTTCGCGCGGAAGGAGATTTTCATCGAAGGTGCGCTTGCCGAGAGCTTCAAGCTCGGCGTGCAGGCGCTGATCGAGACCTCGCCGTCGGTCGAGGAACTCGATGCCTACATCGGCCGCTTCACCCCGCTGATGCAGCAGCCGGTCGTATTGCACTGAGCCACCTTCCTCGAGCCATATCGCGTGCTTGATTCGGCTGGCCGCGGGGTGAAAGCCCGCACGCAATACGGGGCTTGCCGCGGCGCGCCGGCTGGGACAAGATGAACCTCGGCGGTCACGGGTCCGTTGGCCGCTGGAGACTGCATGCCCAAGTCCCGTGCCGATGTTCGCCTGGTGCTCTCGCCCGAGCTTCAGCACGCGCCCGTGCTCGACCGCATGTGCTCGCACTTCGTGCTCATGCTGACGATGCGCCATGCGGGGCGCTTCAACCTGCGGCGTGACTGGAACAGCCTCCTCTCGCTGACCGGCAAGCACCTGGTCTGGCCAGCCAACGTGCTGGCGCGCCTGCGCGCGTTCCTGCAGTCGCGCTGCAAGGGCAACGAGCAGTGGAACGGCCATGAAGCGCTCGCCGACGACGCCTTCATGCAGCGCCACGGCCACTGGCGCGGCCCGTATGAAGAAGGCACGCTATTCTTCTACGTCGACGAGTACGTCAAGGACGCACCGAAGGACCTGCTCGCCGTGCTCGGGGCCACCTGCGAGTGGCTCGGGCGCAGCCTTCAGCGCGAGTCGACCCGGGTCGAGAAGAACATCGACGCGCTGGCCGGGCTGTTGCAGCTGAACCCCGCCGAACGCGCACTGCTGCTCTACGGCACGCTGGCACGCTACCAGCGCGACCTGCGCGGGCTGCTGGTCGAGTTCAAGGTCGGCAGCGCGCAGGAAGCCTACTCCGCGATCGCCCTGGTGGCCGGCGTCAACGAACAGGAGGTCGCCGAAGCGCTGCGCGCCGGCTCGCGCCTGGAGCGCATCGGGATGGTCGAGAACCTGATTTCCGAGCACAACATCACCGACCTCGCCGACCTGATGAAGGTCTCCGACCAGTTGCCGCAGGTGCTGATGCGCGAGTACCAGGGGCCGTCTGACCTGATGGCGGTATTCACCCGCCCCGCCAGCCGCAGCGAGCTGACGGTGGCCGATTTCCACTTCGTCGGCGAGGACATGCAGGTGCTCACCGCCTTGCTGGGCAATGCCGTCGCGACGCGGGCGAGTGGCGTCAACGTGCTGCTCTACGGCCCGCCCGGCACCGGCAAGACCGAGCTCGCGCGAGTGGCGGCGCAGGCCGCCGGTCTCGAACTCTACGAGGTCGAGTACGCCGACCGCGACGGCAATTCGCTGTCGGGCCGCGACCGCTACCGCTCGCTGCAGATCAGCCAGGTGTTCCTGAAGGGCAGCGCGAAGGTGGTGCTGCTGTTCGACGAAGTGGAAGACGTGTTCCCGCCGATCTCGACCGATACCGCGCAGCTGATGGCGCGGCTCGATATCGGCGACGGGCTGCCCAGCGGCAGTGTCAGCGGCAAGGCCTGGGTGAACCAGATCCTCGAGACGAACCCGGTGCCGGTGATCTGGGTCACCAACCGCATCGAGCAGATCGACCCTGCGTTCCGGCGCCGTTTCCAGTACCACCTCGAGCTGAAGAGCCCGCCCCCCGGCGCGCGCGCGGCGCTGGTCGGCCGCGCCCTCGCCGGCGTCGCGGTGCCGGAGGGCTTGTGCGCGCGACTCGCCGAGCGCCGCGGGCTGACCCCGGCGCAGATCCGCACCGCCGTGAAGTTCGCGCGGCTTGCACTGCCGGACGGCGCCGGGCCGGACAGTGCGGTAGCCCTGCAGGCGCTGATCGAGCGCCAGCTCGCCAACGCCGACAAGGCACTCGGCGCCAGCCCAGGCGAACGAGGCGCTCGATCGCTGGTGACGCAGTACGACTTGTCGCTGATGAACGTCGATTCGCGCTTCGAGCCGGCGCGCATCGTCGAGGCGTTGCGGCGGCGCGGCTGCGGCACGCTGTGCTTCCATGGCCCGCCGGGCACCGGCAAGACGGCGCTCGCCGAGTACATGGCACAGCAGCTCGGCCGCCCGCTGATGATTCGCCAGGCGAGCGACATCGTGAGCAAGTTCGTCGGCGAAACCGAACAGAACATGGCGAAGATGTTTGCCGAGGCCGAGGCCGAGCAGGCGCTGCTGCTGCTCGACGAGGCCGACAGCTTCCTGCGCAGCCGGCGCCTGGCCGAACGCAACTACGAAGTCAGCGAAGTCAACGAGATGCTGCAGGGCATGGAACGCTTCGCCGGCATCTTCGTCTGCACGACCAATCTGTTCGACGAGCTCGATGAGGCCGCGCTGCGCCGCTTCACGTTCAAGATCCGCTTCCGGCCGCTCACGCCCGAGCAGCGCGAACGCATGTTCGTCGCCGAGGCGCTGGACGGCGACGCGACCCGCCTCGGCCCGCAGCAGAGCGCGCGCCTTGGCAGGCTCGACGCACTGGTGGCCGGAGATTTCGCCGCCGTCAAGCGCCAGGTCGACGTGCTGGGTGAGGCGTTCGAGCCCGACGAGTTCCTCTCGCAGCTCGAGGCCGAACACCGCGTCAAACCCGAGGTCCGGCAGCAGCGCGGCATGGGGTTCCTGCACTGAGAGCGTGGGCCGGCCCGCTCGCCGATCCGCTCAAGTCCCTGCGGCAGGCGCCGATAGCCGAGGGGTGATCAACAGTCATCTTCCGTCCGACGCCGAAGCTCGCGGCAGCACCGCGGCGTGCGCCTGATCTGCCCATGGACACGACCTTCGACCCGACGCTGGGCACGTTGCTGTGGATGGCACTGAGCCTGCCCGTCCTGGCCGTCGCCGCACAACTGTCGTTGGCCTGGCTGGAGCCGGCTCTCGCCCGCGATCGGTCCGCGTGGCTCGGCGGGCTGGCCGGCGCCGGCCTGAGTCTGGGCACGGGCATCTGGTCGGTGCATGGCATATCGACGCAGGCCTACCCGGTCGACTTCGCCGTCGGCAGCAACCCCTGGGCGGAGCTCGCAGTGTGGCTGCTCGCAGTCTGCGCCAGCATCGCGGCCCTGGCCTGGATGAGCCTCGCGCCAGGCCGAAGCACGCACGCCGTCGTGCAGGGCACGCGCGAGTGTGGGCCGCCTTCACTGAGCAGTTTGACAAGCGTTGCGCTGCGCTGGCTCGGCCGTGCCCGCCTGCCGCGCTGGCTGGGCGCGGCCTGCGGCCTCGGATCGGTGGTCGTTGCGCTGCAGATGCTCGCGACGCTGTCGAGTGGCTGGGAGCCGGGTATCACGTGGCATGCCGGCCCGCTGGCATTGGCCTGGCTGTCCTGTCTGGGCGGCTGCCTGCTCGCGTTCGGCCTGTTCGACGCGCTGCGCGGCAAGGACCGCCGCGCGATCGCCTGGGGCCGGGCGGTGGCGGGCCTGATCCTTGCCGTCGCCGTGGTGCAAAGCCAGCATCTGGTGACTGCCGCGGCCAACCTCGCATCGCAAAGCGAATCGGTCTTTTCCGAGCGCTTGTCTTCCGCGGCCCTGTGCGGCTGGGCGCTGCTGGGTTCGGGCGCGCTGCTACTGGCGCTGCGGGTCTTGCTTCGACGGCACGGTCAATGGCAGACCGCACGGATCGAAGCACGCCGCGAGGCGGCGATGCAGTCGCTCAACGATCCGCTCACCGGCCTGCCCAACCGGCAGCTTTTCGAAGGCACGCTTGCGCAGGCCGTGCAACAGGCCGATGCCGGACGGCGGCGACTGGCGCTGCTGCTGATCAACCTCGACGGCTTCAAGCCCGTCAATCAATCGTTCGGCCACGAGGTCGGCGACCAGGTCCTGCGCGAAGTGGCGGCACGCCTGCGCGCCCTGACGAAGCCGCACATGGCGGCACGCCTCGCTGGCGACGAGTTCCTGATGCTGATGACCGACGATCCGCTGCTCGAAGACGCCTCCGCGCTGGCGTCTGCCGCGCTGGCCTCGATCGCCCTGCCCCTCAAGGCTGGAAGCCGCGAGATGTCGATCACCTGCTCGATCGGGGTCACGATGTACCCGGAGCACGGCGCCCTGTCGGCGTTGATCGGCCACGCCGACGCCGCCATGCGCGCCGCCAAGGCCGCGGGGGGCGCCAGCCATGCCTTCTTCGAGGCCCGAATGATCAACGGCTCGCGCGACCAGGCGGAATTGCTGCGCGACCTGCGCGTCGCGCTCGAGCGCGGCCAGCTCGAGCTCTACTACCAGCCCAAGATCCACGCACCCAGCGGAGAAATCACCGGCGCCGAAGCCCTGATGCGCTGGCACCACCCGCAACGCGGCATGGTCAGCCCGATCGTATTCATCCCGATCGCCGAACGTTACGGCCTGATCGGTGCGCTCGGCCAATGGGTCATCGACGAGGCCTGCCGCCAGGCGCGCGCCTGGCGCGATACGGGCCTGCGCATGCGTGTGGCGATCAACCTGTCGGTGCACCAGCTGCGCCAGGCCGACCTGGCTGAACGCATCGCCTCGGCGCTGCGCCGCCACCAGATCAACCCGGACCTGATCACCTGCGAGCTCACCGAGTCCGCGGCGATGGACGACACCGAGGTCACGACGCGGGTTCTCGGTCAACTCGCCAAGGTGGGGGTGCACATTTCGATCGACGATTTCGGCACCGGGCATTCGAGCCTGTCGTACCTGCGCAAGCTGCCGGCCCAGGAACTCAAGATCGACCGCAGCTTCGTACAGGATCTCGAAACCAGCGAGGATGCCCGCATGGTCGCCTCGGCGGTGGTCAACCTCGCCAAGGCGCTGCACCTGCAGGTGGTCGCCGAAGGGGTCGAAACGGAAGGCCAGAACAGGATCCTGCGCGAGTTCGGCTGCGACCAGTTGCAGGGCTTCCTGTTCGCCAAGCCGATGTCGGCCAAGGCGCTGGCCCTGTGGGCGATGAACGACGTCGGCCCGCGAAGCATCACCTTCCGCGAATCGCTGTTCAAGGAAACCATGACCGCCGAAGAGTACTGAACCGTCGCCAGACCCCTGCGCCAGCAGGGCATCTGGGCGACCGGGTTCCTACAATCGGCGCATGAGAGCGACACCCTATACGCGAGGCGCCCGCCTGCCCGAACTCCTGCAACAGCGCATCGCGATCCTCGACGGCGCGATGGGAACGATGATCCAGCGCTGCAAGCTCGGCGAGGCCGAGTACCGCGGCACGCGCTTCGCCGATCACCCGAAGGACCTCAAGGGCAACAACGACCTGCTGCAACTGACGCAGCCCGACGTGATCCTCGGCATTCACCGCGAGTACCTGCGTGCGGGCAGCGACATCATCGAGACCAACACCTTCGGCGCCACCTCGATCGCGCAGCAGGACTACGGCCTGACGCATCTGGCGCGCGAGCTGAACGTGGCTGCGGCGCGACTGGCGCGCCAGGCCTGTGACGCTTTCAGCACGCCCGACAGGCCGCGCTTCGTGGCCGGTGCTCTCGGCCCCACGCCGCGCACCGCCAGCATCAGCCCCGACGTGAACGATCCGGCGGCGCGCAACGTGAGCTTCGACGAGCTCAGGCTCGCCTACCGCGAGCAGGCCGAGGGCTTGCTCGAAGGCGGCTGCGAGCTGTTCCTGGTCGAGACCGTCTTCGACACGCTCAATGCGAAAGCCGCCATCTTCGCCCTCGACGAGCTGATGGAGGACAGCGGCGAACGGCTGCCGGTGATCGTCTCGGGCACCGTCACCGACGCTTCCGGGCGCATCCTGTCGGGCCAGACGGTGAGCGCCTTCTGGCACTCGGTGCGCCACGCGCGACCGCTTGCGGTGGGGCTGAACTGCGCGCTCGGCGCCGCGCTGATGCGGCCCTACATCGAGGAGCTGGCCAAGGTGGCCGACGACACGTACATCAGCTGCTACCCCAACGCCGGGCTGCCCAACCCGATGAGCGAAACCGGCTTCGACGAGACGCCTGAGGTCACCGGCGCCCTGATGGAGGAGTTCGCCCGCGCCGGCTTCCTCAACATCGCCGGCGGCTGTTGCGGGACGACACCGGATCACATCGCGCAGATCGCGCAGCGCGTCGGGCGCTTCGAGCCACGCTGCCGCCACGCCCGCGGGCTGTTCACGCAGCTCGAGTTGGCCGGATCAGAGTAGGCGCAGCAGCCGCGGCATGTTGAGCCGCAGACGGACATCTTGCGGCGCAACGCCGGCCGACACGGCGTAGCGCGCAAGCTGCGTGTTGCGCAGCGCCGGCTCGCCCAGTGGCATGCCGGTGCTGCCGAGCACGCTGGCCACCCAGGGCTGGTTGGCACGCCGGCCGCGGCGCAGCACGACAGCCACTTCGCCACTGGCCAGGCGCACGAAGCTGCCGGGCGGGTAGATGCCGGTGGCCTTGACGATGGCCGCGCCGGCTTCGTCCGCCTGCTGGCGTTCGTCCAGATAGGCCGCCCGGGCCGCAGCCATGCCCGAGAGCGCGGCGCGCTGGCGTCGCGGGCTCAGGCGCGCCGCGAAGATGTCGGCGCGGTGGATCAGGCGCGCAATTTGCATCGCGGGAGGCAGC
>Ga0209048_10002645_pt1 | contig 17704 bp, 14 predicted proteins | sample FrelakmetCRP12CR_FD_187146 | JGI IMG/M metagenome (GOLD analysis project Ga0209048, IMG submission 187146) | Freshwater lake sediment microbial communities from the University of Notre Dame, USA, for methane emissions studies - CRP12 CR (SPAdes)... | ecosystem: Environmental > Aquatic >... | reverse complement strand
CCGGGTTCAGCGTCAGGTTGGCCTGGTTCAGCACGATCTTCGCGCCGCGGCGCAATGTGAGGTTGCGCAGCGTGATCATCGACGGCTCCAGCGCTGCAGCACATCGCGCGTGACGAGCAGCACCTGATCGTCGCCCGCGCTCGTCTCCAGCCACGCCACGTCGAGACGGCGAAAGGCGTTCTCGAAATGACGCCGTTCGTGGCCGATCTCGAGCACCAGCACGGCCTCTTCGCTGAGGTGCGCGGGCGCGTCGGCGAGGATGCGGCGTACCAGGTCCATGCCGTCGTCGCCTCCGGCGAGCGCCAGTGCGGGCTCGGCCCGAAACTCGGCGGGCAGCGAGGCCATGCTGGCGGTGTTCACATAGGGCGGATTGCAGACGATCAGGTCGTAGGCGCCGCGAACATTCGCGAACAGATCCGACTGCACCAGCGTGATGCAATGCGCGAGCCGGTGGCGCTCGACATTGATGCGCGCCACCGCCAGCGCATCCTGCGAGATGTCGCACGCGTCGACCGTGATTTCCGGATAGGCCATCGCGGCGATCACGGCCAGGCTGCCATTGCCGGTGCACAGGTCGAGGACGCGCTGCGTGCGGTCGCTGAGCCATGCGTCGAGAGTGCCTTCGCCCTCACCGTCGGCGAGCAACTCGGCGATGAACGAGCGCGGCACGATGGTCCTCTCGTCGACATAGAACGGCACGTTCTGCAACCAGGCCTCGTGGGTCAGGTAGGCGGCCGGCTGGCGGGTTGCGATGCGCTGCCCGACGAGCGCCTCGGCGCGAGCCCGCTCTTCGTCGCCCAGCTCGCGCCTGGCCTGCGATTCGAGCTCGTCCAGCGGCATGGACATCGACCACAGCACCAGCCAGGCCGCTTCGTCGAAGGCATTCGTCGTGCCGTGCCCAAACGAAACGCCCGCCTGTCTGAGGCGGGCGCTCTGCGCGGTGATGAGGTCGATCAAGGTCATGTCAGCCGGCGCTGGGCCGCTCCCGAGCCGGCTGAACGCCCCCTCGGGGGGCAGCGAACGAAGTGAGCTTGGGGGTTGTCATGTCAGCAGCGCTTCCAGTGTCTTGCGGTAGATGTTCTTCAATGGCTCGATACTCGCCACGTCGACGTGTTCGTCGATCTTGTGGATGCTCGCATTGAGTGGGCCGAATTCGACCACCTGTGGGCAGATCCTGGCGATGAAGCGGCCGTCGGACGTGCCGCCGCTCGTCGAGAGCCGGGCATCGATCCCGGTCTCGTTGCGGATGGCGCTGCACAGCGCATCGCTCAGGCTGCCCACGGGAGTCAGGAAGGGCTCGGCACCGAGCGTCCAGGCTATGTCGTAGTCCAGGCCATGCCGGTCGAGCACGCCGTGCACGCGTTGCCGTAACGACTCGGGCGTCGATTCGGTGCCGAAGCGGAAATTGAAGTCGACGACCAGCTCGCCAGGAATCACGTTGCCGGCGCCGGTGCCGGCATGGATATTCGACATCTGCCAGCCGGTCGGTGGCAAGTATGCATTGCCGTCGTCCCAGACCATGGTCGCCAGTTCGGCCAGCGCCGGTGCAGCGAGGTGGATCGGGTTGCTCGCGAGCTGCGGATAGGCGATGTGGCCCTGCACGCCCTTCACCGTGAGCCGGCCCGACAGACTGCCACGGCGGCCGTTCTTCACCGTGTCGCCGAGTCGCTCGACCGAGCCCGGCTCGCCGACGATGCAGTAGTCGAGCCGTTCGCCGCGCGCCTTCAGCGTTTCGCAGACCCGAACCGTGCCGTCGACGGCCGGCCCCTCTTCGTCGCTGGTGAGCAGCAGGGCGATCGAACCGGGTGCCGCAGGGTACGCCTGCACGAACTCCTCGGCGGCGACCACCATGGCAGCGATCGAGGTCTTCATGTCGGCCGCGCCGCGCCCGTACAGCTTGCCGTCGCGATGGCTGGGCACGAAAGGGTCGCTCCGCCATTGCGCGAGCGGGCCGGTCGGCACGACATCGGTGTGGCCGGCGAAGACGAGCAACCTGCCGTCCGCCGTGCCCCTGCGCACGGCCCACAGGTTCGTGACCTGCGCATCGACCGGACCGCACCGCAGCGTCTCGCAGGCAAAACCGAGCGGCCGCAGGCGATCGGCGATCAGCGCCTGGCAACCGCCGTCGTCGGGCGTGATGGAGCGACAGGCGATCAGTTGCTCGGCAAGGCGCAGTGCGGGCGAGGTGTCAGCGCGACGGTGCATCGAGCATGATCTCGGTGAAGGTCGCGTGATCGTCGTGATCTTCGTTCGTCGGCTGCAGCCGCGACTGTGGCGTCAGGTCGTTCTGCAGCCGCCACATCAGGTTGGTCGGCGAGTCGGCGTAGGCAAGGCCCTCTTCGCGCGAGACCACGCTGTCGTTGATCAGGCGCGCGATGTCCTGTTCGAAGGTCTGCGATCCTTCGGCGAGCGACTTCTCCATCGCCTCGCGAATGCCGCCGAAGTCGCCCTGCTCGATCATCTCGGAGACGAGCTTGGTGTTGAACATCACCTCCACCGCCGGGATGCGGCCGCCGGCCGTGGCGCGCAACAGGCGCTGCGAGACGATCGAACGCAGCCCGGCACCCAGGTCGGCGAGCAGGGAGGGGCGCGCCTCGGGGGTGTAGAAGGACATGATGCGGCTCAGCGCGTGATAGCTGTTGTTGGCGTGCAGCGTCGACAGCACGAGGTGGCCCGACAGCGCGTAGCTCAGTGCCGAGGTCATGGTTTCGCGGTCGCGGATCTCGCCGATCTGGATGCAGTCGGGCGCCTGACGCAGCGCATTGCGCAGCGCCACCTGCAGCGACTGCGTGTCGCGCCCGACCTCGCGCTGGTTGACGACGGACTTCTTGTTCGTGAACAGGTACTCGATCGGATCCTCGATGGTCAGGATGTGGCCGGCCATCTGCTGGTTGCGCTCCTCGAGCATGGCGGCCAGCGTCGTGCTCTTGCCCGTGCCGGTGGCGCCGACCAGCAGCACCAGGCCGCGCTTGGCGACGCTGAACGTGCTGAGGATTTCAGGCATGTTCAGGCTTTCCAGCGACGGGATCTGGTGCGGGATGCAGCGAAACACGGCCGCCAGCGTGCCGCGCTGCTTGAAGCCGCTCAGGCGGAAGCTCCCGATGCCCGACAGGCCGATGCCCACGTTGAGCTCGCCGGTTTCCTCGAGCTCCTCGAGTTGCACCGGCGTCAGCAACTCGGCAAGCAGCTGACGGGGCTGGTTCGGGTTGAGCGGCTGATCGCTGAGCTGCAGGATCTGACCGTTGATCTTGATCAGAATCGGCGTGTTCGCCGAGATGTACACGTCCGACGCGCCCTTGTCGGCCATCAGCCGCAGCACGCGTTCCATGTTGCCGCTGCTCATCGTGGTTTCTTCGATCCGCGTCATGTCAGGCTCTCAAGAGTTCATTGATGCTGGTCTTGGCACGCGTCTGCGCGTCGACCCGCTTGACGATCACCGCGCAGTACAGGCTGTACTTGCCGTCTGCGCTCGGCAGGTTGCCGCTCACCACCACCGAACCAGCCGGGATGCGGCCATAACCGACTTCGCCCGTCGCGCGGTCGTAGATCTTCGTGCTCTGGCCGATGTACACACCCATCGAGATGACCGAATTCTCTTCGACGATCACGCCTTCGACGACCTCGGATCGTGCGCCGATGAAGCAGTTGTCTTCGATGATCGTCGGCCCGGCCTGCACTGGCTCGAGCACGCCGCCGATGCCCACGCCACCCGACAGGTGCACGTTCCTGCCGATCTGCGCGCAGGAGCCCACGGTGGCCCAGGTGTCGACCATCGTTCCCTCGTCGACATAGGCGCCGATGTTCACGTAGCTCGGCATCAGCACCACGTTCCGGGCCAGGTACGCGCCGCGCCGCGCGACCGCGGGTGGCACGATGCGCACGCCGGCAGCGCGCACGGCGTCTTCGTCGATGTGCGAGAACTTGGTCTTCACCTTGTCGAAGAAAGTCAGGTCTCCGGCGCGCATGATCTCGTTGTCGCTGAGCCGAAAACTCAGCAGCACGGCCTTCTTGACCCACTGGTTCACCGTCCACTGGCCAACGCCGTGGCGTTCGGCGACGCGGATGCGCCCGGCGTTGAGGTCGGCGATCACGTGCTCGACGGCGTCGCGGACTTCGGGCGCGTTGATGGCGCTGAGCTGTGCGCGGCCCTCCCAGGCGAGGTCGATGATGTGCTGCAATTGAGCTGGCGTTGCTGGGGTCATGGGGCGGTTCACTGAGACTCGACAAAGGCGGCGATGCGCTGCGCCGCTTCCAGACATTCGTCCAGGCCGGCCACCAGCGCCAGGCGGACCCTGCCGGCGCCGGGGTTGCTTCCATGCGCTTCGCGCGCCAGCAGGCTGCCCGGCAGCACGGCCACATTGTATTGGGCCAGCAGTTCCAGCGCGAAGGCAACATCGTCGCCGCCCGGAACGCCGGCCCAAAGGTAGAACCCGGCGTCGGGGAGGGCAAGGTCCAGCACACTCGCCAGCAGCGGCGTGACCTCGCTGAACTTGGCACGGTACAGCTCGCGATTGGCCTGTACGTGCGCCTCGTCGTTCCAGGCGGCGATGCTGGCGCGCTGCACCGGCGGGCTCATCGCGCTGCCGTGGTAGGTGCGGTAGAGCAGGAAGGCCTTGAGCAGACGGGCGTCACCGGCGACGAAGCCGGAGCGCATGCCCGGCACGTTGGAGCGCTTGGACAGGCTGGTGAAGGCCACCAGGTTGGTGAAGCCATCGCGGCCGAGCCGGGCCGCCGCTTCCAGCGAGCCGAGCGGCGCTTCGCTGCCGAAGAAGATCTCCGAATAGCACTCGTCGCTGGCAATGACGAAGCCATGCCGGTCGCTCAGCTCGAACAGCATCTGCCATTCGGCCAAGGGCATGACGGCGCCCGTCGGGTTTCCCGGCGAGCACACATAGAGCAACTGCGTGCGCGACCAGGTGTCGGCTTCGATTTGCGACCAGTCGATCGCGAAGTTGCGTCGCGGGTCGGAGTTGGCGAATGACGTGCTTGCCCCGGCGAGCAGCGCGGCGCCCTCGTAGATCTGATAGAACGGGTTCGGGCAGACCACCGTCGCGCCGGGTCGGGTCGGGTCGATCAGCGTCTGCGCCAGCGCGAACAGCGCCTCGCGCGAGCCATTCACCGGCAGCACCTGCGTCGCGGCGTCCAGGGCAACGCCGTAGCGGCGCAGAACCCACTGCGCGCAGGCGTCACGAAGGGCGGGGTCACCCGCTGTGGCCGGGTAGTTCGACAGCCCGGGCAGCGCGTCGATCAGCGCGCGCCTGATCAGCTCGGGCGTGGCATGGCGCGGCTCGCCGATGCCGAGGCCTATGGGCGTGAACGTGGTGTTCGGCGTGATGCCCCGGATCAGCGCCTTCAGCCGCTCGAAAGGGTAGGCGTGCAGCCTGTCGAGCAGCGGATTCATGCGCTCGATTATCGGGGGCCGTCCTGCTCGCCGCGGCTCAGGCCGCTTGTGCCGCGGTGCTCGCCGCCATCCGATCCTGCTGGCCGTGGCGGCGGTACAGTTCGGCGCGCCGGCGAGGATCGACGTTGACGCGGTCCAGATCGCCTTGCACATGAGGCAGCGCGAGGAGCCGCGGGTCCATCACCCTGAACCACAGCGGCGGGACGTAGGCAAGCGGAAACATGCCGAAGTAGCCGCTCGGCAGTTGTGGCAGCTGCTCGAAGTGGCGCAGCGACTGGTAGCGCCGCGATGGGTAGGCATGGTGGTCGGAGTGGCGCTGCAGGTGGAAGGTCGCCAGGTTCGTCACCAGGTGGTTGGTGTTCCACGAATGGTGCGGCTGCGGCGCTTCGTAGCGGCCGTCGGGCCCGCGGGCGCGCAGCAGCCCGTAGTGCTCGACGTAGTTCGCCGAGGTGAGCTGCCACCAGGCGACGACGTTGTGCACCGCCAGGAAGGGCAGCATCACCCAGCCGAAGGCCGCGACCAGCCCGAGCTGCAGCAGCGCGGTCACGGCATACGACTGCAGCATCGTGTTGTTGGCGAGGTTCCAGGGCGACTTGCCGAGCTGCACCAGGCGCTCCGACTCGAGCCGCCAGGCGCGCCGGATGCCGCCCGGGATCTCGCGCAGCACGAAGCGGTAGATCGTCTCGCCCATGCGCGAGCTGGCGTGATCTTCGGGCGTCGAGACGAAGCGGTGGTGGCCGCGGCCGTGCTCGACCGTGAAGTGGCCGTAGGCGGGCACCGCGAGGACCAGCCGCGCCAGCCATTGCTCGATCGCCGTTCGCTTGTGCCCGAGCTCGTGCCCGGTATTGATGCCGAGCCCCGAGTCGGTGCCGGCAACGTAGGCGAGCAGCAGCACCGCCCACCACGACAGCGCCTGCGAGCCGACCCACCACGCGCAGCCGATCAGCGCCACGAAGTGCAGCGGCACCGTGGCCCAGGTGAGCCAACGGTAGTAGCGGTCCTCCTCGAGCTGCGGCACCACGGCTTCGGGCGGGTTGTTCTCGTCCTCGCCGATCAGGTAGTCGAGCAGCGGCATCAGGCCGTAGCTGATCAGCAGCGGCAAGCCGAGCGCGATCTGCAGGCCGGTCAGCGCGTGCGCTGCCATGCCCGCGAAGGGCAGCAGCGGATAGACGACCGACAGTGCCCACCATGCGCGCTTGCGGTCGCGGTAGTCGACGCGGTTGCCGCTGGCGTCGAGCGCTACGTAGGTCACAGTCATGGAGGTCCTCCTTGATCGTCGCGCCCGCGGCGGCGAGAGTCTGTCGCCGCAGGCGCGCACCGACTCTAGACGATCATCGCGCGAGTGCCAAGCCTGCGGTCCCTACAGCCAGCCGGCGCATCGAGGTGCTCTGCAGCGGCAGGTCAGGCGGCCCTCATGGTGCGTCGTGCCGTAGTTCACCGTGATCTCTTCGCCGGGCACGATTGCTTGCAACGCGTAGAACTCGACCCGGCCCTGCCGGATGCACAGGCGCGCGTTGGGAGCGCAGGAGTGGTTGGTGTAGCGCATGGCATCGGCCGAGCGCGTGAAGTCGATCGCGCGTTCGCGCGAGACCTCGACCATCATCACGCGCTCGTGACGTGTGGCGCGGATCCGCGCCTCGATCACGCTGATCGCCTCGCCGCGGATTTCACCGATCTTGCGCCAGCGCACGATCGGCTCTGCGGCGAACACGCCCTGGCCGTCGATCGCGCTGGCGCGCACCGCGACGTCGTACTTCTGGTAGGGCGGTCTCACGCGCTGTCAGCTCTCACGAGCGATGGGCTGCCGGCCCTTTGCTGCCGTTGCCCGGTGTCCGCTTTCTCGTGGCCTCCGCGCGGCGCGGCAGGCGGCGCCCGCCACGCTGCACCGATGGCGTGACTTGCGGCGAACACCGCGAGCGTCTCAGGCCAAGGGCGTCGGGTGGCTGACGCAGCGAAGTGAAAGAGGAGGGCCGGGCGTAGCCCGGCCCGGGGGACATGAGCGGAGTCGGCCACACGACGGCCTTGGCCCGCTCCAGCAGTCGATAGGAAAGGCTGCAATGGGCTGTGGATTCAACCGGTCAACGCAACCACGGCGCGCAGAGATTTAATCTCACTCGTTCGCCCCGGCCTGCGTCCCGGTCACCGGCAGTTCGATCCGCGCTTGCGGCTTCCAGCCCTTCTTGCGGTGCTCGGCCACCACGCAGGTGTAGATGCCGCCGCGCACGTACCACTTTGCGGCAATGCGGATGAAGCGCGGGTCGGTCGCCCGCACGATGTCGTCGAGGACGGTGTTCGTGACCTTCTCGTGGAACGCGCCTTCGTTGCGGTAGCTCCAGAAGTACAGCTTCAGGCTCTTCAACTCGACGCACAGCCTGTCGGCCACCATGGTGATCGTGAAATGGGCGAAGTCGGGCTGGCCGGTCAATGGGCAAAGGCAGGTGAACTCGGGCAACTGGAACTCGATCACGTAATCGCGCTCGGGTGCGGGGTTGGCGAATACCTGCAGTGCCTTGCTCGGGACGGTGGGCGGTTGGGGCGGCACGGGGCGCTCATCGGGCACCGATGCACGCGCGGATTTCCTGGCCATGGCGGTATCGTGTCAAGGGGGTGGCGACGGGGGCGCGATGGTATCATCACGGCCGCCAGAGAGCCCGCGAATCCACGCGATTTCTCAAACAGATCAAAGACTTGCGCGCGACAGCGCCGCTCCCGCCGCCGCTCTCCAATGCGCCTGAACTCGATCAAACTCTCCGGCTTCAAGTCGTTCGCCGAACCGACCCATTTTCAGTTGCCCGGCCAACTGGTGGGTGTGGTCGGTCCCAACGGCTGCGGCAAGTCCAACATCATGGACGCGGTGCGCTGGGTGCTCGGCGAGAGCAAGGCGAGCGAGTTGCGCGGCGAGTCGATGCAGGACGTGATCTTCAACGGCTCGGGTCTGCGCAAACCGGCCGGCCGGGCCAGCGTCGAACTCGTCTTCAGCAACGAAGACGCGCGCGCCGGCGGGCAGTGGAACCAGTTCGCCGAGATCGCCGTCAAGCGCGTGCTGACCCGCGACGGCACGAGCAGCTACTACATCAACAACCAGCCGGTGCGCCGCCGCGACGTGCAGGACGTGTTCCTCGGCACCGGCCTCGGGCCGCGCGCCTACGCCATCATCGGCCAGGGCACGATCAGCCGCATCATCGAGAGCAAGCCCGAGGAACTGCGGATGTTCCTCGAAGAGGCGGCTGGCGTCTCGAAGTACAAGGAGCGCCGCCGCGAGACCGAGAGCCGGCTGAAGGACACGCGCGAGAACATGACCCGCGTTGACGACATCCTGCGCGAGCTCAACGTCAACCTCGACAAGCTCGAGGCCCAGGCCGAAGTCGCCACGCAGTACCGCGGCCTGCAGGAGGCAGGCAGCCTGAAGTTGCACCAGCTGTGGTTCCTGAAGCACCGCGACGCGGCGGGCGAGGAGGAGCGCGTCAAGCTCGACGTGCTGGCCGCGACCAACGCGCTCGAGGCGAGGATGGCCGAACTGCGCCGCGTCGAGGCCGAGTTGGAAACGCACCGTCAGGCGCACTATGCGGCGGGCGACGGGCTGCACGCGGCGCAGGGGTTTCTCGCCGAGGCTTCGCTCGAAGTGAGCCGGCTCGAGGAGCGGATCCGCTACGTCGTCGAGGGCCGCCAGCGACTCGAGCAACGCCTGCTCGAACTGCAGGCTCAGAACGCACGCTGGAGCGGCCAGTCGGCCGAGGCGAAGCAGGAGCTCGAGCAGGTGATCGGCCGCATGGCGCAGGCCGACGCGCAGGGTGAACTGCTCGCCGCGCAGAGCGGGGCGCAAGCCGATAAGCTGCCTGGCATCGAAGACGTGTTGCGTGCCGCGCAAGATCGCAGCAGCGAACAGCGCGCACAGGTCGCGCAGGTTCAACAGCGGATCCAGGTGCTGGCAGCGGAGTCGCGCCACGTCGACGAGCAGGCACGTCAACTCACGCTGCGGCGCGAGCGGATCGCCGCGGAGGACAAGGGGCTTGTCGCGCCCGACGCGGCGCGCCTGGACGAGCTGCGGCGCCAAGGAGGCGACGTCGCGCAGGCGCACGCGGCGGCAGACGCGCAGCTGGCGGCACTGAGCGTCGAACTGCCAGCGCTAGACGACGAGCGGCGCGCCAGGCAGGAGGCGTTGAACCAGGAGGCGGCCAAAGAGGCGAGCCTCGGCGCTCGCCTCGACGCCCTGCGCGCGCTGCAGGACAAGGTGCAGACCGAAGGCAAGCTCAAGCCGTGGTTGACGCGCCACGGACTCGACGGTCTGCAAGGCTTGTGGACCCGTGTGCACATCGAGCCCGGTTGGGAAACGGCGCTCGAAGCCGCGCTGCGCGAACGCCTGAACGCGCTCGCCGTGGGCCGCATCGAGACGGTGGCCGCCTTTGCCGACGACGCGCCGCCGGCGCGCCTGGCGTTCTACACGACGCCGACGGCGGCCACCGCCAACACGCACCGCACACTGCCGCGCCTTTCCGATCTGCTGCGTCTCACCGACAGCGGCCTGCAGGCGCTGCTCAACGACTGGCTCGAAGGCGTGTACACCGCGCCGACCCTGGCCGACGCGTTGGCCTCGCGCGACAGGCTGAGTCACGGCGAAGTGGTCATGACGGCGGCCGGACACGCGGTGAGCGCCTTCGCGGTCAGCTTCTACGCGCCCGATTCCGAACAGGCCGGCATGCTCGCGCGGGCGCAGGAGATCGAGAACCTGGCGCTGCAGCTCCAGGCCCAGAAGCTGATCGCCGACGAATCGCGCAGCGCGCTGGTGAGGAGCGAGACAGCCGCCACCGATGCCACACATCGACTCGAACACGCGCGTCGTGCGGCGGCCGAGTTGCAGACGCGCTCGCACAGGATTCAGGTCGAACTGCTGCGCCTGAGCGAGCAGGCGCAGGCGGCGCAGGAACGGCGCGAACGGTTGACGAATGAGCTTGCCGAGATCGACGAACAGCTCCAGACGCTCGCCGCGCGCCGCGCCACGGGCGAGGCGCACTTCGAGGAACTCGACATGCAGCTCGGCACGTTGCAGGAGCGCGATGCCGATCTGGCCGAGGCCGTGTTCGAGGCCGAGCGCGCGCTGGCCGCGGCGCGCGAACAGCTTCGCTCGCTGGAGCGCCAGGCCCAGGAAGCACAGTTCGCGTCGCGCACGCTCGCGGCGCGGCGCGCCGAACTGGAACGCAGCATCGAGACGGCGCGCCAGCAGCTCGAGGCCAACGAACAGTCGGCGGCGCAGTTGCACGCCGAACTTGCCGCGCTGGCCGATACTTCGGAGCAGGCCGGGCTCGAGAACGCACTGGCGCTGCGGCTCGAGCGTGAGAAGGCGCTCACGGCGCAGCGCATCGCCTACGACGAGCTGAGCGCGCAGCTGAAGCGCGCCGACGAGCAGCGCATGGGCTTCGAGCGCAGCCTGCAGCCGCTGCGCGACGGCATCGTCAAGCTGCAGCTCGAAGAGCAGGCCGCGGCACTCGGTGGCGCGCAGTATCGTGAGCAATTGGCACAGGCACAGGTCGACCTCGACGCGCTGGCGCAGACCGTGGCCGACGGCGCGGTCAAGCTCCAGGGGCTGCAGGGCGAGATCGACCGCATCAACCGCGAGATCGCCGCGCTCGGCGCGGTGAACCTGGCCGCGCTCGACGAGCTGACGAGCTCGCGCGAACGCAAGGCCTTCCTCGACGCGCAAATGGCCGACCTGCTCGATGCGATCGGCACCCTCGAAAGCGCGATCCGCAAGATCGACCTCGAGACGCGCGAACTGCTGGCGAGCACCTTCGATGCCGTCAACGGCCATTTCGGGCGCATGTTCCCGACCCTCTTCGGCGGCGGCACGGCGCGGCTGGTGATGACGGGCGACGAAATCCTGGACGCCGGTGTGCAGGTGATGGCGCAGCCGCCGGGCAAGAAGAACAGCTCGATCCATCTGCTCTCGGGCGGCGAGAAGGCGTTGACCGCCATTGCCCTCGTCTTCGCGATCTTCCAGCTGAACCCGGCGCCGTTCTGCCTGCTCGACGAAGTCGACGCGCCGCTGGACGATGCCAACACCGATCGCTACGCGGCGCTGGTCAAGGAGATGGCGTTGAGCACGCAGTTCCTGTTCATCAGCCACAACAAGATCGCGATGGAAATGGCCGAGCAGCTGATCGGCGTGACGATGCAGGAGCAGGGCGTCTCGCGCATCGTCGCGGTCGACATGAAGACCGCGGTCGATCTGGCGGAGGCGGCCTGATGCGCGTCGTGAGATCCACCCGGGAAGCTTCATGAGTGACTTGACGGTCGGACTGGCGATCGTCGGTGGCGTCGCGCTGGCCGCCGTCGTGGCGCACGGAGCGTGGCAGGCGCGCCGGGCCGGACCGCGCCGTGCCTCGCCCGCGGCCGAGGCGGCGCCCGTCGCACAGATCGAGCCGATGCTGAACGCGAGCGCCGAGCCGGCCGCGGATGACGACGTCGTACTGCTGCGTACCGGGTCCCGCCGGACCAGCCCGCGCCTGGACGCACTGATCGACGCCATCGCGACGCTCAAGCCCGAGCTGACGCTGGCCGCCGAACTCGTCCTCGCGCACCTGCCGCACACCCGCCGCGCCGGCAGCAAGCCGTTCCTGATCGAGGGGCTGAACGCCGAGACGGGCGAGTGGGAAGCCATTGCCCTCGGCGCGCACTATGGTGAACTGCAGGCCGGCGTGCAGATGGCCAACCGCACGGGCGCATTGAACGAGATCGAGTACTCCGAGTTCGTGCAGAAGGTGCAGGCCTTCGCCGACGCCATAGGTGCGATGGCCGAAGTGCCCGACATGCTCGACGTGGTGGCACGGGCGCGTGAGCTCGACGCCTTCGCAGGCGAGCACGACGCCCAGCTTGCGTTGCACCTGCATGCGCGCTCGGTAGCCTGGTCGGTCGGCTACATCCAGCAGCACGCGGCGCGTCACGGCTTCGTCGCCGGCGTGGTACCGGGTCGCATGGTGCTGCCCGCGGCCGACGAGGGCGGGCCACCGGTGCTGGTGCTCGGCTTCGACGCGCAGGCCGCCCTTGCGGACGACCCGAACCTGGCGGCCGTGCGCGATGTGACGCTGAGCTTCGACGTGGCCCAGACCGACCCGGCACAGCAGCCCTTCGCGGCGTGGCAGGCGAGTGCGCAGGCGCTGGCCTCGAGCATGGATGCGCAGGTCGTCGACGATCAGGGCCGAACGCTCAGCGAAGGCGAGTTCGCGAGCATCGCCACCGAGCTCGAGCGTCTGTACGCGACGCTTGCGACGCACGATCTGGCGGCCGGAACGGCTGCCGCCCGACGCCTGTTCAGCTAGCGCAGTCGGCTCGCACCAGCTGAGGCGCACCACGCCGTGTTCCTGGTCTGGCTCACCGGCATTGCGGCACTCGTCTTGTTCGCCGGGCTCGCCTGGTATCTCGCGCCCCTGGACCCAGGCGTCATCGCCTTGCAGTTCGCCTTCACTCCGAAGGCTTTCGCGTCGATAGTCCATGCCTGGCCGCCCGAGCACTTGCTGCGCTATCGCATGCATCTGCCCGTCGATGTCATCCTACTGGTGTGCTACGGGAGCTTCGGCTACCTGCTTGCGTCGCGCTCGGCGCTCTTCGCCCGGCGCTCGCCCGCGGCCCGCGCCGCAGCCGCGTGGGCACTGCCCCTCGCCGCGGCATTCGACGCGGCAGAGGATGCGCTGCACTGGTGGCTGACCGAAGTGCCGCGCTTCGGCGCCACGCTGCCCTATGCGCTCTCCGCCGCCTGGTCGAGCCTGAAATGGGCGCTCCTGCTCGCCTATGGCATCGCTGTCGTTTACGCGCTCGCGCGAACCGAACAAATGGAAGCCCCTCCGTGAAGCGAGTCCCGACGAGCGCGTCGCGCAATCGCTGGCGAAGGACGGTCCGACGCGAGCCGTGCGCAGCAGCCATCTGTCTACACTGGCCGCCATGACGCACCCCCCGGCTGCGGGCATGAGCTCCGACGAGCAGAGCGTTGCGGTTCGCGCGGCCGAACTGCGGGCACTGCTGAACCATCATGCGCACCGCTACTACGTACTCGACGACCCGGAGATCACCGATGCCGAATACGACCGGCTCTTCGCCGAGCTGCAGGCATTCGAGTCGGAGCACCCCGAACTGCTGAGCGCCGACTCGCCGACACAGCGCGTGATCGGCAAGGTCCTCGAGGGCTTCGCGCCCGTGCGCCACGCCGTGCCCATGCTGTCGATCCGCACCGAGACCGACACCACGGCCGGTGGCGCGGCGGCGTTCGACGCCCGCGTGCGACGCGAGCTCGAACTCGGCGACGAGCAAGCGCCCGTCGAGTACGCGGTGGAGCTGAAGTTCGACGGCCTCGCGATCAACCTGCGCTACGAGCGCGGGGTGCTGGTGCAGGCAGCGACGCGCGGCGACGGCGAGACGGGCGAGGACGTGACGCAGAACATCCGCACGATCCAGCAGATTGCGCTGCGCCTCGTCGGCAGCGAAGCCGCGGTGCTCGAGGTGCGCGGCGAGGTGTACCTGCGACGTGACGACTTCAATGCGCTCAACGAGCGACAGCGCGCCCGGGGCGAGAAGACCTTCGTCAACCCGCGCAATGCTGCCGCAGGTGCGGTGCGTCAGCTCGACCCGGCAGTTGCCGCACAGCGACCGCTGAGTTTCTTCGCCTACGGCGTGGGCGAAGTGCGAGGCTGGTCCCTGCCCGACACGCACAGCGCGCTGCTAGACGCGCTGCAGGCGCTGGGCGTGCCCATCTGCGCCGACCGCGCGGTCGTGCTCGGGCCGCAGGGCTTGATCGAATTCCATCGCGCGATGGGCGAGAAGCGCGACGCGCTGCCGTTCGACATCGATGGCGTCGTCTACAAGGTGAATTCGCTGGCGTTGCAGCAGCGCCTGGGCTTCGTGTCGCGCGAACCGCGCTGGGCGGTGGCGCACAAGTATCCGGCGCAGGAACAGATGACGCTGCTGCTCGGGATCGACGTCCAGGTCGGCCGTACCGGCAAGCTCACGCCCGTGGCCAGGCTGCAGCCGGTGTTCGTCGGCGGCACGACGGTCAGCAATGCGACGCTGCACAACGAAGACGAGATCCGGCGCAAGGACGTTCGCATCGGCGACACCGTGATCGTGCGCCGCGCAGGCGACGTGATCCCGGAGGTCGTCGGGGTCGTGCTAGAGCGCCGAGCGCCCGGCGTCGGAGCGCCATTCGAACTCTACCGGCAGCTGGAGGGCAAGTGCCCGGTGTGCGGCAGCGCGATCACGCGAGAGGAGGGCGAGGTCGACTGGCGCTGCTCGGGCGGCCTGTTCTGCCCGGCGCAGCGCAAGCAGGCGATGCTGCATTTCGCCGGCCGCCGGGCGATGGACATCGAAGGCCTCGGTGACAAGCTGGTCGATCAGTTCGTCGATGGCGGGATGGTCGGCACGCTGCCCGAGCTCTACGCGCTCGACGTGTCCAGACTCGCAGCTCTCGAGCGGATGGCCGACAAGAGCGCGCAGAACCTGCTCGCGGCATTGCACAAGAGCAAGCGCACGACGCTTGCGCGCTTCCTCTACGCGCTCGGAATCCGCCACGTCGGCGAGGCGACGGCGAAGGATCTGGCCCGGCATTTCGGTTCGCTGGAGCGCATCGTCGATGCCGGCGTCGAGCAGTTGCTGGAGGTCAGCGACGTCGGCCCGGTGGTCGCGCAAAGCATCCGGACCTTCTTTGACCAGCCGCACAATCGCGAGGTCGTGCAGCAGTTGCGCGCCTGTGGCGTGACGTGGGAGGACGACGCCGTGGCCGAAAGCCGCCCGAAGCCGCTCGCCGGCAAGACGCTGGTGCTCACCGGCACGCTGCCGTCGCTGACGCGGGACGAGGCCAAGGCGATGATCGAAGCGGCCGGCGGCAAGGTGACGGGCTCCGTGTCGAAGAAGACCGACTTCGTCGTTGCGGGCGCCGAGGCCGGCAGCAAGCTCGACAAGGCACGCGAGCTCGGCGTGATGCTGCTCGACGAGCCGGGGCTCAGGGCGCTGCTCGGCGAAGCGGCGTGACGATGGGAATGAGCAGGGGACGCTGACGATGACCGTTCGAGACATCCTGAAGATGGGTGACGCCCGTCTGCTGCGCGTGGCCCCACCGGTGCAGCGCTTCGACACGCCTGAACTGCACGCACTGATCGCCGACCTGTTCGACACGATGGAAGCGGCGCAGGGCGCCGGCCTGGCCGCGCCGCAGATCGGCGTCGACCTGCAGGTCGTGATCTTCGGCTTCTCGCGGAACGAGCGCTATCCCGAGGCGCCCGCGGTGCCCCGCACGGTGCTGATCAACCCGACCGTCACACCGGTGTCGGACGAGGAAGAGTCGGGTTGGGAAGGTTGCCTGTCGGTGCCCGGATTGCGCGGCGTCGTGCCCCGCTGGGCGCGCATCCGCTACAGCGGCTTCGACCCGCTCGGCCAGCCGATCGAGCGCGAGGCCCAAGGTTTTCATGCGCGGGTCGTGCAGCACGAATGCGACCACCTCGTCGGCCGCCTGTACCCGACTCGCATGCGCGACTTCACGCAGTTCGGCTATACGAGTGTGATGTTTCCCGAACTGGCCGAGGCCGGCGACGACTGAACGCAAGCCTGCGTTCGATCGCAAGCACCTGTATCCGCGGTCAGCCCACGTCGCTGCTGGCGCGTTGAAGGTGCACCCGGCGCGCAGGGTGGCCTGTGACGCCGGGAGTGGCGTTCCGCGACCGGCGACCGTCGACACCGATTCGCAAGGAGCCTGACTTGGCAAGCATCTCGAGCCTGTTGTTGCGCCTGCTGGCAGTGTTGCTGGCGACGACGCTGTCGCAAGCCGCCCTCGCCGATCCACCGGGGCGCGTCGGGCGGCTGGCCGACCTGCAGGGCCAGGTCTGGCTCTACGACAGCGAAGCGGCCGAGTGGGTGGCCGCGGCGCGCAATCGGCCGCTGACCACCGGCGATCGCTTGTCGACGGACGGCGGCGCACGCGCCGAGTTGCGCATCGGGTCGACGACGCTTCGCCTGGCCGGCGGCACCGAGGTCGAACTGCTTCAGCTCGACGACGGCAGGGTCCGCGTGCAGCTTCACAACGGTCTGATGGCCCTTCGCTTGCGCACCCACGAAGCGGCGCGCGAGGTCGAACTCGTCACCGCCGAGGGCCGCTTCAAACCCGATCGTGCCGGACGCTACCGCCTCGACCGCGTCGACGCCACGAGCAGCATGACGGTCTGGAGCGGCCAACTGCTGTTCGAGGCACCCGACAACGCCGTCGCGCTCACGGCCGGCCAGCGCGCCGATATCTGGAACGACGGCCGCACGCAGTACACGCTGATCCAGCCCCAGCGCGATGCGTTCGCCGACGAGGTGGCGGCCAGCGAAGGGGCGGACGAGCGCAGCGTGTCGGCGCAGTACGTCTCGCCCGAGATGACCGGCGTCGAAGACCTCGACCGCTACGGCCGTTGGGAGAGCGATCCCGAGTACGGCGCGCTGTGGGTGCCGCAGGCAGTGGAGCCAGGCTGGGCGCCGTACCGCTTCGGCCACTGGGCCTGGATCCGACCCTGGGGCTGGACCTGGGTCGACGATGCGCCGTGGGGCTTCGCGCCGTTCCACTACGGGCGCTGGGTCTACCAGCGCAACGTCTGGTGCTGGGCGCCCGGGCGCTGGGTCGCGCGGCCGGTCTACGCACCGGCGCTGGTGGCTTGGGTCGGGGCGCCGGGCGTCTCGGTCGCGATCGGCCTCGGGCCGGCCGTGGGATGGTTCCCGCTCGCTCCGCGCGAGGTCTTCGTGCCGGGATACCGCACGAGCCCCAGCTACGTTCGCAACGTCAACGTCACGCAAGTGACGAACATCCGCAATGTCACGAACATCATCGACAACCCGAACATGGTGGTGCAGCAGACGAACTACAGGAATCGCAGCCTGCCCGGCGCGATGACGATCGTGCCCGCCAGTGTCGTCAGCGGCAGGCAACCGGTGGCGCCGGCGCGGGTGCAACTGACCGACCCGCGACCCGGCGCAGGCCACGAGCGCGGCGTTGCCGCGGCAGCGCTGCCGACGACGATGGCGGCGCCCCAAATCCAGGCTCCCACGCCGCCGCGCAACGCCGGTGCAGCACTGGCGCGGCCGGGCGCGCCGCCGGCTGGTGGCGGCTATCCAGCGGCCGGGCTGGCCCCGCGACCCGGCGCGCCTTTTGCGCGGCGCGCGCGGGGGCCCGTGCGGCGCCCCCTCATGGCGGCCGCCGTGCTGCGCGACTATCTGGTAGTCGCCGCCGGATTGCTGCTGATCAAGCTCGTTCAACTGGCGATGGCGTCCGGCTGAGCCGCGCTGCGCGGGCTC
>Ga0209048_10002644_pt1 | contig 17706 bp, 15 predicted proteins | sample FrelakmetCRP12CR_FD_187146 | JGI IMG/M metagenome (GOLD analysis project Ga0209048, IMG submission 187146) | Freshwater lake sediment microbial communities from the University of Notre Dame, USA, for methane emissions studies - CRP12 CR (SPAdes)... | ecosystem: Environmental > Aquatic >... | reverse complement strand
GATTCTCCTGACCTCAACTTCTCGAACCGCCCGGTGCGGACCCGCATGCCCGGTGGTGTGGGAGGGGCCCGATCAGCGATGATCGGCCCCTATCCCGATTCGGGCCTTACAGCAGGCTAAGCCAGCCGACCCCGCTCGCGGCGTTGGCGACGACGATTTCGCTTGGCCGCGCGCCGCAGGCCAGCGCCAACGCGCCTGCGGCCAGCGCGGGGTGGTTGTTATGTTCACTGAGATGGGCGGCCACCACGTAGCGCAAGCCTGCATGCTGGCACTGGACAAGGATCTGCGCCGCAGTATCGTTGGCGAGGTGACCGTGAGGCCCGTCTATGCGGGCCTTCAGCGATGCCGGGTAGCGCGACTTCGCGAGCATCTCGCGATCGTGGTTGCATTCGAGCACCAGCGCGTCGCAGTGTTGCAGTTCCGCGAGCAGGTGGGCGGTGCTCGATCCCGCGTCGGTCAACACGCCCAGACGCCGATGGCCGTCGGTGCAACTCAGTTGAAGCGGCTCCAGCGCGTCGTGCGGCACAGTGAACGGGCACAATTGCAGACTGCCTACGCCAATCGGCTGGCCGTCGCGTGCGCAGCGCAGCAGGCCAGGCGGTAACGCCGGTTCACCGAGTGCGCGCCAGGTGCCGCGGCTCGCCCACAAAGGTATACCGTGACGCCGTGGCAGCGTCAGCGCACTGCCGACGTGGTCGGCGTGCTCGTGCGTCACGAACACGGCGTCGAGATCGTCTACCGCCAGGCCGACGCGCGCGAGCCGCACCTGGAGTTCACGCTGCGAGAAGCCGCAATCAACGAGCACGCGGCTAGTTGTCGTGCCACAGCGTGACTCGATGACCAGCGCGTTGCCGCTGCTCCCGCTGCCAAGGCTGCAGAAACGCATCGCGCGGCAAGCCTTGCGCTCGGCGAGCTACTTCAGTTCGGCGAACAGCAGCTTGATGATGCGCTGACCGGCCTCGCCGATCTCGAGGGCGCCCTTGTTGTCGAGCACGGTAACAACGCTCGCACTGCCTTCGCCCTTGACGCTGACACGGTATCGCACCGGGCCGGTCGGGTCGCTCTTGCTGGTGAAGAGCTTGGTGATGAAGTTCGGCTCTTCCTTGCCCGCCTGCGCCGGATCGATGTAGCGCACGAAGTACAGGCCCTGGGCGCGGTCGCGGTCCTCCACCGTGAAACCGCTGCGGTCGAGCGCGAGGCCGACGCGCCGCCAGGCACGATCGAAGGTGTCGTCGACCTCCAGCGTGGGCGCTGGCCGGTCGGCGAGCAGGCGCGCGCGGGGTGCCGGCTCAGGCGCGCTCGCGGCCGCCGCCGCCACGGCGGGCGTCGCCGCACGCGGCGGCTTCGCGGCCAGCTTCTGCAGCAGACGGCCCAGCATTTCGGCCTCGACCTGCGGATCAGCCGGTCGCGGTTGCCACGTCGTCTGGCTCTTGTCTGAGCCGATGTAGATCTCGACCATCCCGCGCATCGTGATGAAGACGTCGCTGCCGGTTTCGGTTCGCTCGACACGGGTGCGGAACTTGTCGCGCTCGCCGGTCGAGTAGGCTGAGTCGAGGACCTTTCCGATCACGGCCCGGAGCGCGTCCTGCGGAATCTTGGCGCGGTTCTCGGCCCAGTCGGTCTCCATCACGCCGGCCTCGGGCCTATCGACGACCAGTGCCATCCCCATCTCCTGCCAGAAAGCGCGCAGTTGCGGCCACACTTGATCGGGCGTCAGCGGCGAGCTCAGCCAGCGTTCGTTGCCTAGGCGTTCGATCTTGGTCTGACCCGCCGTGGTAGCCGCCGTGTTGACAGCCACGACCGGAGTAGCCGTTACCGCCGATGCAGCTGCCGGTGACGCCGCCACGGCGCCAGTCTGAAATGTGCTCGCACTGACGCTGGCGCCCTGCGGCGCATAGCGCGGGTCGCGCGACAACTGGGTTAGATCGGGTGGGATGTCCAGCGGCGCCGTCTTGTTGCCAGAGGTGCGGTAGTCGACGGTTTCGTTGCCTGTGACCTGGTCGAGCGAGCCGCAGCCCGCCAAGGCGAAGGCGAGCGCGAGGCACAGCGGTCGAACAGGAGAGGGAAAGCTCACGTTGGAATCTCCATGGAGTCAGGCGACAGGCGCGCTGTCATCGACGGCGCGGCGGCCGGGCGCAGGTCACTGGCGCGGGATCAGGCCGGCTTCGATCAGCGCCTGCTCGACCGCTGTCTGCCCGCCAGCACTCAGCGGCGTGATCGGCAAGCGCACGCTGCTGCCGCAGCGCCCGAGCCGCGACAGCGCCCACTTGGTCGGGGCGGGGCTGGGCTCGACGAACAAGGCCCCGTGCAACTCGAGCAGGCGCAGGTGGATCCGGGTCGCCTCCCGCACACGGCCTTCGACAGCCGCCATGCACAACTCGTGCATCGCCCGCGGCGCGACATTGGCGGTGACGCTGACGTTGCCCTGGCCACCGAGCAGCATCAGCGCGATGGCCGTGCCGTCGTCGCCGGAATAGACCGAGAACCCCGTCGGCGCGTGCTTGACGAGTTGCGCCGCGCGAGCGATATCGCCGCTCGCTTCCTTGATGCCGACAATGCCCGGAACCTGTGCCAGCCGCAGCACCGTCGCCGGCTGCATGTCGGCCACCGTGCGACCGGGCACGTTGTAGAGCACCATCGGGATATCGCACGCCTCCGCGATGGCACGGAAGTGGCGGTAGATGCCTTCCTGCGACGGCTTGTTGTAGTACGGCACGACCGAGAGCGTGCAGGTGGCGCCGACCTTGGCCGCGTAGCACGAATGCTCGATCGCCTCGAGCGTCGAATTGGCACCGGTTCCGGCCATGATCGGAACGCGGCCGCGCGCATGTTCGACCGCCACGCGGATGATCTCCCAGTGCTCGGCCACCGACACCGTGGGCGACTCGCCGGTCGTGCCGACCACGCCGATGCAATCGGTGCCCTCGGCGACGTGCCAGTCGATCAGGCGGCGCAGCGCATCGTAGTCGACGCTGCCGTCTTCATGCATCGGCGTAACGAGCGCGACAATGCTGCCAACAATCGGATTCATGCAGGTTCCTCGCAATCGGCGGATTCTAGCCGTGCGGGCCGGGGTCGGTCCGGCGCCTACAAGTCTGCCGCAATCGCCTCGCTGCGCACTAAAGCGGATAGCGCGGCGGCGTGCTCGCCTGCGGGCTTTCGCGTACCGCGACCACGCGCTGAACGAAACGCGGCGCGGGATCGGCGACGAAGCCGTCCTCGAACGCGATCACCCGCAGCCCTGCCACAGCACGCAGCAGTTCGCCCGGCTTGAGCAGGAAGTCGGGGTTCGACGGCCTGCCGACCGTCGCATTGCCGTGGCTGAAGGTTTCGTAGATCAGCGTTCCGCCGTCGGCGACGCTCGCCACCAGCGTGGGCAGCAGTGCGCGCCAGAGGTAGTTCGTCGCCACCACGGCATCGAAGACGCGGCCGGCGAGCGGCCATGGCGCATTCTCGATATCGGCCACGATCAGCTCGATCGCCGTGCCGGGGAGGCCACGCAGTGGCGCCAATGCCTGACCGTCGCGGTCGAGCGCGGTGACCCGCGCGCCCCGTGCAGTGAACCAGCGCACGTGCCGGCCCGAGCCGCAGGCCACGTCGAGAACGCGTGCACCGGCGGGGACCAGTACCGACCAGCGTTGCACCCAGGCCGATGGCTCCAGGGCCTCGTGCCGCGCCGTCATCGGGGGCGAACCTCCTGCTTGAGCGCGGCAAGCGCGAGCCGATCGACGATGCTCGGCGCGATCAGCTTGAGCCAGCGGCCGAACCGCCCCTTGGCCGTCATCACGACGTCGCGCCGGCGCGCCTCGGCGCCGTCGACAATCAGCCGCGCGCATTCCTCGACGCTCATCGCGCCGCGCTCGTCGAGCCCGCTGCTGCCCGCCGTCTGGCCGCGGGCGTTCAGCCCGTGGTGGCGGATCTGAGTCGCCACCACGCCCGGGTAGGCGATCGTCACGCTGACGCCGGCAACCGCCAGCTCGACGCGCAGCGCCTCGAAGAAGCCGGTCTGCGCAAACTTGGTGGCGCAATATGCGCTGCGTCCCGGCACGCCCACGAGGCCGGCCAGGCTGCTGACGGCGACGATGCGGCCACGCGACGCCTTCAGGTGCTCCAGCGCGGCATGCGTGCACCAGACGCTGCCCCACAGATTGGTGCGCATCAGGGCTTCGTACCAGGCCAGGTCGGGGACCTCCCCGAACAACGCCTGCGCCGACACGCCGGCGTTGTTGACCAGCGTGTCGATGCGGCCGAAGGCGCGCATTGCGGCTGCGACCAACTCGATACAGTCCGTCTGCACGCTGACATCGCAGCGTTGCACCAGCACCTTTGCGCCGCCGGACCGGCAGTTCGCGGCCACCGCCTCGAGCTTGTCGACGCTCCGGGCAGCCAGGACCAGCGCCGCGCCGTCGCGCCGCCGCCGCGCCCACTGCCGAGCCATCTCGGCGCCGATGCCGTCCGAGGCACCGGTGATGACGATCACGTTCATGCTGGACACGGCGGGTCGTTTCAGAAGCAGTTCCAGAGCTGATTCGCAAGCGTCACGGCCAGGTCCGGCTGAAGGTAGAGCGTGAACACGACCAGCAGCAGCGTGATCGCGCCCGACCACAGGGCGATGCGGCGCAACCTTGAGTGCTCGCGCCTCATGACTAGGCCGGCGCCGGGCGGACGATAGCGCGCTCGCGCACCGGCAGGTTCACGATCGCGGCGAGGACGCCGAGCGCGACGGCGATCCACCAGACCACGTCATAGCTGCCGGTGGCGTCGTAGAGCTTGCCACCGAGCCACGCGCCGAGGAAGCTGCCTACCTGGTGCGACAGGAAGACGAAGCCGCCGAGCATCGACAGGTACTGCACGCCGAAGATCTGCGCTACCACGGCATTTGTCGGTGGCACGGTAGAAAGCCAGAGCAGGCCCATGACCGAGGCGAAGACATAGACGTTGAGCGGCGTCAGCGGCAGCGTCAGGAAGACGATGATCGCGACCGAGCGCAGCGCGTAGATCGAAGACAGGATGTACTTCTTCTGAAAACGCTGACCGAGCGATCCCGCGGCGTAGGTGCCGAAGACGTTGAACAGGCCGATTAGCGCGAGCGCCATCGTTGCGACGTTCAGCGTCAGGCCATGGTCCTTTAGGTAGCTCGGTAGGTGAACGCCGATGAACACGACCTGGAAGCCGCAGACGAAGAAGCCTGCCATCAGCAGGCGAAAACTCGGGTAGGCGAAGGCTTCGCGCAGCGCTGCCCCAATGCTCTGCTGTGGCCGCGCCTGCCCGCTCGCCAGACCCGGCTCGCGCAGGCCGAACGCGAGCGGCGCAATCAGCAGAGCCGCGGCGCCGAGCGCGAGCAGCGCGCCTTGCCATCCGAGGCCTGCGATCAGCGCGTTCTCGACCGGGACCATCAGGAACTGGCCGAGTGAACCCGCCGCCGCCGCGACGCCCATCGCCCAGGACCGCTTCTCGGCCGCGACGTTGCGCCCGATCACGCCGTAGATCACCGCGTACGTCGTCCCTGCCTGGGCGACACCGATGAGCACGCCCGCACTGGCAAGAAACGCCCAGGGTGTGCTCGCCATTGCCATCAGCGCGAGCCCGGCCGCGTACGCCGCGCCGCAGGCGACGAGCACGCGAAACGCGCCGTAGCGGTCGGCGACCATGCCGGCGAACAGGCCAGCCACGCCCCAGGTGAGGTTCTGAACCGCCATCGCCAGCGCGAACGCCTCGCGCGACCAGCCACGGTCCATCGTGATCGGCTGCAGCCACAGCCCGAAGCCGTGGCGAACGCCCATCGAGAGCGTGACTATTGCGGCGCCGCAGAGCAGCACCTGCGTCATCGAGAGTCGGTCGGGCGACGCGGCGGTGGTCATCCGCGAACTCTAGCGGATGGGGCGGCGTCGCGCGGGTCCGGGGTCAACGGTGGGGGCGTCGGCAAGGTCACAACGCACCGTCCGGCCCGGCGCCCCTGCGTTGCGCGAAGCAGCGTTCGAACCGCTCCGCCTCCGGCGCCAACAGACGCTCGCCTTCCGACGCAATGCGCTTGTAGCTCCAGCCGGGGTTCTCCGCCTTGAGCTTGATCGCCACGTCGGACAGGAAAGCCCCGCGCAGGCCTTCTCGCCAGACGACCTGAGCCGGCAATGGCACCGCACGCGCGTGAAAGAAGTCGTACTCGGTGAATTGCGTCGTGTCCGGACCCACCGCTTCGAGGATCACCAATCCGTCGCTGGCAATCAGCTGGTCGCCGCGGCCGAGCTTGTAGCGATATACGCTGCGCCCCGGCGTCGTCTTGTCAACGACGTAGGCAAGCTCGTAGGTGACGTTGGGGAGGAAGAACACGGGTATGCGCTGCTCCCACGACGTTAGGTACCGATTGCCGCGCCGTGACCCGGATATGACGTGAACATCGACCGTATCCGGGAACAGGTCCTTGTAGTGCGCCACGTCGTCCAGCACCGCCTCGACGGACGAAATCGGCGCGCGGATCGTCGCGCGCTGAAGCATGCCGACGTACTTCTCCTGCTCGGCTGTCGCAATGCAGGTGAGATCGACCGGTCCGGCGCCCGGCGTGTCCAAGCGCCCGGCGGGCCAGCGCCGCAAGACTTGCACCAACTTCCCCGAGTACGCGCTGTCGGGTCCGTCGAGCCGCTCGGCCACGGGTTGGGCGCAGGTTCCCAGGCCTGAAGCGGCCAGCAAGACGGACAGAATGAATTTCATGCGAGTCTCACGCTGCAAGGCGCAGGAAGTCAGCGTAGTTCATCGGTTCCAGGTGGCACAGAAGCCGTCTCAGGCTGGTTCGAATCGCGTTGACCGAGCAAGGGCGTTCGAGGTCGGCAGGATGGATCGCAAAGCGCGTATCCACTGCCGGCCGGCGCGACTGCAAAGACGCATACCCCGCCGTGAGCCCGGCCTCGGCTGCGGTGAGCGAGCCAAAGCCGATCAGGCGGCGTGCCCAAATGGCGTCGCGATAGACGATTCCGGTCAGCTTCTCGTGAAAGGCGAACCCGGCTCGCTCGACCGCCCGCAGTGCCTGCGCGGAAAGCAGCCACGCGGGGGGCACGAAGCCGCGTACGTGGTCCTCGAGCCCGGCGCGGCGAAAGATCGCGTGCGCGGCATCGATCCGGCGCCCGCACTCGAGCGCGTCGGACAGGAACAGCTCTCCCTGGCCGCGGGCAAAGCCCCAGGCCCACGCCCACTGCACGGGATTGCGCACCCGGCCCGACATGCGATGCGTGAGGCCGTGCATGCAGAGGCAAGCGCCCGCATCGACGAGGTCGCGTACCCAGTCGCGGGTCGGCACGCACTCATCCAGTGGCGCGCAGTCTTCGTGGCGAGGGATAACGAGGAGCGTCAACGCCGAGCGTGGCACGCACGCGGACAGCACCAACTCGACGGCGCGGCGGCTGGCTTCGATGGTCAGCGGCGACACGTCGTGAATCGACACCAGCAGTGCTGGCTTGTGTTGCAGGGTTGGTGCGTTCACCCGGTGTGCGGTCGCTACTGCGCGGTCGATGCGCGGGAGAGGTTCGACGCCTAGGCCGTGGCCGGGATGGTCGTCGCGCCAACCATGGCCTGCCACACCGCGTCGAACTGCGTTTCTTTCCAGCGATCAATCATGTGCTGCCGACCGTTCCCAGCCAACCCCGCCGCATGAGCCGGATCGTTGAGCAGCGTGCTGAGCGCTTCTATCAGCCCTCCTGGCCGCGGGCTGTAAAACAGGGCGTTGTGCCCATCGCGCAGCGACTCGGTGATCGCGGAGCCGTACGGGACGAGCACCGGCAATCCGCTGGAGAGTGCCTCCAGGTTGACCAGGCCCAGCGTGTCGACCTGGCTCGCGAACACGAACAAGTCCGCCGACGCATACAGCTCGCGCAAGACCGCACCTTCCTTCGAACCGGCAAAGGCGACAAAGCTCTTGTCGCGGCAAGTCCGCTCGAGCTCGGCCAGCACCGGCCCGTCGCCGACGACGACCAGAAACGGCGGCGGATCGCGGTCCTGCAGCCCTTCGACCGCGTCAATGATCGAGGCAACATTCTTCTCCGCCGAGACGCGGCCGACGCTCAGGATGACCGGTCGGTCACCGAGTTCGAGCCCGAGATCGGAGAACACCGTCGCAGACGACCTCATCGGCGAAAAGTCCTCCGGATCGACAGCGGCTGGCATGGTCTCGATATTTCCCAGTGGCACGCCCATCGCGACGAGCTTGTCGCGCGAAGCGCCGGAAAACGCGAACACGCGATCGACGCTGCGGTAGAACCAACCCACGTAGCCCCTAGCAAGCTGCGCCAACTTGGGGTCGCCGATCAGCACCTGGACAAGCTCGGCGAGGTCGGTGTGATAACTCGCAGTCACCGGCAGGCGCAGCAGCCGCGCCGCGGCCAGACCGACAAGCCCCATCGGGCCCGGCGTCGCAATCTCGACGTGGGTGATGCCTTCGCGCCAGAGGCGGTCGATCGTTGCCGCCAGCGATGGGACGGTGATCTCGAAGTCGGGATAGAAGGGCGGCACCAAGCGTGCCACTGCGGGGTAGGGCCGGGGCAGTGCGCTCTCGTCGCTGATGTGCTGAGCCGGGTCGCACTTTGCGAACCAGACACGTCGCCCGGACACCGCGGCCTGCGTTGTGAACCGGCTGCACCAACTGGAGACGCCGTCGATCCTGTCGAGTGCGTCGGAGAACACCGCAAGATGCTCCGACCGTGGCGGCCGCTCAGTCGCCGTCCAGTTCTCCCAGAGGCGTCGGACCTGGGCTTCCTGGCGGGCGAAATGATCTGCCGCGAAGATGTGCGGCGAAGCCACGCCCAGGGCGGCAGCAAGGTCAGTCAACCCCGCAAGGAAACCGTAGATATCGAATTCGAACAGGGCCCGACCCAGGCTCTCGGTCGCCTGGCCCGCGAGCGCGTCGCTCACGCGCGCCACCGCCTCGACGATCTTGCGGTCGCTTTCGTCGCTGGCTTGCTCCGGCACATGGGTGATGTCGAGGTCGGGCCCGGTCGGAACGCGCGCATGCCGGGCGGCTCGCAGCAGGCTGTCGAGAACTGCCCCCGAACCCCGTGGCGACTCCGCGTTCGATGTTGGCGCACGCCCTGCAAGCGTGTCCATCACGTCCATGAAGGGGTTGCGTCGCGCCAACTCGCCCGCCTGCCCGCCCTGAAAGTGCGAATAGGCGGTTTGCTTGATGCACATTGCCATGGTGTCGAGATCGCCCGACTTCCCGACGAGGCGGGACTTGCCCTGAACCACACGCCTAAGGTAGGTGGTGACGTCGAGCTTTCCGGCGACCTCGGTGAAGACGGTTCCGCAGCGTCGCTGCGCATGGTCGTCCGACCCCGCCGTCAGTGCCAGGCGCGGCGGCGAGCCGTGGGCCAGCGCGATGCCGTGCTTCTTGGACAGCAAGGCCAGAACGCGCGGCGTGATCGAGGCGAAAAAGTGAGCGGTGTCAGCGTCGGTGCGGCGATCCATCAAGCCGTTGACCGCTTCGAACGCCTGGAAGAGCACCAGGCACTTCTCGAGCGTCGTTGCGTCGAGCTTCCAGTTCGGACTGACAAGCGGGTGCGGCAGGACGTGCGCCAGGCTTTCGCTGCGCAGGTAGCTTGAGACCTCGTACACACTGTGCCGGCGCCGCTGGAGTTCGACGTGCTGTGCGGGTGTGATGTCGTAGACCAGCACATGCACTGCGCAGTCGTTCTCGGGGAATCGGGTCGAGACTTCGACCGAGAGGAAGAAGTCGGGCCGCCCGAGCAACTTCAACCCACCGGCAATCGTGTCGTGATCGGTCAGCGTCACGAGCGTCATGCCTCTGGCCTTGCACAACTCGTATTGGCGCAGCGGATCGACGTAGCTTTCCGGAGCCTGGAAGTATTGCGAGAACCACTGACCCGTCGTCAGCGACGCAGAAGAGTGAAGGTGTAGATCACAGCGGGTGGTCGGCGACGGCATAGTCATTCGTGATCCGGCGCAGCGAGGCCGCTGCATGCAAGGTCCAGACGGAAGTTCGCTGGTTCTGGAGGCCCTGATAGGCCCGTCCAGGCATCGTTCTCGTTGAACGATCGCGTCGAGGCATGCCCCACGATCCGGTGGGACCGGCGACAGGTCCGGAACCGACCATCGCAATGGTTGGCCTCCGCCCTGGGCAGCCGTCGGCCTCGGCGCGAGGCTCGGACTATATGCGGTCGCAGGGCGCCGCCATGCGGCAAATGGCACTCCGATTGTTGCACCTGACATCCGCACGAACACCTTTCAGAGCACGTGCTGGAACCTCCGTCACCTCCGCCCGTGTCGTAGATCGTTCGCGCCGAGCAGTTTGGCCGGCAGTGATCGGCGAACTGCCCCGCCTAGAATCCGCCGCCATGGCAACGCACAGGCAAGGCAATTACGCGGAAGCTTCGATCCGCGTCCTCAAGGGCCTCGAACCGGTGAAGCAGCGCCCGGGCATGTACACCCGCACCGACAACCCGCTGCACTGTATCCAGGAAGTGATCGACAACGCGGCCGACGAGGCACTGGCCGGATTCGGCAAGCGCCTGGCGCTGACGCTGCACGCCGACGGTTCGGTCAGCGTCGAAGACGACGGACGCGGGATTCCGTTTGGCCTGCATCCCGAAGAGCAGGTCTCGGTGCTCGAGATCGTGTTCACGCAACTGCACGCCGGCGGCAAGTTCGACAAGGGCGCGGGAGGCGCGTACAGTTTTTCCGGCGGACTGCACGGTGTCGGCGTGAGCGTGACCAATGCGCTCGCCCGCCGATTGCAGGCGACGGTCTATCGCGAAGGCCAGGTCGCGACGATGACCTTCGGCGATGGCGACGTGATCGAGCCGCTGCTCGTTCGCAAGGCGGCCGTGGGCGACCGCAAGCAAGGCACGACGGTGCGCGTCTGGCTCGAGCCGAAGTACTTCGAAAGCGCCGAACTGCCGCGCCATGACCTGACGCACCTGCTGCGCAGCAAGGCGGTGCTGATGCCCGGCGTCACGGTGGCGCTCAAAGTCGAGAAGGGCGGCGCGAAGGAATCCGAAACGCAGACCTGGCTCTACAAGGGCGGCCTGCGTGACTACCTGCTGCAGACGCTTCCTGCCGACCCGATCGTGCCGCTGTTCGAGGGCGAGCAGTACGCGACCGGCAGCGAATCTGACAACGTCGCCGAAGGAGAGGGCGCGGCCTGGTGCGTTGCGTTCACGGAAGACGGCGCGCCGGTTCGCGAAAGCTACGTCAACCTCATCCCGACGGTCGCCGGCGGCACGCACGAGTCGGGGCTCAAGGACGGCTTGTTCGGTGCGATCAAGAACTTCATCGACCTGCACGGCCTGCTGCCCAAGGGAGTCAAGCTGATGCCCGACGACGTCTTCTCGCGCGCCTCGTTCGTGCTCTCGGCCAAGGTGCTCGACCCGCAGTTCCAGGGCCAGATCAAGGAGCGATTGAACAGCCGCGACGCGCTGCGCCTGGTCAGCAACTATGTCAAGCCGCCGCTCGAGCTGTGGCTGAACCAGCACGTCGAACATGGTAGGAAGCTCGCCGAGCTGGTGATCCGCCAGGCGCAGACGCGCCAGCGCGCTTCGCAGAAGGTCGAGAAGCGCAAGGGCTCGGGCATCGCCGTACTGCCGGGAAAGCTGACCGACTGCGAGAGCCGGGACCTGAACCTGAACGAGCTCTTCCTCGTCGAGGGCGACTCGGCCGGCGGCAGCGCGAAAATGGGCCGCGACAAGGAGACGCAGGCGATCCTGCCGCTGCGCGGCAAGGTCTTGAACGCGTGGGAAGTCGAGCGCGACCGCCTGTTCGCGAACAACGAGATCCACGACATCGCGGTCGCGGTGGGCATCGACCCGCACGGCGCCAACGATGCGCCGGACTTCAGCGGTCTGCGTTACGGCAAGGTGTGCATCCTTTCCGACGCGGACGTCGACGGCTCGCACATCCAGGTGCTGCTGCTGACGCTCTTCTTCCGCCATTTCCCGCAGCTGATCGCACGCGGCCACGTGCATGTCGCCAAGCCGCCGCTTTTTCGCGTCGACGCTCCGGCGCGGGGCAAGAAGCCCGCGGCCAAGTTCTACGCGCTCGACGACGGTGAGCTCAGCGCGATTCTCGACAAGTTGCGCAAGGAAGGCTGCCGCGAAGGCGCTTGGAGCATCAGCCGCTTCAAGGGCCTCGGCGAGATGAGCGCCGAGCAGTTGTGGGAAACGACGCTGAATCCGGAGACGCGGCGCCTGCTGCCGGTCGCCTACGGTCGGCTCGACGCAGCCGCCACGGCCGGCGTGCTGACCCGGCTGATGGGCAAGGGCGAGGCGGCGGCGAGACGCGAACTGATGGAGTTGCACGGCGACGCGATCGAGATCGATGTCTGACCAAGCGCAACGAAAGGCGATGTGACCATGCCCTTCCAGCGGCCTTCATTGCTCATCGGCGTCTCGGCGCGCATCTACTACCCGGCCGGACCGGTGCTCGACCTCGGCGGCGTGTGGACCAAGACGCTGCACTACCTGGAGCAATCGGTGGCGCACTGGGTCATGCGCGGCGGCGCGCTGCCGGTGATGATCCCGGCAGTCGACGCAGGGAGCGTGGTCACCCGGGACGAACTCAACCTGAAGCACTTCGCCGAGGCGCTCGACGGCTTGCTGCTGCAAGGCGGCAACGACGTGTCGCCGCACAGTTACGGCGAGTCCCCGCTCGACCCGGCATGGGCCGGCGACCCCGTGCGCGATTGCTACGAGATAGAGCTGATCGAGGCCTTCATCCGCGCCGGCAAGCCGGTGTTCGGCATCTGCCGCGGACTTCAGGTTCTGAACGTCGCCTTTGGCGGGACGCTGTACCAGGACATTGCGACCCAGCGACCCGACGCGCTGATGCACGTCAACCGCGCACACTACGAACGCAATCTGCACCCGGTCGAACTGTTGCCGGGCAACCGGCTGGCAGAGCTCTACCCCGGCGTACACATGGCCACGATCAACAGCATCCACCACCAGGCCGTCAAGGACCTGGCCCCGGGATTCAGCATAGAGGCACGTTGCCCGGCCGACGGCATGATCGAGGCAGTGCGCCGCAGCGGACCGAGCTTCGTCGCCGCCGTGCAATGGCACCCGGAGTTCCATCCGCCGGGCGATGCCTCGGTGTTCGACGACACGCCGCTGCTCAACGACTTCCTGGCTGCGGCGCGGGCCGGGCGCAGGCGCTGACCCCCACGCTCCCGCTGCGAAGGCAGACACATCGCATCCACGAGCGCGCAGACGAGCCCCAACACCATCGCGTCGACGCGGCAACCGCTGAGGCGGCCGTCGAGTTGCGCAAGTTGCCGCGATTTGACGCGCCGGGCGCCTCGAAATTGGCCCGGCATTCGCTGGCACACTCCACCGCAACGAAGCCGGATCCGCGGCGACTCGCGCTGTGAGACAACGCTCCGATACCGAATCGGCCACATTCGCCCTTGAGCAATCGATGAGCCCAGCAAACGCGCATGTCCATCTGCGCCTGCGCCCGACCATGCTGTCGGACCTCGACTTCGTGCTCGGCATCGAACGCGATTCGGCCAACCTGCCGCACATCACTCCATGGGAACGAACGCAGCACGAAGGCGCGGTGCGCTTCCCGGACTTTCGCCACTTCATCGTCGAGGCGGGATCGGGCACGCAAGCGATGGGGTTCGTGATCCTGCAGGGGTGCCGCAGCCGGCACCGTTCGATCGAGCTCAAGCGCATCGTGTTGCAGGTCAAGGGCCAGGGGCTTGGCCGCGTATGCGTGCGGCTGCTCAAACGGATGGCGTTTCGCGATCTGCACGGGCACCGCTTCTGGCTCGATTTCAGGGCGAACAACACGCGGGCCCGCTCGCTCTATGAGAGCGAGGGCTTCGTTGCCGAGGGAACATTGCGCGACGCGGTGCGCACGGGCGGCGGCTACGATTCGCTCGTCGTGATGGCCATGCTCGAAGCCGAGTACGCCGCGCGAAGGGCCGCGGGCATGGAAGCCTGCTGATATTCGAACCCTGCGAGCACGATTGCGCCTGGACTTTGACCATTGACGACAGCCCACAAGGCCTGATCCCGCCGGGTTTACCAGGACAGGTCGATCTGCAACACACACGCGAATGAACGAACAACTCGAACTGATGCCGACTGGCAACGCCGACACGTTGACGCTCGCCCACTACGCCGAGCGCGCCTACCTCGAGTACGCGCTCAGCGTCGTCAAGGGCCGAGCGCTGCCCGACGTGTGCGACGGCTGCAAGCCCGTGCAGCGGCGCATCCTCTACAGCATGGAGCGCATGGGCCTGGCGTTCACGACCACCGGCGGGCCGAAGGCGGTGAAGAGCGCGCGCGTCGTCGGCGACGTGCTCGGGCGCTTTCACCCGCACGGAGACCAGGCGGCGTACGACGCTCTGGTGCGGATGGCGCAGGGCTTCAGCCAGCGCTATCCGCTGATCGACGGCCAGGGCAACTTCGGCTCGCGCGACGGCGACGGGGCGGCGGCGATGCGCTATACCGAGGCCCGTCTTGCGCCGATCTCGCGCCTCTTGCTCGACGAGATCGACGAAGGCACGGTCGACTTCATTCCAAACTACGACGGCTCGACCGAGGAGCCGCGGCAATTGCCGGCGCGGCTGCCGTTCGTGCTGCTTAACGGCGCGAGCGGGATCGCGGTGGGGCTGGCGACGGAGGTGCCGAGCCACAACTTGCGCGAGGTGGCTGCCGCGGCCGTGGCGCTGCTCAAGGACGCACAGCTCAGCGACGAAGCGCTCTGCGAGCTGATTCCCGCGCCCGACTATCCCGGCGGCGGCCAGATCATCAGCAGTGCCGACGAGATCAGCGCCGCCTACGCGTCGGGTCGGGGCTCGATCAAGGTTCGCGCGCGCTGGAAGATCGAGGAACTCGCGCGCGGCCAGTGGCAGCTCGTCGTCACCGAACTGCCGCCTGGCACGAGCACGCAGCGCGTGCTGGAGGAGATCGAGGAGATCACCAACCCGAAGGTGCGCGCCGGCAAGAAGGCGCTCAGTGCCGAGCAACTGCAGCTCAAGGCGAGCCTGCTCGCGGTACTGGATACTGTGCGCGACGAATCGGGCCGCGAAGCCGCGGTGCGGCTGGTGTTCGAGCCCAGGACCCGCACCGTCGAGCAGCAGGATCTGATCAACGCGCTGCTCGCGCACACCAGCCTCGAGGGCGCGGCGCCGATCAACCTGACGATGATCGGCGCCGACGGCCGGCCGACGCAGAAGAGCTTGCGCCAGATGCTCGTCGAGTGGCTGGGCTTCAGGCAGCAGACGGTGCAGCGGCGGACGCAATTCCGGCTCGCGAAGGTGATCGACCGCGTCCATATCCTCGAGGGACGGCAGCTCGTGCTGCTCCACGTCGACGAGGTGATCCGCATCATCCGCCGGGCCGACGAGCCGACGCAGGCATTGATGCAGGCGTTCGGGCTGAGCGAACGCCAGGCGGACGACATCCTCGAGATCCGGCTGCGCCAGCTCGCACGGCTGGAGGCGATCCGGATCGAGCAGGAACTCGCCGCGCTGCGCACCGAGCAGGGAAAGCTCGAAGACATCCTCGCCAGCCCTGCCGCGCTGAGGCGCACGCTGGTGCGTGAGATCGAGACCGATGCCAAGCAGCACGGCGACGCGCGGCGCACGCTGGTTCAGGCCGAGAAGAGAGCAGTCACCGAGATCCGGTTGGTCGACGAACCGGTGACCGTTGTCGTGAGCGAGAAGGGCTGGGTGAGGGCGCTCAAAGGGCACGAACTCGACTTGGCTAGCCTCGCCTTCAAGGCCGGCGACGCGCTCTACGACACCTTTGCCTGCCGCAGCGTGGATACGCTCGCCGTGATCGGAAGCGAAGGTCGGGTCTATTCGGTCGCTGTCGGCGCGTTGCCCGGCGGCCGGGGCGACGGGCAGCCGATCACTTCGCTGATCGATCTCGAGGCGGGCACGCAGCCCGTGCACTACGTGGCGGGCGATGCGGCTCAGATGCTGGTGCTGGCCGGGAGTCGCGGCTTCGGACTGCTGGCACGGGTCGGCGACCTGCTGAGCCGGCAAAGAGGCGGCAAGACCTTCCTCGCGCTGGACGTCGGCGAGAAGCCGCTGGCACCGAGCTTGGTGCCCAGCGGTGCGCTGCTCGGCGCACAGATTGCCTGCCTGTCCGCCTCGGGGCGATTGCTGGTGTTTCCGCTCGATGAGCTCAAGTACCAGCCCAAGGGCGGCCGCGGCCTCACGCTGATGGACATCGACGCGAAGGAGTCGCTCGTGAGCGTGGCCGCATTCACGCAGGGCTTGCGCGTTCTCGGAAGCGGGCGCGGCGGCAAGGCAAAGGACGAAGCGCTCCGCGGCGCTGCGCTCGCGGCCCACGTCGGCAGACGTGCTCGCAAGGGCAGGCTCGTCGCGGGGATGAAGGCGATGCGGGTGCTCGCGCTGTGACATGCCATCGCGGATCGCGACCGCTCGCCCGCGCGGTTGAGACAGACATGCGACCGGTACCCTCAGCTCACGACTTCCGGCCGGACCTCACATGAGCAAACCCAGGCGCGGGCACAGGCCAGGCTCGGCACCGAAGGCACGCGAAGCGGCAAGCGCATCCGCAGTGACACCTTCGGGCGAGACGTCGAGATGGGCGCGCGCGGGGTGGATCGTGGCCGCGTTCGTGCTGTTCGCCGGCATGCTGGCCTTCTGGCTCTCGCGCACGACGCACCCTCCGACACAGAGCACCGCCGCTGTGTCGGCGCCAGCCACTGCAATTGTCGGCGGCCAGGTTGCGCCCGCCCGCCCGGCCCTGGTCGACAACCAGCTCTGCGTCGGCTGCCACCAGGATGCTGCCATGAAGTGGCAGCAGTCGCACCACTTCATGGCGATGGCCTTGCCGAGCGAAGCCAGCGTGCGCGGCGATTTCGCGAACGCCATCTTCAAGCACCAGGGCGTGACGACGCGCTTCTTTCGCCGGGGTGGCAAGTACTACGTCAACATCGACGGGCCCGACGGGAGATTGGCCGACTTCGAGATCAGGTACACCTTCGGCGTCGACCCGCTGCAGCAGTACCTGATCGAACTCCCCGGCGGGCGCCTGCAGGCGCTGACGGTCGCCTGGGATACGACGAGGAACCGCTGGTTCCACCTCTACCCGAAGGAGAAGGCGCCCGCGGGCGACGTGATGCACTGGACGGGCAACTACCAGACCGGCAATACGATGTGCATCGAGTGCCACACCACCGGCTACGAGAAGCGCTACGACGCGAAGACGGGCCACTTCGACTCGCGCTGGGCAGAGATGAACGTGAGCTGCCAGTCGTGCCACGGCGGCGGTGCGGCGCACGTGGCGTGGGCGCAGGCGCTGCCGCCGGGCGGGCCGGCATCGGCGGCGGGCGCCGCCTCGGCGCCTCCGAACCACGGCCTGAGCGTCGACTTGAAGGCCGCAGGCATCGAGGGTGCGGCGGAGCTGGGGGCCAGGTTTTACGCCGTCGCGTTCCCCAGGGACGACCCGAAGGCTATGAGCAGGTTCTCTGACGAGGTTATGCCCAGCTATTGTTGAGTACCCTGGTCGCTGGGTTTTTGGTGGGATTTTGGGAAATTTTCCGAGCTCGCGTGTTAATTAGTTGATTATCTGTTTTTCTCTATTTACTTTTAAGTTTAGGATGATGAAGCTGGCCGTGAAGATGAATGGTAACGCATAGTAGAAGTTGATTCCCGATGTGAGGTGGAATAAAACGAGTATATTTTGAACCGGGCCAGACCACTGCAGTATGGATAGTGTATAGAAG
>Ga0209048_10002643_pt1 | contig 17708 bp, 17 predicted proteins | sample FrelakmetCRP12CR_FD_187146 | JGI IMG/M metagenome (GOLD analysis project Ga0209048, IMG submission 187146) | Freshwater lake sediment microbial communities from the University of Notre Dame, USA, for methane emissions studies - CRP12 CR (SPAdes)... | ecosystem: Environmental > Aquatic >... | reverse complement strand
GCTCCGCTACGGCGTGCCACAACGGGAAAATGCATGGCTGAACAATTCGATGTTGTCGTGATCGGCGCCGGACCCGGCGGCTACATCGCCGCGATCCGCGCGGCGCAACTGGGATTCAAGACCGCCTGCGTCGACGACTGGACGCGCGCCGGCGGCAAGCCGGCGCTGGGCGGGACGTGCACGAACGTCGGCTGCATTCCGTCGAAGGCGCTGCTGCAGTCGTCCGAGCATTTCGAGCACGCGGGCCACGCGTTCGCCGACCACGGCATCGAGATCAAGGGCCTCGCGATCGACGTCAAGCGCATGCTTGCGCGCAAGGATAGAGTCGTCGCGCAGAACAACGACGGCATCATGTACCTGTTCAAGAAGAACAAGATCGCCTTCTTTCACGGCCTGGGCTCGTTCGCCGGCGGGAACGGCGACAGCGGCTGGAACATCCGGGTCGAGAGCGCGACGCCGGCCGAGCTCACGGCGAAGCACGTGATCGTCGCGACGGGCTCGAAGCCGCGCGCGCTGCCCGGAGTTCCCTTCGACAACGTGCGCGTCCTCGACAACGCAGGCGCGCTCGCCATCGCCGAGGTGCCAAAGCGGCTCGGCGTCGTCGGAGCCGGCGTGATCGGTCTCGAGATGGGCAGCGTCTGGCGCCGGCTGGGCGCGCAGACGACCGTTCTCGAGGCGCTTCCGGCATTTCTCGGCGCAGCGGACGCGGCGGTGGCGAAGGAGGCCAACCGGGCATTCGCGAAGCAGGGTCTCGCGATCCACACGGGCGTCGCGATTTCCGGAGTGAAGGTCGGAGCGGCCGACGTCGTCGTCGACTACACGGACGCGGCTGGAAAGTCGCAGCGGGAGACGTTCGACCGGCTGATCGTGGCCATCGGTCGCGCGCCACACACGGCGGGTCTCGGCGCGGCGCGGGTCGGACTGCAGCTGGACGAGCGCGGCTTCGTCAGCGTGGAAGACGATTGCCGGACCAACCTGCCCAACGTCTGGGCCATCGGGGACGTCGTGCGCGGCCCCATGCTCGCGCACAAGGCGGAAGAGGAGGGCGTCGCCGTCGCCGAGCGCATCGCCGGCCAGCACGGACACGTCGACTTCAACACGATTCCCTGGGTCGTCTACACGGCACCGGAAATTGCGTGGGTCGGGAAGACCGAGCAGGAACTGAAGGCGAGCGGGATCGCCTACCGCGCGGGCTCCTTTCCGTTCTCGGCGAATGCCCGCGCACGGGCCCTGGGGGACACGACGGGTTTCGTGAAAATCCTGGCCGACGCCGCGACCGACCGGATTCTCGGCATGCACGTCATCGGGCCGAGCGCGTCCGAGCTGATCGCCGAGGGCGTGGTCGCGATGGAATTCGGCGCGGCGAGCGAAGATCTCGCGCGGATCTGTCATGCGCACCCGTCGCTGTCCGAGGCCACGAAGGAGGCGGCGCTCGCGGTGGATGGGCGGACGCTCAACCTGTAGCGATCTGCGGCCCCGGGATGCGGCGCCTCCGGTCACGCTCACGATGAACGATGCCGCCCTCGACCGCGAAGTCGTGCCGCGCGCCGGCGCGCTGGTGGCCTGGCTCGATCCGATCCTCGCGGCGCGCGGCACGACGCTCGATCCCGCGCAGGCGGCCGCGCTCGACCGCCTGCAGGAGCTGGCGTCGGAACTCGAGGCGTTCCGGAGAGCCCGGCGGTCGACGCTCAAGAAGCTGTTCTCGCCACCGCCGGTGCCGCGCGGCATCTACCTTTGGGGCGGAGTCGGGCGCGGCAAGAGCTTCCTCATGGACGGGTTTTTCGCGACGGTCGCGATTCGCCGCAAGACGCGCGTCCATTTCCATGCGTTCATGCGCGATGTGCACGAGGACCTCGCCTCGCTCAAGCGCGAGCCCGATCCGCTGGCGACGGTCGCCGCGCGCATCGCGCGGAAATGGCGGCTTGTCTGTTTCGACGAGTTCCACGTTTCGGACATCGCCGACGCGATGATCCTCGGGCGCCTCCTCGGCGCCCTGTTCGATCATGGGGTCGTGTTCGTGATGACGTCGAATTACCCGCCCGACGGACTCTGGCCGAATGGCCTGCAGCGGGCGCGCTTCCTGCCGACGATCGCCTTGCTGAAGACGTGGCTCGACGTCATTCAGGTCGACGCCGGCATCGACTACCGGCTGCGCGCGCTCGAGCGGGTCGGGACCTACCATGCGCCGCTTGGACCCGAAGCCGACGCCGCGCTGGAAGAGGCGTTCGAGTCGATGCGCGCCGGGCCGGACGAGGACCCGAGGCTTGCGATCGAGGGTCGGCCGCTCACGGCAAGGGCGCGCGCGGGAAGCGCGGTCTGGTTCGATTTCGCGACGCTTTGCGACGGACCCCGGTCGCAGCGCGATTACCTCGAACTGGCCCGCCGCTTTTCGATGCTCTTCCTGTCCGGCATCCCCCGGATGACGTCCGAGATGGGCGATCGCGCCCGGCGCTTCACTTGGCTCGTCGACATACTGTACGATCACCGCGTGAAGCTGCTCGCCTCTGCTGCGACCCGACCGGAGGACCTCTATCGCGAGGGGCCGAACAGCCGGGAATTCGGCCGCACCGTGAGCCGACTCGTCGAAATGCAGACGCACGATTACATGGCGGAGCCGCACGTCGCCGCCGAAGTGCCTTCGTCCGGCTGAGCTTCGGGCCCAACGCCTCCCCCCATCCCGCCCTTCGAACCACGACCGCATTCCCAAGGAGACTCGCGTGCAGAAATTCAAGGCCTACCGGACGTTCCAGGAAAACGACGCGGTCGTCAGCCGCTTCGTCGAGATGACGCTCGACGAACTGGACCCGGGCGATGTCGTCGTCCGGACGAAATACTCGACGATCAATTACAAGGACGCACTGTCGTACAACGGCGCGGGCAAGATCATGCGCAAGTACCCCACCAACGCCGGCATCGACATGGCGGGCACCGTCGAATCGTCGACGGATGCGCGATGGAAGCGCGGCGACAAGGTGATCGTCCATGCGTACGACATGGGGGTCGCGCACGACGGCGGCTACAGCGAGTTCGTTCGGGTGCCGGGGGAATGGGTCGTGCGGCGGCCCGAGAGCATGACGGCGTTCGATGCGATGACGCTCGGCACCGCCGGCTTCACCGCGGCGCTCGCGATCATGCTGATGGAGAACAACGGCCTGAAGCCCGACGGCGGTCCGGTGGCGGTGACGGGCGCCACGGGCGGCGTGGGCTCGGTCGCCGTCGAAATCCTGGCGAAGACCGGTTATCACGTGGTCGCGATCACCGGCAAACCCGAGGAAGCGGGATACCTCAAGGCGCTGGGCGCGAAGGAGGTGCTGCAGCGACAGGCGATCGACCTCGGCAAGATCCGCCCGCTCGACAAATCGACCTGGGCCGGCGCGATCGACAACCTCGGCGGCGACATGCTCGCCTGGCTGTTGTCGACGATGAGAATCGGCGGCGCCGTCGCCGCGGTCGGGAATGCCGCGGGGATGAAGCTCAATACGAACGTCGCGCCGTTCATCCTGCGCGGCGTGGCCCTCCTTGGCGCCGACAGCGCCAACTGCGCATTGTCGGCCCGCCAGAAGATCTGGAACCGCCTCGCCGTCGAGTGGCGGCCGGACCGCGTGCACGACCAGGTGCGGACGATCGACTTCGAGGACTTGCCGACCCATTTCGACCCGTATCTGAAGGGGATGGTCCGCGGCCGGACCGTGGTCCGGATCGCACCGGACAGCCATCCGTAGGGCCGGCCGCCAGACACCCGCCGCCGTTGCCCCCGTCGCGCGGTTTCCGGAAGGACGGGACCGCCTGACCGGGGCTTGATTCCGCGCAAGGTTCCCGCGGCGGACCGACCGTACGATTGCGCTGCAATCGGCCGAACAGGGAGAATGAACAATGGCAAGTTACCGGGAATTCCATCGCCGGTCCATCAGCGACCGTGACGCATTCTGGCGCAGCGAGGCTGCGCTGGTCGACTGGCACACGCCGTTCACGGCAGTGCTCGACTACTCGAAGCCGCCGTTCGCGAAGTGGTTCGTCGGCGGGCGAATCAACCTCTGCCACAACGCGGTCGACCGGCACCTTGCGGCGCGCGGCGACCAGAAGGCGCTCGTCTACATTTCGACCGAGACCGGCGAGGACAAGACCTATACGTACCGCGAGCTTGCCGCTGAAGTGAACCGGTTCGCCGCGATCTTCAAGGCGCAGGGCGTGGGCCGGGGCGATCGGGTGCTGATATACATGCCGATGATCGCCGAGGCAGCGTTCGCGATGCTCGCATGTGCGCGCATCGGCGCCATCCACTCGGTCGTCTTCGGTGGCTTCGCCGCGGCGAGCCTCGCGACGCGAATCGACGACGCGAAGCCCAAGCTGATGGTTACCTCGGACGCCGGGATGCGCGGCGGCAAGCCGGTCCCGTACAAGCATCTCGTCGACGAGGCGATCCGCCTCGCCGCGAACCCGCCGCAGAAGGTGGTCATCGTCAACCGCGGACTCGATGCGGGGATGGCGATCGTGGCCGGCCGGGACCTCGACTACGCGACGCTGCGCGCCGGCTGCATGAATGCGCAAGTGCCCTGCGAGTGGCTGGAATCGTCCGAGCCGTCGTACATCCTCTACACGTCGGGGACGACGGGTAAGCCGAAGGGGGTGCAGCGCGACACCGGCGGTTACGCAGTCGCCCTCGCGTCGTCGATGCGCCGCATCTTCTGCGTCGAGCCCGGCGAGACGATGTTCACGACGAGCGACATCGGCTGGGTCGTCGGGCACTCGTACATCATCTATGCCCCCCTCATCAACGGGTCGACGACGATCCTGTACGAGGGCCTGCCGATCCGCCCCGATCCGGCGATCTGGTGGAAGATCGTCGCCGAGAACAAGGTCAGGTCGATGTTCAGCTCGCCGACGGCCATCCGCGTGCTGAAGAAGCAGGATGTCGCGCACATGAAGAAGCACGACATCTCTTCGCTGCGATACCTGTTCCTCGCCGGCGAGCCGCTCGACGAGCCGACGGCGCGCTGGGCGGCGGATTCGCTCGGCGTCGCGATCGTCGACAACTACTGGCAGACGGAAACCGGCTGGCCGATCCTGTCCGCGCAGCCCGGCGTCGAGGAGACGGCGCGCAAGTTCGGGAGCCCGTCGTTCCCGGTCTACGGCTACGACGTGCGCCTGCTGCACGAAGCGACCGGCGAGGAGGTCGGCGCCAACGAGAAAGGCGTGCTGATGATCGTTCCGCCGCTGCCGCCGGGTTGCATGACGACGGTGTGGGGCGACGATGCGCGCTTCGTCAAGACGTACTTCTCGACGTTTCCGAAAAAGCTCGCCTACTCGACGTTCGACTGGGCCACGTGCGATGCCGATGGCTACTATTTCGTGCTGGGCCGGACCGACGACGTCATCAACGTCGCCGGCCACCGGTTGGGCACGCGCGAGATCGAGGAGGCGGTGCAGGCCCACCCGGGCATCGCGGAGGTCGCGGTGGTCGGCGTTGCCGATCCGCTGAAGGGCCAGATACCGGTGGCGTTCGTCGTGGTCAAGGACCCGGCGACAGTCGCGGACGCGGCCCGTCTCGCGCAGATGAAGAAGGAAGTCGTGGACACGGTCGACCGCGAACTCGGGGCCATCGCGCGGCCGGGCGCCGTGCATTTCGTCACCGCGCTGCCCAAGACGCGTTCCGGGAAGCTGCTGCGTCGCACGATCCAGGCGCTGGCGGAAGGGCGCGATCCGGGCGACCTCACGACGATCGAGGATCCGGCGGCGCTGGAGCAGATCCGGTCGGCGCTTTCGCTGCGATAGCTGCAGTGCACGCACGCGGCAAGCACAGCCGCGGGTTTTGTGGCGGAGGATTCGCGCAACGCCGTCTTTGCGGGCGATAATGCGCGGTCCATCCGACGGCCGTCCATGCTCGCCCCATCTGCCGCAACGACCCCTGCAGTTCCCGCAAGCCCCGCCACCCGCGGCGGGGCCGGTGCCGGGCATGTGACACTCGCGGCCGTCATCCGCGGCCAGGTGGTGGAAAGCGTCCACTTCGGTTCGGTCGCCGTCGTCGACCGTCACGGCGTGCTGCTCGGCGTCGCGGGCGACCCCGGATTCCTGACGATGACGCGCAGCGCACTGAAGCCGTTCCAGGCGATGCCCTTGGTCGCTGCCGGAGGCGTCGAGCGTTTCGGCTACTCGACCGCGCAGGTCGCGCTCATGTGCGCGAGCCATTCCGGCGAGCCGCGCCACGTCGAGGCGGTGGCCGACATGCTTGCCCGGGCGGGCAACGCGCCCGGCGATCTGCAATGCGGGACGCACGCGCCCGGTTTCTACGAGCGGCGCGGAGAAGTGCCGCCGCCACCGCCGTACTCGCCGCTTGCGCACAACTGCTCGGGCAAGCACAGCGGCATGCTTGCCTACTGCGTGCACTGCGGCCTGCCGAAGGAAAGCTATCTCGCATGCGAGCACCCGCTGCAGCAGGCGATCCGTCGCGCGGTCGCGCATTTCACCTCGACGCCGGAGGCCGATCTCGTCGCCGGCATCGACGGTTGCTCGGCGCCGAATTACGCGGTTCCTCTGGAACGGCTGGCGCGGGCGTTCGCGCGGCTGGCGACGCGCGAGGACGACGCCGATTACGGACGGGCGCCCCGGGTGTTGGCGGACGCCATGACGGCGCACCCCGAAATGGTTTCGGGCGAGGGCCGAAGCGACCTGGCGCTCATGCGTGCCGGTCGCGGCGACTGGCTTGCGAAGATCGGCGCGGAGGGCGTGCAGGGGATCGGGCTTCGTGGCGCCGGGGTGGGAATCGCGATCAAGGTGGCCGACGGCAACAAGCGCGCGTTGCGGCCGGTCATCGTTTCCGTGCTGGATCAGCTGGGGCTCATGGACTCCGATCGTCGTGCCGAACTCCGGGACTGGTTCGCGCCCGTCATCCGGAATTACCGCGGCATCGCCACGGGTCGCCTCGAGTCCAGGGTTGTCCTGGACAAATCAACGGGCGTCGACACCAGACTGCCGATGCCAATCGAATAACCACAAACGTGGGTGAACTTCCCTTGCGCCGCGTGGTCTTTGATTGCAAGCGCGCACCGCAAGGCGTCCCGACGGGGCCACGTTGAAAGGCCGGGACGTTCCGGGCCACAGGCCGGTAGCCGCACCCGCCGTTCGGCGGGGATAACAACGAATGACTCAGGGATTGGATGGGTGATCGCGAGGTCGATCAGCAGCTCGTCGAGCGCGCGCAGCGTGGGGACAAGCGCGCTTTCGAACTGCTGGTATTGAAGTACCAGCGCAAGCTGGGGCGACTGTTGTCCCGGTTCGTGCGCGACGCAGCGGAAGTCGAGGACGTGACGCAAGAGGCATTCATCAAAGCTTACCGCGCGCTGCCGAGTTTCCGGGGCGATAGCGCGTTCTATACGTGGCTGTACCGGATCGGGATCAACACGGCGAAGAACTATCTCGTTGCTCTCGGACGACGGGCCCCCACGACGACCGGGTTCGACAACGAGGAGGCGGAAGGCTTCGAGGATGCGGAACAGCTGCGGGATTCCAGCACCCCCGAGAGCGAACTCGAGGGCAAGGAGATCGCGGCAACCGTGAACCGCGCGATGAACGCGCTGCCGGAGGATCTCCGGACGGCGATCACGCTGCGGGAGATCGAGGGCTTGAGTTACGAGGAAATTGCCAACGTGATGAACTGTCCGGTGGGCACGGTGCGTTCGCGGATTTTCCGGGCGCGCGACGCGATCGCCGCGGAATTGCGGCCGCTGCTCGGGACCGACAAGGATCGGAGATGGTGATGGGTGAGCAGATTTCGCGCTTGATGGACGGCGAGCTCGAAGGCGCCGAGGCGGAAGCGGCGTTCCGGGAGTTGAAGCAAGCGGAGGGCGTGGCCACGTGGGTGTGCTATCACGTGATCGGCGACGCGCTGCGCGGCGCAGGCGGGCCGGCGGCGGGCTTCTCGGAACGGTTTGCCGCACGGTTCGAGGCCGAACCCACCGTGCTTGCCCCCAGGCCGCTGCACGGCCCCAGGCTGCCCTTTGTCTGGGCTGCCGCGGCGACGGTCGCGGCGGTCGCGGTCGTCGGCTGGGTTGCGGTCAGCACGCTGGATTCCCGGCCCACGGCGCTGGCCAAGGCGCGCGAGGCAGCGGCGGTTCGCGTGGCGCAGGCGAGGTCGGCCCCGGTATCCCCGGATTATCTGCTGGCGCACCAGGAATACTCGCCCACGACCCAGATTCAGGGCGTGGGGCCCTACCTTCGTGCGGTGTCGGCCGGAGGTGCTGATGGCCGGCCGTAACACCGTTGTCCGGACCGGCGAGGCGCAATGATGGACAGGCGCGTAGGTCGGGACGCCGGCATCCGGCTGGCGCGTGCAGCCGTCCTCGGATTGGCGATGCTCGCGGCGGCTCCCGCCGCGTTTGCCGACGACGCGATCGAATGGCTCACGCGTGCCGCGGCGGCAGCGCGCCAGCTCAACTATCTGGGCACGGTCATCTACCAGCACGGCGGCTATGTCGAGACGTCGCGGCTCATCCACCTCAACGATCTCGGCGAGGAATTCGAGAAACTGGTCAACCTCGAGGGCCCGGCGCGCGAGGTGATCCGCAGCCATGGCGAAGTCCGCTGCTATTACCCGGACGCCAAGATCGTTCGCATCGAACCCCGCACGTTCCGCAACGCATTCCCTTCGCTTTCACCGCAGCAGCAGAAGGCACTAGCGGAGTTCTACGAATTCCGGAAGGCCGAAACCGCGCGCGTCGCCGGTCTCGACACGCAGGCGTGGGTGTTCGAACCGAAGGACGGCATGCGCTACGGGCACAAGTTCTGGGCCGATCCGGCCACGGGACTTCTCCTGAAGGCGCGCCTCATCGACGAGCGGAACGAAGTCGTCGAGCAATTCGCATTCACGGAAGTTGCGATCGGCGCCAATATCACTCGCGAGATGGTCAAACCGACGTGGGCGCTCGCGCCGCCGGACTGGCGCATTCGCCAGCCGGGGCAGGGCGAAGTCGACATGAAGGAAACCGGCTGGACGGTCGCACGTGTTCCGCCGGGCTTCTTCAAGATCGTCGAGGGCGTCCGGCGCCTGCGGGGCACGCGTGAAGTCGCGCATCTCGTGTACTCGGATGGACTGGTCGCGGTTTCGGTGTTCGTCGAACCGGTGGGCGGGGCCCCGCACCCGATCGGGCTCTCGTCGCAGGGCGGGATCAACGTCTACATCCGGCAGCTCGACGAGAATCTGGTGACGGTGCTGGGCGAAGCTCCGGCCGTCACGATCCGGCAGATCGCCAATTCGGTGACGCGTCGTTGATCGTCCCCGGCTCTCAATCGTCTTTCGTTGTCCAGCAAAGAGGCAGACCTACCATGATGCATCGCTACCGTTCGTTCTTCGCCACAAATGCCGTCGGCATCCTGCTCGCGGCGCTCGTCGCCGTCGGCACGCCCGCGACGGCGCAGGTCCGCGCCGCCGGACTGCCCGACTTCACGGAACTCTACGACAAGCAGGGTCCGGCGGTGGTCGCCATCGACGTGACGCAGAAGATCCGGCGATCCCGCGGCATGGAGCTGTCGGAAGACGACCCGTTCTACGAGTTCTTCCGCCGCTTCGGCCAGATTCCCCACCCGCGGGGCGGGCCGGAACGCGAGCTCGAGCAGCAGTCGGTCGGCTCCGGTTTCGTCATCTCGAGTGACGGCTATCTGATCACCAACGCGCACGTCGTCGACGGCGCCGACGAAGTCAACGTCAAGCTGACCGACAAGCGCGAATTCAAGGCCAAGGTCGTCGGTGTCGACAAGCGCACGGACATCGCACTGCTCAAGATCGAGGCGAAGGACCTGCCGAAGGTCACGATCGGCGATCCGGACAAGCTCAAGGTCGGCGAGTGGGTGGTCGCGATCGGCAAGCCGTTCGGCCTGGAGAACACGATGACCGCCGGCATCGTCAGTGCCAAGGGCCGCGACCTGCCGCAGGAGAACCTCGTCCCCTTCATTCAGACCGATGCGGCGGTGAACCCTGGCAATTCGGGCGGTCCGCTGTTCAACCTGAAGGGCGAGGTGGTCGGCATCAACTCGATGATCTTCTCGCGTACGGGCGGCTACATGGGGTTGTCGTTCGCGATTCCGATCGACATCGCGATGAATACGGTCGCACAGCTGAAGGAGAAGGGGCGGGTGACGCGCGGGCGGATCGGAGTCCAGATCACCGAAGTGAGCAAGGAAACCGCGGAATCCTTCGGCCTTCCGAAACCGGCCGGGGCGCTCGTGAACGCAGTCGAGAAGGGCGGTCCGGCGGAAAAGGGCGGCGTCGAAGCGGGCGACATCATCGTCAAGGTGGACGGCCGCGAAGTCAAGACGTCCTCCGAGCTGCCGCGGATCATCACCGTCGTCAAGCCCGGCACCAAGGTGACGCTCACCGTTTGGCGCAAGGGTGCGCAGCGCGACATCGTGGTGACGGTCGCCGAGATCAAGGAAGAGGCTCCGACCCCGACGCGCCGCGGCGGTCCCGCGCCGAAGGAAAAGGCGAAGCCCAACCGGATGGGTCTCTCGCTGATCGATCTCACCGACGAGCAGAAGAAGGAACTCGACCTCAAGAACGGTGTGCTGATCGAGGACATATCCGGCCCCGTGCGCGGCAACGTGCAGCCGGGCGACGTCATTCTCGCCATCGTCAGCCGCGGTCAGACCACCGACGCGAAGTCCGCCGAGCAGGTCAATGCGCTCTTGTCGAAGCTCGAAAAAGGCGCGTCGGTGACGCTTCGCCTGAAGCGCGGCGAGCAGGAGTTCTTCGCGACCCTCAAGATCAACAACGGCGAATGAGCGGGCGGAGGCCGCCGGGTGAGCGAGCGGGGCGAAGCCAAGGAGCGAAGCTCACGTCCGCGAGCGATTGAGGTGCGGTGAAGCTCACGCTGCTGACGCGGGCCTATTGCCATCTTTGCGACGAGATGCAGGACGCCGTGAGGCCGCTGGCAACGGCGATGGGCATCCCGGTCACCGTTGTCGACGTCGACGCCCATCCGGCGCTCGAGGCGGCCTACGGCGACCGGGTTCCGGTGCTCTTTGCCGGCGAGCCGGGAAGCGGCGTGGAGCTTTGCCACTTCCGGTTCGACAGGGCCTGCGTGGAGCGCACGCTGACGCGGCCGCCGGGCTCCGGCGATTGAGGTCGCGTCGAAGCCGGAAATCCGCTAAAATTCAACATGATTCGTGCGGCACAGGGGCACTTTTCCGGTGCCCCTTTGTTTTGGCGCGCCCATCACCGGCGACTACCGTGCAGCTGATCCGCAACTTTTCCATCATCGCCCATATCGACCACGGCAAGTCGACGCTCGCGGACCGCTTCATTCAGCGTTGCGGCGGCCTTGCCGAGCGCGAGATGGGCGAGCAGGTACTGGACTCGATGGACCTCGAGCGCGAGCGCGGGATCACCATCAAGGCGCAGACGGCCGCGCTCTCGTACAAGGCGCGCGACGGACAGGTCTACAACCTCAATCTGATCGATACGCCGGGCCACGTGGATTTCGCCTACGAGGTCTCGCGTTCCCTCGCCGCGTGCGAAGGCGCGCTGCTCGTCGTCGACGTCTCGCAAGGCGTCGAGGCACAGACCGTCGCCAACTGCTACACGGCGATCGAGCAGGGCGTGACCGTCGTGCCCGTGCTGAACAAGATCGACCTGCCCTCGGCAGAGCCGGACCGGGTGATCGGGGAAATCGAGGACATCATCGGGATCCCCGCGCACGACGCCCTGCGGTGCAGCGCGAAGACCGGCGAAGGAGTCGACGACGTCCTCGAGGCGGTCATCGCGCGCATCCCTCCGCCCAAGGGCGATCCGGGGCTGCCGCTGCAGGCGCTGATCATCGATTCGTGGTTCGACAACTACGTCGGCGTCGTGATGCTCGTGCGCGTGATGCAGGGGACGTTGAAGCCTCGCGACAAGATCCTGCTGATGGCGGCCGCGGCTGCCTACAACTGCGAGCAGGTCGGCGTGTTCACGCCGAAGTCCGTCGCGCGCGAGTCGCTGTCGGCCGGCGAGGTCGGCTTCATCATCGCCGGGATCAAGGAAATCCACGCGGCGAAAGTCGGCGACACCGTGACGCTCGCGTCGCGGCCTGCCGCCGGCGCGCTGCCGGGGTTCAAGGACGTGAAGCCGCAGGTGTTCGCGGGACTCTATCCGGTGGAGTCGAACCAGTACGAGGCGCTGCGCGACGCGCTCGAAAAGCTCAAGCTGAACGACGCTTCGCTGCATTACGAGCCGGAAGTCTCGCAGGCGCTGGGCTTCGGTTTCCGTTGCGGCTTTCTGGGCCTCCTGCACATGGACATCGTCCAGGAGCGGCTGGAACGCGAGTACGACATGGAGCTGATCACGACGGCGCCGACCGTCATCTACCAGGTCCTCCTGCGCGATGGAACACTGATCGAGATCGAGAACCCGTCGAAGCTGCCCGACCTGTCGCGGGTCGAGGAGATCCGCGAGCCCGTAATCACCGCCACGATCCTGATGCCCCAGGATTACGTGGGCCCGGTGATCACGCTGTGCACGGAGCGGCGCGGTACCCAGAAGAACATGCAGTACCTCGGCCGGCAGGTGATGCTCACCTACGAGCTTCCGCTGGCGGAAGTCGTGATGGACTTCTTCGACCGGCTGAAATCGGTGTCGCGCGGCTACGCGTCGCTGGACTACGAATTCAAGGAATTCCGCCCGGCCGACGTCGTCAAGCTCGACATCCTGATCAACGGCGACCGCGTCGACTCGCTGTCGGTGATGGTGCACCGCTCGGTCGCGATCCAGCGCGGCCGCGAGGTCGTCACCAAGATGCGCTCTCTGATCCCGCGACAGATGTTCGACGTCGCGGTCCAGGCGTCGATCGGCGCGCAGATCATCGCCCGGGAGACGATCAAGGCGATGCGAAAGAACGTGCTGGCGAAGTGCTACGGCGGCGACATCACGCGCAAGAAGAAGCTTCTCGAAAAGCAGAAGGCCGGCAAGAAGCGGATGAAATCCGTCGGCAACGTGGAAATTCCCCAGGAGGCGTTTCTCGCGATCCTGCAGGTCGGCGACAAGTGACCCCCACCCGACGAAACGCCGGAATGCGGGTGTGCGCGGCGGCGCGACGGCCTCGCCGGGCGCCCGGGCTGTGGGACAATTCGCGCGGCGGCGACGTCAACGGACCCGCCCGCGGCGAACCGCGGCGAGGTTGAGCCGCACCGGACATCGACGACGACAACAATCATGAATTTTGCACTGATGCTGTTCCTGGCGACGGTCCTCACGGGCCTGGTCGCCCTTGCCGACAAGGTCTACTTTGCCAAGGGCCGCGCTGCCGGGGCCCGCGAGCCGTGGTGGATCGAGTATCCGAAGAGCTTCTTCCCGGTATTGCTGATCGTCTTTCTGCTGCGATCGTTCCTGGCCGAGCCCTTCAAGATCCCGTCGTCGTCGATGCGGCCTACGCTCGAAGTCGGCGACTTCATCCTCGTCAACAAGTTCGCGTACGGCCTCCGGTTGCCGATCGTCGAGCAGAAGATCGTGCCGATATCCGACCCGCGTCGCGGCGATGTGGTCGTGTTCCGCTACCCGTTGAACCCGTCGCAGGACTTCATCAAGCGAGTGATCGGAACCCCCGGCGACACCGTCGTCTACAAGGACAAGCGGCTCACCGTCAACGGAACCCCGTGGCCGCAGAAGCCCGATGGCTCGTACAGCTACCTGGAGGGTCTGCGGTTCGAGACGATGACGCCGTTCTCCGAGAAGGTGGACACGGGCGAGGGATCGAAGGAACATGCGGCCGCCGCGGACCCGACGATGCCCTCGGTCAGCCCCGGACAGGTACGCGCATTTCCCGGGCGCGATAACTGCGACTACAATCCCGACGGCAGCGGCTTTACCTGCAAGGTTCCGGCCGGACAATACTTCGTAATGGGTGACAATCGCGATCGCAGCGACGACAGCCGGTATTGGGGATTCGTGCCGGACGACCATCTGCGCGGGCGCGCGTTCTTCGTCTGGTTCAACTGGGACGACATCTCCAGTCTCGCGTTCAAGCGGGTGGGTAGCGGAATTCGATAGGGAGGCAGCGATGCAACATCGAGCGCAGCAAAGCGGGTTGTCGATGCTTGGATTCCTTTTCGTCGCAGCGGTTGTCGTCGTGTGCGTGATGATCGGCTTTCGCGTGACGCCCGCGTACATCGAGTACTTCTCGGTCCAGAAGGCGCTCGAGCAGGCGCTTGTCGATTCGAAGGACCTGAACTCGACGGCCGAGGTCCGGGCTGCCTTCCAGAAGCGTGTCGACGCGGGATACATCGAGTCGGTAAGCGGCCGGGATGTCGAAGTCCTGAAGAATCGCAACCAGATCACGGCGAACGTGAGCTGGAGCCGCAAGCTCCCGCTGGTCGCCAACGCGAGTCTGTTGCTGGAATTCGAGGCGACGGCGACGCGCTGACGCGTGCCGCGGCCGCACTGCAGGTATCGCCCCGGCGGATGCTGTCCACCACGCTGCGCGACCGCCTCGGTTACGCCTTTCGCCGGCCGGAGCTCCTCGCGCAGGCGCTCACCCACCGCAGCTGCGGCGCAAACCACAACGAGCGACTCGAGTTCGTCGGCGATGCCGTGCTGAATTGCGTGGTCGCCGCCGCGCTGTTCGAGCGTTTTCCCGCGATCCCCGAGGGCGAGCTGTCGCGCGTCCGCGCGAGCCTCGTCAATCGCGGGACGCTGGCGCGTCTGGCGCGCGGGCTTTCCCTCTCCGACGATGTCCGTCTCGGCGAAGGTGAGCTGAAGAGCGGGGGCGCCGACCGGCCGTCGATCCTTGCGGACGCGCTCGAGGCGGTGTTCGGCGCGGTCTTCGTCGATGCCGGCTACGATGCGGCCCGGGCGGTCGTTGAGCATGTCTACGCGGGAGAGCTTGCCGACATCGATCCGGCCGCGCTCGGCAAGGACCCCAAGACGCGCCTCCAGGAGTGGTTGCAGGCGCGCAAGATCGCTGTCCCCGACTATGCGGTGACCCTGGTCGCGGGGGAGGCGCACGCGCAGACCTTCACGGTCGAATGCCGGATCCCGACGCTCGCGATCGCGGCCACGGGCAGCGGCACGAATCGCCGCGCTGCCGAGCAGGATGCGGCAGCGGAAGCCTATGCGCTGGCGGTTGCCCGGGGGGGGTGATGATCGCCGTGGCCGACGTCGCGACACCGGCGGGGTTCCGCTGCGGTTACGTGGCGATCATCGGCCGGCCGAATGTCGGCAAGTCGACTTTGCTCAATCGCTTGATTGGCGCGAAGGTCAGCATCACGTCGAAGAAGGCGCAGACGACGCGCCACCGCGTCACCGGGATCCTGACGACACCCCAGGCGCAATATGTATTCGTCGATACGCCCGGGTTCCAGACCAAGCACCGGTCGCGTCTCAACGAACGGATGAACCGCACGGTCGCGCAGAGCCTGGCCGAGGTCGACGCGACGGTGCTCGTGATCGAGGCCGGCCGCGTTGTCGAGGCCGATCGGCAGGTCGTCCGCCTGCTGCCGGTGGGCGCCCGCGTCGTCGTTGCCCTGAGCAAGATCGACCGCCAGAAGGACAAGGATGCGCTGTTGCCGCAGATGGCCGAGCTCGCCGCGCTCTATCCGTTCAAGGCGATCGTGCCGGTGAGCGCGGAAAAGGAGCGCGGACTCGATGCCCTGCTTGCGGAGGTCCGCGCGTTGCTGCCCGAGGGTACCCCGTTCTTCGGGGCAGACGAGATCACCGACCGCGACGAGCGGTTCCTCGCTGCCGAATTCATCCGCGAGAAGATCTTCCGCCTGCTGGGCGACGAGGTTCCCTACGCGACGACGGTCGCCATCGACCGGTTCGAGCACGACGGGCCCGTGCGCCGGATTCACGCGACGGTCTATGTCGACAGGGAAAATCAGCGCGCGATCCTGCTGGGTGCCGGAGGTGCGCAAATGAAGGAAATCGCATCGGCCTCCCGCACCGACATGGAGCGGCTGTTTGGCGGTCCGGTTTTCCTCGAAGTCTGGGTTCGCGTCAAGCGCGGCTGGGCGGACGACGACGCGCTGCTGAGGCGGTTCGGGTACTGAGATGGACGGCCCCCACGCTCACTGCGTTCGCTGCCCCCCGCGGGGGCGCACAGTGCCCTTCGGGCGGCCGGGCGGGCACTGAGAGCCCGGGATTTCCGAACTACGTTCCCGCCATGGCCCCGCGCTCGCAACCCCTCCGCCGCGACGATCAGCCCGCGTTCGTTCTGCACACGTACCCGTACCGCGAAACCAGCCTCATCGTCGAGGCCTTCAGCTCGGAATATGGCCGGGTGGCCATGGTTGCGCGCGGTGCGAAGCGCCCGCGTTCCGAGCTGCGCGGGCTCCTGCAGGGATTTCAGCCGCTGCTCCTGTCCTGGTCGGGGCAGCACGAGTTGAAGACCCTGATCAAGGCCGAATGGCGCGGGGGGCTGCCGCTGGTCGGTGGTTCGGCGCTGGTCTGCGGCTTCTACCTGAACGAATTGCTGCTCAAGCTGCTGCCGCGCGAGGACCCGCATCCACGCCTGTTCGCGAGCTACGAGTCCGCGCTCGCCGACCTTGCCGCAGACAGCGCACGGGCGCCGGTGCTGCGGCGATTCGAGCTCGCGCTGCTGTCCGAGCTGGGCTACGCGTTGCCGCTCGTTCGCGAAGCCGACACGGGCGCGCCCGTCGATCCGGCCGCGCGCTACCATTACGCGTTCGATCGCGGCCCGCGCCGGTCGCCGCCCGAGCCGGGCGCGCGGTTGCCGTTGGTACGCGGCGCGACGCTGCTCGCGCTTGCCGGCGGGACATACGTCGATGGCGAGACCGCCGCGGAGGCCAAACGGCTGATGCGCGACGTGCTGGACCATTACCTCGAGCAACGGGGCGTCGAGAGCCGGCGCGTCGTCCAGGACCTGCAGGCGCTCGACGAGCAGCGCGAAAGGGAGACGGGCCGCCATGATTGAGCTGGGTGTCAACATCGACCACGTGGCAACGCTGCGACAGGCGCGCCGCACGTACGAACCGGATCCGGTCTGGGCGGCCGTCGAGGCCCACCTCGGCGGCGCCGACGGCATTACGGTGCATCTGCGCGAGGATCGCCGCCACATCCAGGACGAGGACGTGCGGCGGCTGCGCGAGCTCATCCATATCAAACTGAATCTCGAGATGGCGGCGACGACGGAGATGATCGGCATCGCCGAGCGGCTCCGGCCCGAGATGGCGATGCTCGTGCCGGAAGGCCGGCACGAAATCACGACCGAAGGCGGGCTCGACATCGTCGCCGGGGAGGGGAGGCTCGCGGACACGGTGGCGCGGCTCACTGCCGCCGGCATCGGGGTGAGCGTCTTCATCGACGCGGACCTGAACCAGGTCGAGGCCGCGGGGCGGATCGGGGCGAAGGTCTGCGAGATACACACCGGGCCGTATGCGCACGCGTTCCACGCCAAAGGGCGCGATCCCCGGAGCCCGGCGGTCGTCACGGAACTGGCGAAGATACGCGCTGCCGGCGACGCGATACGGCAGGCGGGCATGCGCTTCAATGCCGGACATGCGCTCAACTATTTCAATGTGCAACCGGTCGCTTCACTGCCCGGCGTGCGCGAGCTGCACATCGGCCACGCGATCGTGTCGCGGGCCGTCTTCGTCGGCATGCGCGAAGCCGTGCGGCAGATGAAGGCGCTGATTCGGGAGGGCGCCGCGTGATCTGGGCGGTGCCGCCATGCGTCGCGCGTTCCGGCGTCGGTCGGCAACGGAACGGGCGGGTTCGCGGCGGGCGCACG
>Ga0209048_10002641_pt1 | contig 17717 bp, 18 predicted proteins | sample FrelakmetCRP12CR_FD_187146 | JGI IMG/M metagenome (GOLD analysis project Ga0209048, IMG submission 187146) | Freshwater lake sediment microbial communities from the University of Notre Dame, USA, for methane emissions studies - CRP12 CR (SPAdes)... | ecosystem: Environmental > Aquatic >... | reverse complement strand
GGTCGATGCGCACGATCTCCGCGAGGTCGTCCGGCCGCATCGCCCGCACGTCCGCGAGATCGCGGGCGAGACGCTCGAAGTCATTGTCCGGCCGGCCGCCGAAATCGATTTCGTGCGCCGGGCCTTCGCCCACGGGCACGCTGACCGCGTCGTCGCGCGAAGGCGCGTATTCGCCGCCGCGCACGGCGCAGTCGACGACGTGGCTGCGCGCAACCTCGAAATGCATGGCGTCGAGCCAGCGCAGCATCGGGTGATCGTTCCACGTCGCCTGCGTGCGCAGCTCGCGCACTTCGTGCCGGCGGGCCCAGTCGGCGAGCGCGTCGAACAAACGCTTCCCGATGCCCCGGCCCTGCGCGTCGGCGCGCACGCCCACGACCTCGAGTCGCAGGGCGGGCTCGGTGCGGCCGAACTCGCCCTCGAGCACGCGCGCGAGAATGTAGCCGGCAAGCCCGGAAGCATCCGTCGCCGCGAACTGGGCGTGAAGCGTTGGCGCGTCGAGCGCCGCCTGCAGGCGCCGCTCGAAATAGCTGCGGCGCGACCGGCCCTCGATCGCCGCGTCGATCGCGACGACCGCGTCGAGGTCCTGGCGTGCGAGGGGGCGTAGCGCAACATTCGCGGCGGTGGCAGCCATCGGCATCTCTCTCGTAGAGGTCCCCGACGTCACGAGGACAGGTAGGCGAACGCGATTTCGCGGTCCGATTCTTCGTCGAGCAGGTCGTCGAGGCTCGGGAGCAGGCTCATCGTTTCCTTCTGGATGTGCGCGCCGAGGCGCTCGGCCAGTTCCGGCGCGCCGCGTTTCAGGGACGCGTACCCTGCGTCGTCGAGTGTTCCCGCGGCCGCCGCGCGCGCGAGCGGCAGCAGTTCCGCGGCGACCGCGCGGATCGTCACGTGCTCTTCCGCGAGCAGCTCGGCGAGATCACCGTCGCCCGCTTCAACGAGCCGCGGAAACAGCACCTGTTCCTCGAAATCGAAGTGGCGCGCGATGTGTTCGGCGATGAATTGGGCAAGCGCCGCCGCGACCCGGGAAGCCTCGCTCGCCTCGTCGGTCCCCGGTCGGGGCGCACGCGCGAAGGCCTGCCCGGCCCGTCCCAACAGGTCGAGCGTGGCGCGGTGCTCGTTGTCGAGCGCGCGGCTCACCTCGTTCATCGCTTCTGTCCTCCGGCTATTATGGTATTACGATACCAAAATACATCGTTCGGCGCGGGCGGTCAATTGACGCGGATCAACCTGTGGCTGCCGCGAGGTCGCGCACGAGACGCTGCGCGAGAACTGCCGCGACCTGCCGCCGGTAGTTCGATTGCGTGACGGTCGTGCGCATCGGACTCGCCTGTTTCTGCACGAGCTTGCCGAGTTTCGCCCGCGCGGCGTCGTCGAACGGCCGTCCGGCGAATTCCGCTGTGCCGTCGAGCACGAAGGGGCGCGGATTGGTGCCCGTCAGCGCGACGTCGAGCCGCGCCACTTCGCCGCCGCCCATCTCGACGCGCGCCGCCACGCCTGCGAGCGGGAAATCGATGGCGCCACGCGCGCGCGCCTTTCGATAACCGGCGTGCGCACGCGCCGGCTGCTTCGGCACGTGCACGGCAGCGACGATTTCGCCTGGCCCGAGCGTCAGGTGCGCCGCGCCGTCGTCGGCATAGAGATCGGATAGCGGAATCCGGCGGGTCCCCCGCGGCCCGACAATGTCGACCTCGGCACCGAGCACAAGCAGGACCGGCGCGAGATCACCGGAATACGCGGCGTGACAATGACGGCCCTGCGGCGCCACGTGACAGGTCTCCCCGCCGTGCTTCAGGCAGTATTCGTTGGCGCGGCGCCACCACGCGCTCTGGTTGTAGAAGATGCAGCGCGTGTCGAGGCAGAGATTGCCGCCGATGGTGGCAACGGTGCGATGGCCGGGGCCGGCGATCGATAGCGCAGCCTCCGCCAGGATCGGCAGCGTGCTCCCGAGCCTCGCGTCGGAGCCGAGCCGTGCGAGCGTCACGCCGGCGCCGATCGTCACGCCGTCCGTTGCGACGTCGATGGCGCCGAGCCCGCGGATGCCACAGAGATCGACCAGCAGCGATGGCGCGCCGAGTCCGTCGCGCAGGTTGGGCAGGAGATCGGTGCCTCCCGCGACGATGCGCGCGCGCGTGTCGGCGGCCAGCAGCGATGCGGCCGCGGCGAGTGAAGCGGGCCGCGCGAGGGCGAATGGGGCGCTCCATTCCATGTCAGTCCCCGGTCGTGACGGCGACCTTGCCGGCCGTCTTGCGCAGACGCTCTGCGCGCCGGCGCGCGGTCAGCGCCTCCAGCAGCCGGTCGGGCGAAGCAGGCAGCTCGGTGAGTCGCAATCCGGTGGCGTCGGCAATCGCGTTGGTGAGCGCCGGCAGGAATCCGGACAGCGAGCCCTCACCGGCTTCCTTCGCGCCGAAGGGGCCGTTGGGGTCGCGCGCCTCGACGATGAACGTCTCGATCGGCGGCGACTCGACGATCGTCGGCACGCGATAGTCGAGCAGGTTCGCGCGGAGCGGCAGTCCTTCGTGGTACTGCGTCTCCTCGGACAGCGCCTGTCCCATTCCCATCCATACGGAGCCCTGGATCTGGCCTTCGACCGCGAGCGGATTGATCGCGCGGCCGCAATCGTGCGCGACCCAGACGCGCACGACGCGGACCATGCCGGTTTCCTCGTCGACGGCGACTTCGACCACCTGCGCCGCATACGAGAAGCCGGCGCTCGTGCCCACGGCGGCGCCCTTGAACTTCCCGCCCTGCGTTTCCGCCGGCGTCGACCACGTGCCCTTGACCGTCAGCGTGCCGGTCTCCTCGAGCGCGGCGGCGACGACGTCCTTGTAGCCGAGCGCGCGATCCGAGCCTGCGACGCGATACGCCTCGCCCAGGCATTCGATGTCCTCGGCGGCGACCTCGAGCCGGCGTGCCGCCGCGGCGACGAGCACGCGCCGGAGCTCGCGGGCCGCGCCGATCGCCGCGTTGCCGACCATGAACGACACGCGCGAGCTGTACGAGCCGTTGTCCTTCGGCGTGACGACGCTGTCGTTGGCGACGACCGTGAGCCGGTCGAGCGGAAGGCCCAGGATTTCGGCGACCGCCTGCGCGAGCAGCGTCGACGATCCCTGGCCGATGTCGGCGGCGCCGGTCAGCACGGTGATGCCGCCGTCGAAGTCGAGCTTCAGGTTGACGACCGCGTGCGGCTCGCCGGTCCAGTGCACGGGCTTCGCCGATCCGCTCACGTAGTGCGAGCACGCCATGCCGAGGCCATGACCGCGCGGTAGCGTGCCGCGCCGCTCGCGCCAGCCCGATGCACGCTCGACCTGGTCGAGACATTCCGCGAGCCCGCACGAATTGACCTGCAGGTCGTTCGCGGTCCGGTGCGGCACGTTCAGCAGATTCGCACGGCGCACCACGAACGGATCGAGCCCGAGCTCCGCCGCCATCCGGTCCAGCATCGTTTCGAACGCGTGGCGGACGTCGACCGAGCCGTGCCCGCGCATCGCGCCGTTCGGCGGCGTGTTGCTGTAGACGCGCAGGCCATGGTACTTGCTCGCGGGCAGCCGATAGATCGCGTGCAGAAGCGCGCCGGCGTAGAGGATCGTCACGAGACCGTAGCCCGCGTAGCCGCCACCGCGCTGGACGACTTCGCAGTCGACGGCGGTGAGCTCGCCGGAGCTGTTCATCCCGATCTTCATTCGCACGTCGGTCTCGGGCCGGCCGCGGTGGGTGAGGAAGCATTCCTCGCGCGAGAGCTCGAGCTTGACCATGCCGCCTGCCGCGCGCGCCAGCAACGCGGCGATCACCTCGAAGTTGAGCGTCTCGGTGCGATGGCCGAAGCCGCCGCCGACGAACGGCTTCACCACGCGGATGCGTGATTCATCCATGCCGAGGCAGCGCGCGAGCGCGAGATGCACGTAGTAAGGCACCTGGGAAACCGTGTGCAGCGTGAGCCGGCCGCGCTCGGGATCGAATTCGGCGAGCGATGCATTCGGCTCCATCATCGCGTGCGTGACCTCGGCGTAGTGGAAGCTCTCCTCGCGCACCAGGTCGGCAGCCGCGAATCCGGCGTCCACGTCGCCGAAGGCCTGGTCGACCTCACGCTCGATGTTGCCGGGCTTGTTCGGGTGCAGCGGGGTTGCATCGGGCGCGCGCGCCGAAGCGGCGTCGAAGTACGCGGGAAGGGACTCGATGTCGAGGTCGATCAGGTCGAGCGCGGCGCGCGCCGTGGCCGCGTCGTCGGCCGCGACGGCGGCGATCGGCTCACCCCGATAGCGAATGTGCCCGCGCGCGAGCGGAAACTCGTTCTGCGCCACGGGGATGACGCCATAGGCCACCGCGCAGTCGTCGCCCGTTATCACCGCCCTCACGCCCGGCAGCGCGCGCGCGGCCTCGGCGTCGATCGCGTGGATGCGGCCGTGCGCGACCGGGCTGCGCAGGATTGCGCCGACGAGCGCGCCCGGCGCCGCCAGGTCGGCCGTGTACCGCGCGCGGCCGGTGACCTTTTCTACGCCATCGATCAACGGCTGGCGCACGCCGACCGCGGGCACCGGGCGGATACCCGGATTGGCGGACGGCTGGAATCGCCGGTCGGTCCCGCTCATCGCAGCTCGTCCGCGGTCGCGGCACGCGCCGCGGCGTCGACCGACTCGAGGATCTTCACGTAGCCGGTGCAGCGACAGAGATTGCCGGACAGGGCCAGGCGGATCTCCGGCTCGGTCGGCGCCGGATTCTTGCGCAGCAGCGCCTCCGCCGCCATGACCATGCCGGGCGTGCAGAAGCCGCACTGCGTGCCGAGCTTTTCGTGGAACGCCGCCTGCAGGGCGCTCATGCGGCCGTTTCCGGCAAGGCCCTCGATGGTCTCGATGCGCTTGCCGGCGCAACGCGCGACGAGCGTAATACACGCGAGCTGCGGCTCGCCGTCGACCAGCACCGTGCACGCGCCGCATTCGCCGCCGTCGCAGCCGCGCTTCGTGCCGGTCAGCCCGGCGTGCTCACGCAGGTAGTCGAGCAGGAGCAGCGAGTCGGCGACCGCGTCCTCGCGGGCGCGCCCGTTGACGTGCAGCGTGACGATGCGCTTGGTCATGGGAAATGCCGTCAGCTTCCCTTCGGCCGCAGGTCGCGCACGCGCACGGCTTTCCCTTGCGAGCGCGGGATCTCGCCGGGGCGCTTGACGATGACGTCGGTCGTGATGCCGACCAGAGACTTGATGTGATGCGCGACGCGATGGGCGAGATCGCCGAACGCAGACGCGTCGACGCCGGGCTGCGCCTCGACTTCGACGTCGACGTGATCGAGGCTGCCGCGCCGCTCGACGACGAGCTGGTAATGCGGCGCGATTCCGGGCAGCCCTACCAGCGCCGCCTCGACCTGCGACGGATACACGTTGACGCCGCGGATGATCAGCATGTCGTCGTTGCGGCCGGTGATGCGCAGGATGCGCAAATGCGTGCGCCCGCAGTCGCATGGTGCGGTCGTCACCTTCGTGATGTCGCGGGTGCGGTAACGCAGCATCGGCAGCGCTTCCTTGGTGAGCGTTGTGATCACGAGCTCGCCCGCTTCGCCTTCGGGCACGTGCTTGCCGGTCTCCGGATCGATCACTTCGAACAGGAAATGATCCTCCCACCCGTGGAGGCCGGCCTGGCATTCGCACTCGCAGGCGACACCCGGCCCCATGATTTCCGACAGGCCGTAGATGTCGATGGCCTTGAGGCCCAGCCGCGACTCGATCTCCTTGCGCATCGCGCCGCTCCACGGCTCGGCGCCGAAGAGGCCGACCGCGAGCCGCGATTTCCGCAGGTCCACGCCCTGCTGCTCGGCGACCTCGGCCAGCGCCAGCGCGTAGGACGGCGTCGCGCACAGCACGCGCGCGCCGAAATCCATGATCAGCGCGATCTGCCGTTCCGTGGAGCCGCCCGACATCGGCACGACGACGGCGCCGAGGCGTTCCGCGCCATAGTGCGCGCCGAGTCCGCCGGTGAAGAGCCCGTAGCCATAGGCATTGTGGACGACGTCGCCCGGCCTGCCGCCCGCTGCCGCGGTCGAGCGCGCCATCAGGTCGGCCCAGTTGTCGAGGTCGGCACGCGTGTAGCCGACGACCGTCGGCTTGCCGGTCGTTCCCGACGATGCATGCAGCCGCGCGAGGGCGCAGAGCGGCCGTGCGAACATGCCGAACGGATAGTGATCGCGGAGATCCGTCTTCAGCGTGAACGGCAACCGGACGATGTCGTCGAGACTGTCGATCGCCTCCGGCACGACGCCTGCATCGTCGAGCCGCTTACGGTGCAGCGGCACGTTGTCGTACGCGTTGCGAACCGTCGCGCGCAGGCGCTCGAGCTGCAGCGCCGCGAGGTGCTCCCGCGGCATCGTTTCCCGGTCGCGCTGGAAGAAGAAGCGCGCATCGGGCTGCGTCCCGATTCCGATTTCCGACAACGTCGTCGCGCCCATGGGATCTCCTCGTTGACGTGGCGGCTTCGCGTGCGTTCGCTAGGTCCGCGTGCCGCGAACGGGCAGATGCGGCAGCGCGAAGCCCTGGTTGAACCCGGCGCGCGTGACGAGCATGAACTTGAAGTAAGCGCCGGCAAGCGCCGCGAGCAACCCGGCCACGGCGGCCGAAGGAAGCAAAGATGGACCGGCGACGAAGCCCGCGGCAATCGCGGCGACGACCACCAGCGGCACGAGCGTGCCCGCGATCTCGAGCACCCGTCCGGCGCGGTCGAGCGTCGCGAGCGCACCGGGGGAGGTCTTGCCGGCGAGGCGCCGCCGGTACACGCGCCACGCGAACGCGCGGGCGATCACCAGCAGGGCGAAGGCGGCGAGCAGCCACATCGTCGCCGCGTCATGCAGCGGTGCCGTCACGAGGAAGACGCCAGAACCCTCGACGAGTCCCGTGACGAGGAGCAACGGCACGAGCCGCGGCTCGCGCCATGCCGGGATGCCTTTCGCGGCCTGCAGCAGGCGTGCCTGGCAATAGACGAACAGCAACGCGAGCAGCAGCGCAAGCCAAGGCGTCCCGGCTGCGCCGGCCGCGGCGGCAAGGCATGCGGGCACGAGCAGCGCGGAGGTCCACGCCTCCCGCGCCATCCACGACGTGCGCGGATTGCGGAAGACGTTGAGCGCGCGGAGCGGGCGGCCCAGCTCGAGCGAGACGCAGAACAAGCCGAGGCCGATGAGCGCGAGGCCCGCGAGCAGGAGCGCGACGCGTGCGATTCCACCCGCGCCGGAAATGACCGTGAACGCGATCAGGCCTCCGCCCATCCCGCCGCCGATGAAATTGCCGGCCGCCCGCGCGTCCCAGCTCGACTGGCGCCAGGGATCGGGCCCGTACGCGCCGTAGCCTTGTGCGGGATAGGTCATGCGGGCCCCCGCGGGCTCTCGTTCGCGTCCCAGAGGTAGTAGAAACCGGGACCGGTGCCGAGCTCCTCGTGCATGCGGAAATGGCGGTTCTCGGCAAGGAGCCGGCATACGTTGCTGTCGGGATCGTCGAGGTCGCCGAATGCGAGCGCCTGCGTGATGCACGCGTTGACGCAGGCGGGCGTCGCTTCGGGGTCGATCCCGGGCTTCAGTCCCTTCGCGACGCCCTCGTCGATGCGGTCGACGCAAAACGTGCATTTCGTTGCGACCGCGAGCCGCGAGTCGTCGCGTCGCTTCGTCTCGTTCGCCATGGCGCGGCCGTAGGCGAACGTCGGCCGCGACGACTTGTAGCGCGCCTGATAGGGGCAGGCGACCGCGCAGTACGCGCAGCCGATGCAAAGGTCATAATCGATCGTGACGATGCCGTCCGCGCGCTTTTTTGTCGCTGCGGTCGGGCACACGTCCAGGCAGGGCGGGTCGTCGCAGTGCTGGCAGCCGACGGGAACGAACGCGCGCTTGACATCGGGGTATTCGCCCTGCTCGATGTCGAGCACGCGGCGCCACTGCACGCCGGGTGGCGTCGCGTTCGCGTGGCGGCACGAGGCCGTGCACGTCTGGCAGCCCACACATCGGCGCAGATCGGCGACCATCGCCCAGCGGGTCATACTGCCCCCACGCTTGCGGCTGACGCCGCTGCGCTGCCCCCCGAGGGGGAGCAATTCGCGCCTTGGGGCGGCCCGGCGGCGCTCATGGCGCGGTCGCTCCTGCGGGTGAGACGCTGACCCGAACGATATCGGCGCCGGAACCGGTCGCATCGGTGAGGTCGAGCGACATGGTCGCCAGCGCGTTCATCGACGGCACGCCGAAATCCTTCGTGAACGGCGTGGCCCAATGATCGAACTGCCCGATCAGCAGCAGCGTGTCCGGACGGATGCCCTGCCGCAGCACGGCGCGCCCGCGCACCTTGCGCTGCGGCGTCGCGATTTCCACCTGCTCGCCATCGCGGATGCCGAGCTTCGCGGCGGCCTGCGTGTTGATGATGACGCCACGATGGCCCTTGACGTTGTCGGCGACCTCCTTGATGAGCTGCATGCCGACGTTGGCGCCCCACGCGTATTGCATGCTGCGCGCGGTCAGCAGCCAGAACGGGTAGTCGCTCGCCTTGCCGCCGACCTTTTCGAGCGCGGCGACCCACGGCGCGCCGAAGTCCTTGCACTTCGGCAACGCCTGATACTCGGGCAGCTGGTTGTCCCACCAGTGCATGTCGTGCTCGTGCAGCCGCCGGCCGAGCTCGGTGCCGATGCGCAGCAGCCGCTCCTGATAGGGCAGCTCGAAGCGCAGCTTCTTTTCGACGAGCGTCGGATACAGATACCACTTGATGCGCGGGAACGGCTTCGTGGCGAGACCATGTTCGCGCCACCAATCGAGGCCGTGGGACTCGCGCCCGTCGGTCAGCTCAGCGCTCGCGGCGCGGCACACCGCTTCCCAGATGGCTTCGGACTCGTGCGCGACATCCGGCGCGAGCGTCTCGTCCCAGTGCGCGCCCTTGAGGGGCACACCGGCGGCGCCCTTGTTGATCGCCGCGTTGTACTTGTCGAGGATCCCGGTCCGGCGCGCGAGCTCGGTGGCGATCGTCGTGAAGTCGCGCGCCTCGCCCTGCGCGGCGACGACCGGCTGGCGCAGCGCGAAGCCGGTGCAATCCCAGAACTGCTCGACGAACTTGGAGCCGCCTATGCGGATCAGCTGCAGGCTTTCGAGGTCGGTGGCTTCGGGCAGCAGGATGTCCGCGTGGTGGTTGGTTTCGTCCCGCGTGTACGCGAAGGCGACGGTGAACGGGAAGCGCGCCATCGTCCTGCCGATCCGGTCGGTGTCCCAAAACGAGATCGCCGGGTTGGTGCGGTAGACGATCCACACGTCGGGAAACGTGACCCGCGGCAAGCCCTTCGGCGTCTCGTCCAGAAACATCCACGAAAAGTGCGTCGGCCCCAGCGCCTGGCTCCACGGCCCGTTCGCGGCGAGCGGGACCATTGTCCGGTACGCGTTGCGGATTTTCGGATTCGGCGACCAGTGCGCCTTGTCCGTCGGATTGAGCGGGTAGTCCATGAAGCCATCGGGGCCGGACAGCACGCTGTCGACGCGCGCTGGCACCTGGCGATTGAGGCGCACGGTCGTGCCGAGCGTCCCGCCCGGAACTTCCAGACCGCCGACCAGCGCGGCGAGCATCGTGCGCGCCCAGACGCATTCGAAGCCGCCCCAGCCGTTGTTGACGGTCTTGCCGAGGCTGACCGCCACCGGCCGGTACGGCAGACGCTGCCCTTCGATCTCGATGGTCTCGCCGACCTTCGCGTGGTCGAGGAATTCGCGCGCGATCCGGCGCATCGTCGTCGCCGGCACTTCGCAAATGGCCTCGGCCCATTCGGGCGAATAGGGTGCGATATGCGCGACAAGCTTCGAAAACGCCGTCTCACCGGTCAGAATGCCGTCGGCAAGCACGTCGCCGTCGGGGCCGATCTCCACCGCGTCCGCGTCGTAGCGGCCTTCGAGCGCTTCGGCGATGTCCGGCGTGTCGTGCGGCGTCACGGCGCCGCCTAACGTGTCCCGGACCAGCGGCTTCCTCGTCGCGCGGTCGCGCAGGTAATAGCCGTGCGGGCCGACGAGATACGGGGACGCCGTGTGCTTCGTCAGGAAGGGAAGGTCGAGCCGCTCACGCGGGACGCTGTGCAGCAGCACGTGCACGAGCGCGTAGAGGAACGAAGCGTCGGTCTTCGGCTTGATCGGCACCCACTCGGCCGAGCACGCGCCCGTCACCGAGAGGTGCGGCTCGACCTGCACGCGCTTCATGCCGCGGATGCGGGCGTTCGCATGGCGCCACACGCCGACGACGCCGCCGGAGGCCTCGACGTTCGCGCCGCACGAAATGAGGTAGTCGCAAAGCGGCGTGTCCGGCGACACGGTGAACGCGCGATGCCAGAACTCGCCGTACAGGTGTTCCGAGTGGTAGCACTTCACGCCCTGCCCGGAACCGAAGCCCATGTCGACTGCGCCCCACGCGGCGAGGAACGCGGGGAAGGTCCCCATGTACGACTGCGGCGTGCCGGCGCCGCCGAGGCTTACCGCCAGGCGCGGATAGCCGGATTCGTCGGCAAGGCCGGCCGCGCGCGCGGCGTTGAGCTTCGCGGCGACGATGTCGAGCGCCTCGTCCCAGGTGATCGGCACGAAGCCCGGATCCTCGTCGCGGCCCTTCTTCGGGTTCGTCCGCTTCATCGGCGTGCGAATCCGGTTCGGGTTGTACGTCTTCTGCACGAGCCCATAGGCCTTCACGCAGACCTTGCCGCCACCCGGATGCACGTCGGCCGCGCAGAAATTGGGCTCGACCTCGGTCGCCACGCCGTCGACGACCTTCACCGTGAGGAGATCGGGCCCGGCGACGCACTGGTAGCAGTACGTCGGGACGCTGCGGGTTCCGCTTTCGCGCATGGTCAAGCGAGGCCGGCCTTGCGCGCTTTCGCGGCGAGCCGCTCCTCGGTCTTCTTCACGTCGACGACGAAGCGGCCGTGCGTGCCTCGACAGATGAGGTCGGCGCTGTCGCGGCCGCTGACCTCGAACGTGACGGCGCGCCCGTTGACGGCGGTCACCGTCACCGTGATTGCGACCTTCATGCCCAGCAGCGTCGCGGCGAGGTGGTCGAGCTCGATGCGCGTGCCGACCGAGTCTTCGCCGGGATCGAGGTGCGGCAGCAGGAGATCGCGCGAGGCGAGCTCGATGTCGCGCACGAGCATCGGGGTCGCATAGACGCGTGCCTTCTCGCCCATGAAACCGATCGTCCGCTCGCGGTCGACGGTGCACTCGACGGTCGAGGTGACACCAGCGGCAAGGCTTGCCTTCATCGGATCCTCCTGTCGACGCGGGTACGGGTGCCCGACTCGCGCCGCCGCACCCGTCGCGCGCACTCTGCGGTGGCTCCCGCCCGTGGCACCACCGGATTTCGGGTTGAGACTTTGGCGATTAACGGCTATTCTGGCATTGCAATGCCGATTTGGAATTGATCTGGGTCAGTTTTAGGGGACGAGCTTGGGCGCGACGCGGGCGGCGAAGGAAAGGAGCGGCGGCAGGGGCCGGAGCGCGGCGACCGCCGATCCTCCGGCAAGGATCGAGATCCGCGCGGTGCGGCGCGGCGATCTCGACCCCATCGTTGCCCTCGACGCCACGGTGACCGGACTCGAGAAGCGGGCGTACTGGCGCAGCGTCTACCAGCGGTACGGCGCGGCGCCCGAGGCCGGCCGGCAGTTCCTGGTCGCGGACGCCGGCGGGCGCGTCGTTGGTTTCGTGATCGGGGAAGTGCGGGACTGGGAATTCGGTTCGCCGCCCTGCGGCTGGGTGTTCGCGATCGATGTCCAGCCCGAGGCGCGGCAGGCCGGCGTCGGCACGCGGCTGCTGTTGGCGATCTGCGCCGGGTTCCGGCGCGCGGGCGTGCGCACGGTGCGCACGATGCTCGCGCGCGATAACACGCTGATCCTGTCGTTCTTCCGCAGCCATGGGATGATGGCCGGTCCGTTCATTCCGCTGGAGATGGAACTCGACCGGTGAAACTGCAGAAGAACACGTCGCTCGCGCTCTACAGCGTCCTCGAATTCGCGGCAGATCCCACGCGCCACGTCTCCGCCGCGGAGATCGCGCAGAAATACGGCGTATCGTCGCATCACCTCGCGAAAGTGCTTGCCGAGCTTGCGCGCGCCGGGGTCGTCGAATCGGCACGCGGCGTCGGCGGCGGCTATCGCTTCGCCGGCAACGCGCGGCGGTTGACGCTGATGGACGTGATCCGCCTGTTCGAGGATTTCGGCCCGCCCGAGCCCGAACGGCGCGAGCCCGGCGAGCGCACGCCTGTTGGCCGGGCGCTGGGTGTCGTGCTCTCCGAAATCGACGAGATCGCGAAGGCGACGATGAGCTCGATCACGCTCGCGACGATGCTGCGGCTGATCGAGCGCCAGCGTAAGCCTTAGGAAACCAGCAGGCCCAGCCTGGCGAGGCGAAGGAGGTGCCCGTCGAGCTCGGCGGCACCGGCGGCATCGGAACCGGCCATCCCGCCCATCGCGATCCGCAATTCGCTACGGTCGCGCGTGCCGTCCAGCAAAGGCAGCAGGCGCGACGCGACGTCGTCGTCGATTTTCACCAGCTGGTGCCACAGCGACGTCACCATGTCGCCGGCGGCCAGTTGGGCCCGGACCACGGCGCTCGCGGCGGGCCGTTCGCCCGGCGGGCATACGAGGCGCGGGGCGATCACGTGGGGCAGGATGACACCCGCCTGAAGGCTCGCCAGCATGAGCGCATCCAGCGCGATGTCGCCGGGCGCCTCCCGCTGTCCCGCGTCGGGCCGTGCCCGGATCGCGTTTCGCAGTGCGTCGAAGGGCAGCGCGTGCGGTGCGGCTGCGCGCAAGACCTCCTGCATTGCCTGCATCAGCGCGACGCCGCCGTCGCCAGCCATGGCGGAGGGTTCCGGCGATCCGGGCGGCGCATTCTCGAGTTGCGCTGTGCTGTGCACGCGGCGCGCCGCGGTAAACGAGAGCGAGCGCATCCGCGCGGGGGTTTCGTTGCGGTCCAGCACGACCGCGTCGCGGCACAGCAAGGTTTGGCGAAAGCGGCGGCATTTGATGAAATCGAGATACTGCTGCCGGGTGATCGGATCCAGTGCCGCGAGTATCCCGCGTGCCTCGGGCGCGATGCCCGCGTAGCTCGACATCACGAACGCCGCCTCGGCGAGATACTGGAGTCCGTGCCGCGCCGCATGGTCCGCGAACTCGTGGAAGTACACGGGATCATTCACCGGCGACAGGTCGTCGTGGAAGAGCAGCGCCGACACCCTGTCCTCCATGCGCTGCGCTTCGGCGACGAGCGGCAGCGAGTACTCGTCCGGGACCGCGTTGCCGTGGGCGACGAGATGCAGCAACGCGCGGGCCTCGGTGAGCCGCGATTCGGGGTCGTCGAGTTCGCTCGTATGGAACTTCAGCATTTCCCACACCATGCGGCGCTGATGGCATCCGGGAAACGTGTTGTAGCTGACGAAAGCGACGCCTTGCGGGGCGAGATGGTGTCCGATGAGCGCGATCAGCGCGTCGCGCGCGTCCGCCGGAATCCACGAATAGACGCCGTGCGCGATGATGAAGTCGAACGCGCCGGCGCTTTGCGGGAAACGCGTGAGGTCGAGCGCGTCGAATGCGACATTGGATACACCCGCGCGCTGCGCGAAGGCTCGCGCGGCCTCGATGGCGTCGGCGGCGAGATCGATCCCCATGAACTCGCTTGCCGGCAAGCCGTAGGCCATCGGAACGAGATTGCCGCCGTCGCCGCAGCCCACTTCGAGCACTCGACAGTGATCGGGCGACGCCGGCGTCAACCGGTGAAACGTGGCCGCCGCCGCGAGGCGATCAGGGTGCGTCTCCGCATAGGGCCGGCCCGGATACCGGATTGCATCGTAGGGCGTCACGATCGCGGCGGTCTCATTGGAGGCAAGGCGAGCCGACTATACCCGATCGCGAATGCGCGGCGCCAATGCCCGTCGCCTCGACCGTCGCCGGTTTGCACTTGTGGGCCCGCGCCGCGCGGTTTATTCTTCATGGCCGGGTTCGCATGCCGCAACATGCTGGATGGACACATCGCGGATTCGGTCAGTCTCGTGCGAAGTGTGCTATCCACAGGAGCAAAGACCATGACTGAAGCGAACCAGAAGTCCGCTGGATCGAAGGTGCGCCGACCGTTGCTGGCCGCGGCGCTGGCCGCAAGCGCCGTGGTGCCAGCGCCCGCGATGGCGGCCTTCGACATCTTTCTCAAGCTCGACAATGTCGTAGGGGAAGTCAACCAGAAGGGACACGAGAAATGGATCGAGCTGTTCTCTTACTCCTCCGGCTTCCAGGGACGGACCTCCAAGGGCGATGGCGCGAGTGTCGGCAAGTCCACCTGCTCCGCGATTGCCGCCGCCAAGGCATTCGACCGCGCGAGCCCGCCGCTGATCACGGCGGTCATGACGGGTCAACGGTTCCAGAAAGGCCAGATCGATTTCGTCAAAACAGGTCGCGATGGAGCCCAGGGCGTCTTCCTCAAATATGAGCTGCAGGACGTCATCGTTTCGTCGGTGCAGGACAGCGGCGCCGAGGGTGGCGACAGCACGCCGACGGAAGGCATCGCGCTCAACACCAGCAAGCTGACAATCTCGTATTACCCGCAGAATGCCGATGGCAGGCCGGGCGATCCGATCGTCGCGTCGGTGAACTGCAGCCTTCCCGCGGTCCAGTAACGATTCCCCTTGCGGCCACCGCGGAGCGCCGGCGGTGAATTCGCGAGGCGGAGTTCCTTTCGACATGCCGCGACGGAAATTGTCGCGGCATTTTGTTGTCGTGGCTGATGCGCGCGACATGCCCGATTGACCCTCCCGTACGCCGGGCGTAAATTGTCGAGTCGGAAATTTGGGCGCGGCGATTCGACGTTTGCCCACCACGTCGCAGGAACCATCGGTACGGACCACCTGCGCAAAAAAGGAATTCATGCACGTCCCGGAATACATGACGTTTGCGGATGGGTTATGCCGGTTTCGTCCCCGAGGAATCGTTTCGCTCGTCGACGGCGTAGCCCTGATCACGAGCGCCATTGCCCTTTGCTGCGCGAAAGGCGGAACGAAGATACTGGTCGACGTCACCGGCCTCTCCGGATATACCGTCCCCACGCTCGCCGATCGCTTCTGGATGGCCCAGGACTGGGCGCACGCGGCGCAGGGCCGGCTCATCCTCGCGGTGGTCGCGTTGCCGGAATACATCGATCCCAAGAAGTTCGGCGTCAGGGCCGCCGCCGACGCCGGCTTGAAAGGCGACGTGTTCACGGACACGGCGGCAGCCGAGGCATGGCTCAAGGCCAACGAACCGGACGCCGCGGGCCGGAGCACCGGCTGAATTGCCGATGATGCGTCGTCCCCGTCACGCACAGCGAGCTCGATGAGCGCAACCGACACCGGCGCGCAGGACGGCGGCTGCACCTGCCGCCACGTGCGCTATCGCATGGCGACGAATCCGATGTTCGTCCATTGCTGCCATTGCCGCTGGTGCCAGCGCGAGACCGGCGCGTCGTTCGCCCTCAATGCGATGATCGAAAGCGATCGTGTGACGTTGCTGCACGGCGAGGTCGAGCTCGTCGACACGCCGTCCAGCAGCGGCAAGGGACAGAAGATCGCCCGCTGCCCGCGATGCCGCGTCGCGGTCTGGAGCCACTATGCGGGCGCCGGCGATGCGGTGAGCTTCGTCCGTGTCGGCACGCTCGACGCGCCGGACCGTCTGCCGCCGGACATCCATATTTTCACGGCCTCGAAGCAGCCTTGGGTGGTGCTTCCACCGGGGGCGCCCGCAATGCCCGAGTACTACGTCGCGGCGGATCATTGGCCCGAAGCGAGCCTCGAACGACGCGCGGTGCTGCTGGCGGCAAAGGCCGCGCGCGAGGACGGCGCAGCTCGGTCATGACCGATTCGTGTGAGCACTTCAGCGCGATACGGACGGTGACGCCGAGCGCCGGCGGCTGCGAGGATTGCCTGCGGATCGGCGCCAAATGGACGCAGCTTCGCGTGTGCCTCACTTGCGGGCATGCCGGGTGCTGCGAGGATTCCCCGCACGCGCACGCGCTCGCGCACTTCAACGCGACGGGCCACCCGATGATCTCTTCGCTCGAGCGCGGCGACACCTGGGGCTGGTGCTATGTCCATCGCCGCTACTTCGATCCGATGCCGGGCCCGCTGCCGAAGCGGCGTTCCGCGCTGACGACCCTCATCGGCCGGCTCCGCGGCCGATGAACGGCGCGCATTTCCGGATCGCGATGCAGAGCGCGCTGGTCGCGTGGGTGTGCATCGTCGCGGGCAAGTCGTTTACCGGCATGATCCACGCGGACTCCGCCGGCATGGGCGCGATTTGGGCCTGGGACATCTCGGGCTTCGCGCACCGCTACGGGTACAAGCCGAAACGTTGACGCCCTCGCCGCCATGAACGAGCTTTCAAGACTTCTGAACGGGCACCGCTCCATCCGCGAGTACAAGCCGGATCCGATCGACGCTTCACTGGTCGAGCAGGTCTGCGCCGACGCGATCGCCGGCAGCTCGTCGTCGGGCAACCTCAACAGCGTGTCGATGGTGCTGACGCGCGATCCCGAACGCAAGCGCAGGCTGTACGAGCTGCATTTCGAGCAGCCGATGGTGCTGCAGGCGCCGCTCGTCGTCACGTTCTGCGCCGATTGGTTCCGCACGCGGGCGTGGCTGCGGCGCCGCGGCGCGCGCGACAATTTCAACAACCTGCTCGGCTACCACGTCGCGGCTTTCGACGCGATCATCGTCGCGCAGAACGTCTGCCTCGGCTTCCAGGCGCATGGCCTCGGCATCTGCTACATGGGGACGACGCTGCATTCGATGACCGAAATCGCGGCGTTCCTGGAACTGCCGGACACCTGCGTGCCGGTCACCACGATCGTCGTCGGCTGGCCGGCTGAAGATCCCGCCAAGCGCGATCGCCTGCCGGTGCCGGCGCTCCTGCACGACGAGCGCTACCGCGAGCCCACGGGCGAACAGATCGAGGCGATCTATGCACAGCGCGAAATCCGCGGCTGGCAGCGCTACATGTCGGACCCGGAGACCAAGGCGCGGGTCGAGGCGATGGGGATCACCTCGCTCGCGCATTACTACACGAGCAAGGTCAAGTACGACCCCGACATCTTTCGCGAGGATTCCGCGAAGCTGCGTGCGCTATTGGAAGCGAAGCACTTCCTGCCGTAGGCACGGACGCGGATCCGGCGGTCAGGCCGCCGCGGGCTTCGGCGCGGCGTGCTTTTTCAGCTTGAACGACAGCATCACAAGCAGCGCGCCGTAGGCGATTGCAAACACGCCGATGAGCCATAGCACCGCCATCGCGCCGGCGCCGGGGTTCACGATCATGAAGATGCCGAACGCGATCGAAAGGACCCCCGACAGGATCAGCAGCCACTCGTTCTCGATCTCCTTGCGCAGACGGATGGCCGCGGCGATCTCGAACACGCCGTTGACGATCGCCCACGCCGCGATCAGGATCAGCAGCGCCACCGCGGTCACGCCCGGCTGGACGAACGTGAAAATGCCGGCGGCGATGCCGACGATGCCGACCAGCACGATCTGCCACATCGGCTTGCCCGAGTCCTTGGTCTGCCAGCCGCCGACCAGCGCGGCGACGCCGTCGACCAGCGCATAGGCGCCCCAGAACAACACCAGCGTGATCAGCGTCACCCCGGGCCAGGCCCATGCCAGGATGCCGAACACGATCGCCGCAAGCCCGCGCAGCAGCACGAGCCACCACATGCGCCCCATCGTCTGCAGCAGCGTTACGTCCATG
>Ga0209048_10002640_pt1 | contig 17718 bp, 14 predicted proteins | sample FrelakmetCRP12CR_FD_187146 | JGI IMG/M metagenome (GOLD analysis project Ga0209048, IMG submission 187146) | Freshwater lake sediment microbial communities from the University of Notre Dame, USA, for methane emissions studies - CRP12 CR (SPAdes)... | ecosystem: Environmental > Aquatic >... | reverse complement strand
TGCAGAAAACCCTTGTATTTACAGAGTATTCTGAGGTTTCCACCGTGGTGAATGGTGGAGCGGAAGAGATTCGAACTCTCGACCCCCACGTTGCGAACGTGGTGCTCTACCAACTGAGCTACCGCCCCATGCAGGTGACGCGTTTCTTGTAGCAGGCCCTTCACGCCCATTCAAGTGCTTTTGCTTTCCTGCAGCCCGGCCGTCAGGCGGCGGGCCAACTTCGGCAGATCGGGATCGCGCGCGCCCATGCACAGGACCACGTCGCCTGGACGCAATTCCGCACACAGCCGTTCGGGCCATTGGTCGTCATCGGGGATCGCTTCGGCCGACACACCGCGGGTGCGCAACTCGTCCACGAGCTGGGCCGTGGTCACCGTCGGCGACGCGGTGCCGCCCGCATAAAAAACCGGCAGCAGGAAGACCCGGTCGCCCGGCCGGCAGACGGCGGCGAAGGCGTCGGCCAGTTCCCGCAGCATCAGCTTCAGCGGGCCGTAACCGTGCGGGCGCCAGAGACCGAACACGCGACCCTGCGCTGGTGCGACGGCCCGCCAGGCGGCGACAATTTTGACCGGGTTGTGCGCGTAGTCGTCGTACACCAGAACTCCGCGGGCCTCGCCCACTTTTTCCAGCCGCCGTTGCAAACCCTGAAAACCGGCCAGCGCCGCGCGGATTTTTACCGGTGCGAAACCGAGTTGTTCACAGAGCGTCGCCGCCAGCAGAACATTTTCGGCGTTGTGCCGCCCTGGTAGGAAGGAGGGATACGTCGCTTTTACGTCCGCGGGCTCAATCAGAGCGGCGGCGGTATAGCCGCGAATCAGTTCGGCGACGCCGGGGCCGCAGATAATGCCGGTTTTGACCTGCGCGGCAAACCGGCGGAAGAGCGCCACCACCTCCGGCAGCTCGAAATGATCCTTGGAAATGTTGGTGATGATCGCCCAGTCGGGCGCGAACCGCAGCAAGGATTGGTCGCTTTCGTCCGCCTCGAGCACCCAGAGATCCGTGCCGCCGCAGCGGACGCTGCCGGTGGCATTCGCGCGTTGCCAGTTGAGCACGTTGCCGCCGTTGATCACGGTCGGGTTGGCGCCCAGACCCTCCAGGAGATAACCCAGCAGGCCGGTGACAGTCGTTTTGCCGGCCGTGCCGGTGACGGCGATGAGCCGCCGGCCCGCGGCCAGCCGGGCGAGCAGTTCCGCCCGGTGCAGCACCGGGACGCCCCGTTGCTGTGCGGCCAGCAAATCGGGATTGTCGGCCTCGATGGCGGAACTGACCACGACGCCAGTCAGCCCGGCCGTCGCCCCGGAGCCGTCCTGCGGCAGCAACTGCACGCCGGCGCGTCGCAGCACCGCCAGCACGTCCAGATCGCCGCGGCCCTGGTCCAGGAACCGGTCGGAACCGGAGACGCGCGCGCCCATGCCGCGCAGGGCCTGGGCGAGGGCGCTCATGCCGACACCCGCAATTCCAACCAAGTGAAAATGATCAGCCGGTGGCACAAAAAAATCCGAAATCCGAATATCGAAATCCGAAATAATGCTCAAAATCCAAACCGGGGAAAAAAGAAACCGAAACAGCCCAAATCCTGCCCCCCACTGGCCAAACGGGCTACGCAGTGTTCACATGGTCTGCACAGTCTGCCCAGTGCACGTGCTTTAGTGTTTTGCGCTGGACTTCAATGTTTCGATTTTTGTCTTTCGAAATTATTTCGGATTTCGGATTTCGAAATTCGTGTTTTCTTTCTTAGGGGTATTGTCCGGGTCGGTCGAGGCCGGTGGTTTCCGGCAGGCCGAAGAGCAGGTTCATGTTCTGCAGCGCGTTGCTCGCCTGGCCCTTCATCAGGTTGTCGATGTGCGAGATGACCCGCAACCGGTTGGTGCGCACGTCCACGTCCACGATCAGGTTGCAGTAATTCGTGCCGCGCACGTGTACCGTGCCGATCGCGGCATTGCGATCGAAGAGCCGGACGAACACGTTGCCTGCGTGGAAATCGCGGTATGCCTGCTGCATCTGCTCGGGCGTCACCCCAGGCCGCAACGTGCCGTACAGGCAGGACATAATGCCGCGGCACATCGGGACCACTTGCGCGGTGAAGGTCACCCGCACCGCCGTGCCGGCCAGCAGGCTGAGGTCGCGCTCGACCTCCATGACGTGCTGGTGCCCAGCCAGCTTGTAGGCGTTCATCTGGTCATAGCGCGCGGGATAATGGAAGACCGGGCTGGGCTTCTTGCCCGCGCCGGACACCGCCGTTTTGCAGTCGCAGATCAGGCTGGCCGGGTCCACGAGCTTGAATTTTAGCGCCGGGGCCAGCCCCAACAGGCAGCTCATCGCAAAGCAGCCGGGATTGCCGATCAGGCGCGTCGCGGGCCGGTACTGGCCGCGCCGCAGCTCCGGCAGGCCGTAGACCACTTCCGGCAGCAGGTCGGGCGACTTGTGCTGCGGGTCGCGGCCGATGCGGCGCGCGTACTCGGCGTAGTCGGTGACGTTGTCGAAGCGGAAATCGCCGCTGTAATCAATCACCTTGGCGCCCTTGGCCAGCTCGGCTCGCGCGAACTGCTGGCCGACCCCGTCCGGCGTGGAGAAAAAAACCACGTCGGCCGGCGCGAGCGCCTGGGGATCGTCGGGCGCGACGATCTTCGTGTCGCAGAAGCCCGTCAAATGCGGATAGAGCTCACTCATCGGCGTACCGACGTTCTCCGTGTCCACGAGGCACGCGATCTGCGCCTCTGGATGACGGAGCAGCAGCTCGGTGATGCCCACGCCGCCGTAGCCGCCCGCGCCCACGATTTTTGCTTTGATCATGAAAAGTTCCTTTCGTGTGCGCGCGAACTATGGAAGGCGGCGGCGCGCGTGTCAAGCCGTCGCCGTCACACCGCCGTGCGGGATCGGGCCGTGCGGGCTGTCAGAGGGTGGGGGACGAAGAAGCGCCGTGCATCGGGCGACACCGGTCACGCGTGATTTCCGTCCGGCTGTCCTCTCCCGGAGAGGATCGGGGATCGTCGCGTATGCGTATACAGCGACGACCCCGCCGCCTTGCGGCCGAACGAAACTGACGCGTTCCGGTGTCGGGGCGCAGGCAGCGCCCGACCCGATGCACGGAGCGGTTACACCCATCGCGGGGACGCGATGGGCGAATGAAACTGGGGGGCGGATGGCCTCGACCGCCGCGACCTGATCTTGGCGCCCATCGGCCCTGTCCCCGATTCCAGCCGGTGAGGTGCTAAATGTATGAAAATATAGTGTGAGAAAATCGGGTCAAGACGGCCGGGACGGAGCCCGGCCCTCCAAAATCCACGAAAGACGACCTCTTCTTGCGAGTGGAGGGACGACCTCCGTGTCGTCCGTCGTTTCTTTCACCCCTTCTCAGTTATGTAGGGGCGCAGTCTTGCTGCGCCCGCGGGCGTCGCCTGCGACGCCCCTGTTCCTTCCAGGGGAGAATTTTCAATTTCCTGAGTTCATCTGCGGACGCAATCCCGATTCTTCCGGAGATCGGGACGTCCCTCCATTTTCAAGCTTATGCCGTTTACCCCTCTTTCGGGGCCACGCTTTGTCGTAGCCGCTGAATCCCACGTGCTCTAACCGTGATGGATGGGGCGGAAGTGCACGCGGTGGGGCTGGTCGGCGGCGTCGCCGAGCAGGCGGCGGCGCTGCTCGTGGTAGGCCTCGTAGTTGCCCTCGAACCAGGTGACCTTGCTGTCGCCTTCGAAAGCGAGAATGTGGGTGGCCACGCGGTCGAGGAACCAGCGGTCATGGCTGACGACCACGGCGCAGCCGCCGAAGTTGGTCAGGCCCTCTTCCAGCGCGCGCAGCGTGGTCACGTCGAGGTCGTTGGTCGGCTCGTCGAGCAGGATCAGGTTGCCCCCGCCGCGCAGCAGCTTGGCGAGGTGGACGCGGTTGCGCTCGCCGCCGGAGAGCTGGCCGACTTTCTTCTGCTGGTCGGGGCCGCGGAAGTTGAAGCGGCCGCAGTAGGCGCGGCCGTTCATCTGCTTACCGCCCAGGTCGAGGTTCTCCCGGCCGCCGGTGATTTCCTCATAGATGGTATGGTCGGGGTTGAGCGTGTCGCGGCTCTGGTCCACGTAGGCGAGCGTCACGGTCGGGCCGACGGTCAGCGCACCGGCGGTCGGCTGTTCCTGGCCCATGATCATCCGGAGCAGGGTGGTCTTGCCGGACCCGTTGCCGCCGATGACGCCGACGATGCCGCCGCGCGGGAGGTCGAAGTTGACATTCTCGAACAGGACGCGCTCGCCGAATTCCTTGCTCAAGTCCTGGGCGCGTACAACCAGGTCGCCGAGCCGCGGGCCGGGCGGAATCTGGATCTCGATGTTGTCCTCGCGCGTGTCCACCTGCTGCGCGGCCAGTTCCTCGTAGCGCTTGAGGCGGGCTTTGCTCTTGGCCTGCCGGCCGGAGGGATTCAGCCGCACCCACTGCAGTTCCTGGTTGAGCAGCTTGCTGCGCAGGGCAGCCTGCTTGCTCTGCGCCGCCAGCAGGGCCTGCTTCTGTTCGAGCCAACTTTCGTAGTTGCCCTTGTAGGGGAACGCCGCGCCACCCTCCAACTCCAGAATCCACTGGGTGACGTTGTTGAGAAAGTAGCGGTCGTGCGTGACAACCACCAACGTGCCGGTGAATTTCGTGAGATAGGTCTCCAGCCACGCGACCGATTCAGCGTCGAGGTGGTTGGTCGGCTCGTCGAGCAGCAGCACGTCGGGGTTCGAGATCAGCAGGCGGCAAAGCGCCACGCGGCGGCGCTCGCCGCCGGAGAGCCGGGTCACCTCGGCCTCGGGCGGCGGCAGGCGCAGCGCCTCCATGGCCATCTCGACGTTGTGATCGAGGCTCCACAGGTCCTGCGCATCAATCTTGTCCTGGATGCGGCCCAGTTCGTCGTTGAGTTTGCCGGCCTCCTCGGCCGCTGGCTTGGCGCCGAGCAGGTCGCAGATCTCGTCGTAGCGCGTCAGCAGCGCCTGGGCGGCGGCGACGCCTTCCGCGACGTTGCCGGCGACGGTCTTGGTCGCGTCGAGCTGCGGCTCCTGCGACAGGTGCCCGATGCGGACGCTGCGCGCGATCTGCGCCGTGCCCATGAAATCCGTGTCCTGCCCCGCGAGGATGCGCAGCAGGCTGGACTTGCCCGCGCCGTTGCCGCCGATGACGCCGATCTTGGCGCCGTAGAAGAACGCGAGCGTGATCTCGTTGAGCACGTTGACGCGGTTGTATTGCTTGGTCAACCGCTCGAGCTGAAAAACGTATTCGCCTGCCATGGGACGCGCCGTGGGGAGCCGGAGGATGGTTCAGGACAGCATGGCCGGCTTTACATCCGGCTTATCGCCTGTGGCGGGCGCCGCGCGCCGCCGGGAAAACGGGCTCAGCAAGCCGAAATAAAAACCGAAGGCGCACAGCAGCAGCGCCGCGATCGCGGCCACGTGGATCTCGGTGAACAGCAGCATCACCAGCGCCACGCCGGGCAGGAAAACCAGGGGGTGCTTGGTCATCTTGGCATAGCGCACATGGGAAACCTGCAGCACCAGCAGCGCGGCGGTGGACATCCAGACGAAAATGGCAAACGGGCCTGCCTGCAACGTAAACCAGTCCCAGCCCCATTCCTCCGGCACACCGGAATGCGCGAGGAAAACCATCAGCGTCACCCAGCCGCCCGCACAGGTGATGGGCAGGCCGAGGAAGCCCTTCTGCCCGCGGTCCGGATCGACGATGCGAAAGCGCGACAGCCGGCTGGCGCCGGAGAGCACCATGAACGAAGCCAGCACATGGCCCCACAGGCCGAACTGGTACAGCACGGAATGATAGGCCAGCAGCGCCGGCGCCAGCCCGAAGCTCGTCATGTCCACGAACGTGTCCAGCTCCGCGCCGAAACTGCTCGTGCCTTTGAGCAGCCGCGCCATGACGCCGTCCAGCCCGTCCAGGATCATCGACAGCATGATAAACTTCGCGGCCATGACGAATTGTTCCGACGAGCTCAGCACGATGCTGTAGAAGCCCGCCAGCATCGCGGCGAGCGTCAGCATCACGGGCACGATCGCGCGCTTGTTGATCTTCATGCGTTGCCCCTGCGGATCTGCGCGACCACCGACTCGCCGGCGCGGACGCGGTCGCCCTTCTTGACCAGCACCTGCACGTCGGCTTTGGGAAAATACATGTCCAGCCGCGAGCCGAACTTCATCATGCCGATCCGTTCGCCGCGCACCAGCCCCTGCTGTAACTCCAGCCAGTACACCACCCGCCGCACGATGGGGCCGACGATCTGCTTGACCAGGCAACGCGTGCCGTGGCCCTCGATCAGGATGGCGCTGTGCTCGTTCCATTCCGACGCGGCGTTGGAGTACGTCAGCAGGTGCTTGCCGGGCGTATAAGCCAGGGCTGTCACTGTGCCGCCCATTGGCGTACGGTTGACGTGCACGTCGAACGGGCTGAGGAAAATGCTGATCCGGACGGCATCCGTTTTGAGGTACTGCTCCTCGCGCACGTCTTCGACGGCCCGCACAAGGCCGTCCGCCCCAGCCACCAGCAACGTGTCGTCGCCGGCGGACTGGCGGTCCGGATCGCGGAAGAAATAGACCATGAAGGCGCACAGCAGCGCGCCGACGGCGTAACCCGTCCACTCCGTGGTGGCACAGTCCAGCCAGCGGCCCGCCAGCCCGACGGCGATGCCGACGAGCAACGAGCCGATGATCAAAGGCCAGCCACACTTTACGATACGCATGGTTTCTTCCCCGTGGCGGGCCGACACGCGTGACCCGCACCACGGCTGGGATTATGCCGGAAGCAGGCCAAAAGGCAAGCCAGCATAACCCGCATTTCTTACGCCAAAGCGTAAGAAATACGGGTTATTCCAGATCGTGCAGGAACAGGCCGTCCTTGAGCTTTGGCTCGAACCAGGTGCTCTTGGGCGGCATGATCTGGCCCGCATCGGCAATGGCCAGCAATTGGTCCATGGTTGTCGGGTACATCGAGAAGGCCACCGCCGCGCGACCGCCGGCTACTCTTTTCACCAGTTCGTCCGGGCCGCGGATGCCGCCCACGAAGTCAATGCGCGGGCTTTTCCGCGGGTCGTCAATGCCCAGGACCGGGCCCAGCAGCCGGTCCTGCAGCACACTGACGTCGAGGCGGCCCACCGCGTCCGCCTGTGGATCGGCGGGCCAGTTCAGGCCGTGCCAGCGGCCGTCCAGGTACAGGCTGACCTGCCGGGGCGCGGCCGGCACCGGGGCGGCGTTGTCCGTCAACGTGAAGCTCGCCTGCCGCACGCGTTCCAGGAACTGCGCCGGCGTCATGCCGTTCAGATCCTGCACGCACCGGTTGTAAGGCAGAATGCGAAGCTGGTCGGACGGGAACAGAACGGCTAGGAACCAGTTGAATTCTTTCGCACTGGTGGCGGACGCCTGCGCCGCACGCCGTTCCTGCGCCACGCGCACCGCCGCCGCCGCCCGGTGGTGGCCGTCGGCGATGTACCCCAGCGGCACGGCGGCGAAGGCCGCGGTCCACAACGCGGTGTCGGCGATCCGCCAGAGCGTGTTGCGCACGCCGTCGGCCGACGTGAAATCGAACAGCGGTGCGGTCGCCTGCACCTGCGCCGCCAGCACGTCGAGCGCCGCCTGAGGCCGGTAGGCCAGAAACACCGGGCCGGTCTGCGAATTCAGGTTGGCGATGTGCCGCATCCGGTCGTCTTCCTTCGCCTTGAGCGTTTTTTCGTGTTTCCGGATGAGGTCGCGCTCGTACTCCCCGACGTGGCACGTCGCGACCAGCCCGGCCTGCGCGTGCCCCGCGCGGATCAGCCGGTACAGGTAGAATACCGGCTGCGGCTCCTGCACCAGCACGCCCTCGCGGCGCAACCGTGCGAGATTTTCGACCGCCTTGGCGTACACCGCCGCGCTGTGCACGTCCACCGCGCGCGGAAGGTCAATCTCCGCCTTGCCCACGTGCAGAAAGCTGACGGGGTTGCCCGCCGCCATCGCCCGCGCCTCGTCGGAATCCAGCACGTCATACGGTGGCGCCGCCACCCGCGCCGCCAGCTCCGCCGTCGGCCGCCAGGCTTTGAAGGGATGAATGTTCATGATTCCTTGTTACGACTAGTCAAAGCTGCGTAGTGTTGTCTAAGCATAAAGATAACGTCGGGTGGCGCTGAGAAAAAATATTTGGAGTGTGGCGGCTTGCCTGCCCTTCGGAGCCTTGGCGGAGGAGGGCCACTTTTATCCGCTGGGAAAGCGCTGTCAAGCCAGCGCCGTCCAAAGCGCTTCGTGCATCGGAAGTTGACAAAAACTTAACATAGTGCCCTGCGGGTCGTGTCTCGCTATTTTATTCTGCTGAAGATCGCATATCAATTCAAGCCACCGGCCACTTGGTGCCGAGCAGCTTGGACAGCGCGGCGTGGAACTCGGCGCGCTCGTCGGTGACGAGGTCGGCGATGGCCATGATGCGGGCGGCGGTGGCGGCGAAGTCGAGGCCGGCGGGCGCGCCGAGGTGCGTCTTCTTGGCGAGGGCCGCGGCTGGGCTCATCTGCTGGAGTTCGTCCAGGTGCGCCTTGACGTGGTGGTAGGCGTCCCGGAAGGGCAGGCCGCCGGCGACCAGTTCGAGCGCCCGGTCGGCGGCGAAGACGTCGGGCGTGAAACCCCTGAGCAGGGCGGCGGTGTTCACTTCCAGACCCGCGATCAGCGGCGCGAGGATGCGTAGCGTGGCGCGGGTCATGGCGAGGCCCTCCATAAACGGCTCCTTGGCGTCCTGCAGGTCGCGGTTGTAGCCGGACGGCGCGGAGCGGACGATGTCGAGCACGGCGGTCTGGCAGGCGGTGACGCGGGCGGCGCGCGAGCGGACCAGCTCCAGCACGTCGGGGTTCTTCTTCTGCGGCATGATGCTGCTGCCGGTGCAGAAGGCCGCCGGCAGGGCAAAGTAGCCCAACTCCGGCATCGTGAAGAGCACCAGGTCCTGCGCCAGCCGCGAAAGGGTCAGCATCACCTGCGTCAGGGCGCCAAGGATCACGCTCTCCAGCTTGCCGCGGCTGTTGATTGCGTGCAGGACGTTGCCGATCGGGCGCGCGAAGCCCAGCAGGTCGGAGACGAGCCGGCGGTCAATCGGCAGCGGCACGCCGTAGCCGGCAGCGGCGCCCAGCGGGCACTGGTCGTTCAGTTGGTAGGCGGCGAGTACGAGCGCGGCGTCGTCGAGCAGCGCCTCGGCGTGCGCGTCGGCCCAGAGCCCGACGGAACTGGGCATGGCGGGCTGCTGGTGTGTGCGGCCGACCATCGGAACCGCGGCGTGGCGGCGCGCGAAGTCGTTCAGCACGGCGGCCAGCGCCGCGACTTCCTCCAGTACGCTGAGCAATTCTTCCTTGGCGAACAGCCGCAGGTCCACCGCGACCTGGTCGTTGCGGCTGCGGCCGGTATGGACTTTCTTGCCGAGTTCACCCAGCTTGGCGGTCAGGTGGCGCTCGACGGCGAGATGGACGTCCTGGTCGGCCAGCGTGATTTCAAAGGCGCCGGCCTGGGCGCGGCGCAGGAGGGCGACGAGTTCGGCGATGATTTTTTTGGCCTCGGCCGGAGTGAGCACACGGCCGGCCTTCGGCATCCGCGACAGCATGGTAGCGTGCGCGGCGGTGCCGAGGCAGTCGGCTGCGATCAGGGCGCGGTCGAGTTCCACGTCGTGGCCGGCGGTAAAAGCCAGCACCTCGGCATCAATCACGCCCACTGTGGTTTGTTGTCCGGCAGCTCTTGGCTTCATATTCCACCCCGTCCGCTCGTTTTGCGGATGAGCCTAGGGCATCAGCCCGCCGTGTCAAGCTTGGCGTGGATAGAATTTCGGAGTGCGGCGGCTTGACGCCGCTTTAACTCCGGTTGCTCTGTTTCAGATGGAAAAGCGCTGTCAAGCCAGCGCAGTCCAAAGCGTCGCGTTGCGACGCGCTGAAAAACCGGAGAATGTCCTGTGCTCTTGGAGGCTTTCGGTCGCGGCGCTGGGAAACGCCACCAGCTCCCAGACCCTTACAGCCCAAAAAAGACCCCAAAAAAAGCCTCCAAGGCTTAAAAAAAGCCATTTTATCTTCGTAACTCGTTGGTGCTTTAGGAAAACCTGTGGTCCGACCCCGGGGATTCCGGGGTTGCACATGGTTGGTTTCGACGCAGGACCGATAAGCGGACCAAAACTGGGCGATTCGTTGGTTCTTGACAGAATCGTTGGAATCCATACACTTCCGCTATGGTTGGTAGCAGCATATCAGGTAGTTGGGCCAAAGGAGAAATGAAGAGATGATCAAAGGCAGTTGTTACTGTGGTGCCGTCAAATACGAGATACACGGCCGATTATTGATGTTCGCGCATTGCCACTGTCCGGATTGTCGGAAGTTTTCCGGATCGGCATTTTCTTCGACTCTAGTCGCAGAATCCCAAGGATTCACAGTCGTTTCCAGCGAAGACAACCTCGTTGCCTACCAGTCATCCCCGAGGAAACAGTGGTGTTTCTGCAGAACCTGCGGCTGTCATGTATTCTTACGTGCAGACCACCGACCCGGAATGATCTTCGTTCGAGCAGGCTCACTGGATGATGACCCGCTAATCAAACCTCAGCATCACTTCTGGACGAGCATGAAGGCCCCTTGGCATGAGATCTGCGATTCGATCCCGCAATATCTGGAAGGATTACCAAAGGAATGGAAGGCCCAACAATAAAATGGAGGATATTTTTCAAACCTGCGGTTTGAAAAAATCCTTATTCAGTTTGTTGGCGAGCATCTACATGAGAACAGCGAAGCAAGATCTAGGTGACAAGGGCGTGGCACTAGTGATTGCCCATTGTCGATGTCCGGGATGCAAGTCGGCCAAGAAGACGCTGCGCGCATTACCGAACAACTTCAAGTGCGCTGACCTCATCTGCGACTTCTGCGGTTATCTCGCACAGGTTAAGGCAAAGACCGTCACCGATGTAAATGCGCTCACTGACGTGGTGCTTGGTGCGGCGTGGGGGCCGCAGAAGGAACGAATGGACGCAGGTATATTCTTTCCCCTGTATCTCGTCCAAGTCGCGGGAAAGAAGTATGCGATCTACTACCTGTCGGCTGACCTACAGCCGCGCGACCTTTTTGCCCCACGCAAACCACTATCTGCGAGTGCCCGTCGTGCTGGATGGCAGGGATTTCTGTACAACCTGAAGAGCGTTCCGGCTGGCGCAATCGTGAGACTCAAATGAATTCAATCGCCAACAAAGGGCTGGTGCGTACTGGCGACCCGCGGACGGTTCGCCAGTCCGCACAGCCCTGACGTTGGACGACATGATGCAAGAGACGTACCAGCCAGCCACGTGCGGCGGGCTAGTGTTCTGCCGGCGGGTTGGTCGCCGCCGGGGCGGCGGGCAGGGCGGGGCGGAGCGTCAGCCGCGCCTCCACCTGCGACATGTAGTCCTGCCGCTGGTCCAGGGTTTTTTCCAGGTCCGCCAACTGCCGGTCGGCCGCGATGACGAGTCGGACCAGCTTGGCGCGGCTGGGGCGGGTATAAAACAACCGTGCCAGCCGGCCCGCCGGCGGTTGCGCGGCCAGCGTCTTGAAGAAAGCGGTGTAGGCGGCCAGCACGGACTGGAATTCCGCCGGCCGGCCGACGCCCAGCACGGCGAGTTGCGGCGGCAGGCGCTGCGCCAGCGCCTGCGCCCAAGGCTGTTCACGCTGCGCGATCAGCTCCGCGGCGGTTATGCGCTCCGGGATATTCATACCGGTGATCATGAACTCCGCAGGCGCCAGGTTGAGCAGCGCCCGCAGCGCGTCGGTTTGGCGGCGCGTCAGTTCGCCCAGATCCTGCATGACCTCCTCCAGGTGCAGCACCCATAGGTCCCAGCGTTGTTCCAGTTCGCGGGCTGACCCGGTTTCCGGGCCATGGCGGGCCAGCCATTCCAGCATGGTCGGCGGGTCGTTCGACGGCATCCGGGCCAGCGTGCTCAACAGAGCATCGCGCTCCGGCCAGGAGCGCAGCCACTCGACCGCCACGCCGCAGACGGCTTTTTCGGCCCAGCGGCCATCCCGCAGCAGCCGCCAGCCGAGCACGTCGGCCCAGGGTGTGCGCCGGCCCTCCTGCCAACGGCGCAGCACCACCTGCCGGTTGCGCCGCTGCAGTTCGCCGTACAGGTTTTGCGCCAGGCCCACCGACAGCCATTCCGGCGTGGCGTTCAGCACCGACGACTCCGGCAGCCAGCGCCGGTTGCAGACCAGCCAGCACAAGGCTTCGAGGAAATCCTCGCGGTCCAGGCGGTAGGGGTTGATCACGCGCAAGCGCTGATCGAGGATCCCGTCGAACAGCCGCTGGCTTTTGATGATGCGGCCCTCCGGCGACTGCGGATCGCGCTGCAGTTCGATCCGGATGGAGGGTTGGCGGTCCGCGGTGGTGTCGGGCCAGGCCAGGCTGTGATCAATCCGCTCGTACACGCTCTCGGCGAAGGCGGCCCAGGGGGCGTTCTCGGCCGCGCCCAGGCCCATGACGCGGAAATGCCGCGTGGCGATGGTATCCGACAGCGTGTTGGTCGGCGTGGCCGGCAGCGAAGGGGTGGTGACGGTGACGGTGTGCGCGGGCGGCTGGGCGGACTCAGCGGGCGCCTGCCCGCGGCCCGGCAGCGGCAGCGCCCACAGCAACAGCAGGATGGATCGCAAACGCATCAGTGCATCTTACTGCGTGGCGGTATTTTTTCCAAGGCCGGGCCGACTTGCCCAACTGCTTGCGCTGGACGTCGAACGAGGCGCGGTCTTCATGTACACCGTCAAATCGTGACCTAACATTAAAGGGTCCGGCCGGACCATTCAGTGTTAGGTCATGAAACGGCGGGCATCGGATGTGGCCGGTGAATATCATGCGCGAAACGCAGAACTGTACGGCGCCACCCCGCATGGCGTCAGTCGTGCTGCCGGCCACGGCTTTCGAGGATGAGGGTGACGGGGCCGTCGTTTTCGAGCGTGACCTGCATGGCGGCGCGAAAGCGGCCGGTTTGCACCGCGTGGCCCAGGGCGCGCAGTTCGGCGATGAAGAGGTCGAGCAGGGGCTGGGCCCGCTCGGGCGGGGCGGCGTCCGTGTAACTGGGGCGGTTGCCGCGGGAGGCATCGCCGTAGAGGGTGAACTGGCTGACGACCAGCAGGGCGCCGCCGACGTCGCGCACCGCTAGGTTGAGCCGGCCCGCCGGGTCGTCGAAGATGCGCAGCGCCGCAACCTTGTGCGCCAGATGGCGCGCGTCATGGACGGTGCTGTCCGCCGCTACGCCGGCCAGGATGAGCGCGCCGGGGCCGATGGCGCCGACGGTTCCCCCGCCGACGCGCACGGCCGCGTGCCGCACACGCTGGATGACGAGTTTCATCCGCCGGGGGCCTGGTGTTCACCGCGGGCGGCCGGAGCCCGCTCAGGTGGCGCGGGTGATGCGCAACGACTGCAAACGATTGAGTGCGGCGGCGATTTCATAGCGGCGGGGCCGGGCGAGATCGCCCTGCAGAACACGCGTGAGGGTTTCGAGACCCTCGGTGCTGAGATCCTGATCCACGGCGTCGAGGATTTCGCTGATCGAACGGACCTCATCCATGTAGCGGGTCTTGGCATAGTACAGGATGCGGCCGATGGTGCGGGTTTGATCCTTGTCGGCCAATTGGTCCACGCCCTGCAAATCGATTTCGTTCCGGCCGAAGCACAGCTTGTACATGCCCGCCGTTTCGATCAACACATCGCTGCGGCCGGCGCTGGCGTCGATGCTGCTGGGTACCACGCAGCGTTTCTTCGCGATCAGGGCGGAGACGTCCAGCGGGGGGGCGGCCGTCTCCGGCGCGGTGACCAGCGCCTTGGCCTGCTGCGTGATGTCCGTGACCTTGAAGTTGGCGATGTGCAGAATGGTGTCCGCGGCCGGGATGAAATCCGTGAGCGTGCTGGAGCCGGCGATGACCAGCGACACGCCCAGTTGATCCACCATCCGGCGCGCGAGCGCGGAGAGCGGGGTGATGGCGCGCTCGGCGGCGGCGGTCAGGCCGTCCAAGCGGCTGTCCCGGGAAAGAAATTCGATGGCGGAATCGCTTTCATCGAACAAGAGGACCCGGGCGCCGACCTCCAGGGCTTCGATGGTTGCGGCCGCCTCGGCGGCGCAAGCATCGGCGTGCAGACTGGTGAAGGCGGCCGGGTTGACGCCGGAAATCATGGGGCGGACAAAGGCGCTCACATCCACGCGTTGCACGCTGCGGCCAGGCTCGGCCTGCACGTAAACCGCGTCCGAGTTGGTAATGACCATTTCGCGACCGTCGCCGGAGACATGGTTGTAGATGCCGGCGCTGATGGCGTGCATCAGTTCGATGCGGCCGGAGTAGGCGTCGCCCAGGATCAGAGTGATGCCGGTGGGCACGCCGAGCCCGCGCAGGGTGCCGGCCTTGGGCACCTCCACCTCGCACGCCAGCGTTGCATCCACCACGAATGGCGTGGCGTGCTCGTAATCGGGCAGATCCGAATCGCTCGCGCGGTTCAACAGCGCCTGGTCCGCGACAAAGCTGATCCAGCCCCGGGTGGCCAGCAGGTGGCGGATGTGCTCGGCATCGTTCATCAGGTTGACGGCTTCCTCAATCTCGTCGTCGTCGAGGTTGCAATAAATCAGCGCGGCATTGACCACGCTGGGCAGGATTTCAAAAAACAGGGCTTTCAGATCCCCGCCCAGAATCCGCCCATCGCGCACCGGCAGGCGGGCATAGACGCGGGCTTCGACGTATTCCTCGGTGATCACCAGGCTCGAACGCGGCAGGATTTTCTGGCCTGGCTGCGTGATGTACAGCCGGCGCCGCGAGATGCCATCCGCATCGTAGCCGGAGGTCTTCTCGATTTCCTCCGCCATTTTGCGGGTGAGCAAGTCCTCCAGGGCCGTGCGGCCGACGGGCGTTTCCAGGAGTTCCAGAGGAAAGCCGGCGATCAGTTGGGGGACGCGGATGACCAGCAGGCTGTGCACGGTGTCGGCCGGCTCGTCAATCCGGCTGATTTTCAGCACGTAGCGGGCAAAGTCGTAGTCGCCGATCAGGTGTTGGAGTTGCGTCAAATCCTGCTCGTGGATCTGCTCGATGTTGGCGTAGAGTTCATCTTTGTTTTTCATGTGGTACCCTTATCTGCTGCGTTGAGAGGCCGCCGGCGCCGTAGGCTCATTCGTTATTCGGGCCGCCCGTGCGGCCTTTCTTCATGGTCAGGATCAAGCGTCCCTGCTGCACCTCCACGGCGCCGGCATGATCCAGAATGGTTCGTTCCTTCTGCCAGCGGTTGAAGCAGACCGCCAGGCGCGTGCCCATCCAGCGCGCGGCGGCTGACGGCAGCGACAGATGGCCCCAGCGCCCGGACTGCACCTTCAGCGTGAACGGGCCTTGTCCGACCTGGGGCTCGCCGGTGACCTCGTAGGTCACCGTCAGCGGCCCCAGCGTGGCGGCCCAATGTACCGTGATGGCGCCCGGCAGGAAGGCAACGCTGTATTCGGCGCTCCGCATCTGCCAGAACGCGACCGATGCCTGGTTGGCGGCTTCGCTCCGCAGCACACCGGCCAGGAAGGCGTTGATCTCGCCCTCGCTGAATTCTTTGCTGGCGTCCAGGTTTTCCAGGAGGCTGCGGTCCAGCTCCGCGCGCTTTTCCTTGTACTTGAGTACGTCGGGGTCAATGCCGCGTGCGCCTTGAGGTTCCGTGGGCAGGATGACCGCCACTACCAGGATAACCACCGCCAGGGCGATAATCAACCGACCCATCAGGACCAAGGGCGGAAAAAAGAACCGCCCGCCTTTTTGCAGGTTGTACGCCGACATGCGCGTCAGATCCAGCTTGGCGCCGCACTTGGCGCAAAACATATGGCCGATCATGTTGCCATGTCCGCACTTGGTACAAACCACCTGATTGCTCATGGCTTCTTTGCCTTGCTGGTTTCCGGGGCCTTTTTCTTGCTGTCGCCGGCGGCCTCGGCTTTCGGCGCGGCCACCGGTTTATCCGCCGCCGCGGACTGCTTGTAGCCTTCGCTGCGGTAGTCCGTCTGGTAAAACCCGCTGCCCTTGAACAATACACCTGCGCCGCGGCTGATCAACCTCCGCACCGGCCGGCCGCAGGAGGGACAGCGCTTGAGCGGCGTCGCGGTGATCTTTTGGACGGATTCGAAGTCGCCGCAGCGTGCGCAATTGTAATCATACGTCGGCATAGCGTGAGGATGTATAACGCGGGCGGGCGGGGAAATAAAGACAAATTATGGCCGCCGCTCACACGCCCCGGGTCCGCAGCCGGGGATCCAGCGCGTCGCGGAGGGCATCGCCCAACAGGTTGAAGGCCAGCACGATCAGGAAAATCGCCAGCGTGACGAAGGTCATTTCCCACCACACCCCCTGCCACAGCCGCAGCCGCGCATTGCCGATCATGACGCCCCACGACGGTTCGCCCTGCACGCCGATGCCCAGAAAACTCATGAAGACCTCCGTGCCGATCGCCGCGGGGAAGCGCAGGGTGAAGGCGACGATCACGAGGTGGAACACGTTCGGCAGGATATGCCGGAACATGATGCGCCCTGGGCTGAGCCCCAGGGCGCGCGCCGCCAGCACGTACGCCTGCGCTTTATGTTTCATCACCTCGCCGCGCATCAGCCGGCACAAGCCCACCCAGGTGGTCAAGCCGATGCCGAGATACACGCCCAACAGGCCCTTGCCCACGACCAGGGCAATCGCCAGGATGAACAACAGGCCGGGGATCGAGGCGCAGGTGGAGTACAGCCAGACAATGGCGTCGTCCGTGCGCCCGCCGAAATAGCCGGCCAGGCAGCCGAGCAGCACGCCGATGGGAATGGCGATCAGCGAGGTGACGATGCCCACCTGGAACGCAATTCGCGCGCCCTGCACCAGCCGCTGCCCCACATCCCGCCCCAGGCCGTCCGTGCCCAGGGGATACTGCGCCAGGTTGCGCCACCCCGCGAGGAACCGGGCGGCGGCGGGCGTCCCGTCCGGCGCGCCGGACCACGGCTGCCGCAGGCAACTCGGCGGCAGATACTGCGCCGCCAAATTGGGTTGTTGATAGGCGGGGGTCCGGTCCCGGACTTGATGCCAGCGGAAGACGATCTCGCCATAGAGCGCCATCGCCGTGAATCCAGCGACGATCCACAGGCAGACCCGCACCCGTCGCTGCCGCCGGAGTTGCGCCCACGCCTCGCCCCAGAGCGAGCGGCTTTCACCCTGGCCCGGCTCCGCAGGTCGGCCCTCTGTCAACACATCACTCATCGTTCAAACCTCAGCACTCATTACTCATCATCCATAATGTTACTGCTGATCTCCTGAACCCCGATACCCTGAACCCTGTTTCCTGGTCCTCACTCCAACCGTACCCGCGGATCCAGCCATGCGTAACACAGGTCCGTCAGCAGGTTGGCGATCATGAACAGGACCGCGCCGATGAAGACCAGGGCGCGCACCACGTCCACGTCCGCCGAATTAAGGGCGTTGACACCCAGGTAGCCCAGCCCCGGGATGCCGAAGAAACTCTCCAGCAGCAGACTGCCGGTGTAGAGGAAGGGGATCGCGATCATCACGTTGGTCACGATGGGGATCAACGCGTTTTTCAGCACATGCTTGAACAGCACGCCCGCCGGACTGAGACCCTTGGCGAAGGCCGTACGCACATAGTCCTTGTACATCTCGTCCAGCAGGATGGTCCGGTAGAAGCGCAGGTCCACCCCCACGCCGCTGATCACGCCCACCAGGACCGGCAGCAGCAAGTTGCGCCACGACGCGAAGCCCCACACCGG
>Ga0209048_10002639_pt1 | contig 17724 bp, 13 predicted proteins | sample FrelakmetCRP12CR_FD_187146 | JGI IMG/M metagenome (GOLD analysis project Ga0209048, IMG submission 187146) | Freshwater lake sediment microbial communities from the University of Notre Dame, USA, for methane emissions studies - CRP12 CR (SPAdes)... | ecosystem: Environmental > Aquatic >... | reverse complement strand
CTGAATGTCACCCCCTTAACGACCCCGACGCCAACTCCGACCCCGACGCCAACTCCGACCGCAACGCCCGGTCAGACACCAACCCCGACACCGACCCCGACGTCTACTCCGACCGCAACGCCAGTTCAGACGTCAACTCCTACTCCTGGGCCGACGTCAACTCCGACGGCAACGCCCGCTCAGACACCAACCCCGACGCCGGGGCCAACGTCAACACCGACAGCAACGCCAATACCGACACCATCACCGACTCCGGCACCTGGAATTACGGTCTCACCTACAAGCGTTAACTTTACAGCGATTGCTGGTGGAGTTGCGCCTGCAGCTCAAAGTATTCGAGTCACAACATCAAACGGTGCTTCATGGAACAGTGCTGATACGTCACCTTGGTTTGATGCTATCCCAACCAGCGGTGCCAGCGGTGCCTCGACCACTTTGACTCCCCACATTCAGGGTTTGGCTGTCGGAACTTACTCCCAAAACATCACCTTCTCAGCGACTGGTCTTCCCAACAAGGTGGTAGTGGTGACTTTGACTCTTACTGCTTTAGGGACGCCGACGCCGAGCCCGACGCCCGCTCAGACGCCGACCCCGACTCCCACGCCGGGATTCACCCCGACGCCAACACCAACGCCAACGCCAACACCAACGCCAACACCAACGGGAACTCCCGCTCAAACACCGACACCGACACCGGCGAACCAAGTCACCGCGATTTCCTTCAGCGAGGGAATGGGGACGGCGGCCGCAGACAATTCGGGATCGGGTCATAATGGGACTCTGGTCAATGGCCCGACTTGGATTGCTGGTAAGTTCGGCAACGGTATTTCGCTCGACGGAACCAACGACTACGTCTCGGTGGCCAATCCAAGCACGCTGAATTTTGGCACCGGCGATTTTACCGTGGCGATCTGGATAAAGCGGCAAGCGACCGGAGCGGAGCACAATATTTTTTCCAAGACCGCTAACACCAGCTGGGCAACTGGTGGCAAGGAATGGTTCATCAACAGCAGCAATAATAAGTTGGGTTTTGGGAGCTTTAACGCAGGTGAGCTCTTCTCTGTCGGCACTATCACGAACGACGGTATATGGCACCACGTGGCGATAACTTTCACTCGCAGCTCCAATGCCGTTACCTTTTATATCGATGGCATCGCAAGTGGAGGTGGATCTTTGAATCTGCCTGCCGATGGCACCGGTCATGTGGTCAAACTTGGCACCAACAACGGAAGTAACTTCCGTGGACAGATGGACGAATTCCGCATCTTCAGCCGGGCGCTTTCGGCCAGCGAAGTACAGAGTATAATGAATAGTGCCATTTTGCCATGATCGTGGACGCCGTTTAGGCTGGGACCCCAGACGGCGCCAAACGATCAAGTGCGCGAGTGACCGTGGGATGGCAATTGAGCGCGCAAATTGTTCTTGGGCGATCTCAAAGATCTGGCAGGTTCTTTCAGGAAGGATCGCGATGCCCTTACCAAGGCGCGCCGAGATTGTTAACAGCAGATCAAGATGAATAGACATTCGAGCGGTGGCGCTGCTATCCCGGCAGAAAGAAAGACTCGCGGTGGACGCCTGCGATCTGTGCTGATTGCCACCTCGTTGATTGCGATCTCCTCGTTGATTGGGCTCGTCGTCGCGGACAAGTTGGTGGCCCTGCTGCTGTGGCGACAGGTCAATCTTATTTTCCCAGCTAATACGATCATTGCTCACAAAACCAGCGAGTTTGAGTATACGGTTAATATTAATTCGATGGGGTTTAGAGACCGGGAAGTAACACCCCGAGTGTCTGGCAAGCGGCGGATTGTCGTGATAGGTGATTCCTTCGTATACGGATGGGGCCTGAAGATTGAACAAGCCTGGCCCAAGGTGCTGGAGGACGAACTCAATGCTGCCGGACAAAACGTGGAGGTATTCGATCTCGGTAGCCCCGGCTACGGGCCTGCCGAATACCTGGAGGTCGCTCGCCGGGCGATTCCCCGGCTCTCCCCGGACCTGGTCATCGTGGGTGTCCTGCAGGGCGACGATCTGATGCAGGAACGACAAAGACTCGACGCGAAGCCCGAACGACGGTCGTTGCGCCATCGAATTGCCGATTTCGTTGTCCCTAACATCGTTACGTTGCTCAGGGGCCGGCGTCATCTAACGCAGCGGGCTCCTCAGAAGGAATCGATTCTACGCGACACTAACAAAAAACAGGTGTCTGACTTGCTCAAAACGCTCACACCCGAGCAGCGCAGCCGGCTGGATTTGATCGATCGGCAGATTTATCAGATGTGGTTGGATGGCAACCTCAATCCATATATCCTGGACTCCACGGCGAAATCACCCGACTATTTTGCCTTCACGCTCGAACCCGAACGCGACGACGTAAAACAAGCGGTTGCTGGGATGGGATCCTGCCTGCGGGAAATTCGCAAAGAGGCTGAGAAGGTGGGGGCGCAGGAGATCGTGGTCTCTGAACCCTTTGATGCGTATGTAACCGGCGGACATTGGCGGGACTACGGATTCAGGCTCCCCGCCTCAGCCCAGACTGGAAGCGCGCAGGATGACGTGATTGAAACTGCGTGCCGGCAGGCTGAGGTTAAGTTCTACTCCTTCACAGATATTTTTCGGCGCGAAGCGCGGAAGCGCAGGTTGCATTACGAGTATGATGGCCATTTCACGCCCGAAGGTGCCAGCCTCTTCGCCGATTCGGTAGCCCGCACCTGCTTCGGTCTCAAAACAGCGGCGAGATGGCTGCCAGAGCCAAGCCATATTGCGGGGGAGACGCATCGCGGTCTCCATGATTCTGATTTCGTATTCACGCTTTCAGATGTTGATACGCAACGCGTGGTAACAGGGTCGCTGCCGGCCTCCGTTATACTCGGCTTACCTGGGTTGAGGCCTGTCGCGCGTTTTGCGAACGGGCTCCGTCGCTTCAGCCACCCCCACTCCTTGCGCAAACATTCTGCCAAAGCGCGGCTTCAACTCCAAATGGCAACGGTCGGGACGGTCGTCGTCTCTTAGGGTCAGGGTTGCTCTCGTCTCCTGTGCGAAGCGGTCAGCTTATTCTTGCCGATGGCTCCTCTATTACTGGAGCGCATTTCGGTGCACCTGTGTCAAAGGCAGGTGAGGTTGTTTTTAACACGGGAATGGTGGGTTACCCGGAAGCGATGACGGATCCGTCGTATCGCGGGCAAATCCTCGTGTTGACCTATCCGCTGGTCGGAAATTATGGGGTGCCAGTTAATGGACACTCGAACCGCCCCGTGGAGCTAGCTGGCGGGTTGCAGAACCTGGAAAGCGACCGCATCCAGATTAGCGGGCTTGTCGTCTCGACGGTTGCACGTGAATACAGCCATTGGACGGCGGTGGCTTCCCTGGATTCGTGGCTGAAGCAGAGCGGGGTCCCGGCATTGTGTGATGTTGATACCCGCGCCCTGACGAAAAAGTTGAGAATCCAGGGATGCATGCTGGGAAAATTGCTTTGCGAAGAAGTGGACACGCCCTGGGATGATCCGAACCAACGAAATCTGACCGTGGAGGTTAGCCCGAGCGAGCAGCGATGGTATCCAACGCAAGGGAAGAAGAAGGTGATCCTGGTAGATCTGGGCTGCAAAGAAAGCATTTTGCGCTGCCTCCTGACTCGCGGCTTGGACGTGCTTCGAGTTCCCTGGAATTTCGACTGGTCACAAGAGGAAGTACACGGAATTGTGCTCTCCAACGGACCAGGCGACCCTAAGATGTGTCTGGAAACGATTGCCATGATCCGACGCGGGTTTGCCAGAAACATTCCATTTCTTGGCATTTGCCTCGGTCATCAGTTGCTCGCTCTCGCCGCAGGCGCCGATACGAGCAAAATGAAGTACGGACATCGAGGACAAAACCAGCCATGCCTGGGAGTGGGGACGCGGCGATGCTTTATTACATCGCAGAACCATGGCTTTGCGGTAAATGACCAAACGCTTCCCCCCGAGTGGAAGCCCTGGTTTTTCAACGCCAATGACGGCACAAACGAGGGGATGCGTCACCAGACCCGCCCCATCCTTTCCGTGCAATTCCATCCGGAGGCAAATCCTGGACCTGTTGATACGAGATTTGTTTTCGATGAGTTCGTCAGTCTGCTAAATCATGACAGATAAACCCAGGAAGGTGCTCTTGCTCGGGAGCGGTGCCCTGAAGATTGGCGAAGGCGGCGAGTTTGATTACTCCGGCAGCCAGGCCTTGAAAGCGCTCAAAGAGGAAGGCGTCTCAACGGTGCTGATCAATCCGAATATCGCGACGATCCAAACGTCCGAAGAGCTTGCAGACAAGGTCTATCTCCTTCCGGTAACTCCTGATTTCGTGACTCGAGTGATCGAACGGGAGAAACCTGACGGTATCATGATCGGCTTTGGCGGACAGACCGCCTTGAATTGCGCTCTTGCCGTTGCTGATCGCGGCGTACTTGAGGAGCACGGTGTTCGCGTCCTGGGCACTCCGATTAGAACGATTCGAGATACGGAAGATCGCGGAGAGTTTATCCTTCGACTGGCAGAGATCGGAGTAGAGACGCCGAGATCGCGAACGGCCGCGAATCTGGCCGAGGCCAGGCTCGCTGCGGCTGAGATTGGCTTCCCGGTCATGGTGCGAATTGCATTTGCCCTGGGGGGTTTGGGATCGGGGATGTGCCGGGATGAACACGAACTCGAAGAGAGAGTTGTCAAGGCTCTTGCGCACTCGTCTCAGGTGCTGATCGAGGAGTACCTGCACGGATGGAAGGAAGTGGAGTACGAAGTCGTTCGGGATCGATTCGACAACTGCATCACGGTATGCAACATGGAGAACTTCGACCCGCTCGGCATTCACACCGGCGAGAGCATTGTCGTGGCGCCGAGTCAGACCCTGACCAACGATGACTACCACCGGTTGCGAGAACTGTCGATTCGCATCATCCGTCATTTGGGCGTCGTAGGGGAGTGCAATATCCAGTTTGGGTTGGACCCCAAATCGACCCTGTGTCGAGTGATCGAAGTAAATGCCCGGCTTAGCCGGAGCTCAGCCCTTGCCTCTAAAGCAACAGGCTATCCTATCGCCTATATCGCGGCAAAGCTCGCGCTTGGTTTCAGCCTTGCTGAATTGCGCAATTCGGTTACACAAACGACGACGGCGTGTTTTGAGCCAGCGCTCGACTACGTGGTCGTGAAGATGCCGCGTTGGGATCTTGGAAAATTCCGTAACGTTGTCACCCAATTGGGTTCGGGGATGAAATCGGTCGGTGAAGTCATGGCAATTGGTCGAACGTTTGAGGAGGCACTGCAGAAGGCCACGCGGATGTTGGAGGTTGGACATGACGGTGTCGTCGCGACGCGGAGACTGGAACCGAACAGATCGCGTGAGTCGCTTGCGCAGGGCGAGCCGGATCGCGTTTGGGCTATTGCCGAAGCGCTGCGCGAGGGTCTGAGCGTACGCGAGGTGCACGAGCTAACGAATATTGACCCCTGGTTCCTCCATTGTATTGATGCCCTCCTGGAAATCGAGCGACGACTGGCTAATTGTCGTGGTGAAGAGTGTCCCAAGAGCCTGCTCATCGAAGCGAAACGTGCCGGCTTTTCGGATCGCCAGATTGCCCGGGTTCTTGAAATGGAGGAATCCGCTGTGCGGCAGCTCCGCAGGAGCATGGGTATCCGTCCTTACGTGAAACAAATCGATACGTTAGCAGCCGAGTACCCGGCGAGCACAAATTATCTTTATCAAACCTACAACGCGGATGAGGACGACGTGCAATGCGATAGTGAAAAGAACGTCCTTCTCCTGGGTTCCGGCGCCTACCGCATTGGCAGTTCAGTGGAGTTCGATTGGTGTTGTGTTAACGCGTCCCGCACGCTTCGCCAGTTGGGGTATCGCTCAATATTGATGAATTACAATCCGGAAACGGTCAGCACCGACTATGATGAGTGTGACCGCCTGTACTTTGAGGAGATCAGTATCGAAACCGTGCTGGAAATTTATGAACGCGAAAAATGCCTGGGAGTGGTCGTTTCGGTGGGAGGGCAGATACCGAATAATCTGGCCCTTGAGCTTCACAAGGCAGGGGTCAAGATATTTGGCACTTCTCCAATCGATATTGATCGGGCTGAGGATCGGCACAAGTTTTCCACCTTGTTGGACGAAATTAAGGTGGATCAACCGCCTTGGAGGGAGATTGTTTCGGTGGCGGACGCCGAGGCATTTGCGGTAGAAGTTGGATATCCGGTGCTCTTAAGGCCTTCGTATGTCCTGAGCGGAGCCGCCATGGGCGTGGCTACCAGCGACAGAGAATGTGAAGTATTCTTGAACAAGGCGGCCGAGGTGTCACCGCGCCATCCCGTGGTAGTGTCGAAGTACTTCGAAAATACGAAAGAGATCGAAGTGGACGCGGTCGCTTCAAACGGGGAGGTGGTCAGGATGGCCGTCAGTGAGCACGTAGAAAATGCAGGTGTTCACTCTGGCGACGCCACGCTGGTCTTTCCGCCGCAACGAACCTACCTGGAGACGATACGAAAGATCGAACGAATCAGCGCTGAAATCGCAAGGTCCTTGCGAATCTCCGGACCATTCAACGTGCAGTATCTTGCGCAGGGAACCAAGGTCAAAGTTATCGAGTGCAATCTTCGAGCCTCACGAAGTTTCCCGTTCATCTCGAAGGTTTATAAACAAAATTTCATTGAAGCTGCCATCAAGGCGGCCATGGGCTGTGCGATTGCGAAGAATGGACGCTCGGCGCATGACCTGGGCTATGTGGGTGTAAAAGCGCCGCAATTTTCCTTCACCCGGCTTCAAGGCGCAGATCCGACTGTGGGAGTCGAGATGTCCTCTACCGGAGAAGTTGGCTGCCTGGGCGACGACTTCGAGGAGGCGTTGCTGAAGGCGTTGATTTCAGTGGGTTTCAGGTTTCCCATACGCAGTGTGCTGCTTTCCACCGGTCCTCTGGCGGACAAACTGGCGTTTCTTGAGAGTGCACGGTTGATGCGGTCCCTCGGGATTAAGTTTTATGCTACGCGCGGCACCGCCGAGTTTCTTGCTGGCTACGGCATCGGCTGTGCACTGGTCCGATGGCCCCTCGAGGATCTGTCGCCTAACGCGGCGGAGATCATCGAAGAACAACAGGTTGATCTTGTGATCAACATCCCGAAAAACTACCAGGAAATGGAAGTGACCAACGACTATTGCATTCGAAGAAAAGCAGTCGATTTTGGCATTCCACTGCTCACGAATATCCAGATGGCGAATCGATTAGCGGAGGCAATTTCTACCAAGGACATGAATTCGTTGGCCATAAAGGAGTTACAAGCTTACTGATATGATCGGGCAATTCGCCAACCAATTCGCGCAAGCAATCAAAAAGGAGGTCTAGACTGAGCACTACGATCCTCGGCATTTCAGCGTTCTATCATGACAGCGCAGCGGCGTTGGTCAGCGATGGGGTCATTGTCGCCGCCGCACAGGAGGAACGCTTCACGCGCAAGAAGCACGATCCGGGTTTTCCAAAAAATGCCGTGGCCTATTGCCTAAAGGAGGCCGGGATCAGGCCCGATCAGCTCGATTTCATCGCGTTTTATGACAAGCCGATGTTGAAGTTTGAGCGCCTTCTGGAAACCTACATCGCCTTCGCGCCCAGTGGATTTCGGAGTTTTTGCATGGCCATACCCGTGTGGCTCCGTGAAAAACTGATGATGCGCAGAATGGTGCGCGCGGGACTTCCCGGGAAGACAAATGCGCCGCTGTTGTTTATGGACCACCATGAAAGCCATGCCGCCAGCGCGTTCTTTCCGAGTCCGTTCGAGGAAGCAGCGATCCTCACGCTCGACGGCGTCGGCGAGTGGACGACGACGGCCTGGGGTGTGGGACATGGTAACAAGATAGAGTTAGCTCACCATATCCAGTTTCCTCATTCCCTGGGGTTGCTTTATTCCGCGTTCACTTATTACTGCGGCTTTAAAGTAAACAGTGGCGAGTACAAGCTTATGGGGTTGGCGCCTTATGGTAATCCAACCTTCGCCAGTGCTATCTATGAGCACCTGATCGACCTCAAAGCCGATGGGAGCTTCTGGTTGAACATGGACTACTTCAACTATTGCCAGGGACTGACCATGACCAACTGGCGGTTTAATGAACTGTTCGGTGGCCCACCTCGGGATCCGGAGAGCAATATTGAACAGCGGCACATGGACCTTGCGGCGAGCATTCAAGCTGTCACCGAAGAAGTCATCCTCCGAATGGGTCGCGACCTGCATGAGAAGACTGGCATGAAATATTTGGTCCTGGCCGGTGGGGTGGCGCTGAATTGCGTAGCCAATGGCCGGCTTTTGCGCGAAGGGCCCTATGAAGACATTTGGATACAACCGGCAGCGGGCGATGCTGGGGGCGCGCTTGGTGCCGCGTTATTCACCTGGCATCAGTTGCTGGATGAACCACGTTTTTGCACCGGTGCGGATTCACAGAAGGGGAGTTTTTTGGGTCCGGTGTTCTCAGGGGCGCAGATTCAGAGCTTCCTGGATAGAACGGGTGTTCCGAGCACCTGTATCCAAGACCCAAAGAAACACGCCGAATATGTGGCGGCACTTCTGGCGGAAGAGAAAGTGATTGGTTGGTTCGATGGGCGGATGGAATTTGGTCCGCGAGCCCTGGGTGCCCGCAGCATAATTGGCGACGCGCGTTCACCGCAGATGCAGTCGACGATGAATCTAAAGATCAAGTTCCGCGAAAGTTTCCGGCCGTTCGCGCCGATCGTCCTTCAGGAGCACGCACACGAATGGTTCGAGATGCGCCAGGGACAGGAAAGTCCCTACATGCTCCTGGTCGAGCCGGTTCTGAAGAAGCATCGGGTGGCTGTTTCTGATCAGCAGCTCCAGACGATGTCTCACGACCCGGATCTAAGGCAACGCGTGAACATCGCGCGATCCTCAGTGCCGGCGATCACTCACGTCGACTACAGCGCGCGAGTGCAGACGGTCGATCCCATGCGGAATCCGCGATTGCACCGGGTGATGCAAGCGTTTCACGAAATGACCGGCTGTCCGGTACTTGTGAATACGAGTTTTAACGTCCGCGGGGAACCCATTGTGTGTACGCCAGAAGACGCCTACCGCTGCTTTATGGCGACGGAAATGGATGTTCTCGTGTTAGGAGATTTCATCCTGCTCAAGAGTCAGATGAATGTTGATGCGGAAGATAAGACGCGGCGCGCTGAGTACCTTGCGCAGTTCCAACTTGATTGAGCACGAACTCGATAAAATGAGCCTAGGTTTCAAAAAAATGTTGGCGCCCGACGATCGCATGCTACGGCAATTCGCCCTGCTCTGGGTCGTTTTCTTCGGAGCAATGGCCCTGGCGCAAGAATTTCATCATCATCGTCATGTTCTGGCCCTGGTGTTGGGGGTTTTAGCGGTGACGGTGGGGCCTATCGGTTTTGTCTGGCCTCGCGCAATAAGGCCCGTCTTCATTGGCTGGATGGTGCTGGTCTTCCCGATTGGTTGGGTCATTTCCCATATCATGCTTGGAATCTTGTTCTATGGAATGTTCAGTCCCATCGGATTGCTCTTCCGTATCAGAGGGCGGGACGCGCTTGCCTTGAAACCCCGGCCAGGTGCTGCAACCTATTGGCAGGATAAACCACAGGGGAAGGATAAGTCACAGTATTTGCATCAATCTTGAAACTGCAACCTTATTGGAATTACGAAAAGACTTATGAAACAAAACAACGAGTTCGAAAAAATGGCGAAGGCGAGCAGCGAGAGTTCCTTCGTTGGCGAGTTGTGGACCTTGGCTTGCGCGAAAAAGAAATATTGGCTGATTCCCATCATCGTCGTCTTACTAACCCTCGGCCTGCTCGTCATCCTTTCCGGGACCGCGGCTGCACCGTTTATCTACACGCTCTTCTGAAAGGCGGGCCATTTAGCCATTCTGGACGCGGAACGCCACGGCCTGTGCCATACGGATTGCGAGCGGATTCCGCGCGAAAGCAGAAATCCATGTGTTGTCATTTTTAGGCACGAAACTTGCCCAACAAGTACCTTAACACGGATCCACAATGATTATCGCTCGAACCCCTTTTCGTATTTCTTTCCTCGGCGGGGGGACCGATTATCCGAGTTGGTATCGCAAGCACGGTGGCACCGTGCTGGCAACGACGATTGACAAGTACTGCTATATCACCTGCCGGTATCTGCCTCCGTTTCACGAGCATCGTTTCTCGGTGGTCTATTCCAAGATGGAATGGTGCAATGCGATTGATGAAATCAAACATCCAGCGGCTCGGGAGGTGTTGCGGTTTCTTAAGGTCAATCGCGGGGTCGAGATTCATACCGATGCCGACCTGCCGGGGCGCAGCGGGATGGGGTCGAGTTCGGCCTTTACTGTCGGACTGCTCCACGCGGTCCATGCGTTGCAAGGAAGGATGATCGGCAAGCAGCAGCTCGTAACGGAAAGTATTTATCTTGAGCAGGAAGTTCTGAACGAAGCAGTCGGATCTCAAGATCAAGTCCAGGCTGCGCATGGCGGACTGAACCATGTGACATTTCACCCAAGCGGCGAAATTTCCGTCCAACCGGTGACGCTTACGCCCGAGCGCACGCGTGAATTCAGTTCTCACCTGATGCTCTTTTACACCGGAATCAAGCGAACGGCCGCGACCATCGCCGAAACTTTCATCAACGACATGGAAGATCGGAAACGGCAGTTGCGAGTCATGAAGGATTTGGTGGACGAAGGTCTGACCATTCTCAGCGGCGACCACGGTATTCGCGGGTTTGGTGATCTGCTCCACGAAGCATGGAAGGCCAAACGCAGCCTGAGCTCCACGGTTTCGAACAATGAGGTCGACGAGCTCTATGAACGGGCACGATCGGCCGGCGCGATCGGTGGCAAGCTCACGGGAGCCGGTGGTGGTGGATTTCTGTTGCTCTTCGTTGCTCCCGAAAAACATCACGAGGTTCGCAATGAGTTACGTGAATTGATTTACGTCCCGATTGACCTGGACTATTCGGGGAGTCAGATCATTTACTACGAGCCCGAACGGGATTACTCGGATATTGAGCAATCGCGTGCCGCGCAGGCGATCGCCCCCTTTCGCGAGCTCAAGACACAGGCGCAGTAAAGTCGGGCGAAGAAGTGTTTGCACAATCATGATGGCGGGGCCGTTTTTTTGAGAATGGTCGTGGCGCATTTTCAAAATATTTATCAATGAAAATACTAGTTACCGGTGGCGCTGGATATATCGGGTCTGTCTTGGTGCCCGCTCTGCTCACCGACGGGCATGAAGTGACGGTCCTTGATTCGTTCCTTTATGGACAGACCACGTTGCTCGACTGCTGTGTCGACCCGAAGTTGAAGGTTATCCGGGACGATGTTCGTGACCAGCGCTTGCTCGCAGAGTTGGTGCCCAAAGCGGACGTCATCCTGCCTCTGGCCTGCCTGACAGGAGCTCCGATCTGTGCCCGGGATCCGTTGACGGCCCAAGCCGTGAATTATGACGCGGTCAAGATGATCGCCGAGCGGCTTAGTCGTCAGCAAAAATTAATCTTTCCCTCGACTAATAGCGGGTACGGCGTGGGGGAGGCCAACATCCATTGCGACGAAGAAACGCCGCTCCGCCCGGTTTCGCTCTACGGGCGATTGAAGGTTGAGCTCGAGAAGTACCTGCTGGATCGCGGTGATTGTGTGACGTTTCGTTTTGCGACCTTATTCGGCACGAGCCCGCGCATGCGGTTGGATCTGCTGGTCAACGACTTTACCTACCGCGCGGTGACGGATCGTTTCGTCGTTCTGTTTGAACCGCATTTCAAGCGCAATTACCTTCACGTGCGAGACGGTGCGCGCGCTTTTCAACATGCCCTGACCAACTATGAGATGATGAAGGGACGGGCTTACAACGTCGGCTTGAGCGACGCCAATATCAGCAAATGGGAGCTGTGCGAGGTAATTCGCAAACACGTGCCGGACTTCACCTTTCTCGTGGCCGAGCTGGGCAAAGATCCGGATCAACGCAATTATTTGGTGAGTAACAAGCGCATCGAAGCGACTGGATATGGGACGACGATCGGTTTGGATGCTGGTGTCATGGAGTTGATTAATGGGTACCAGATCATTCGGCGGAATCAGTTCTCGAACGTTTAGATGGGCTTCATATTCTATTTGCTTGCCCGGCAACTGAAGAACGGCTGCATGTGGCATAATAGTCCTCCGAAGCTAGAGGAGGCGCGTGCCGCCATTTGATTACGTCGTAATCGGTGGGGGAATCGTCGGCCTTTCAACGGCCTGGGCGATCCTCGACAAGAACCCGTCCATTCGCCTCGCGGTTCTTGAGAAAGAGAGCGATTGGGCCCGACATCAAACCGGTCGGAATAGCGGGGTGATTCACTCTGGCATCTACTACAAACCAGGCAGTCTCAAGGCCGAATTGTGTCGAGTGGGAAACCGTCGACTGCAGGAGTTTTGCGACGTCCACGGTATTCGATATGATGTGTGCGGCAAGGTGATCGTCGCTACGAAAGCTGGCGAGTTGCCACATTTGGAGAAACTGCTGGAGCGTGGCCGGGCGAACGGGCTGGCGGTGCGACGTCTCAGCGCACCCGAGGTGCGGGAGCTTGAACCTCACGTGCAATGCCTTGAAGGATTACATGTGCCCTCGACTGGCATTATTAATTACGCGGACGTCTGTAGGACGCTGGCGGGACTCATCCAGGACCTTGGTGGTGAGCTGTGTCTCGGGGCGCGGGCGCGTCAAATCCGGATACTCGACAACGAGGCGGTGGTCGAAACGGAGGCGACCACATTAACAACCCGCTGGGTAGTGAATTGTGCGGGCTTGCATAGCGACCGGGTGGCAGCTCTGGGTGGGGTGAAACCGGAGGCGCGGATCGTTCCGTTTCGCGGAGAATATTATGAGCTGAAGCCAGAACGGCGCCATCTGGTGCGTAATCTGATTTATCCCGTTCCCGATCCGGAATTCCCGTTCCTCGGGGTCCATTTCACTCGCATGATCGACGGGTCTGTTCATGCGGGACCGAATGCCGTGCTTGCCTTCAAACGAGAAGGATATCATCGGACCGCCTTCGATCTGCGCGATTTCGTCGATACGATGACCTATCCCGGATTCTGGCGTCTGGCCGCCCGGCATGCCAGGGCGGGGATTGAAGAGATGCGCCGCTCTTTCAGCAAAGGAGCATTTGTCCTCAGTCTCCAGCAGCTGATTCCGGAGGTTCGAGCAGAAGATCTCGTTCCCAGTTCCGCCGGCGTGCGCGCTCAAGCGTTGCGCCGTGATGGAAGTTTGGTTGACGATTTCATGATTGTCTCGGGCCCGCGAACAACTCACGTTTGCAACGCGCCTTCTCCGGCAGCGACGGCCTCACTTGAAATCGGCCGCTTTATTGCGGAACAACTTCCCATGGTTACTCTCAGCTCCAATCATGACAAATCCAAAGCCCCTTTGCTCCCAACCGGAACCTAATCCCGCCATAATGAGAATTGCTGTTGTTGGTCTTGGATACGTCGGTCTGCCTTTATCGCTCCAATTTGCACGTTCGGGGGTACAAGTGGTGGGACTGGACATCGACTCCGAGAAAGTGGAGGCGCTGAAGCAAGGACGAAGTTATATCAAGCACATCGCCTCCGCTGTCGTCACGGAATTCAAGGAGGCAGGCAAGTTTCTTCCGTCCACTGATTTCTCGCAGGTGAAGGATGTGAACGCGGTGATTATCTGCGTGCCGACACCCCTGAATAAGAATCGCGAGCCGGATATTTCGCACGTCCTGGCTACGGGACGTGCAATCGCCTTGCACCTCGTCAAGGGAACATTGGTGGTGTTGGAATCCACAACCTATCCGGGAACCACGGATGATGATTTGCGTAAGGTGCTGGAAGAGGGCTCGAAGCTTAAAGCAGGCGTGGATTTCCACCTGGCATTCTCGCCAGAACGAGAGGATCCGGGTAATGATCAAAGCAAAGTGAAGCTGGTCCCAAAGGTAATCGGCGGTTACACTCCTGCCTGCCTGGAACACGCCATGAGTCTTTATGGAAAGGCCATTGACACTCTGGTGCCCGTTTCTTCGTGTCGAGTGGCTGAAGCCACGAAGCTCTTGGAGAACATATTTCGAAGCGTTAATATCGCCCTAGTTAATGAACTGAAGCTTGTCTATGGGGCGATGGGAATCGACGTTTGGGAGGTGATCCATGCAGCCAAAACAAAGCCATTTGGCTTCATGGCCTTTTATCCTGGCCCGGGCTTGGGCGGTCACTGTATTCCGATTGATCCATTCTACCTCACGTGGAAAGCACGTGAATACGGAAGGAACACGCGTTTCATCGAGCTCGCTGGCGAGATCAATACTCAGATGCCAGAACATGTGGTGCATTGCGTCTCGGACGCCCTGAATGAGGGAGGCAAGGCAGTAAAGGGAAGTCGAGTGCTTATTCTCGGGTTGGCCTATAAGCCGAACGTTGATGACGAGCGAGAGTCACCGAGTTACACTCTGATGACTCTGCTAAGTGAAAAAGGCGCAGACGTCGATTATCATGATCCTTATGTGCCGATCATTAAGCAAACGCGCGAACACTCGCGATGGGCAGGAAAAAAATCAGTGGATTGGAATCGCGATAGCATTGCCAGTTTTGATCTGGTTTTGATTGCTACGGACCACGCTAACATCAATTATCCGGAACTCGCGGAGTGGGCGCGAAGAATTGTAGACACGCGCAACGCGATGGCGGGCGTCCGGGTTGCTCCGGGCAAGGTTTGGAAAGCGTGATCGCAGGACGGGAATGGGTAGTTGGTCCCGAGTTTTTCGGGGTTCTCAAATCGGTCGATTTCCGTCCAGCCGCGCAAAATAGCTCGCGCTGCGCATTTATCTTGCCTATCAACAATATCGGGGAGTAAACAACGTCGCATGACGCACAAGAGGAAATATATGTGGGACGATCGGCAATTTCTGGGTACGCCGGATACTTGTACAGCTCAACGCAGGCGGGTGTTGCGCTCGCCTTCCGGCTTCTTCGCCTTCCTGGTTCTTGCCGCGCTCGCGGGTGGAGGTTGTCAGACTCCGCTGCCGCCCTTGCCAAATCCACCGACCGCTGGCACGCCGGTGATCCTGGCACCCGGGGATGTGATCAAGCTTTCCTTTATCGACGAGACTGATCTGAATCAAGTACAGAAGATTCGCAGGGATGGTAAGGTGAGTCTGCCACTTCTGGGCGAAGTGACAGCGGCTGGAAAGCGACTGATGGATTTTCAAGGCGAGCTGGTCCGGCGCTACGAAACGCAGCTTGAGAACAGCGACGTTCTGGTCACTTTGGAGAACGGCACGGCAACGGTGACTGTCTCCGGCTTCGCCAATAAACCGGGCAAGTACACATTTGATCGTCCGACGACGGTATTCCAGGCGATTATGGAAGCGGGTGGAGTGAGTGATTATGGAAACCTGAGCAATGTTCACCTGGTTCGCGTAATCAACGGAGAACAGCGCACGGAAATCTTTAACTTGCGGTCGACTATTCGGGGGCATCCTACGCAAGCGAAATATGTCAAGGATGGGGACGTGATTTACGTTACGCGCAGCTTGTTTTGATTTGCGGTGCCGGTAGGCGGTGCGCGCTGACTAGGTTTCACGAACAATTTGCAAGCAGACATGGTTTCGCTCTGTCGAATGTACCGGGCCCGCAACCGCGTTGAATCGGTCTCTTGCGCGCGCCTGTTCGCCGTTTGTTTTCTGATTCTACTGCCAGCGCCGGGGCGAGCGGAGCCAGTCGTTGAAGTGTTCACTCAAGACACGGCGGGTCCGACGTTAGACGAGATTGGTGTGAGCCCGATACCCTCGACCCCGCTTCACGTCACAGTTGGCGTGGACATGGGCTACGACGACAATATTAATACGAGCGCGAGCGGTCAAGGCTCATGGTTCACGGTCGAAAACATTGCCCTCACGTATGGTCGCAACAATGAGCGGACACAATTTCACTTCCTTGGTAGCGGAGGCTATACCCACTTCTTCGAGGGGACTCAGGATGATAAGCACGCAAATGTCACGATGTCGCTCCTGCATCAATTCTCGTCGCGACTTTCCTTCGCCGCCAACGTTTACGCTAATTACCAGTCGGAGCCAGACTTTAAAACCAATGTTGGCCCGGAGAACGTGCGCGCCAATCACTTCGATACAACCGATACTCTTGCGGTGGCGTATCACTTGCTCCCGCGATTTAGCCTGATAACAGGCTACACGTTCCGGCGAATTAAATACGACGATCAGTCAATCGGGATGTTTCAGGATCGAGTCGAGAACACGTTTAGTGAGGTCTTTCAATTTAGCCGGTCGAGCCGCACGAATCTATTTGGGGAATATCGTTATGAAGTCATCAACTACGACACGGCCCCGAACGACTCCGACACTCACTTTCTCCTAGCTGGTTTCGACCACAAATTGACTGAGCACCTAATCATTCACGCGAGCGGCGGCGAGTCATTTCGTTCTTCCGAAGGTGTGGACTCAGTCAGTCCACATTTTGAAGGGTTGCTCACCTACGCGAACACCGATCACTCGTCGCTCAACTGGGCGACAAGCTATGGAGTCGAGCCGCCCACGTTGGCCGGCGTGTCCTCCAGCACGACATTTCGAACGGGCCTGGAGTTCACGTATGGTTTATCCGCGCGCATCACCTCAACGGCCGCAGTTTATTACAATCGTGCTGAAAATGAAGGCCCGGCCGGAAGCGGTTCGGTGGGTTCCCAGGATTCATTCGATTTTTCTCTTGGCCTCCGTTATCGGATCAATCAACGCTTCGCCTGGCACATTGACTACAACCGCTCCTCGGTTATTTCGACAGGATCGACGCAGGGATCGAGTCCGGATTACTCTCGAAATCGCTATTTTACCGGGCTGAGCTTCACCTACTGAGAATCCTCAGGCGGGATACTCTCGGCTTTCGCTCGCAATCGCTTTTCGCTGGTTGGCGGTCTCGCATTGGTCGGGACTGCGTCACACGAAAGCCCCTTCCTCTGGCAAGCAGGGGCACCATTTTCCCACTTCCGGGTTTATGGTTCTGAAAACATCTACGGCGTGAGTCTGTAGATTTCAAAGAGGGCCAGGCCGGTGGAGTTGCCGGCCCCGCGAACGATGGCGGTATAAGGACCAGGGTCGAGCGTAGCGATGATGGCGGATTCCCGGTCATCGGATGGCGCGAGAGCGGAATCGATGATTTGCTGCTCCTGGTCGCTGCGCCAGTTATCGTTTTGAGCGATGAGCGAACCGTCGCCGTTGTGCAATTCGAGCGTGGGATCGAGGAGCGCGTTGGGGATTCCAAGCTGAGAGAGAGAGGATCCGATGGCGCGAACGATGATTCTCGTCGGACGACCTCCGCTGATGATGAAGCCACCAACCATCACACGGTCATCGGTTTCAACTTTTCCACGGGTGGAAAGGTTGACGAGGCGGGAACTGGCTGGGTCGAGATCGTAGAGTTCAAATAAGGCGACGCCCGGATTGTTGGCTTGATCGTTGACGACGGCAGTATAAGCGGCTGGGGGCAAGGAGGTGACGATGGCGGCTTCATGGTCATCAGAGGGAGCGAGGCCTGTGGCTTGGATAATCTGACTCTGGTTCGATCGCCAGTTGTCGTTGGAGGCAATAATGGCGCCGGAGGAATCATAGAGGTGGAGAGTCGGATCCGGCATTGCACCGCTGACGCCAGAGGCGGTTAGAGAAGGGCCGATGGCTCGAAGGATGACGTTTTTCG
>Ga0209048_10002638_pt1 | contig 17724 bp, 22 predicted proteins | sample FrelakmetCRP12CR_FD_187146 | JGI IMG/M metagenome (GOLD analysis project Ga0209048, IMG submission 187146) | Freshwater lake sediment microbial communities from the University of Notre Dame, USA, for methane emissions studies - CRP12 CR (SPAdes)... | ecosystem: Environmental > Aquatic >... | reverse complement strand
GATGAAGAAGCTCGGCAAGCACAAGGCCGGGGGAGGTTGTCTGTACATCAAGCGGCTCTCGGACATCGACCTCGCCGTGCTGGAGAAAGTCGCGCTCCGGGCGGCCCGGAGCCTGAAATCCGCCTGCTCGCACGGTGCGAGCTAGCATCCTGGCGAAACACCGTTCGTTCTGGCTCGAGGAAGTCGCGGGCGACGCGCCCGACGCCCCGCCTCTCGATAGCGACATGCGTGCCGACGTCGCGATCATCGGCGGCGGCTACGTCGGGCTGTGGACAGCCCTCGGCATCAAGCGCCTCGATCCCGGGTGCGACGTCGCCGTGCTCGAGCAGGACATCTGCGGAGGCGGGGCGTCGGGGCGAAATGGCGGCTTCGTGCTTTCGTGGTGGCCGAAGCTCTCGTCGCTCGCCGCGCTGTGCGGCGCGGAAGACGCCGTACGTGTCGCGCAGGGGTCCGAGGGCGCGATCGACGAGATCCGTTCCTTCTGCGAGGCCCACGCGATCGACGCGCACTTCCGGAGAGCAGGCTGGCTGTGGACGGCGACCTCGTCTGCGCAAATGGACGCCTGGGAGGGCGTGGTTGCCCTGTGCGAGAAGCTCGGCACGGGGACCTTTCGGAGGCTCCCGCCCAACGAGGTGGCGAGCCGTTCGGGCTCGCGTGCGCACCGCGCCGGTGTCCTCGAATCGAGCGCCGCGACGGTCCAGCCGGCCGCCCTCGTGCGCGGCCTGCGGCGGGTCGCGCTCGAATCGGGCGTGAGAATCTTCGAGGGCACACGCGTCGTGTCGTTCGGCCGCGGGCGGCCGGCCCGGATCCGGACGCCGCACGGAAACGTGACGGCCGACCGGCTCGTCATCGCGTCGAACGCGTGGGCAGCCGGAATCCGCGAACTGTCGCGGGGGATCGTGGCGATCACGAGCGACATGATCGTGACGGCGCCCGCGCCCGAGCGCCTGCGCTCCCTCGGCTGGACGGGCGGCGAGTGCATCACGGACTCGCAGACGATGGTCGACTACTACCACGTGACCCGCAGCGGCCGGATCGCGTTCGGCAAGGGCGGGTGGGGGATCGCGCTCGGCGGCCGGATCGGGCCGGACTTCGACCGGGACGCGCGGCGGGCCGAGACGGTGGAAAGCGACCTGCGCCGCTACTACCCGTCGCTCGCGGACGTGCCGGTCACGCACGACTGGTGCGGGCCGATCGACCGTACGCCGACGAGCCTGCCGCTTCTCGGGAGGCTCGGCGGGCGCGAGCACATCGTGTACGGCGTGGGTTGGAGCGGCAACGGAGTGGGGCCGAGCGTCATAGGAGGAAAAGTGCTCGCGAGCCTCGCGCTCGGGCTCAACGACGAGTGGGCGAACCACCCGCTCGTGGGGCGCTCGGCGGGCCGCTTTCCGCCCGAACCCATCCGGTACGCGGGCGCGCACATCGTGCGCGCGGCCGTCGCGAGCAAGGAGCGGGCGGAGATGCGCGGCGAAAAGCCGTCGTGGCTCTCGACGCGCCTGGCGCGGTTTGCCCCGGCAGGGCTCGAAGACAAGACGTAAAGCGCCGCGCGGCGACTCGACCTGGACGCCCTTTCCCCGCGGCCCCGGACTGATGGCAAGATGCGGCTTTCACAGGAGGGTGCGACATGGCGGACAAGAAGATCATCGCGGTGGTCGGAGCGACGGGGGCGCAGGGCGGGGGGCTCGCGCGGGCGATTCTGGCGGATGCCGGCGGCGGCTTCGCTGCGCGCGCGCTGACGCGCAAGCCCGACTCGGACAAAGCAAAGGAGCTCGCCCGGCACGGCGCGGAAGTGGTCGGCTGCGACACCGACGACGCCGAATCGGTCAAGAAGGCCTTCGCGGGCGCCCATGGCGCGTACTGCGTGACGAACTACTGGGAGCACTTTTCGGTGGACCGGGAAATGGCCCAGGCGCGCAACATGGCCGCGGCCGCGAAGGCGGCTGGCGTGAAGCACGTCATCTGGTCGACGCTCGAGGACACGCGCAAGTGGGTGCCTCTTTCGGATGACCGGATGCCGACGCTCATGAAGCGCTACAAGGTGCCGCACTTCGACTCCAAGGGCGAGGCGGACGGCGCCTTCCGGGCGGCCGGCGTTCCGACCACGTTTCTGCTGACGTCCTTCTACTGGGACAACTTCATTCACTTCGGCATGGGTCCGAAGAAGGGCCCCGACGGCCGGCTCGCCCTCACGCTGCCGATCGGCGACAAGAAGATGCCCGGGATGGCGGTCGAGGACATCGGCCGGTGCGCGTACGGCGTCTTCAAGAAGGGCGGGGATTACATCGGCAAGACCATCGGCATCGCGGGCGAGCACCTGACGGGCGCGCAGATGGCGGCCTCGTTCAGCAAGGCCCTCGGCCGCGAGGTCGTCTACAACGCCGTCACGCCCGAGGTGTACCGCAGTTTCGGATTCCCGGGCGCCGAAGACCTCGGCAACATGTTCCAGTTCAAGCGCGACTTCGAGGATTACTACTGCGGCGCGCGCAGCCTCGCGGTGTCGCGGGCGCTGAATCCGGCCCTCCTGACCTTCGACGGCTGGCTCGCGCAGCACAAGTCGCAGATCCCGATCGAGTAGCCGGCGATGATCCAGGGACTGCGGACGGTCATCTACAAGGTGCCGGACGTCGAGGCGGCGAAGGCGTGGTACGCCCGCGCCCTCGGGTTCGAGCCGTACTTCGCGGAACCCTTCTACGTCGGCTTCCAGGTCGGGGGTTTCGAGCTCGGACTCGATCCGGACATGGCGGGCGCAAAGCCGGGCGGCGGGGTCGTGGCGTACTGGGGCGTCGAGAATGCCGCGGCCGAATACGCGCGCCTGCTCGAGCTCGGCGCGGCGCCCGGTTCCCCGCCGCAGGACGTCGGCGGCGGAATTCGCGTGGCGGCGGTCAGGGACCCCTTCGGCAACGTGTTCGGTCTGATCGAGAATCCGCATTTCGCGCTCGCAAACGTGCGCTAGCGGGTGGTGTGTCGTGTCGATCCGGCTCGCCACCGTCGCGGACGTCTCCGCGCTCAAGGATCTGATTTCGCTCTCGGCGCGGGAGCTCTCGCGTGGCTTCTACACCGAGGAGCAGACGGAGAGCGCGGTCCTGCACGTCTTCGGCCCGGACAGCCGGCTGATCGCGGACGGGACCTACTTCGTCGCCGAGGAGGAGGGCCGGCTCGCGGGCTGCGGCGGATGGAGCCGGAGGCGCACGCTCTACGGCGGAGACCAGACGAAGAAGGGCGAGGAACCGCTGCTCGACCCGGCGACCGAGCCGGCCAAGATCCGGGCCTTCTTCGTCCACCCGGAATTCGCGCGGCGGGGCGTCGGCTCGGCGCTCCTGGAAGCGTGCGTTGCGGCGGCGCGCACGGCCGGGTTCCGGCGCCTGGAGCTCGCCGCGACGCTGCCGGGTGTTCCGCTCTACGCGGCGCGCGGGTTCGTCGAGCGCGAGCGGCTCGACGTGCCGATGCCCGACGGGCGTGGGCTGCCGATCATTCGTATGGAGCGGGACATTGACGCCGGCTGAGGGGGCTCGCGGCCCGCGTCTGGCGCTCGTCGGGTTTCGCTCCGACGAGAATTCCTCCTTCCTGCGGGGCGCGGCGGACGCGCCGCCGCTCATCCGGAGCGCCTTCGCGTCGGCATCGTCGAACGGCTGGACGGAAGGCGGCATCGAGCTGACCGAGGCGGACTTCTACGACGCGGGCGATTTCGGCGGGACGGAAGGCCCGGCCATGCAGAGCACGATCGAAAGCGCGATCGCCGCGCTGCTCGGCCGCGGACTGATGCCGATCTCGCTCGGCGGCGACCACGCGATCACGTACCCGATCCTGCGCGCCTTCGCGAAGAAGTACCCGCGCCTGTCGATCCTGCACGTCGACGCCCACCCGGACCTTTACGACGAGTTCGAGGGCAACCGCTTCTCGCACGCCTGCCCGTTCGCCCGGATCATGGAGGAGAAGCTCGCCGGGCGGCTCGTCCAGGTGGGGCTGCGCACGGTCAACGCCCACCAGCGCGCGCAGATCGCGCGGTTCGGCGTCGAGGCGATCGAGATGAAGGACTTCCGCGAGGGCCTGACGCTCGCGTTCGACACGCCCGTATACGTGACGTTCGACGTGGACGGCCTCGACCCGGCCTTCGCGCCCGGCGTATCGCACCGGGAGCCGGGAGGCCTCTCGACCCGGCAGGCCCTCGACCTGATCGCCCGGATCGGGGCACCGGTCGTGGGCGCGGATGTGGTGGAATTCAACCCGAAGATGGACCCGACCGGAATGACGGCGATGGTCTGCGCGAAGCTCGTCAAGGAGCTCGCGGGGAAGATGCTGGAGAGCGCGGTATGAACAGGACACTGGTGGGGCGGGGACTTCTCGCGGTCGCGCTGGCGCTCGTCGCGGCGCAATTCGTGCCGGTCGACCGCTCGAACCCGCCGGTCCAGGGCGAGGTCGAAGCGCCGCCCGAGGTGCGGGCGATCTTGAAGCGCGCGTGCTACGACTGCCACTCGAACGAGACGACCTGGCCGTGGTACGGCCGCGTCGCGCCGGTCTCGTGGCTGCTCCAGCGGGACGTGCGCGAGGGCCGCAAGGAAGTGAACTTCTCCGTCTTCGGGCAGTACCCGGACAAGCGGCGCCTGCGCAAGTGGGTGGAGATCCCGGAACAGGTCGAGAAGGGCGAGATGCCACCGTGGTTCTACACGGCGATCCACCGGGAGGCGCGCCTCTCCGACGCGGACCGGGCCGCGCTGGTGCGCTGGGCTCGCGAGAGCGCCAAAGCAGTGGGGCCGCCCGCCGAAGCCCCCGCTCCGTGATCGCGGGCGCGGCCCTCCTGCCGCGTTTCCTCCATCGGGCGCTGCGCGCGCGCTGGCGCGATCAAGCGGCGGAGATCGCGGCGCTCGTGGGCGGGATCCGGCCGGGCGACACCGCGGTGGACGTCGGCGCGAACAAGGGCAGCTACCTGCCGTGGCTCTCGCGCGCCGCCGGGCCCGGCCGCGTCGTCGCCTTCGAGCCGCAGCCGGAGCTGGCCGCGTACCTCGCGCGGGCGTGCCGCGCCGCGGGGCTCGCAAATGTGACCGTGGAGGCGGCGGGCGTCTCCGAGGCAAGCGGCACGCTCACGCTCCACGTGCCGGGCGAGGGCCGCCCGTCGCCGGGCGCCTCGTTCGCGCCCGCGGTCGCCGCGCTTTCGCCGGGGCGCGACATGGCGGTGCGCGTGGTCTCGCTCGACGAGTATTTCCGCGGCGAGCCGCGCCGGGTCGCCGCGATCAAGGTCGACGTCGAGGGGCACGAGCTCGCGGTCCTGCGCGGCGCCGGGGCCCTGATCGAAAAGCACGCGCCGCTCGTCGTCTTCGAGTGCGAGACGCGCCACGCGGGCGAGGAGGGTTTGCGAGCGGCGCTCGCCTTCTTCGGCAGTCGCGGCTACGAAGGTTGGTTCGCGCGGCGGGGCCGGCTCTACCCGCTCGCCGCGTTCGACCCGGCGGTCCACCAGAAGCGATCCGCCGGGCGCTTTTGGGACGCGCCGGACTACTGCAACAACTTCGTCATGCGCCCGAGCCGCGGGTAGTATTCCGCCCATGGCAGACGGCGCGGACCCGGGGCGGGAGTTTCTGCGGCACACCGTTGCCACGCTCGCCTACCGCGGCGGCAAAGCGCTGCGCGGCGCGCCGGCGGGCTTCGCGACGTTTCGCGCGGGCGACGGCGCGCGAACGCCGGGCGAGATCCTCGCGCACTTGGGCGACCTCTTCGACTGGGCGCTCACGCTGGCGCAGGGCAAGCCCGTGTGGAAGGGTTCGGCGCCGTCGTCGTGGGAGGCAGGGACGAAGCGGTTCTTCGAGGCGCTCGAGCGATTCGACGCGGTCCTCGCGGCCGGGGCGCCTCTCGGCAGCCCGGCCGAAAAGCTCTTCCAGGGCCCGGTCGCCGACGCGCTCGCGCACATCGGACAGATCGCGATCCTGCGCCGGCTCGCGGGCTCGCCGATCAGGGGCGAGAACTACTTCAAGGCGGACATCGCCGCGGGCCGTGTCGGAGCCGAGCAAGCGGCCGCGCGGATGGAGTTCGATTGAGCCTTCGAATGCGGCACGGCGTGACGTCATGAGGTGCTGGAGTTGCGGCGTCGAGAACGATCTCAACACGGAGCAAACGTGCAGGTCCTGCGGCGCGCCGCTCGTGAAGAGCCGGGCCGTGTTCTCGAAGTCCGTGCTCTTCGGGGTCGCCGTCCTCGCCCTCCTCCTTCAAGGCTACTGCTTCTTTTTTTGCTTCCGCCCGCGATGAGCGCCTTCGACCGCGGCTCGCTCGAGATCCTCCGCTCGGCGCTCGAGCGGCTCGAAAGCGGCTTCGCGAATCTGCCTGCGGCCGGGGGCTCCGTGGACGAGGCGGCGATGCGCGCGGTCCTGCTCGAGGCCGCCGGGCGGATGACGGACAACTATCCCTACTTCCATCCGCTCTATGCCGGCCAGATGTTGAAGCCGCCGCATCCGGTCGCGCGCCTGGCCTACGCGCTCGCGATGTGGGTCAACCCCAACAACCACGCCCTCGATGGGAGCCGCGCGAGCTCCGCCATGGAGAAGGAGGCCGTCGCGGGCCTCGCCCGGATGTTCGGATGGGAGGCGCACCTCGGGCACCTCTGCGGCGGCGGCACGATGGGCAATCTCGAGGCGCTGTGGGTCGCGGGCCGGCTCGCGCCGGGCGCGGCGATTCTCGCGTCGTCGCAGGCGCACTACACGCACGGACGCATCTCGGGCGTGCTGGGGCTGCCCTTCGAGCCGGTGGCATGCGACCGGCGCGGGCGGCTCGACGCGGACGCGCTCGCGCGGAGGCTCGAGAGAGGGGGCGTCGGGACGGTCGTCGCGACGCTCGGCACGACGGCGACGGGCTCGGTGGACCCGCTGCCAGAGATCCTGGAGCTGAAAGCGCGCTACGGCTTTCGCGTGCACGTGGACGCGGCGTACGGCGGCTACTTCTGCCTGGCCGAGAACCTCGATTCCCAGGCCCGCCGCGCGTTGGACCGCATCGGCGAAGCCGATTCCATCGTGATCGACCCGCACAAGCACGGTCTCCAGCCGTACGGCTGCGGCTGCGTGCTCTTTCGCGACCCGTCGGTCGGCCGTTTCTACAAGCACGACTCGCCCTATACCTACTTCAGCTCGACGGAGCTCCATCTGGGCGAGATCAGCCTCGAGTGCTCCCGCCCGGGCGCGAGCGCGGTCGCGCTGTGGGCGACGATGCGCCTGCTCCCGCTCGAGCGCGGGGGCGAGTTTGCCCGGCGGCTCGGCGACTCCCGGGAGGCGGCGCTGGCGCTCTACGAACGCCTCGCGCTCGACCCGCGGTTCCTGCCGGCGTTTGCGCCGGAGCTTGATATCGTCGTGTGGGTGGCGCGCGCCGGACGGGCGAGCGAGTGCTCGGCGCGCGCGCGGCGGATCTTCGACGCGGCGGCGCGGCGCGGCCTGCACCTCGCGCTCGCCGAGCTGCCGGCGGAGTTCTTCGATCTCGCGGGCGCCGGCATCGAGCGCGATCGCGACACCGTCACCTGCCTGCGCTCCGTGCTCATGAAGCCCGAGCACCGGGCGTGGCTGGACCGCATCTGGCAGGTCCTCGACCGAGCGGCGGAGGCCGCGTGACGCTCGCAATCCGGCCGGCCAGGCCGGGCGACCGCGCGTTCGTCCTCGCGACCGTCGGGCGGCTCGGCGAGTTCGGGCCGCCGCCCTGGCGCACCGTCGAGGAAATCGGCGAGGCGGACGCCCGCGTGTTGCGGACGTTCTTCGAAAGCCCGGCGCCGGGGGCGGCGCTGCTGGTCGCGGAGGAGGACGGAACCGCACTCGGCTTCGCCTATCTCGAGGTCCTGCGCGATTTCTTCGATCGCGAGGAGCACGGGCACGTCAGCGTCCTGGCGGTCGCGCGGGCGGCCGAGGGGCGCGGCGCCGGGAAGGCCCTGATGCTCGCGGCGGAGGGCTGGGCGCGGGCGCGCGGCTACCGGAGGTTGACCCTGAACGTCTTCGAGGGCAACACGCGGGCGCGGTCGGTGTATGCCTACCTCGGCTACCGGCCCGAGACGATGCGATACATCAAGTTCCTGGACGACGGCGTTCAGCCGGTCGGCGATATCTCCTGAGACCGTGAAGCCCCGCGACATCCCCTCGACGCCTGCCGTGCGGATGCTGCGCGCGGCGGGTGTTGCGTTCGTGCCGCACGCCTATGCCTACGTCGAGCGCGGCGGGACGAAACACTCCGCGGAGGCTCTCGGCGTGCCGGAGCACGCCGTCGTCAAGACGCTCGTGATGGAGGCGCGCGACGGCAGCAGCCCCGTGCCGAGGGCGCTGATCGTCCTCATGCACGGCGACCGGGAGGTCTCGACGAAACAGCTCGCGCGGCAGATCGGCGCCCGCGAGGTCGCGCCGGCCAGCCCCGCGGCCGTCGAGAAGCACACGGGCTACGTGCCCGGGGGCGTGAGCCCCTTCGGGACCCGCAAGCCCCTGACGGTGCACGTCGAGCGGTCGATCCTCTCGCTCGAGCGCCTGCTCATCAACGGGGGACGCCGCGGGTTCCTCGTCGAGATTGCGCCGGACGTGCTGACGAAGCTGTTGTCGCCCGTCCCGGTGGACGTGGCGATCGCGCCATGACGGAGATCGGGCCGCAGGGGAAGAAATGGAACTAGGCCGGATCGAGATCGTGCAGGCGGGCGGCGCGGACCACGCGGCCGTGCTCGACCTCGTCGAGCGGCTGCTCGTCGAGCTCGAGGAGAAGCCGGAGGAGTTCGCCGGGATCGACCGCGCCAGGGTCCTCGCGGAACTCGCGGCCGCCGGCGATCGATTCACCGCGTTTCTCGCGCGCGAGGGCGGCCGGGACATCGGCGTCCTGACGCTCACCGAGCACGTCGCGATCTACGCCGGGGGGCGGTACGGCGTCATCGACGAGCTGTATGTCGCGCCCGGGCACCGGTCGGCCGGCGTGGGCGCGCGCCTGATCGCAGCCGCAAAGGCCCGCGGGGCCGCGCGGGGCTGGCGCCGCGTCGACGTGACCGCGCCGCCGGGCGCGGCCTGGGAGCGCAGCGTCCGGTTCTACGAGGGGCTCGGGTTCGTCTTCACCGGGCCGAAGCTGCGTCTCGACCTTCCCGGCATATGATTCGCCGCAGATTTCTAAGAGGAGAAGAAAGATGAAGGTCCGTTCTTTCGGGGGGATTCTCGTGTTCGCGGTGGCCATCGGCTTCGCGTCCGCGGCGGTCGCGGAGGATGGCGGGGCGAAGAGCGTGGACGCGGCGTGGGTCAAGGCCATGAAGGCCAACGACCTCGACGCGATCGTGGCGTGCTATGCGAGCGACGGCGTCATGTGGTTTCCCGGAGCGCCGGAGGCGCGCGGCACCGCGGCGATTCGGGCCGTTTACGCCGGCTACCTGGCCGAGTTCACCGTGTCCGACGCGGTCCTCCTGAACGCGTCTTACGCGACGTCGGGCGACGTCTCGGGGGCCTGGGGCGACTACATCCTGACGCTGGCGCCCAAGAAGGGCGGAGCGCCGGAGGTCCTGAAGGGGCGGTTCACTTCCGTCTCGAAGAAGGCCGGCGGGAAGTGGGCGTACGTGGCCGACCAGGCTTCGGCCACGCCGCCGCCGCCACCACCGCCTGCTGCTAAATAGCCCCGCACCGTGACGTCCGGGGCGGTGGACGAAAAGGAGACCGGGCGGATCGAGGCGTTTTCCGATGGCGTCTTCGCCATCGCGATCACGCTGCTCGTGCTCGAGGTGAAGGTCCCGCACCTGCCCGACGGCGGGGCGGGAGGTTCGCTTACCCGGGCCCTGCTCGCGCAGTGGCCGTCGTACGTGTCCCTCGTGACGAGCTTCTTCACGATCCTCGTCATGTGGGCCAACCATCACGCCATCTTCGGCCTCGTGCGCAGGGTGGACGCCCCGTTTCTCTACGCCAACGGCCTGCTGCTGCTCGTCGTGACCGTCGTGCCGTTTCCGACCGCGCTTCTCGCCGAGTACTTCGAGAAGCCGGGCGCGTCGGTCGCGGCGGCGGTGTATGCGGGGACCTTCGCCGTCTCGGGTATCGCGTACAACCTCCTGTGGCGGACCGCGATCGCCGGGCGCCGGCTCCTCAAGCCGGGCGTTTCCGAGGAGCGGATCGCCGAGATCAGCCGCAGCTACCGCCTCGGCGTCCCCGGGTACGTCGCCGCGATGGCCGGATCGCTCGTCAGCGCGTACGTGACGGTGGGGATCTGCGTGGTGCTGCTCGTGGTCTGGATCGCGGTGTCGCGGAAAGTGTGACGGGGCCGCGAGGGCAATGATGACGCATCGGGGCCGGGTTCGCTCCGCGCTCGCCTTTGCCCTCGTGCTGGGCACCGGGGCCCCGTGGGTTCGAGGGCAGGCGGCCCTTGCGGAAATTCGGTCCACGGCGCGGGACCGTGCGGCAGTGGCGCGGGCGTGCGCGCTCATCGAGCGGGAGATGGCGCGCACGCTGGCGCCCGGCGTCTCGGTGGCGGTGGCGCGCGATGGCCGGCTTGTCTGGAGCGAGGGGATCGGCTCCGCGGACGTCGAGCTCCAAGTCCCGGTCTCGACGACGACGCGTCTGCGCATCGGCAGCGTGTCGAAGCCGCTGACCTCGGCGGCGCTCGGAGCGCTCGTCGAGGACGGCCGGCTCGACCTCGACGCGCCCGTGCAGCGCTACGTCCCCGACTTTCCGAAGAAGGCCTGGCCGATCACGACGCGCGAGCTCGCGGGCCACCTGGCCGGGATCCGGCACTACGAGCGGGGCGAGTTCGAGATCCGGGATCACTACGACACCGTGCGCGCGGGACTGGCCGTCTTCGAGAAAGACGCGCTCCTTTTCGAGCCCGGCACGCAATTCTCCTATTCGTCCTACGGCTGGAACCTGATCGCGGCCGTCATCGAGGGCGCGAGCGGGGAGCGCTTCCTCGACTTCATGCAGAAGCGGGTCTTCGGGCCGGCTGGCCTCGTTCGCACGGGGGCCGACGATCCGGCCACGATCGTGCCGGGCCGCGGGCACTTCTACACGCGCAACGAAGCAGGCGCGGTCGTCAACGCGGGCTTCGTGGACAACAGCCTCAAGTGGGCGAGCGGCGGATTCGTGTCCACCGCGGAGGACCTCGTGACGTTCGCCAACGCGCTGCTCGAGGGGCGGTTGCTCAAGCCCGGGACGGTGAAGCTGTTGTGGACTTCGCAGAAGACCTCGGACGGAAAGGACACGGGCTACGGCATGGGCTGGGGCGTCGGCCTCGATGCGAAGGGGCGGCGCAGGGTCTCGCATTCGGGCGGGGCGCAGGGCGGCACCGCGTACCTCGTCGTCTACCCGGACGAAAAGCTGGTGGCCGCCATGATCGTGAACAGCGACGAATCGTTCACGGGGCAGACGCCCCGCATCGCGGAGATCTTCCTCGATGGAGAATGAGCCGATGGCGGCGCCGGCCGGAAGGGGATCGAGCCCGGTCTACGTCCTTCTCATCTCGGCAGTCGCCGCGACGGGCGGGTTCCTCTTCGGCTACGACACGGCCGTCATCAACGGCACGGTTGGCGCCCTCGAGCGGCACTTTCTCGCCGGCCCCGGGCGGCTTGGCTTCGCCGTGGCGGCGGCGCTTCTTGGCTCGGCCGTCGGGGCGCTCATCGCGGGCCGGGTGGCCGACCGCTCGGGCCGTGTGCAGGCGATGCGCATGACGGCCCTGCTCTTCGCCGTCAGCTCGTTCGGCTCCGGCGTGGCGCAGACGCTCTGGGCGTTTTCGGCCTGGCGGTTCCTCGGCGGTATTGCCGTCGGCGCCGCCAGCGTCATCGCTCCCGCGTACATCGCCGAAGTCGCTCCGGCGCGCATGCGCGGGCGCCTCGGCTCGCTGCAGCAGCTGGCGATCGTGACGGGCATCTTCCTCGCCCTGGCCCTCAACGACCTCATCGCCCACACGGCGGGGTCGCCGGACGCTCCGTTCTGGTTCGGCGTTCCGGCCTGGCGCTGGATGTTCTGGGTCGAGGTGCTGCCCTCGCTCGTCTACGGGCTCGGCGCCTTCTTCGTGCCGGAGTCGCCGCGGTACCTGGTGGCCACCGGGCGGGCCGACGCGGCGGCCAGCGTGCTTGCGCGGCTCGGCGAGCCCGACGTCGCGGAGCGGATCAAAGACATCCAGAAGACCGTCGCCGGCGCGGATCGCCCGCGTGTGAAGGACCTGCGCGCCCCTCGGGGCCTGCTCCTGCCGATCGTGTGGGTGGGGATCGGGCTGTCCGTCTTTCAGCAATTCGTCGGGATCAACGTCATCTTCTACTACAGCACGGCGCTCTGGCACTCCGTGGGATTCACCGAGGCGGACTCGATGCGGATCACCACCATCACGGGCGTTATCAACATCCTCACGACGTTGATCGCGATCGCCTCGGTGGACCGGTTCGGCAGAAAGCCGCTCCTGCTCGTCGGCTCGGTCGGGATGACGCTCACGCTCGGCACGATGGCCTGGCTCTTCGCGCACGCGCCGCTCGACGTCCACGGCTCTCCCGTGCTGAAAGGAGCCGACGGGACGGCGGCGCTCGTGGCGGCAAACCTGTACGTGTTCGCCTTCGGCTTCTCGTGGGGCCCGATCGTCTGGGTCCTGCTGGGTGAGATGTTCAATAATCGCATCCGCGGCGCGGCCCTGGCCCTGGCCGCGGCGGCGCAGTGGGTCGCCAACTGGGTCGTCACGCTGACGTTCCCGGGATTGTCGAAGATCGGGCTCGGGCTCGCGTACGGCCTGTACACGGCGGCTGCGGCGCTGTCGTTCGTTCTGGTCGCGCGTTTCGTGCGCGAGACGAAGGGGCGCGAGCTGGAAGACATGTGAGGGAAGAGTCGGGGGTTGAGAGGCGAGAGGCGAGGGGGGAAGAAATGATCCTGGAGAAACGGCGGGTGAGTGTGGCCGAAGCGATGGCGAAGCTTCCGAGGCCCAACGGAGATCGGTACGTCACGGTCCTCGAGCACGGGACGCTCGACATCGAGATCTACGCGCCGCGCGGCCACGACCCGCAGAAGCCCCACACGCGCGACGAGGTGTACTTCGTGGTCCAGGGCCGCGGGGAGTTCCGAAACGGCGGCAAGCTCGAGCGCTTCGGCCCGGGCGACGTGCTGTTCGTGCCGGCCCTCGAAGACCACCGTTTCGAGAGTTTCACGCAGGACCTCGTGGTCTGGGTCATGTTCTACGGGCCCGAAGGCGGAGAGGCCGCGATGGGTGCGGCCCCCTGATATCGTTTTCGCCGCGCCCTTCCCGGCGAGACAAGGAGGAGCCATGGGTTTGATCTGGGCAATCCTCGTCGGTTTCCTGGCCGGGGTCGTGGCCAAGTTCCTCTTTCCCGGGAAGGAGAACATGGGATTCCTGATGACGACGGTGCTCGGGATCGCGGGCTCGCTCGTGGCATCGTTCCTCGGCAAGCTCGTCGGCTGGTACGAGCCGGGGCAGGGCGCGGGCTTCATCGGCGCGACGGTCGGCGCCCTGCTTCTGCTCTGGATCTACAGCAAGATGAAGAGCAAGGGGGCTGCTCCTTCGGCGTGACGCGGACCTCCTCGCCGGGCCGCCTTCGCCGCGGGCTGGGCTACGCCGGAGCGTTCCCGGTGTCGGCCGCGGCCGCGGTGCTGGCGGCCCCGTTGCTTCTGACGGGAGCCCGGGCGCGATTTGCCCGCGGCGTGCTCGAGGTCTCCGGCGGCCTTCTCCGGCCGATTCTGCGCCGGGCGGTGCCCGGCTTTCCGATCGCCGCGATCACGCTCGGCCACGTCGTCCTCGCCGCCGACGCACGAAGCCTCTTCGAGAGCCGGGCTCACGAACGCGTTCACGTCGCGCAGTACGAGCGCTGGGGGTTCCTGTTCCCGCTCCTCTATCTGGGCGCGAGCCTGCGCGCCGCGCTCGGCGGGGGCAACGCCTACCGCGACAACGTCTTCGAAAGGGAGGCGGTCCTCGGAGCGGATGAGGCGGCGGCGTGAGTGGCCGGATCGGGATCGAGCGCGCGGCCGCGTTTCACCGGGAGGCGATCGAGCAGGTGGCCGTGGCCGTGGAACTTCAAGACCCGGCCCTCTGGGCGGTCCCCCGTCAGCCCGGCAAGTGGTCGCCCTCCGAGATCGCGCAGCATCTGGTGATCTCCTACGAGCCCGCCCTCGCCGAACTCGACGGCGGCGCGGGATTCGCCCTGGTCCTGCCATGGTGGAAGCGCACCGCGCTGAGGTGGACGGTCCTGCCCCGGATCCTCGGCGGCCGGTTTCCGAAAGGGGCACCGGCGCCGAAGGAAGCGCGGCCGCGGGGCGGCGCGGCGAGCCCGCGGGAGGCCGCCCGTGCCCTGCGCGAGAATGCCGCGCGATTCGAGCTTCGCCTCGTCGAGGCACACGCTGCCGGGCCGGTCCGGCTGACCCACGCGTACTTCGGCAAGCTCACCGCGCCGCAGATCCTGAAGCTCGTGGCCGTGCACGCGATGCACCACCGGGAGCAGTTTCCGTCGTAACGGGGCCCCATAGGCGGCTTTCGCGATATCGTGCGGCGGCGGAAGGAGAGTCGATTCCCATGATCGAACGCCTCAAGGAAAGCGGTACGCAGGCCTTCGGATTCAAGGTCACGGGCAAAGTGACGGCCGAGGAGGTCGCGGCCTTCCTGCCGCAGATGGAGTTGGCGATCGCCGAGCGGCACAAACGGCCGATCGGGATCCTCGCGGACCTGACCTCGATGGAGGGGGCCGACTGGAAAGCGCGCTGGCAGGAGATCCAGTTCCTCTCGAAGCACGCCGACCACATCGCCCGCGTGGCCGTCGTGGGCGCGAAGAAGTGGGAGGAGCTGCGGGCCGAGATCCTGGGGGGCACGGTCCTGATACAGGCCGAGACGCGCTACTACCACGGCCCCGACCTGCTGCACGCGTGGCACTGGGTCAAGACGGGGGATCCCGTCGCCCCACCGGGCCGCACGATCCTGCCCAAGGACAGCCTGATGTCCGGCTACGTTCCGGAGTACATGGACGTTTAAAGTCCGTGCCCCCGCGTTCTTCCGGCGCCATACCCATCGAGGCCATGACCGGGGCCGACTGGCCCAACGTGCGCCGCATCTATGCCGAGGGGATCGCCACCGGCAACGCGACGATGGAGACGGAGCCCCCGCCGTGGGAATCCTGGAATGAGGCCCATCGGCCCGACTGCCGTCTCGTCGCGCGCGAAGGGGGACGCATTCTCGGTTGGGCGGCCCTCTCGCGCGTGTCGGAGCGCTGCGCGTACGGGGGAGTCGCCGAGGTCAGCGTCTACGTGGCCGGCGACGCGCGCGGGCGCGGCGTGGGCCGACGGCTGCTCGAAGAGCTCGTGCGCGCCTCGGAAGAGGCCGGGATCTGGACGCTGCAGGCCGGCATCTTTCCGGAGAACACCGCCTCGCTCGCGATTCACCAGCGCTGCGGGTTCCGCGTCGTCGGCGTGCGCGAGAAGCTCGGCAAGCTCGGATCTGCCTGGCGCGACGTGGCGCTGCTCGAGCGGCGCAGCATCCGCGTCGGCGCGTAGATCTTCTTCTCAGGAAAGGGCTTAGGCTCGGCATTGATTTGCGCCTTTTTTACGCCTACATTGCTCCTCCCGTGCCCGACAAGCGAACTCGTCCCTCGGGAAGTCCTCCGGCGATGCCCCCCTCGCGCAACCTCGGCGTGGGCAACGCGAGTTGCGGCAGCCACCAGGGAAATCCCGCTGCGCTGATCGTTTCGCCGGGGGCGCGCAAGGAGAAGCTCCGGCAACGCGAGTTTGCGGCCGGAGCGGCGCGCCGGAAGCCGCAGGCGTACGTCGAGCTGCGCGCGGCGTCGGCATTCTCCTTTCTCGATGGCGCGTCGCTGCCGGAGGACCTGGTCGAGGAGGCCGCGCGGCGCGAGATCTCCGCCGTGGCGCTCGTGGACTCGAACGGCGTCTACGGGGCGCCGCGGTTCTACAAGGCGGCGAAGGCGGCGGGGGTGAGGGCGATCGTTGGGGCGGAAGCGGCGCTCCGTGAGGAGCGTCGTCCCGAGGAGCGAAGCGACGAGGGATCCCGTACTCGAATGCGAGGCCGGCGTGTCGAGTCCGGGGTCCCTCGCTTCGCTCGGGATGACGGCGAAAGTGCTCGGGATGACGGCGAAAGCGCTCGGGATGACGGCCAGGGCGCGCGGGATGACAGCCGACTCACCCTGCTCGTCGAGAACCGGGCCGGCTACAAGAACCTCTGCCGTCTCATCACCTCCGGCGCGCTCGGAAAGCCGAAGGGCGAGGCGAGTGTCTCGTGGGACCAGGTCGCCGCGCACGCAAATGGATTGCACGTGCTGACGGGCGGCGAGGAGGGGCCAGTTGCGCGGGCGCTCGCGCGGGGCGGGGTCGACGCGGCGCGGGAACTTCTCGAGAAGCTCGCCGCGATGTTTCCCGGGCGCGTCCATGTCGAGCTCCAGCGGCATCACCTGCGCGAGGAGGAGCATCGCAACCAGGCGCTCCTGGACCTGGCGCGGCGGCTGCGGCTGCCGATCCTCGCCTCGAACGGCGTGCGCTACGCGCGCGCGAAGGACAAGGATCTCCACGACGTCCTGACGGCCGTCCGCAACCACGTGCCGCTCGACCGAGCGGGGCGGCTGCTCGCGGCGCAGCGCGAGCGGCACTTCAAGGGCGCTCGCGAGATGGCCGAGCTCTTCGCGGACCTGCCGGAGGCCCTGGCCGCTCCGTCGGAGCTCGCGGCGCGCCTGGACTTCACGCTCGCGGACCTCGGCTACCGTTTTCCCGAGTATCCGCTGCCGGAGGGCGAGACGCCGTCCTCGCACCTGCGGCAGCTGACGTGGAACGGCGCCCGGGCGCGCTTCCGGCCGCTGACGGCCCGCGCGCAGGCGCAGATCGAGAAGGAGCTGGCGATGATCGAGAAGCTCGACCTCGCGGGCTACTTCCTGATCGTCCACGACATCGTGCGCTTCTGCCTCGAGCACCGGATCCTCGCGCAGGGGCGCGGCTCGGCGGCCAACAGCGCCGTCTGTTACGCGCTTTCGATCACGGCGGTCGACCCGGTGAAGATGGAGCTGCTCTTCGAGCGATTTCTCTCCGAGGAGCGCGGCGAGTGGCCGGACATCGATCTCGACCTCCCGTCGGGGGACCAGCGCGAGCGCGTCATCCAGCACGTCTACAAAAAGTACGGCCCGCACGGCGCCGGCATGACCGCCAACGTCATCACCTACCGCGACCGCTCCTCGGCGCGCGAGGTCGGCAAGGCTCTCGGCTACTCGCCCGAGCAGGTGGATGCGCTCTCGAAGCAGCTGGGCGGCTGGAACTTCGGCGAGGTCCGCGATCCGCCCGAGGAGCTGAAGGGCGAGATCGCGGCAGCCGGGCTCGATCCCGACGAACGGCGCGCGCGGCATTTCCTGCGGCTCTTTCTGCAGATCCAGAACCTGCCGCGCCATCTCGGCCAGCACTCGGGCGGCATCGTCGTCGCGGCAGGAAGGCTCGACGAGGTCGTGCCGCTCGAGCCCGCGTCCATGCCGGGCCGCGTCGTCGTGCAATGGGACAAGGACGACTGCGCCGACCTCGGCATCGTGAAGGTAGACCTGCTCGGCCTCGGCATGCTGGCCGCGATCGAGGAGATGATCCCCATGATCCGGACGCACGAGAAGATCGAGGTGGACCTCGCGCACCTGCCGCAGGACGACCCCGCGGTCTACCGGATGTTGAACGCCGCCGACACTGTCGGCCTCTTCCAGGTCGAGAGCCGCGCGCAGATGGCGTCGCTGCCGCGCAACGCGCCCAAGTGCTTCTACGACATCGTCGTGCAGGTCGCGATCATCCGGCCCGGGCCGATCGTGGGCGG